>Ga0209298_10001185_pt1 | contig 17253 bp, 33 predicted proteins | sample S_140806_EF_Meta_FD_187325 | JGI IMG/M metagenome (GOLD analysis project Ga0209298, IMG submission 187325) | Freshwater microbial communities from Lake Simoncouche, Canada to study carbon cycling - S_140806_EF_MetaG (SPAdes) (version 2) | ecosystem: Environmental > Aquatic > Freshwater > Lake ...
CGTACTGCCGCGCGAAGAGCTGGGGCTGGAAGGCGATCTCCCAACCGTGACGCACCAACGCCGGACTCATACCCCGCCCGTTTGGTCTGCAGCGTCAACCGTCACGCCAGCCAACAGCTCCTCGTCGTCTGCGGCCATCGCCGCGGTGTAGAGCACGGGGCCTTCGTCGGCCGCGAGGGCCTGACGGCTGAGGAAATCAAGGAACAGCCCGAGCATCAAGCTGTCCTCGTCTGCCTCACCCTGCGATTGCTCTTCTGGCTCCAGACGCAGCAGCAGGGTGGTGTCGTCCAGCACCTCCACCTGGCCGGCGGCGCCGGCGAACTGAGGATGGTCGCGGTAGAAGGCCGCTGGCAGCCGCAGGCCGGAGGAGTTGCCGATCCGGGCCGGGGTGACGCGGTAAGGGGAAGCAGTCATGACAGCGGTGCGCTTCCGGACTTACATCACGTTAGTCCGCATTCACAGCCGCCCCGCTCAGGTTGGTGCTTTCGCATCCAACCCCAGCTGCTGGCGCAGCTCAGCCGCGTCGATCACCCACCGCTCGTGCAGCACCAGCCACTCCTGCACCGAGGGCTCGGGTTTGCGCGGCGGTTGGGGCGGCACCAGCGGGCAGATCTCCACGCTGCAGGCCGGCGTGTCTGCCAGCTTCTCGCCGGTGAGGCGGGTCCACTGGCGCAGCAGGGTGCTGAGCATCGAGCGCTTCTGACCCGCCAGGCTCTGCAGCACCGCAAAGCTCTGGCCAGCGGTGAGCGAAATCTCCAGCTCGGTGCGGGCTGGGCCGTGGCCGCCGGCGGGGATCAGGGCGTCACGGCGCATCGCTTCTTCCAGCTGCTGTAGGTAGGCCCGGTGCTCCGCCAGCGACCGGGCTTCTATTTCGACCCACTGGAACTTGGCGCCTTCTGGCAGGTCCATGAAGGAGGAGGTGGAGAGCACCAGCCGCTGCGGACGCTGGCCTTCTGCTCCGGTGCCTGCAGCAGAGCCCAGGGCGCCATCGCTGCGGCGGAAGCCGTAGGCATCCACCAGGCCGGTGCATACACCCACTGGCCCCCTCTGCCAGCTGGTTCGGGTAAAATCAATCGGCATCGACTCAATTGAGGAGGTAACCGCCAGTCCAATGCCACCCTTCATTGCGTTGTTGTTGCCAATGCCTGGAGTTGTAGTTCCATCCCTGGAGCCTTCTGGCCCAAAAGCGGCGCCGCCAGGAGATAGCTGATCTAAAGGCTTTAGCCAGCCAGCAGGGGGTAAAGAAATTTGATCCATCCCCTGAGGATCTGATTCGCCTCGATCGCTCCCGTTGTGATGGCTGTGGTGCGGATCATTGAGGGGTCTCTTGAAGCCTCAGCAGGGCAGAGGCATTGGCATTAGCCACTCACCTCGATCATCTTTGTTAAGCGCAAACCGTCGTTTGCTGGAGCTAGCAAAAAAGGTGCTGTCAAGCGCCAAGATCGCGCAGAATTTTCTTTGCCAGGATTTCATTGATCTCTCGATGCCTTGGAACTGGCTGGGTACGTCCAGTTCGAGGCTGATGAAAAATGTCGTGCCGCCCTCCATGGCGCAGCAGAACACAACCAGCCTGCTCCAGCTCTCGGATCAGATCAGTGCGCTTCAAGCGACCACCAACGTCCCAATTTTGCGAATGCCAGGCAGGTCATCTTTGGAAAACTCTCGATAGAGATCCAGGAGCTGAGCCTTCAGATCCTCAAAGTCATCACCTTGCGTCCAATGGTCGGGATAAGTATTCAGATAACCCAGAAAGCAACCATCGGGTTCGCGCCAATAGGTAAAGGTTTCACCAACTGGCTGATGTTCGCTGTGGCTGTTGGCAGGTTTCATCGTTCTTGTTGCGTTGGTCGCCGTCACTGATCCTTTATGCACCGTAGCCAGGCTCGGCCGAAAGCGATCAAGCCTCCCCGTTGGCCGGGGATCGTTTGACGTGACCCCCTTCATGGGTCCAGGCGCTGATCCCAGGCCAACGCTGCGCCAGCGGCACCGCAGGCTCGTTGCCCTGCTCCAGCAACCGCGCCACCTCATGATTCAAGGCGATCACACCATCAGCACATTCACCGCCTGCAGCCTGCTCTAGCCGACCACCAGTGGCTCAATCCGCGCAATCTCTTCGGCCAGCTCAGCGCTGGCCACCTCGGTGTCATGGGCTGCCTGGGCGCGCAGCCAGTAGCCAGGGCTCAATCCCAGAAAACGGCAGAGGCGCAGATCCGTACCGGCGCTGATGGCGCGACGGCCCGCCACGATCTCACTGATCCGCGATGCAGGCACATCGATTGCCTTGGCTAGCCGGTACTGGCTGACGCCGAGAGGCTGCAAAAACTCCTCATCAAGCAGTTCGCCAGGGGTGATGGGGGTGAGGCGGTCCATAGGGTTCATCAGTGGTAATCAACGATTTCAACGGCTGTGTTGACCTGCCCGATCACCTCGCAAGGCTTCCAGCCGCTTGGTATCGGGACATCGGAAGGAGCGGATCATCAACCCAGCATAGTTCTGCTGTGCGGAATGGTTGTGTCTCCTGCGTGCAGCCGCTTGGAGGGGCGGGGAGTCGAGGGATGCGGTGTCTGTGCTCCGGCCCGATGGCGTTTCCCTCCCCTGCTGATACCTCAGGCCACATCCTCCGAAAGGGGGCTCGAACGCTTCCAAAAAGTGAGATCTTTCCTTACAGTTACCGTCCATGAGCGCAGAACCGGCGGCAGCGGTTTCACAGAGCAGGTCGGCAGGGTCCATCAGGGCTGCCACGCCGCATCCAGCTCAGCACCAAGGGCATCTGGCACCATGTCAATCCGAACGATTAATGGCTTCAATGCAGCAATCCAAAAGCTGCTCGATCTGGGCTAAAAGCCCTTCCCGAGCAGCGGGAAGGGGAAATGGTCCTTCCTCGTAGCGAGCTTCCACCGCATAGGTTTGCAGGCCAAGCCTGTTGAGCCGTAAAGCCCCAGTCTTCATCTGGAAACTGGGGATCAAGCGTCATCGCCAAACTGCGTAGATGACGGCGCACAAGCCCAAGCAGCAGGTTGGCGTCTTCAGCCGGCGGCATAGAGCACCCTCCCATCGCGCGCCACATCGCCCATCACATGCCAGCGCGATTGGGCCAGATAAGCCGCATCGGCCTGCCCCTGCACCACTAGATCCACCCCGCAGCCAAGCAGCCCAATCGCATCACGGCTGCGCTGCCAATGCTGCCGTTTTTGTTCCGCACTCAACTTGGCCAGCTTGCAAATCACAGCCAAATCCAAATCCGAATCAGGCTGGGCCTTGCCGCTGGCGCGAGAACCAAACACCACAAGCGCCTGCACCCCTCCATCAGCAATCAAGCGCTGTAAAGCCAGTTGCAACCGCCCAGAATCCAAACCCGGCCCCAAGTGCAGCATTGCTGGAAGCGGTTGGGCCACCAGCCAGGGCAACGCAATCTCAGCTTCCGCAGTGCTCATTGATGCAAGCTACCCCGATCTGGCCAAGCTGAACCATGGCTGAGCGCTGGAGCCCCCTGCATCTGGCGCCTGAAAAACAGCTGTAAAGATCTGCCACTAAAAAGGAATTGTTTATGAACAGGCACGCATGGCAAATCCAAAACGCTGAAGCAATAAACGCCCACAAAAGGTGTCAACTTTCCTGGCAGTTACCGGGCTAATCACGATGGCTGAGGACCATCTGGAAGAAATACCATGTAGCGGAGATGGTGTATTTGTTGACAATGTTGGCTACAGCGTGAGAGGGCACGTCTCCACGCCGCATCTCGAACACAAGCACCACGTCTTTATTAGCGAGCGGGAATAATTAACTGAGGGGCCTCCTTGTAGACTTTCTCCGTTATTGCGTGATCATCAGTCCAAACATTGACAAAAGCTTCCCAGGCTCCTGGAATGCCCTCAGCTTTGCCAATAACACGAAGTTGATCGAGGGTGACATCGTGTGGCAGGAAGATGAGGATCATTCACCATCTGTTGAATTTAAGGTCCAAGTCGAAACCGATAGAGGGTATCCTCTTTTCATGAAGGGTACATTCAATCCCTTGATTCCGGCCATAACATATGCCTTGATTTCAAAGACATCGGGCCGCATTTACGCTCTTGACCTGGGTAAGGGGCATAAAAATCCCGATGGCACTCGCGTTGGCGATACTCACAAACATCGATGGTCTGAAGCATTTAAAGACAAGCAGGCCTACGAGCCGAGTGACATTACGGTATCAGCTGACGATCCAGTGCAAGTCTGGCAACAGTTCTGCCTAGAAGCTACGATTCAACATAATGGACACATGCTTCCTCCGCCGCCAGTCCAAGGAGATTTATTTTTATGACCAGTTCATTTGCTAAGGCTAGTTCAATCTGCGAATCGATCAGCAGCGGCTTGGGTCCATTGTTTGAGTGCTCCGCCAGCCGGGACTACATTCGAGTGAGAACACCATTTTTGTATCCAGATGGAGATTTCATCGATTTATACCTGAATAATTCTGATCAAGGAGTCACGACTGTTTCAGATTTTGGCGAAACGATACGCTGGCTGAGTTCTAATACTCTCTTGGCGAAGCGCTCTCCAAAGCAACTGGGATTGATCTCTGATATCTCACAGACTCATGGGGTTGAGTTCTTTCGTGGCACGCTGAAAGCACGCTCAACCGAGCCCTCACTTTTGGCAGATGCAGTGACGCGCGTTTCTCAAGCGGCGCTCCGTGTATCCGACCTTATCTTTACATCCAGGCTTCGCACAGTAGAGTCCGCGATTGATGAGGTTGCGGACTTCCTCCAGGAGCTTCACTTGCCATTTGAAAGAAACAAAAGACTGATTGGAAGATCAGGTAGAAGCTGGAAAATTGATTTTCAAGTCAGTTCCCCGAATCGAAGCTCTTTGGTTTCAGTCTTGTCCTCTGGAAGCCGTTCTGCAGCGCAGCAAATTGTCAAAGGAACTGTTGCCACTTGGTATGACTTGAGTCATTTACGGGCATCGCCTGAGCCCTTATCTTTTATCTCTCTTGTTGACGACTCAGCTGATGTATGGACCGAAGAAGATTTCAATCTTGTCGAATCGATATCAGAGGTTGCTAGGTGGTCCGCCCCTGAAACGCTTGAGCAACTACTCACCGCCTGACCTTCAGGCATACCCACCGCAAAGATGACAATCCATCTCCATGGTTCCCGAACGCCTGACGAGTTCCGAAATCGCGCAGCTAAGGCAGCAAAAGAGAGCGATCTCCGCCTACGCGCAAAAGGTTTTCAGCTTGAGGCTCAGCCAGCGCCCCTGAGCCAGGAGGGCTGGCCATGAAGGGCAGTCCCGTCTTGCATGGGGGGGGGGCTTCAGGTCACCACGTTCACCGTGGCGCCATAGCCGCCCAGCTGGCTGTCCACGCTCAACAGCAGCATCGGCTCCACCCGGCTCTGGCACACCAGCAAGCGATCAAAGGGATCCCGGTGGAGGCCATCGCTCTCCAGCTGCGCCACAGCCAGAAGATGTTCATTGCGAATCGGCAGCCACCGAAAACCCTGCAGCGGTACCTGGCGCTCCAGTTCCGGCAGATCCACCTGCAGCCGACCAATCGACACCTTGATCGCCATCTCCCAAAGGGATGCCTGGCTCACAAACACCTCCGCGCCAGGGGCCTGAACTCGCTGCACCACCTCCTTGGGCAGGCGTTGATCAGCGTTGAGCCACCAAATCACCAGGTGGGTATCGAGCAGGAGCCGTGTCAAAAGCCCAGGGTCGTTGGTTCGGCCCCGTTCAGGTCTTCAAAGAGGGCATCAAGCGGAGCGTCGAAGTCGCTCGCCATGACGATCGCGCCGCGCATCGCCCCAGGAGCCGCCACCGGCTGGGCCGGAGCCTGCCAGGCCACCAGCCGCGCAATTGGCACCCCCGAGCGGGCAATCACCACCTCCTCTCCGCGCTCCACCCCCAAAAGCAGCTGGGAGAGATGGGTTTTGGCTTGGTGGATGTTCACCAATGCCATGGCGATTCACCTTGAACTAAGTCTTAGTCTAGGGCGGTGTGGCAGCAGGGGCCGTTTGTGTCGGTGGCCCTGCCCTTTGGCGGTAGCTAGGCGCCCTTGTCCCACCGGCGATGATGGGTGCATGGACCATTCATCCCCTCCAAGCCTGGATGAGTTGCGCCGGCTGGCCCCGGTGCTGCAGAGCCTCACGGCTTCCCATGGCGGCCTTGAACTCAGCGTCTTTGGCTCGGTGGTCCGTGGCGCCTCAGGGCCTGGCAGTGACCTTGATCTGCTGGTGGATTTCCCCGCAAGCCCCAGCTTTGAGCAGTACATGGATCTCAAGCTGGCCCTAGAAGATTTATTCAGCGTTCCCGTGGATCTGGTGACCCGTCGGGGCCTGCGGGCTGAACTGCGGGAGCGCATCGAACAGGAGGCGATTTCCCTTGTCTGATCAGGGAGGCAATCGTGACTGGATGTTGCAGGCGGGGCGATGATGGAATCCATGGCCTGCATGCCCTCTCCCCTGGTTACCCGTGAGGCCCTGAGGGCTTTCACCCAGAGGCTTGTGGAGCATTTCGCTCCCCAGAAAGTGATCCTGTTTGGTTCTCAGGCCCGCGGCAAGGCCCGCTGGGATTCCGACGCCGACATCCTCGTGGTGATGCCTTTTGAAGGCAGCTCCTTTGAGCAGCGGCTGACGATGCTTCAGGTGGGGGCCCCGTCGTTCCCGGTCGACCTGTTGCTGTGCAGACCAGAAGCTGCGGCCCAGCGTTACGACTGGGGCGATCCGTTCATCCGTGAGGCCCTTGATCACGGTGAGATGCTCCATGGCTGAGCTCACCCCATTGGTCGAGGCCTGGATCCGCTACGCGGAAGACGACTGGCAGGACAGCCTGATCCTGGCGAGCGCTGGCAGGAACGGGCGAAGCATTTGCTTTCACGTGCAGCAATGCATCGAGAAGCTGTTTAAGGCAGAGCTGATGCGCATGGCATTGCCTGTACCCAAAACCCGCAACCTCCGGGAGCTCTCTGATTTATTGCACCAGGCTGACGATGGCTGGAGCGCTGAAACGATGACTCTCAACCGGCTGTCTCTGGCAGCCGTTGATTTTCGCTATCCCGATCCCAGTGAGCCCGAGCCGGAGATTGATTTAGCCCTCATCCTGCAGATCGCAGCCGAGCTGAGAGGGCGACTGTTGGATCGCCTTGGGGTATGCCTCTGATGCCTCCGCATGCCCTTGGTATTCACTCCTTCACCACCGCCCTGCGACGACGCTCCGGGCTTAAAAGTTTCCCTCGGCAAGCTCCTACTGCTTCGCAGAAGCCTGCGGCTAAAGCATCGCCTTATCCAATTTGGCGTATGCCAATAATCGCTTTAACCGTGTGTTCTCCAGCTCAAGCTCCGTGAGGAGTTTGGCCTCTGTGGCTTATGGCCTACGCGGCAGACATCGGCGACCGTTTGGCCTTGGTTAAGCAGTTGCTCAGGGTTCCGCAACTTGCGATTGATCTGCTCTGGGTTGTGGCGATTGACTTTCATGGGGCTTCTCCTGGCCAATTCTGACCGGTAGGGAAGCTCTCATAAGAACTGGTTAAGTTTCTGGGGTCCACGTCAGCAGCCTAATGTGCAAAAGAAATTACAACTGTTGAGACAGGTGCCCGAATCCTGCCTGCCAACCAAAGAAGACTGACCGTATGGGGGAATCCAGCGCTGGCCAAACGCCGCTCTCTGCCAGTATCGGCACGGGATCACGAATGCATCGACCGATCCGTGAAGCCTTGCCGTTTCTGTTGGTACTGGTCTTCACCCTGGCCCCATGGATTCTTTTACTTTTTTGCACGGCAGCAGCCGTCGCGCAGCGTGAAATCGCCATGCGGCGAGAATGCAACGCATTGGCGATGATGCTCTCTCTGAACTTCGTTGCAGACCTGATCAATGTGAATACTCAGTTTCTCCAAAGCCGCATACCTGGCACAATTTTATTTATGCAGGTCGGACTCCTGTTGGCCGCCATGCTGGCACTCTTTACATTTTTGTATTGGGTCCTTGATCCCCCCAGGCCCACGATGGAGCGGCAGGCATTTTGGTGGGTACCGCCGCCAGGAAACACGATTCTAGATTCCCCTTGGCGACCAGCTTTTATCGACTATCTCTATCTATCCACGGTGGTGACATTCTCTTTCTTTCCCACGGTTGTCGTTGCTCACCCTCGGTCGGGAGAAGGATCTGAGCACACCCAGCTCTTCCAGTCGCACCTCCAGCGTCGCAGCACGCAATCGCTGCGCGGAAGCCTGCTGCTAGTGCGATTCCGTTATCGGCATGAAGGATCAGTGGTTGCTTGCGACGGCGGCTGATCCGTTCCTTGAGGCAGGCCTGGCTCACCAGCTCAGCAGCAAGTTTGGCGTCCTCGCATTCCTCCACATCCCAGGCCACCACCTTGCGGCTCCAGACGTCGATCACCAGGTAGAGATACAGCCAGATCCCTTTGACACTGGTGGGGAGATAGGAAATGTCCCAACTCCATACCTGGTTTGGACCTGTAGCCCTAAGCCGAGGCACCGGCCTTGGTTCCTGCGGTAGCCGTGCTCGGCAGGGATTGGCACGATTTGGCATGGCAGCAAGGAGGCGTATTGGGGCTCGTTGCAGGTGAGCAGGATCCTTTGGCGTTCCTCCTCGCTCAGGCGGTGGGCCACCTGGCGGCTACTGCCTTTGCGGCCATCCACGCCTTCCCGAGCCCTTGGTCGTGGCGGTGCGGGTGGCCTCCAACCAGCCGTTCTGCGAAGCGGTTGACCGTGGCCGCCGTGGACCGGCTGGTGCACCAGGGCCACATCGTTGGCATCAAGGGCGAGAGCTACAGGCAAAAAGCAGCTGCCGCAAAGGTTTCCAGCGATGCGCCTGGGCCACCTATGTCATTGACGCGGGCGGCATGGGCGTCACGATCAAGACCAGCAACCACACAGCCCAGCAGAGGCCTTGCGGCGACACGAAAACTGGGCCACCAGCCTTGAGATTGACGCCGATACCCATCAACCTGATTGACACGGAAAACCCAGGTGAACCTCAGCCGCAGCAAAGCCAAGCTGGTGCGCTGCCTGCGCGGGCAGCTGGCACGCCGTGGAACTTTCGCCCCCTGGCGATGCGCCTGGCCCTTGCCGCCATCGGGCCTGAGCGAGCGGGATCTGGGGCTGCCGCTGCTTGAATCGCCGCCCAGTGTGCTCGTTATGCCGCCTCCAGCCCCAGGTGATTCACGTAGGGCAGGAAATCACGATCGCTGAACAGCAGCGGCAGATTGGCCTCCAAGCAGGCAGTGGCAATGATCCCGTCGATCGTTTTGCGCACCGTGATCCCCTTGCTGCGGAGCTTGCGGTAGTTCTCCGCAGCTTTCCAGGCGTTGTGAGCTCCCAACATCGGCAGCAGTGCCAACGAACTGAATAACCGGCGGGCCGTGGCCACGTCGCGCTTGTGGCGAAAGCCCTGAACCACTTCCACCAGGATCAGATCACCCACCACCAGAGGCGTCACCCCCAGGAGACGATCGAGCCGTTCCACTTCAGGGGTGCTGACACCATTGAAAAAGTCGATCCACACCGAGGAATCAACAACGATCACGCCGGCTGTCCAGATCCTGGGGCGGTTGGGCCATCCAACCGTTGGTTGTCGAGGCTGCCTTCCCAGTGCAGCTTGCCGCGGAAGGCGCGAAACTCGGCTTGCTGGCCGAGCTGCACCAGTGCGCGCAGGCCCATTTCCACGGCCTCCCGTTTGCTGTGGGCACCGGCGGCCTGCATGGCCTGCTGCATCAGGGCGTCGTCGATGACGATGTTGGTGCGCATGGCTGCAGGTCGACGAATGTGTATACCTTACGCGAAGCCTACACATTGGGCTGGCTGCCCGGACATGACGCGTTTGATCCCATAACCTGCTGCCATGACCCAGCACCCCTGCCGCCACTGCGGCGGTGGATGGGGTGCTGGCCGCCAAAGCGACAGCAAGGCTCGAAACCCTGGAGGCCTACGCCGGCTTCCAGCACAATCACCCCGGACCGATTTCCGGGGGCGGCTCAGGTGCATGGCCATGTTAGCCAGGCTTCTATACAGCGAACATCGCCTGAAGAACACCCAGCAGCTCATTCAGCGTAGTCTCCGGCAGACTCCCCAATCGCTTGACGAGACGGTCTCTGTCTACAGCCCTCAGCTGATCAGGTACAACATGACCGGCCTTGCCATCAAAATGGCAACGCACACGAAAAGGGTATGGATGTCCGCCAGTTGTAAGCGGCGCAACAATGAAGGTGCGAAGGTGCGCATTCAGCTCGTCCGGTGATACGACGACACAAGGCCTCGTCTTCCTGATTTCAGATCCTCGCGTGGTATTTAATGCGACAAGGAAGATATCGCCTCTAGATACGTTTTCTTCAGTCACCATGACCACTCTTCATCATCAAACCGAGTAGCGCTCATCTCATCGAGAAGTCCTTCCGGTTGGAAAGACGATGCCGCCTCCGCCCAGCCAGCTCGAGGATGAGCCGATGGCCTGATTGTCAGAAGCCCTGGAGCCGCCTCGATCTCGACTTCGTCAGCCAGCCCCGCAACCTCAAGTAGTGGCTTGGCGAGGCGGATCCCTCTGGAATTGCCGATCTTGACCAGCTTTGCTCGAACCACGACCGCACTCTTAAGACGTGAGCACATTGTAGTCACGCTCGTGTCGTTGTGCATCTCCCTCGCTCGGGCAGCTGGCCGAAGCTGAGATCAAGGGTTGGCAGGGCTCTGCTGCCACGGGTTGACGGTCACCACGGTGAGCCCATGTTCGAGAGCGGTAGCGGCGATCAGCAGATCAGCGCCGTCTTGGCCAACAGAGGCCGACAACTGCCCTCAACGCCGTGCCACGCCCACATCCACCGGCAACAGACGATCGCCGTACAGCCGCAGCAGCTGGTCCAGCCAGCCCGCCAGTTGCGCCGCAAACGCTGGGTCACCACCACGCTTGCGGGCAATGCCGCGCTCAACCTCGCCAATGCTCACAACACTGAGAAAACAATCCTCCTGCCGCTGCTCACGAACCCAGGCCACCACGCCGGCATCGCGCTGACGCCTGCGCAACTCCGACAGCACCATGGTGTCGATCAAAAACATTGCTCACACACCCTCGAGATCACGCGGTGCAACCGGTAACCGCGTGAACACCTCATCGTCCTGAGGCATCTCGAGCAGCAGCTGACCCAGGGAAGGGGCACTTGCCTGATCGAGCTGCTTGAGCCGTTCGTATTCCTCGGCCGAGAGCACCACACTCACCCACTTGCCGCGCCTGGTTACCTTCTGCGGCTCGCCCCTGACCGCCGCCTCCACCACCGCGCTGAAGCGGTTTTTCGCGTCTTGCAATGTCCAGACCGGGTTCGCCATGGGACTGGTTCAATGATCTGGCTAGATGATCTAGCTAGCCTAAATGGCTACTGATCCATGATGCCTGCCCTTTTGAAGCAGAGGGCCGGCGCCTGCTGCTGATCCTCTGGCTGGGCTTCCCCCGCAAAGACGATGATCGCAACCACGTGGGGATCAATTATTTCTTGCCGTAGGTGGCATCATGATCTGGGGCAATCGTGAGCAGACGCAGGAACTGTCCGTCGCGGTGCGCTGTGGCACGTCGTGATCTGCTGATTCTCAGGGAATACACCGCATCCATGCCTTGGGGTGGCTTGATGCTTGTGATCTTTTCCCACTTCAGGCCCTGGTCACGATATAGCTGATTCCAAGTCATCTGGCGGATCTTGTTGAGAGTGTCAAGTGCCGTGTGGCGTTCAGACTTCTGCAGCGTCAGCAGATGCTCCTGAAACACCGGGTTGTTCAGGTCCAGTGTGATCTTCGGGTCAGGCTTCGGCATCACCGAGCCGCTTCAAGGTGCCATCCAGGTCAGCATCGGCAGGCTCATGGCTCACCGACCAAGCCATCGCGGTGTCCAGGTCTGATGCAGCCGCCCCCTCGTGCAACCAGCGTTCGTTATCCGGGATCACCGTGGCGGTGCGGACAATCCAGACCCCTGGCTCGCTTTCTTCCACCAGGACATGACGGCCCGCATATTGCTTGCCCAGGGAAATCTGGCCGTTGCTGCCCACAACCTTCAGCGCGGCCGGCCGGTCGGCGACTGCCATCGGAAAAACCCAAACGCGTCCTGCACGAAATCTTAGCCTTCGTGCGGCACGAACGAATCCAGTGTTCGGTGGTTTGCGGCGCCAACGCTCTCGCTTGGGTTGCCCACCAGTGGCTCAGTCCCAGAAAACGGCAGAGGCGCAGATCCGCGATGCAGGCACATCGATTGCCTTGGCTAGCCGGTACTGGCTGACACCGAGAGGCTGAAAAAACTCCTTATCAAGCAGTTCGCCAGGGGTGATGGGGGTGAGGCGGTCCATCGGGTTCATCAGTGGTCATCAACGATTTCAACGGCTTCAGGGCGGACAGCAGGGGATCGAGCTGGCGGAGCAGCAACGCCTCCACCGTCAGGATTTGGCGCTGTACGAACCGCCTGGCCAGCGGCTCTCGCACAGCCCCACCTGGGCCATCATCGAACAGTGCAACGAGGCTGCCGCCAGCTCTTCAAGGCAGCCGATCGGTGAGTTGCTGCATGCGAGCAGACGTTTGGACTGCCTCTGCTATGAGCTTTTCCCAGTCATTGGGGGGATGGCCGTGGCTGCCGTAGGCCCGCTTGGTGCTGGTGTCGTTGACCCAGCCCAGCACGATCAGCTTGGAGCGGCTATGAAAGCGAAAGAACAGCCGGTACTGCTGAAAGAACTTGACCCGGCGCCAGTGCCGGTGCTCAGCACCCAGTGTCAATCCTTGCTGATACTCCTTGCGGGTTGGGTCCTGCGGAATATCCCGCAGCATCAATCGGCTGATGGCCGCCAGCCGTTTGCTGGCATTCCGGTTGCCATACCCCTCCGGATCCTTGCGACGCAGGGCCTCCACCTCCGTGATCAGCAACTCCAGCTGATCGAGAAACAGTGGGTGGGCATAGATCCTCCAGCCATGGACGACAAGGGGTGCACCGTCAGCCGTGCGCACGTTCAGACGGCCTGGTTGCGGCGGAGTCGTCGTCGGGCAGCGGTGCGTCGAGATCCACGTCGATGCCAGAGACGAGGTCTTGCAGGCGAGATGCCAGCTCAGCGGTGACGGGCTGAAGACGTTGGGGATGGCTGGCGATGTCCTGCTCCAGCAGTGCCAGGAAGGGTGCCAGTGCTGGGTCGTCGTCTGCTGGTTCAGCACTGGCCCGTTGCAGCACCACCTCTCCGTTAGGGCGGACGGTGTAGCGGATGCGATCACGCTTGCGCAGCCCCAGGGCCTGGCGCACAGGCTGCGGCACGGTGGTCTGATACCGCTCAGTGAGCGCCGACTCCACCTCTTGGTGCGCGAGCCCGGCAGCCGGAGTGGCGTCAGCGGCGGTGGAGAAAACAGGCATGGCCCACTCCAGCAGGATCACGACAACGGTAATGCAACTGCATTGCCATGACGCACCCCACGGTGCGCCACGGACGTGGTGCTGATCTCCAGCCGCTCGGCCGCGCCCCGCAGCGACAGGCTCTCCAGGGCTGTGAGCCGGAGCGCTGTGGCCTGGGCGGCAGGCGCTGATCGAGCAGGTGGTGCTTCAGGGCCCCGCTGATGCATCGCCGCAGATACGGAGCTTGTCCGACGACAATCTGGTTGAGCGGCCATCAACCTGTTTGACACGGGACAGGCAGCAGCGCCTCCAGGCCGATTCAGGCCTGCTGGCGAGAGAGCGAGTGATTCCAGCTGGGGCCGATCAGGTCGAGTTCCAGGGCGCCTCCCCCTCCTTTTTTCAGGCCATAGCAATTTTCAGCGAAAATGAAAGGCGGCGAAAACCGCAAGAGCTCCCGCGTGCCGCAAATCTTTCACCTAGCTAGAATTTTCACAAGCCTTGAAAAAAGTCCCCGGTGAAAAAAGCCGGCGAAAACTGGGTGCTTGCCAGGGCCAAGGCGCAGGGCTGGCTGGTGCAGCGGGCCGTGGAGGCGTTTCGGGCCAGCACTGGCTTGGATCTGAGGGTGAACACTTTGCCGGCAGAACCTGGCTCCGAGCCGGGCTGGCAGTTGCTTCTGCGCACGGAGCCGGGGGCGATGCCCAGGGTTTTCCAAGCGGTGGTGCGGTCCGTTGAGCAGGTGGATGCCTTGGGAGCCGCCCAGGCCGCCTTGCATCAGGGCAGTGTTCCGGGCGTTCTGGTGCTATCTCGGGCGAGTGAGCCTGTGGCCGAGCAATGCCAAGCCATGGGTCTGCCCTTCATCGACGGCCAGGGCAACGCCTATCTCCAGGAGAAGGATCTCTTGATTTTGGTGAAGGGCCAGAAGCCGCCCAGGGTGGAACGAGGCGCCAGAGCCGAGGGGGTGACCGGACGGGCCAGCACGGCCACTGGTCTGAAGCTGGTGTTCGCACTGCTCAGTAAGCCGGCGCTCACCCTGGCCACAACTCAGATCCTCCATGAAGCAGCAGGGGTAGCCCTGGGCAGTGTTCCAGCGGTGTTGGGAGATCTGGAGCAACGAGGCCTGCTGGTGCGTCGGGGGTGGGGCAAGGGCTGGCACGTGCGCGACTGGAGCCAGCTGCTGGAGATGTGGGCGTCCGAATACCCGGTGCGATTGCGGCCCCGTTTGCGCAGCCTGCGATTTCGCTCGCCTGGTCAAGGGCTGTGGTGGCAACGTGCGGATCCGCAGCGATGCGGCGGGCAGTGGAGCGGCGAGGTGGCAGCGCATCAGCTGGGCACGGTGTTGAAACCCGAGAAGGCGTTGCTCTACCTACCGCAACCAACATTGCGACTGGGGCTGGCCCAGCTGATGCAGGCGGAAAGTCTGCGCAGCGATCCAACAGGCGATGTGGAAGTGGTGGAGGCGTTCTGGGACCCCAACAGAATTGGCGGGAGCGGAGCGTGTGTGCCATTGCCGCTCGTCATCGCTGATTTACAGGCCAGCCTGGATCCGCGCAACATTGAAGCAGCGGCAGAACTCAAGGAGATCTGGCGACGTGCTGTTGAAGCCTGAGCTACCCCTGGATCCCGGCTTGGTGCGGGTGATTGCAGCGGTGCATGCCGGTGCGATGGCTGAGGGAGTGGAACCTTTGCTGGTTGGGGCGGCAGCCCGGGATCTGCTTTTGGTGCATGTGTATCAGCAGCGGATGCGGCGTGCCACCAGGGATGTGGATTTCGCGGTGGCCTTAACCAGCTGGGCAGCTTATGAACAGCTCCAGAAGCGATTGATTGACTACCACGGCTTCCGCAATGACAGCCGTCAGGTGCAGCGACTGTTCTTTGCTGAGGCGGGCGAGGGATTTGGCACCACGATCGATGTGGTGCCGTTTGGCGACCTGCAGGTGGACAAGCAGACGTTGCTGTGGCCGCCAGAGATGGATGTAGCGATGACAGTGGCGGGGTTTGAGGAAGCCCTGCATGCGGCGGTGGAGGTGGAACTGGCGGCCGATCTGGTGGTGAAAGTGGCCTCGCTGCCAGGGCTCGCAGTTCTGAAGCTGTTTGCCTGGACTGATCGACGGACGCGCGATGCCAAAGATGCTGTTGACTTCTTCACGGTGCTGTGCAGCTATGGAGCCGCAGGCAATTTTGATCGAATGACTGATCAACACCAGGCCTGGGATCGCTTCTTTTCGCTGGATTGTGACGAGGAAAAGACAGGCGCCTGGTTGCTAGGCGTGGATACCAGAAAGATCGCAAATGCTGAAACGATGGCAAGCCTTCGGGAACTGTTTGGCGATCCCACCCGGCGCGAGCAGCTGATCGATGGCATGGCCTCTGAAGATCGCGGTATCAGAGGGGCACGTCAGCGTGCAGAGCAAATGCTCAGGCTGTTCCTTGAGGGGATGGAGCACGAAGAGATTGTCTTCTCTGGCCGTTCGACGACACCCTGATGGTGCAAGTGTTGAACAACAATCTGGTTGATCGCCCCAAAGTGGGTCCGCCGAAACCAGATGCCGTGCGCAGGTGCGTGACCCGAAGGGTAGCAACAATCTGTTGGCAGATCAGCTGCTAGAGCTCACTAGAGCGCATAAGAACTCTGCAACCTACAAATCGCAAACCGTACGGTCTGTACAGAACTCAAAACTGACCGAAATACCCTGGATTGGCTACAGGCTATGCGAGGCAATTTGCTTTCTAGACAATGCAATTCAATTTAGAACCAGGCAAACTTCTTGTTTTGTGTCCTGCTGCTCTCGCGAGTCCGCGCTACGGCTGGCCCAGTTGAGCCCCAACAGCCCGCCGCTAACGCCACGATGAGCCGCCTACGTAGTTGACACCGGGCACGATGGGCAAGGGCCGGGTGATCGGCATCGACATCGGGATCCGAGCGGATCGGCGCGCCGGAATTGGTGCTGGTGCTGCTCTACAGCGGGTGAGCTACTGGCCCCAGGCTTATCTGCGCCAGCGTTGACCCTTATCCATCCACCAGCCCCCAGCCCTGATCGTCCAGGATTTGATACACAGCGGGCTGCCCATTGGCATCAGGCCAGGACAGCAGATTGCCAAGCGGTTCTTCCTGCCAATGGAGACTACAGCGCTCAAACACGGCCAGATTCCTTGAGCCGGGGAAGAGGCGGGAGGGATAAATCACCCCATCCGGCTGCTCTGGAGCACCATGCAACCAACGTGACCAGTGTTGGCACACCTCCAATGCATCACAAGTGTGCAGCAGCCGCGCATCTAGGTTCAGGGCCTGCAGAACTGGCCCCGTGAAATCCACCAGCCGCAGATCTTGCTCGGCCCACAGCCGAGACGAGCCTCCTCATGTCCATGTAGACAGAGATCAGGCGTCATGCAAAATATGGCTCGCACCGGTCGCACTTTCCTCAAGCCTTGGTTTTAAGGCCAAAGAGCTGCGTGAAATTGAACGGCTAGTCAGCATGAACCGAGCTATCCTGCTGAAAGCATGGGAGGAGTTTCATGGTTAACCCTGGCGAGCGGGTTACAAACGTTGCCTTCACAGAGGACAGTCTCACAGTCGACCTGGCTGATGGACGATCCATCTCGGTGCCTTTGGCTTGGTATCCCCGGCTTCTGCATGCCACCTCTCAGGAGCGTGAGAATTGGGAGATGGCTGGGGCTGGCTATGGAATTCACTGGCCAGATATTGATGAAGATTTAAGTGTGGAAGGCCTACTTCGTGGAGTGCCAGCGCCCCAGGTCAAGACACTGGTCAGCTAACACCGCCATGCACCTAGGGCTGATTCAAAGTCCGTCACAAGCGTCCTTGCGGGGGCTGTCAGCATGGGCTGAGGTCGGCGGAATCGCCTCCTCCCTGTGATCAAAAGCGACTCTGCTGCAACCGATCTCGACCTGATCA
>Ga0209298_10001186_pt1 | contig 17234 bp, 15 predicted proteins | sample S_140806_EF_Meta_FD_187325 | JGI IMG/M metagenome (GOLD analysis project Ga0209298, IMG submission 187325) | Freshwater microbial communities from Lake Simoncouche, Canada to study carbon cycling - S_140806_EF_MetaG (SPAdes) (version 2) | ecosystem: Environmental > Aquatic > Freshwater > Lake ...
AATCCTTGTTCACCTGGCAATCCTTGTTCACCTGGCAATCCTTGTTCACCTGGGAGACCTTGTTCACCTGGCAATCCTTGTTCACCTGGCAATCCTTGTTCACCTGGCAATCCTTGTTCACCTGGCAATCCTTGTTCACCTGGCAATCCTTGTTCACCTGGGGGACCTGGAGGACCTGGGGGACCTGGAGGACCTGGGGGACCTGGTTCTTGATCACTTGATGAAGAAGAAGTAGAACTTGAATTTGATGAAGTTGAATCAGAGTCTATAATTTGAATATCTATAGGATTTATATCTATAGGATTTATATCTATAGGATTTATATTTATAGGTGTTGATATAATAGAATTTGAACTAGTTGATGAAGATGAATTAGAAGAAGATGAATTAGTTGAAGAAGAAGTAGAACTTGAATTAGAAGAATTTGAACTAGTTGAGGAAGATGAATTAGAAGAAGAGGTCGATTGTTTATGTTTTTTTGTGGTCTTCGGATCTAATAATACATTTTCATTAGATGAATTATGTCGATCGCGTGAGGATTTGGTATTATTAGATCGACCTGATTCCTAATGGTGTCGTCGTCTATGATGATGATGATGACGGTCTTTTAATTCAAAATATAGACTTTTATGTTCAGTTGTACGTACCATATCACGTAATCTGTCAGATTCTTGAGTGCGCATGACCTCCTTAAGACTTGTTTCAGAGCTGGCAATTTTATCTTTGAGAGAAGAGTATTCAAAGGCCATTTGTTTGGACAAGTCACCCTTACTTTTAAGAGCTTCAATTTGAATAGATGCAGTATTATCACTTGCTTGTTTAAGTAATACAGCATATTGATTAGCAGATTGACTTAAAATATCATTTTTAGCATAGAGAACTTCTTTGCCAAGCATACTGAATTTAGCGGCGGCTTGATCATTATTATCTTTTAAAATGCCTACTAATTCATTTGTGGTTTTTTGAGTTGCTAAAGCTTGTTGAGAAGCAAGGTCTTGCATAAGAGCGGTTTGAGCAGATTGAGTAGAGGATATTAAAGATTCAACTTCATTATTGCTTCTATAAATGGCGGTATCAGTTTGTGCTGCGGTACGGAAGATATTAGCATCAGTATTAGATGCGGTTCTATAGATGTTATTATCGATTTGACCGGCGGTTCTATAGATATTATTATCGATTTGAGAAGTGGATCTATAGATAGATTCGTCGAGTTTACCAGCGACACGTTCAGTAGTAACAAGATTATCTTTGCCATTACGTTCAACAGCTGAGATGCCATTGGCTGCTTTGTCATTGACATTATCAATAACTTGTTGTCCTAGGCGGTTGATACGTGATTCAGCTGCGAAACCATTACGTTCTTGTGAGGCAAGGATATCTGCAGTTTGTTGATACTGAGACTTGAGAAGATTATTATCTAGTAAGCTTTGAGTTTTTAAAAGATCAGTATCGACTGTCTTGATAGCGTCAGCAAGATATTGGGTTTGGTCATATTGTGATTTTACGGCGTTAACGTCCATTATTATTTTCTATAACTTGTTGTTATACTATTAATAAAGAAAAAAAAAATGCGTATTTCGTAAAAAATAAAAATAATAAAGATATTTAAAAAAATAATCAAGTTATTTTTTTTATCCATAGTAGTTTTATTGTTTAAAAAAGCAAAGTAAGAGACGATGATTAAAGGGATAAATGCAAGAAATGCGTGCTAAATATTTTTTTTATTTATTTATTATAAGTAAAATAAAAGTTATGGAGAATGAAAATTATATTTCACCAAATAAGATTACGAAACAGTATGACATTACATCTGGTACGTTAAGAAGATGGGCTGAAGAAGGTAAGATTAGATGTTTAAGACCAAATGGTGGTAAGAGAATTTATAATATAGATGATATCAACAGATTGTTTAGTAAAAAGGTAGAAGATGAAAAATTAAAAACTGTTGAAAGTGTGGTAAGTAGATTAGAAGGTGTGGATGAGACATTAAAAAAATTATCAGAGGTTGCTTCAAATGAGGATAAGATGTTGTTAAGAGATGCAGTTGAAAAGATAAAGGGTACATTAAATATGTTTTTATAATTTTATTACAACTTTATAAAAATTACTTTTATTTTGTCTAAAAGTTTAGTTTATAATTTTAGGTGGTATATAAGTGGAATTAAATAGTGGAGATGGATTAAGGGTATGTTTTTTAGTCCATATATAAACATCATGTTTAATTTGGTTCCAGGCAAGTTGAAAGTCTTGATACAATTGATGATGGTGCTGTGTGAGTAATGGTATAGATGTTTGAAAATACTTGGAGTTATTAGAGATATTATAGGTGATTTGAAATTCTACAAGTATTTTATTATATTGTTGAGATATATGAAATTGTGATATATAAATGGTATAAAGAGGATTATAGGGATTAGTATGAAAAGAATAATAATTATTTTTCTTATATATTTTGGGTAAATGTAATATTTTAAATCCCCATATTAAAACTTTGTGTCGAATGGAGTTCCATGAAAAGTTTAGTAATTGATATATAGTGGAGTATAAAATAACGTGTTTATGAGATAATTTTGATTGAAAGTATTTATGATGATTATTAACTGAACAAGTTATAAGAAATCCTATAAAAATATGATCATCATAAGCTGTTATATGTTTAATATTAATAACAAAGTGTTTTAAAAATGTTGAAAGAGACATCATATTTATATTTACTATAAATAAATAAAATATATCTGTACATTTTAAACATTATGTGAAAAATGAACAAAGTGTATCTTACAAAAACAGATGATCGCTAAATATTTACATCATGTATTATTTATGTTATATGTATCAAAAGTAAAAAGATTATTTTTTGCATTTTTTACATCTTTTGCATTTTTTTTTTTTCTATGTATATATTAAACAAATGTCAGACCAACAACCAACAAACAATATATCAATCGAGATAGTATCGCCTACAATAGTAGAGATAGAAAATGATGTAGATGACTCAAGCTCATCTACCAGTTCAAGCTCAAGAAGAAGTTCGACATCTTCTTCTTCAAGTAGTTCTAGTTCGTCAAGTTCATCAAGCAGTTCCAGTTCTTCAAGCAGTTCCAGTTCTTCAAGCTCTTCTAGTAGTTCAAGTTCTTCTAGTAGTTCAAGTGATTCTTCATCAAGTGATTGGACATCAGATTATACTGATAATGATAGTGAAGTAGTAATATTTTATTAAAAATCAATTAGATAAATCTTAGTTAAAATTATTTTATATTAAAAAAATATAAAGTAATATATAAGTAATGATAAATTTTATATTGTTTTTGTGTTTGATGTGTCTTAGTGTATGTTGTTTATCATCAAGTATATTTTTAAGTGGATGGATGTGGGAAGCAAAAAAAATAAATGATTTAGGTATGTGTAATTTTAACGAAACTCTAGAAGGTTATGTATTATGTCCATTAAAAGATGATATATTAAAAGAAGATAGACAAAAGATCATTGAAAAAAAATACAATGAAAATAAATTAGATATGAATGATCTATTAAATGATTATTATATAGATGGTCAAAGTAATACAAAATTTATATATTGTGACGAAAATGTAACAAAATGTACAATCACAATGAATCAAAGTGGTACAAAATATAATTTAATAGAGGATATTGTATATGTTGGTAGTTATGAAAGTAAAGGAAAACCAAAAACGTGTTTATATATGCCAGTTAATTTAGTCACAGGTGTATTATTATCTGAAAAAATATTATCAGTAGATGAATTTATATTAAAAATAAAAGGTGTGGTACAAGATTTTAAACCAGCAAAATATAAAAATATATCTCCAGATGAAAGAGATAAACATGCATTAAATGTTCTATTTGTAGAGTTCCCATATGATGGATTAGCAACAACATTTAAAGAAACGATATATAGAAAATTAGAACCAGAAATAACAAGTGCTTATTTTGATATTTTAAAAAAAAAAATTAATAATAAAGAGTCATTAACAACATTTGAATTTTTTTCTTACTTTGCAATTTTAGCAATTTCAGACAATAGTATTTATAAAGTTTTAAATTTTTAATTGTTTATGGGACAATGAGAAAATATATAGATCAATCAGTAAGAAATAAAATTAATAGTGATTATATAAGTAATACAAAACATGTTACAAATTGTAGAATCTAAAATAGAAAACTTAAAAGTAGCAATTATATATGTTGTTCATCAATATCAAGTTTATTAAAATTAATAGAAATAAATATAATGTTATAATATTTATTTCTATTTATATATTATTATATAAATTAATGGGAGCAAACGTTTCTAGTTATACTGAAATTGTAAATCAAAATCAATTTAACATAGATCAATCTGTAAGAAATCGTATTGATAGCGATTGCATAAGTAATACAAAACAAAATAACTTGTTACAAATTGTTGGATCCAAAGTAGAAAATTTAAAAGCGGAACAGTTAAATGAAGTGAAAAGTTTATGTATATTACAAACAGTATTAGAATATGAAAAAGATGCTAAAGTAACAAATGATATTTTATCAACTATAAGTAAACAATTAGAAGCAAAAGGTGGTTTACCAGGTACAGCTGGTAATGCAGAATCTACAACAAAAGTATATAATCAAATGAATATGAATTTAGATCAAAGTCAGGTTAATGATCTAACAAAAAATTGTATTATGAATATAAAACAAGATAATGTTATTCAAATCTTTGGTTCAAATGTAAAAAATGCCGATTTAACACAGGTTAATAAGGGGTTTATAGAATGTTTACAAAATCATTCTGAAACAACCGGAATGTCAGCTGAAGTTGCAAATAAAGCAAAGGCAGAATTAGATGAATCCGTAAAAGCAAGTGGTCTAGATTCTTATGCCAGTTTAGCACAAATGACAGGAATTTTTGTAGGTGGAGCTGTATTAATATGTTTAGGAAGTTCTGCAGTTTCTGCAATCTCAAGTATGGGTGGTGGGGGTGGCGGAGGTGCAGCACCGCCACCTCCTCCTGACATGGGATCTTTAAATACGAGTTCCTAAAATTGATAATTGTATATAAAAAAAATATTAACATATATTATATACGATATTTAGATGAAATATAAACCTGGAGCAATCTTTGTCAGTATTGCAAGTTATAGGGATGAAGTATGCATTACAACATTAGAATCATTATATACTACGGCTAATAATCCAGAAAAAATATATGTTGGTATATGTCAGCAAAATAAAGATGACGAAGATACAGATTGTGTAGCAAAAGGTTACGAAGATCATCCAAATGTAAGAATTATAAGAATTCCATACTTTGAGGCTAAAGGTCCTACTCATGCAAGATATTTATGCAGTACATTATGGAATGGTGAAGAATATTTTTTACAAGTAGATAGTCATACAAAATTTGTAAAAGGATGGGATACGTTATGCATAGGAATGTTAATAGATATTAAAAATAAAGGATTATCAAAAAAACCTGTAATAAGTCATTATCCAAAAGAAATAACTACATATGATAGTTATACGGATGATATAAAAAAAATAGTTCCAAGAATGTGTAAATCATTTTTTAATGATAGAGGAATGATATCATTTATGGGAGCAGAAGAATTGGATACTCATAATATACCCTATATGACACCATATGTTGCAGGAGGTATGTTTTTTTGTGAATCATATTTTTTAAAAGAATTACCGTTTGATCCTAATTTACCATTTTTATTTGTAGGTGAAGAAATATTGCATAGTATAAGATTTTATACACATGGTTGGGATATATTTACACCTACTGAAAATGTTGTATTTCATGAATATACAAGAGCAGAAAAACCTAAAATCTGGACAGATAATCCACATTATATAGATACACCTGCTTTTGAAAAGGTAAAACACTATTTAAAATTAATGGATGATGATAAAGATGTAGAAGGATATTTAAAATTCAATCTAGACAAATACGGATTAGGAAAGTCAAGGACATTAGAAGATTACTTCAAGTTTGCTGGAATAGATGTAGAAAATAAAAAGGTTTATAAAAATTTTTGCAAAGAAAACAACATCGCCACAGAAGAAGATATTTTAATGAGTAATGAAATAAATCATCGTAAAAATACAACAACAGGTAATATAGAAGGTTTTGAAAATGTATCATTAAAAAAAAATAACGATATAAATAAAATAATATTATATATAGGAATCCTTTTGATTCTTTATCTTATATTAAGTAAATAACGCGTTTAATAGAAATATTATACAACATTACAAACATTACAAACATTATAAACATTATAAACATTATTTATATTACATTTAATGTTTATGATAATTATTTTTTTACAACCAAGTTCTCAATATTATTAACAAATTCCAACAATTTTTGATCAACTGTAATCTTTCGTGGATCAAATGATTTCAAATAAACGCCATCTAGTGTACGTATCCTAGAAAGAGCAACGTAAACCTGATGATGACAAAAGCAATCTGCAAGATCAAGAATAGCAGAATCAAGAGACAAAGATTGACTACGATGTATAGTAATACTATATGCTAACATTAAAGGTAACTGTGAACACGTTACTTTACTGTTATCTAATTCAAGATCCCAATCAACAGTAGAAATAGTTTGAGTAACACCATTATCAAATTTTACTTTAACGCCACAATCTATACCATTATGTCCTTTAAATATTTCTTGAATTGTACCCACTGAACCATTAACAAGACCATTTGACAATTCTAAATTTTTAATAAGAATAACACGACAATTTTTACGTAAACGTATAGTATCAATTCCTTTTTGTTTAAATTGGTTTTGTAATTCTTTAAGTAAAATATCAATTGTTGTGGCATTTCCTTTAGTAGTATAAGATGCATCAAAATATACATCATCATATGGCAATTTTTCTAAATTAATAATGTTAATATATTGTGCTTTTTTATTACTACTAACAAGATGAATAATATCATTTGGAAGTTTATGTTGTGGAAATAGCTTAGTTTTAAGTGTAGAAATATCTTGTGGTGTATAAATATTTTTTCTAATACGTGTAAGAATATCATTATATAAAACATCTTTTTGTCTAAAATTTTGAGAAAGATTAATAGTTGAATTACAAAAAATATTATTAAATACTTGACTTTCAATCAAAAGTCGTAAATCTTGCTGAGTATTACTATTCATTGCTTTAATAACATCATTTGACTTGAATATACTTTTTAATTGTAAAAAATCACCAGTAAGAATAACTTGAATTCCACCAAATGGTTGTTTATTTTTACGAAGGGTTTGAAGAACAATATTAATTTTTTCAAAAAGTTCTGCTGACATCATACTAATTTCATCTATTACAATAATATCAGCATTAACTAGACGTTCGCGAATAGGTTTTTTAATACGTATTTTTTTAACGAGTACATCAACTGGTGCTTCACCAGTACCAATACTAAGAAAGGAATTGATTGTAATACCCCCAATATTATATGCACTTATACCGGTAGTAGAAGTAATATACATATTTTTATGTGGATGATTATTTTTAATAAATTTAAGCATTTCTTTAATAAGTTCTGATTTTCCTGTTCCGGCTTTACCAATAATAAGTAGATTTTTACCATTTTTAAATTGTTCAAATGCAAGTTGTTGTTGTTCAGATAAATCTAAATTATATTCATAAGGAACATTAGAATTTGTTTGTTCATTGTGTTGAATAATAAGATCCTTGAACTTTTCTAAAAGGTTTGAAGTATTATCAGAATTATACATTGTACTAGTTAATAAAATTTAATAATTTTTCAGTTATTTTTAATAGAAGTATCGTTTAAATATTCAAGTTGTTCTTCTTGGGTCAATTTAGTTTTACCTCCATATGGATAAGCAAGATGTTCATCAAGAAGAGTAGTAGATAAACATATTTTTTTATCTTGAGATGTATAAACATTAGCAAGAACTCGACCAAATTTGTCAAAATCAAGACATTCAATCCATAAAAGATAAACTTGGTTATCTAATTCTTGAATAATATCTTTTTTATTAGTATATGTAGATACAGCATTATTAGTAGCTAATTGTAAAACGCGATTACGCGCTTGCATAGCTTTAATCTTTAATTCAGAATGTTTATTATTAATTTCACAAGTATCAATTCCAGCTAATCGTAAATGAAATTTAAAAGGATGATTAAAAATAAAAATAATTACAGTAATAGTATCACCATCATGTATATCAACTAGCCTTGCATAACTACAAGTATTATTAAGTGTGAAATAAGGTGTATTAGAATAATTATATAACTCAAACTCCATTTTTATATTTACAAATTATATTTATTATTTATAAATATACGCAGTTTCATCAAAAATACGCATACTATTATATTCTTCTACAATATAACGTCCTAAATGTGTAAATTTAACTTTTTTTGATATACATGGTATATCTTTATTATTCTCAATGTAATTGTGTAAACATCTTCTATTTTTATGAATAGTTATTTTATAAGAATCATATACTAAATTAGATGATTCAGAATAAAGAATGTATCCAACATATTTTTGCAACAATATAGAACGAATTCTTTTATTTAATATCAAAAAAACACGTCTTGTATATACATCACAATAACTTTCAATCTTAAAAAATATCTCAACTGGAAGTTTCATCACTTAATATTTAAAAATTTTTTATATAAATTCATTTTTAAATATTATTTTATTACATTCCCCATTCCCAATCTAAAAATAAACCAGACACACTTTGCTTATAACCTCTTATAATCAATTCTCCTGTATCTATCTTTTGATGACAAGATTTACATAAACATACCAAATTATATAACTCATTTTTATGAAAATGCTTGTCATTTACAAATCCCTTCTCATCCGTATTTTGTTGTTCATTTATATGATGAGATTCTAATGGAACAGATTTTTTATCCTTTGGTTTATAACCACATACTTGACAACTTGTCATTGTTTTTTTTTTATTATAATTACTTTTCTTTTTTGATACCACATCTGTTTTATTACCTAAAATATCATTCCTTATCTCAAATGCATTATCTATGAAATTCATATCTTGAATTATACTCTTACACACCTCTAAACCATATAATCTACTACCACTTCCTTCTTTTATTTTTCTCTCAAATATAATATCTTTATCTTGCTTTAAAGAAATACTTAAATGTGATATTTGTAATTTCTTATTATTTTTAATACCCTTTACATCCGGTATACCATGTAAATGTGATGTAAAAAAGAATTTACTAGAATCCTTTATTAATCTTGTTATCGATGATGCCACTATCGCCTCTGCAGAGGATGTCTCTGTACCTTTACATAATTCATCACTTAATATTAATGTATTTTTACCAGATACTGATAAAATTTTTTTTAAACCTATCATCTCTGTTATAAAACTTGACTTGCCCATAAATAAATTATCCGTTAAATCCACCTGTGAAATCAAATTATTAAATGCACTATACTTAAATTTCCTACACGGTACATATAATCCACATTGTGCTAATATAACACATATACCTATTGCACGCAATAATGTACTTTTACCACACGCATTTAATCCATATAATACAATCCCTAAATTAGTTTTGTCTAATTTTATATCATTTGGCACATACTCAGTTGATACAATTCGTTCTATAATAGAATGTCTCATATCATAAGCTTCTAAATAAGAATCATCTTCATTTACTATATCAGGTTTACAATAATTATATTTTAATGCACATTTCAAATTACTCTTTGTTATATCCACTATCTCAATAAACTCTTTTAACACAGTAAACAATTTATTATATTTTGTAGAATATTCCCTTAACTTTACTAAATAATTCATTTTAATATTTTTTGTAAACAATTCTCTATTATTTATTAATTCATATGACTTTTTAACTAATTCATCTGTAAAAAATTTAATTGTATTATTTGTACTCTTTATACGTAATTGTAAAACATCATCCTTTGATAATAAACCCTTTAATTTTTCAAAACGTAATTTTGTACACGTAAAAAAATGCCCATCTTGATCTGTATACTCAATCTTGATAAATTGCTGGTCTTTTACATTTTCATTTATACACGTATCATATTTCATTCTTAAACCTATAATTTCATCCTCTATATATTTTATCTTGTCTTCTATTTCATCTAATTCTTTTACTACACCTCTATTAAAAATATTACTCATATCTTCCTTTTTTGTATTTAAATTTACAGTTTTTAAAACATCTTTATTAAAATTATTAGAATAATCTTTTATATATTCATTAAATAATTCTAACATTTCATCATCCGGAATAATCGATTTTAACAATTGATTATCCAACATCATTTTTATTAATTCTAATATCTTTGTATATGTCCCATCCAATTTTTCAAATTCATATGGATGCAACGCCTCTAATGCCATCTTTCTATGCATTCTTTCAAAATCTAAAAACCCTGTTAATATCTTTTCTACTTTATTTATATCAATATTACGCATTTCTTCTGTTAAATTATAACGGAAATTTATAATATCATAATTTCTAAATGGCTTTGTCAATATTCGTTTTAAATAACGTCTACCAATTGCTGTGCTTGTAAAATTAACTGTATCATATACACTTGAAAATTTGCCACTCACACCTTGTGTATTATCTACTATATTTAATTGAGATAATGTATTTAATGCCAATACTAAACATCCAGTATCTTCTACTACTTTCGGAATACTTAAATTTGATAAATATTTCAAATCATGCTTTCCAATAAAATCAAATATATACATTAAATTTATTATACATAATGGTTTAGTAGATAAATTCAAAAACTCTAATGGATTTAATAATCCAAATGATAAATGGTTATATACTCTACTAAAATATTCATTTTGTACAATAGGTTTAGTATATTCTTTGTATTTTTCATCATCTTGATTAATAATATTTATTTTAAAATTTTTATAATTTTCTCCAAAATATTTATCTACACATTCTATAACACTTTGATCGTCATCAATTATATTAATTTGAATTTCTTTCATATTATATCGTAATAATATACGATTTAAATCATCTAGACATATTCCGAATTCATCTAAATTATAAAAGTCAACGCCACCATCACATACTTCAATATCATTTGTAACATTATTGATACTACATACTGAATATAAAAAACTATTTGCAGTTGTATTACCAGAATAAATAACTTCTATAAAAATTCCTATTAAATTACTTTCAGCATCATTTATTGTCTCAAATTCTGGTGATTTTAATGTAGGAGAATATACCGCCGTTATACCTCTTTTTACAGTTTTTCCCTTTTTACTTTTAGCATCTTCTAATTGATTGATTATAACAACTGTATAATTCTCGTTTAATAATGGAGGAATATATTTTCTTAAAAACGCAGTTCCAAACCCACAAAAATCAGGATTTGAGCGAGTTGAATAACCATCTGATGCTCGTTTTGCTTTATTTTTACTTGTAAAATCACATCTAATAATTTCTGAAATAATATTAGCATTCCCTATTTTCTCATTTTCATTTTCAATACTATATATTTCATAAAAAGATCCAAATTCAATTAATACAACTGTCTTTTCTCCATATTGTTCAACACTTTCTTTATATATTTTAAAATATTCATCTATAACAGAACCTTCCATTCTACTTATTTTTTAATTTTGTTTGTTTTTAAATTAAAAAATTATTTCAAGAATTTAAATAGATGTCCTGGTAAATGTATAGCCATAATTTCATAATTATTATCTATTTCTTCTATAATAATTACTGTATATTTGTATCTTAATAAATTAGGTATCAATGTATGAAAATATTTTTTAGATGTGATTGTAGATCTTTGATCAGGTTGATCTAACATTCGTACTTCATAAATATGTTCATTTTCATTATCTTTACTTTTTTTTATAATAGTTCCAACTAATAAACAACTTTTATCACCATATATATCTTTACAATATTTATCATATAAAGAACTATCCTTTATATTATCTTGTTGTGTATTTTGTTGTAGATTTTTTAAAGTTTGTTGTTGTATCATATTTTTAATATTAATTAAACTTGTTTTTTTAATTTTTTTTTATTTACGTATAATATAAATAAATATGAATAACGTGAGTAATAAAATTGAATCTGGATTACAAACTATTCTTCAAAATCCTTATATAATGGCAGTTATCAAGCTTACACTTGTTTTATATGCTACTAAAATTGCACCTAATCCACCAGATTTTATGGAAAAATTGTTTGATAATACAGCTTTTAAAATGGTAGCATTAGCTCTTATTATGTATCTTGCTAATGTAGATTTCCAATTATCAATTATTCTAGCTGTTATTTATGTCATTACTATGAATCTTGCATCTGGAAGACAATTCCTTGAGTCATTTACTGATAATAACGTTTATGCTGATTATTCAAAGGAATATAAACCATATGGAAATCAAAAACTAATTGAACCCAAAATTAATATTTATCCTGGTTGTCATAATATTACTATGCAAGATCTTCTTAATGCATTTGGTGGTGATCAACAAAAGCTTTTAGAAACTACACAATATGCTTTTGAAGAATTGTATAAAAATTATAAAACAACTGATAATAAAGAAAAATTAAAGCAATTATCTTATGCTACTGGATTACCTTATAGTATTAACTGGGATTATCCTGAAACTGCTCCTTATATTGCTACTATACTAGTTAATGCTGGATTTAGAATCAATGATACGTGTCATGTTCCTGAAGATGGAGACGGAGACTGGAAAAATACATTTGGAAAAAATGTCGTTAATTAAAAATATTATTACTAAAAATTAATTAATTATTTAACAAAATATTAATTAATTATACATTAATTTATCTCCATTAATAACAACCCATCTTGCATCTAAATTTTCATCATTGATATTTTTAATATATTCCTCGAAATTTATAAAGTTATTATGACAAATTTGTTTAATTATATTTTTATAAAATTGTTTTTGTAATGATTCAATCTTACTTTTTTTATTGATTAATATACTATTATTTCCTATATTTTTAAACAATTGTCCTATTTCACTATTATAAACATTTCCTACTATAATTAATTGTATATCTTGTCTTGTTAATAATTGGTTTATCTTTTCACTTGATAATAATTCATAATCAACTATATATATAGTTTTTTTTTCATGTATTTCTTTACTTTCATAAAATCCCCTTCTTATATCATAATCCATAAAATACAAATAAGGATTTTCTAAAAATACTTTTCTATATTTGGTCATATTATTTTCAGATGTCATTATATAAATTTTATTATTATAAATTTGTTTAACATTTTCTAATTTACTTATTTTATCCAAAATATCTCCTAATATAATTATATTATCTTTTCTATCCTCATTAATTATCATGATATGTTTTTTATATATATCCTTCCCCCTTAATATATACTTTTCTATTTTACAATCAATATATTTATTATCGACATCATATGAACTTAATGTATGTTCCTTTTCTTGTTGAGAACGTTCAAACCTAGAATTCGAACTAGAATTAGAACTAGAATTCGAACTAGAATTATCAGAAGAAATTGTAGATACTTTTGCTTGTATACTTGTTTTTAAAGATGATGATGAAGTTGATAATATAGATTTGTTATTATCATCACTTGTAATAACAGTTGTATTTTTATTTTTTGTTACATTTGAACTGACAAAAAAATTATTTAATATATCTGTAAGTAAATCCATATTATTAATTTTATATATAAAAACAGCATTTTTTAAACGTAAAAACATTTAATAATATTTTTTGCTACAATAATATTTTTTTGCTACAATAATATTGATTTTACAAACGCAAAAATGCGTTACAAGTTTTAATTTTCCCATACATTATCCCACATTTTATCAACAACAATTTTTGGAAACATTTCATCATATATATTTTTATAATACATTTCTTCCTTTGTCTTTGGACACGTCACTAAATTCATGTTCTGTCTTAAATATTGTAAATAATTATAAAATTCTGGATCCGAATACATCTTCTCAAAATATTTATCTAATTCCACCTTTAAACACCTTGTACTCTTTGATATACACTCTCTACCCTTCCATAATAACGCCTTGTTTATATAAAAATTAGACCCCATTATACTATCATCAAACGCCTTTCTTACTATATATTTCCCTATCGCACCCTTTGAATAATCATACTTCTGAGGTCTCTTTAACTTGGGATGTATAGATAACATCAACTCTACAAACCCAACATCTAAAAACGGATGCCTCACCTCTAAATTATAAAACCCAGCTATCTTATCTCTCCCCATCACATTAAATTTACTCATATTATTTAATAATTCTATACTCTTTTCCTGAAATTTATCATCCTCTAAATCAAATAATTGTTCATACCCACATAATTCATCTAACCCTTCACCAGTCAATAATACCTTTACATCAGTCTTCATCGATATATACTTGCATAAAAATGCATAAGGTATACTCTGCCTTATAGTACTTTTATCACACGTCTCTAATACATATATAATATCCTTTATATCAGGTAATACTATCTCTAAATTATGAACACTAATTATATGATGATGAATATCTATAGAATAAGTTGTTTCTAAAAATGAAACACACTCCCTTGCTGATATTACATCTTTATTATCATTATCCCCAAATGTAAATACTACAATAGGATTCCTTTCAAAATCATAATTCTCCCTTTGTAAATACTTTACCACTATACATAATATAATAGCACTATCAAAACCAGATAACAAAAATCCAACTCCCCTTTTTGATAAATTATACCTGCTTATTACACTATCACTCAACTTCTCCCTTATATTATTATACACACTTGTTAATATATCCGGCGTCGCCTTATTATATATACAATTTTCTAAATTTTTATACTTGTCCAATGAATAATAACTCGTAAACTCCTCTTCTAAACCCAATATAACCGAATTTTTAAATGACCAATATGTCCCCGGAGGCACCTCCCTTATATCATACCCATCATAACCATCCAATATTCTTTTTGGAATACTTTTTAACTCTGATACAAACATGTAAAATACACCATTTACACCCTTTTTTTTTATCATGTATAATGGCTTTATTCCAAATATATCCCTCACTACAAATATATTTATTTTTTTCGTATCATATGTACCTGTATTCTCAGTCAATACAAATGAATAATCCCCATTCAATCTTTTTAAACATTCTTCTAAACCATATTTAATATACATTGGCATAATAATTTCAACATCACTTGTAGATTGTAAATCTTTGTCTGTAAAATTTTCTTGCTTTTTTAATTCTTCATAATTATAAATTTCGCCATTACACATTAATCTTCTTTTTACACGCGTTTTTAATTCAGGATATTCTCTTATTTTATGTATAATCGGATCTTCAAATGGTTGTGATCCATCATATGATAAATCATTAATACACATCCTATGATATCCATATGTAAATGTATATGGTTTATACTCCTTTATCTCTCTTCTACTTAATGTTAATAAAACTTGACTCATATTTAATTGTGTTATATTAGGTGTCGAATCAGTTGTTATATTTGTATCATCATTACCCCTATTTTTCATTTTCATAAATCCATTTATAAAATCATTTCCTATTGGAAAATTTTCATAATTATTTATAACAAAAAATAACGCCCCCATATTAATTTAACATAATCAATTTTGTTTTATATTTTAAACTCATACATATTGTAAAATAATAATTGTTAAAATCATTTTACAATTTTCATATTATATAAATTTATTTTAAAAAAGATTGACATTTTATTGATGTATCTTCCACTTCTACATCCACTTCCACTTCTTCTTCTTCTAATTCTAATTCTAATTCTTTTTTATTATTACGTATAACTTCATATATTTCATCATACTTTTTATTAATCGTTCCTTTATCTTCTGATGAAATCTTTTTTATACACATTTTCTTCTTGATTGCTTCTAAACATTTTTCCCTTTCATCTTTTGTATTATTACAACCATTTTTCACAATAAAACACAAAATTTCTTCGTTTATAATCTTTTCACTTGCCTTTGAAAATATAGTACGCGTCGATGACTTTTTTTTAATCTTATTTTTATTTTGTACATTATTCACTTGATTATTCACTTTTGAAAATTTTAAAAAAAATTCATTCTTATCTCTATCATACCTTAAAATTTTAATCCTTTCTAATACACCACGATTTGCATTCCATACATAATCTCTATATACCATCTTTTTTGATATAAACGCATCCTTTATCATCTTTTCCAACTTGTCAACAGTCCCTTGCTTTAAATATTCACTTAATATACCCTCCTGAATCATAAACTTTTCAACATAATAATTACAAAAACTATTAAAACGCTCAAACTTTTCATCTTCCGTTAAAAGAATCCAACGTTTGTAATATTTTCCAGATTGAACAATCACCTTTTTATTTATATTTGTAAACGACTTTTGCTTCGTTAAATACAAATACAACTCGTTTTTTAAATTCTTCATAATATTTATAATATACCTATTTTTCTGATTAATAAATTCAATCTTCTCTTTATAAATACCCATATCACTTAAAAATGATTCTAATTTATAAAAAGCAACCATCTTCGTCTCATTATCTTCCTTTTTTGTTATATCAACATCATTTGCTACAATCTGCGTATTATATTTAATTGTCAAAAATTCATGAATTGGTAATTTTAATTCAGCATTTAAAATTGACATATTATTAATAACCATCTTCATCTTTTCTTTCAACTTTTTTGTTTTTATCACATTACCCATATACTCATCAATATATATAATACTCTTTTCATACAATTCTAATTGACTATCTGACATATTCTCCAAAATACTATCCTTTAATTTTTCTTCAATACAATCTCGTTCTTTTATTAACGTATCCAACTCCTTTTTATTTATCAAATTATCAAATAAATCATAATACAATTTCCCTCTGTCATTCTGTGTTAACAACCACTCCCTACGATTTTGTTCAATATATTCAACATCAATTTCTTTGTCAGTTTCTTTATCAATATATTCAACATCAATTTCTTTGTCAGTTTCTTTGTCAGTTTCTTTGTCAGTTTCTTTGTCAGTTTCTTTGTCAGTTTCTTTGTCAGTTTCTTCTATATTAATATATGGACATAAACCATAATTATCTAATATA
>Ga0209298_10001193_pt1 | contig 17183 bp, 16 predicted proteins | sample S_140806_EF_Meta_FD_187325 | JGI IMG/M metagenome (GOLD analysis project Ga0209298, IMG submission 187325) | Freshwater microbial communities from Lake Simoncouche, Canada to study carbon cycling - S_140806_EF_MetaG (SPAdes) (version 2) | ecosystem: Environmental > Aquatic > Freshwater > Lake ...
GCTTTTCTGCGCCGAAGTTCGAGGCGATGAGGATCGGATCGGGGCCGTCGTGGAAGTAGGTCAGCTGTACCTCTCGGGGCTGACCCGATTTGGCGCCGTTCGTCACCAGTGGGGCGTTGACAACGATGCCCATCGAGGTCGTGACGCGCCCGTTCGTTGCTCGGTAGAGCCACGGGTCAAGACGCACCGAGACCTCGCGGGCGAACCATTGCCCCGCCGGTGAGCGTCCGAAACTCCCGGCGGCCCGGTAGCCAAACCCGCGTTTCTTGTGGGGATCGACGTAGCGCAGGGGCATGCCGCAACCGTACCTTCGGCCACCGGCCGCGCGTGCCGTCACGGAGATGGCCAGGTGCCTGAGCCCAGTTTGGGGCTCACGCCCTGATGAGTGTGAGTGTCACAACACTGAGCGTCCCGCGGCGAACATGTGCGGTGGCAGACCGTGCCCGACCGGTGAGCCACACTCGGACGCGAGGGTCAGCCTCCAGATTGCGCAGCCATTGCGAGTCGGCCCGAACCGTGGACACCACCAGACTGTTGCCTACCCGCCCGGCCACCAGAGGCACCTGACGGGGAAGGCCGCTGCGGCGGCCGGTGGTTTCGACAAGGATCAGCCCACCCCCCACCGGTAACGGATTGCCCAGCCCAACCCGCACCGCTGGTCGAACCACGGCGTTCAACGCATCGAAGATTGGCGCCTCGATCTGAAGTCGAAGTTGACGAAGCTGGCTGAGGGAGTTCATACCCCTCTCAACCTGTTTCCGCTTCCGTGTGTTTCCCACGATGCCCCATGGTGACCGTGAGTTCAGTCACTTCTGCCGAACGGTCACGTGTGGACTACGACGCTTCTTGCTGGACCGCTGAGTTGACCGGAGCGGCGGCACCGGCGGGTCGCCGGCCGATGACAACGGCGGTGGCGGTGCCTTTGTCGGTCTCGATGACGACGGTGTCGCCTGGGCCGGCGTAGGTGCCCTGGCATGTGGCGGACGTGCATGCCCCGGTTGTGGGGTCGAGCCTGCCGGCGAGCATGTCGTTGATCCAGCCCGCGGCCAGTATCTGGGTGGCCGGCGGATTCTGCGGTCGGGGGAAGCCAAGGGTGAACAGATAGGAGGCGAACTCGATGAGCGGGTTGCCGCCCTGCAACGAATCCATGTGGACGCCCCGGTTGAGCACGACGCCGTTGAAGTTGTGGGGGCGGCTTGCGGTGAGCATGTCGAAATTGTTGCGGGGTGCGCCGATCTCCAGCACGGGCACATACCGTTTGAGCCCGTTCAGTTTTTCCAGCGCGGCTGGCAGAGCGGTGCCGGCCGTGGCGTCGAAGAGGATTACACCGGCCAGGTTGTTGTCGATGCCGCCGTCAGTGACCGCCTGGGCGTAGAAACCGGCCGCCCCCGATGTCGTGGTACCGCCCAGGGAATGACCGGCCAAGACGAACTTGGTCGGCAGGACGCTTCCTGGGCCGTACTGATGGGCATACCCGGCGTTCAGCGCGCTCGCGGTCAAGGCGTCGCGGTTGCCCAGGAAGAGCGCGGCGACGCCCTGCTGCGCCGGCGCGCCGCCCAACCAGAAGCCATCTGAGGCAAAAAGATTCGACGTCAGCGTCGGGGCGAGGACCACGCTGTTGGTCTTCTCGGCCAGATAGGCCGCGGTGTAGCTGTACATCGGGCCGATGGCCATGACACCGTGCTGAAGGTAAATCACGCCCTGGGGAGCGCCGGCGGGGAAGTACCAGTTGGCGTCGACGGGGTGTCCGTTGATCTGCACCCTTGACGTGCGCACCGTGACCGTGCTGCACCGGGGCAGTGCCGGTGGTCCGACGACGAACTTCTCCACCGCTTCGAAGGTGTTGAAGATGGCCTTCCCGATCAGTTCGCCCAATGGCGGCGTCTTCCGAGGAGTGGCGGCCGCGGACACCACTGCCTGGTTGGCGGTCGTTGCCACCGAGCCGGTGTCGGCCCGCACGGCGGGTCTGGCCGCGCCGCTCGGCACGCCTGATGTCCACTGGGCCGGCGCCCCGGCCGGGTTCACCCCGCCGCCCGGGATCGCAGTCGAGTGCGCGATCCCGGTGCTGGACATCGTTGGCAAGAATGCAGCCGCGGCGGAATGGGCCGGGCCGGGCGCCATCCGATGCGACCCCTGCTTAGCAAGCTTAGGCCGGCCGGTGCCGACCATTGCCGCGCGCGCCTTCGCTGCTGTCCCACGCGAGGACGTCGGCGCCGCAGCCGGCGCCGAAGAACCACCGCGGGTAGCCCCCGGCGTCGCCGCTGAATCAGTATCGGAGGGACTCGCCCACGCCGCCCCAGCCCCGCAAAACACTGCCGCACCCACGCCCAGAGCCGCTGCGAGCCCACCGACCCGACCCACATATCGTGACGCCCGCACCGCTGACCCTTTCGATCACTCAGCCGCACCCTCCTGCGCATTATGCACGGGACGGCGGGTGCACGATGACTGCTTGGACGCTACGTGGTCGCAACAGCCGATGGTGTGAATTCGGGTCAGGCACTGCCGCTCAGCTTTCTGGGTCATGGGGCGGCGGTTTGACTTGACGAAACTCACCGTGCCAATGCCGGTGCCGCGACCATCCCACGGCGCAAAACTCGATCACCGGCCACGTCGCTGTGATCAGCGCGATGTAGAACGCATCGGTTGTACGTACTGGCAGTGAAATCATCATGAAGGTTGACTAGCCCGGCCGCCCGCACTGCGCTGCGCTCAGGCGGGGTGACGTAATTCGCTTTCGACAGCGCGCCGGATCCAGGATGACACAGAACGATCCTCGGCCGCGGCGGCCGCGCGAACTTGCTCGAGAAGTTCTGCGGGAAACCGCACGGGCACGGTGGCGGTGAGTCTGCGCCGCCCGGGCCCTTGGGACTGCTGGTTTTCCGGGCGCGCGTAGAACTCGAATTCCTCGTCGGGTGTCATTTGATGGCTCATCTATCTCTCCGGTATTGGTCGGCAAGGTCTTTGGAGGCCGGATAGCAGCCGATCGGACGGCACCGGGTGGGATCGCCCTCGCGGGACGGGGCCAGCGGGACCATCAACACGGTGCCACCGGCGACCTCAGCGACCATGAGCCAATGGGCGGGTGGTTTGGCGGGGTAGAACAGCGGGTCGGAGGCCCAAACCTCGCGGATGTCGTCGATGCCGCGGTTGGGGTGTTCGAACAGGTGGGCGGCTTGAGTGTCGATTTCAAACGGGTCGGTGCTGGCGAGCAAATCAAGGTCGAACATCCCGGCCTCTTCGTGAGTGTATTACACACGAATACGAACGGATACAAAAGGGGCATTACAGAATGGATCAGCTGGAGGGGTTCAACTCCGGCATCGCCTCAGTTTGGCTGGCCGGGCTGACACTGGGTCCGCGCCGAAGATCAGTTGGCCACTGGCCGGCTATGCGCCTTCGGGCGTTAGGCGTAGCACCGGGATTGCTCGAATGCCGTCGGTGTTGGTCGCGTACTTCGTGAAGTTGGTGGAGAAGCGCTCCATCAGTGCGTACAACCTGTCATGGTCGGCACCCTCAGTCGGACGGGCCACGAAACCACCGCCGCTGTCCGTGCGCCCATCGGCAAACAACTCGCACCGGGGGTTCTTCAGCACGTTGTAGTACCAGTTGGGGTGCTTCTCCTGACCGTAGTTCGATGCGATCAGGATGACGTCGTCTCCGTCGGTGAAATACGCCAGGGTCACCTCGCGTCGGGCGCCCGACTTCGCCCCCGTCGTGCACAGCATGACAACGGGCAGTGAACCTTTCGCGGTATGAAAACGTCCGCGGGTCATGCGCATCAGTCGAAGGTCGAGGGGCGCGAACAGGGAGCGGTGGATGGTGGAACCAGCCTTTGTCCCGAACACAATGCCCACAGCGCGCCGCATGAACGTCGGCTTACTCGTGGGGTCCACCCGTGGAATCCCGTTCAGCAGATCTGTCATTGCGAAATGCTATTCCGCTGTGCGGAAATAAGGTTCGACCGTGCCGCTGAGCTTGACGACCATGGGGTTTCCGCGGCGATCCTTCGCGGTCGGGACTTCCACCCGCACCCAACCTTCGGCCACGTCGTATTCGCAGACATTGGTTTTCTCGACGCCATTGAACCGAATACCCACGCCACGGCGCAGGGCCTCTTCGCTGAAGAAAGGACTGTGCTGATCAATGGAGAGGTGATTGGGTGGAACGTCGGTGATCTGATCCTCGCTCATGATCGCTTTCGTTAATTGCCGGCTGGGTCGTGGGTCGATTCTCTAAGAACTTACGCGACCCTGCCCGACGCGACCTCGCGACGCATCATCCGATGCCTTCGTCGTTTCCGGGTTCCTTGTCGAGGTCGTCGTTGCCGTAGTCCTCCTTATCGAAGTCGTCACCGGCGTCGTAAGGGTAGATCGGTTGGTTATCAGTCGTCATCGTCGTCGTCGCCCTCGACGTCGTCGATCATCTCGTAGGGTTCTCCCCACATACCCGGCTCTCCAGGGTCGTAGTCATCGCTGGGTTTGCGGCCCATGTCAGCTCCTTTCGCGAATCAGTTGTTTCGTGGGGTCATGCTCTCACCGGCCTCTGACATCCGGGGCGAACCCTTTCGCCCGGAACGGCTATACCCTGACTCGGGTGCACGCGCGTGTAAAGAATGGGCACCCGCCCAAGATCTGCGAGCGTTGTCAGCGTCCGTTCGAGTGGCGCAAGAAGTGGGAGCGGGACTGGGAGCAGGTCAAGTACTGCTCTGAGGCGTGTCGGCGCGGCACACCCCGCGCCGCGCCGGTCCGGTAGGTCTTCTACTCGACCACGCTGGGGCGGCCGAACCGGGTCCGCACGCCGGGTGAGAACAATGCCCGCAGCCGCGGGCCGGCGGGTTCAACCCCGCTTGCGGCGAGTAGTTCGTCGTCGAGCTCGATGACCTCGGCCGCGTGCAGCGGCCACGGATCGTGCTCGTTGGGTATCCACCAGGTCCGGCCCGCCTTGCGGGTGTGCGCACCCCAGCGTGCGGTCAGCCACACCTCCAACGGGGTTGGTTCGACAACTCCGCCGACGTTCACGCTCACCCGGCTGCGCAGTCCGCGTCGAGGCCACCGGCGCACGCTGTCGTAGGTGATGGTCTGCCCGTCGCGGGTCATCCGCATCCGGGCCCAGGTGTAGGGGAATCCCAGGCCGATCCGGGTCAACGGAACCACCGCCAAGCGGGAGGTTTCCAGCGACCGGAACAGCACACCGTGCCGCCCGGCATCATCGATCGAATACAGCCGGATGTTGGTTTCCAGGAACGCCGAGAAGTAGGGCACCGGCGGTGTCGGCCCCACTCTGATCCCGCTCATCACGAACGGCACCAGGGCGACATATGTCATCCCGTCGGCGAAGACGTCCGGGCGCGTCCCGGCCGGGAAGAGGTGCGCGACGCTCTGTGGGTCCACCGGCCAGTGAATGAAGGTGAGTTCACTCCAGCGTTGATCGAAGAGGACCGGCCGGGGCAACTGTTGCGGGGTGACCGGGTAGCCGATCAAGTCCTCGATTCCGGAGGCATCCGCCGCAGGACCGCGAACCTCGAATTCAGCGGGCATTGCATCAGTGTGTCAGGCGACTCCGGAGGTTGACGCCGGTGAATTCTTTGTCGATCACCTGTGGTTGTTCGACGTTGGCGGTTAGCGTCGGCGGAGATTTGTGCCGTCCCGGACTGTGGCGGCCCGCATGTGGTGTGGAGGTTGGGATGACGGTTGGTCGGCGGGGGCACGGGTCAGGTCGGGTCGCGGGGCGCGGTGGTGGTGCTGGACGCCGGCGGGGCAGTCAGCCGTATTCGTGGCTGGGCGTGGGTGCGCTCACGGTGGGGGTCGGGATTGCGTTGGCTCCGGGGTGTGGTGTGGCTCATGCCGATGTGGCCGGTGGTTCGTCGGCGGCTGACTCGCGGGGTGCGGTGGGTGATTCCAGCGGGGCGCCGCGAACAACTCCGGGTGCGTCTCGCGGTGACCGCGGTGGCGGGCGGGGCGTGTCGGTGCCGGCCGCGTCGACTCCTGATAGGGGCGTAGGCGGCGGTGCGGGGGCCCGGCGTCCGCGTCCGGTAGCGATGACGGCGTCTCGGGCAGCGGTGGTGATCGGTAGCAGCTCCGATGGTTCGGGTAGTGACGCGGTCAGGACGGCGGCGGGTGCGGAGCCGGCAGCGGTGGTGCGTCGCGTGGCAGGCATTGCTCGGGGTGCCGGCAATCCAAGTGCCCGTGTGGCTTTCGCCGCACCGCAGGTGTCGGTGGCGGTGGCGGGTGGGGTCCCCGTTGTGGCCGCGAGCGTCGAAAACCACAGTGTCAGAGCAGCATTGGCCACACCGGCGGCGGCGCTGGCGGTCTCCAATGTGCCGGCGAGGGCGGGCTCTATCGGTCAGCAGATCACGGTGGCGGTCAATACGGCATTCACTACGTTGTTCACCGGCCTGGGTGGTTTGCCGGGCAATCCGATCTCGGGATTGCTGGAGGGGGCGTTGGTGTTGGTTCGGCGCACCGTGTTCGGGTTGGTGCCGACCGGAGTGACCGCCTCCCTCAACGGCTCGACATTGCTGATCAACGTCGACCCGGGCAGCACGGCCTACTTCCGTCAGAACGGAACCAGCCTGCAGGTCTCCGGTGACCCGGTGTTCTTCCACCTTCTCAACGCCCAGCAGTTCGAGGCGACGTCTGTTCAGACGGTGACGGCCACGAACACCGGCACTGGGCATGCGGGGTTGGTGTTCGCCTCCGGTGATGTCAACGCCTCCTTGGAGACCGCCGGTATCGACTCGTTGAACTTCGGGGCGGACGCTCAGTTCGAGGGCAGCGTGAATGTGGATGCCAAGGACAGTGGGACGTTGGTGCTCTACAACGCGGTGCGCGGGCTGACCGGTGTCACCCTCGACGCCCCGGCGATCCGGTTGGCCACCAACGTCGACGTCGAGGCGGCCTCCTTGACCGGGACCGCCCCCGGTGTCATGTTCACCGGCACTGTCGATGCGACCACTCCTGGCGCGCAATCACTTTCGGTCACCGCACTGGGCGCCACCACCTTCGCGGGAGCGGTGGGCAGCCAGGTGGCGTTGGGTTCGCTACTCACCCGCGGCATCGCACCACTGAGCATCCCGCAGTCCGCCGACTCCCAAACCATCCCGCTGTATTACATGCCCATGTACGTCAGAAACCAACCGGTCAAATACGGAATCGACGTGGCGATCGGCGACAACCCTTCGCGGACGTACTGGTTCGATACCGGGGGAGCCGGTTTCTTCGCCGGCTACAGCCCGAATGGCTGGCAAGGCGTGCCACCGGTCGGCCCCGGCCCGATCACCGAGACCTACGCGTCAGGGTTGTCCGTCACCGGGCCCGCGACCCGGACGCCGATCACCATCGGTCACGGTGCGACGGCGGTGACGACCGCGCCACTGCAACTTTTAGCAGGAGTGTCCAGCGGCACCGGGCGTAAGACCTACGACTACAGCGACCCGGATGCCGGGCCTGTTGTGACCAGATTCTTCGGCAATTTCGGCGGCAACTTCAATCAGCTCGTTGTGCCGGGCCAGAGCCCCCAATTGTCCAGTGCGTTGTTCCAACTGCCGGGCAACCTGTCGACCGGATTCCTCGTCCACGTCGGGCCGATCGGGACACCGGGGGAGCTGACTGTGGGCGCGACGCCTGCGCTGCTCGCTCAATTCCCTTACGCAATCGCCGTCCCACACAACCCCGCCCAACCGGAGTATCCGGGAACCAACGGTTATACCGCGCTGCAGATGTGGGGTGTTGAAGCCACCTATTCAGTGACGTGTCAGGCATGTCTCCTGCCGTTGGCGCTCAACGGCGGTGTTCCCATCGCAACGATCTTCGATACCGGGGTTTCCTCCACGTCCATTCGTCTCGGCAGTGACGTCCACTCCGCACCGTTTACCACGGAAAAAGACTGCGATCCCACAGGGAAAGACGGTTGCTCGCTGAAGTCGGGCGCTACTTTCACCGCAACGTTTGCGGGCGCAGGGGATCACCCGGACCTGACATGGTCGTTCGTCGCGGGCAGCAACGGTTCGGTGAACGCCGTAAACTACGACACCACAAGCACCGGGGCGCCGGCCCAAAACGTCAATACCGGTTTGAATCTGTTCAACGATTTCGACGTGTTGTTCGACGTCTCGGACAAGATGATCTATCTGCGGCCCAACGGCGGACAAGCCGCCGTCATCTTTAGCTCGTCGGTGAACACCACCGGGGCGCAGTCCTATGAGCAGGGCAATGTGTCGCTTAACGGCACCTTCACCACGACACAGGGTGGCGCGGTGTCGGTGGCTGGCAACACCGCCTTGGCCGGGAATACGACGATCGCTACCGGCAGCGGTGCAGTGACCTTCTCCGGGACTGTCGATGGTGCCCCTAATGCGACACCGGCGCTGTCGGTGAACACCTCCGGGGCGACAACGTTCGTGCGCGCAGTCGGCTCGCTCAACCCGCTGGCGTCGTTGACAACCGCAGGTGGTGGGGCGACTGCCACCTCGTCGGTCAGCACGACCGGATCTCAGACCTACAGCGGCGCCGCATCGCTCAACGGCCCCTATTGGGTCTACGACGCGGGCAGCGCGTTCACCGTGGCCGGCGCCACGACGCTGGTCGGCCCGGTCAGCGTGAACGCCTGCGGCGCAGCGGAAGGCCACGAGCGGAAATGCCCGGATACGGGCGCCAGCATCACCTTCAATGGCACGGTCGATTCGTTGGCTAACAAAGGGTTCTCGCTCACGGTCGTGGCCGGCGCCACCGGCGACGTGACCTTCAACGGTGCGGTGGGTACCACCAACCCGTTAGGCGGTCTGGCGATCACCAACGCCGACAGCGTGACCGCCCGGGGCGCGGTGGCACTCAACGGCGGTCTCGGTTACTCCGCGGCTGAGGGATTGCACATCGGCAGCAACGGTCCTTTTTTAGATTTAGCGCACGACAGCGGTTATGTCCGGGTGGCGAATTTCACCGCCGGCGGATCGATACTGGGCTTCCAGAAAGATGGCGGATCGAATTTCGGTGCTACGAACGGTAGTACGAGCGGGGTCGGGTGCAACGACTCCACCACTGGGGTGTGCGGCAGTGGTGTCGTCATCGAGGGTGGTTCGCGATTGACCATCCAGGGCTTCACGATTGCCAACAATGCGTCCCACGGTGTCCTCCTCGCCAACGGCACAGACGTGACCGTCACGGGCAACACCATCATCAATAACACCGTCGAAGGTGTCGTTGTGACGGGAGCCTCGACCAACAACGACATCAGCAGTAACACGATTTACGGCAACACCGGTAGCGGTGTGAACCTGGCTAAGGGCTCAAACGGCAACACGATTCTGTCGAACACGATCACCGACAACACCACTAACGGTGTGATCTTGGATGGCTCGTTCAATAACACGATCTCCAACAACACCATCTCCGGCAACAAAGGCGTCGGTGTCTTGGTCACAGGGGCTTCGGTTAACAACACGTTCACCAACAACACCATCTCGTGTAACGGCCTTGGGTGCACAGATAAACCCGGAACCGGCAGTGGTGTCCGGGTTGAGGATAAATCTTCGGGAAATACGTTCGTCAACAACGCAATCTTCAATAACTCCGGAAACGGCGTCAATGTGAGCGGGTCAGGGACGATCGGTAACGCGATCCTGTCCAATTCGATCTACTCGAACATCGAAACGGGAATTTTCCTCAGCGATGAGGGCAATGGCGATCAGAGTCGTCCTGAATCGGTTACGGCTCAGCTTGCGGGGATTTCGATCACGGTGAGCGGAACCGTGGTCGGGGGTCGCAGCGGCCTTTACCAGGTGCAGGTGTTCGGAAACACAGGCAACAAAGGCAACGACCAGCAAGGTGAACAACTGCTCGGGTCAGGTAATTTCTCGCGCGGCGCATTCACGATCACCGTTCCTGAAGGCACATGGCCGTCGGGCACAACAAAGTACGTGACCCTCACCGCTACCCCGGTCGACGGTCCGCGGAACACCTCGGAGTTTTCGGCAGCGGCAGAGGTTAATTAGCGGCCCGGGGGTTCGAATCGGCGTGGGTTTGGGCCGTCGACGCCCCCGCCGGACGTCAGACGGCGGAGACCGACCTCGCGGGCCGGTATGGCCGCGTTGGGTTGATGGGCCGCGCCGGGCTGCTGCCGACCATTGAGCCGATCGCGATCACTTGGGCCAGACCGTCGGCGTCGCCGGTGGTGTAGGTCGGATCGTCGGGTGAGATCGCGTTGTTCATGGCGATCATCCCCAGGTTCGACGCACCCGTGATCTTTGACTGCTTCACCAACTGGTTGAGCAGCTTGGTCCGGGCGACGTTGTAGGACTCGAAACCGTGCGTTGGCAGCAGGCCCCCGCCCGTGGCATCGAGGTTCTCCTCGCTCACCGAGGCGGTGAAGATGTAGTTGCCGTTGCCGTCCGGCTCGCCGCCGAAGGTGCGCAGGTGGGAGTTCTCGTCCCAGAACGGGGCGTCGCGGTAGGCGGCGCCGAGGCCGGTGAAGGAGAGCAGTCCGTTTTGGCCCAGCCCGAACGGCAGCGGCGGAAGGAACCCGAGCCCGAGTAGACCTCCGTGGGGCATCTGCGGGGCGGTGTTGTTCCCGAGGATCGCCTTGTAGCCGATGCTACTGAAGGGGGAGGGTCCGAAACCTGCGGCGCGCAGCGCTAAGTCGAGCTTCAATTCGGCGACGTACTTGCTGCCGGCCTTGACAACGAAGACCGTGTTGATGGGTTCCTGCATGGTCTTGGCACCCGGCGTGTCCGGCTTGCAGGTCGCCTTCGTGGAACCTTGCCCGCAGTAGGGCAGATCCACCCAATTAGCCACCGCCCCAGCTTTATTGATCATCCACTGGCCCAGGAGGCCGTAGGGGGTGTCGGTGGTCGACTGGGGATTCGGCGGGGTTGTCACATAGGTCGGTGCAGGCTCCACGGCGGCCGACGCGGTCGGGAGAGTGACCTCCGGGGCGGGCAGGGTGACCGCGTTCGACACCCGTGTTGGCAGCGTGGAAACGCGCGGTGCGGCGACGGCCGCCATCGCGCGGGTGCGCGCCCGTACCGGCGCGGCGCGCGCATCCGACCTGACGGCGGCTCGTGAACTGCGCGCGGGCGCGGGAGCGGCGTCGGCACTGGCGGTCGCGGAACCGCGGGTGTCCGGACCCGTGGTGTCGGCGGCCGCAACCGCGGTGCCGCCGAAGATGGCCATGCCTACGCCCAGCGCCGCGGCAATGCCACCGACCCGGCCTACGAACTGTCCTGCGCGCATGAGACTTAGACCTCCTGATGTCGACCTGTCATCTGACGAAACGGCAAGCCTAGAATCCGAATCTCTCGCCCGGTTGGGTTTTCCGAGAAGTCGGGGACTGGCACGGTTAGCACATATCGCAGGGCGCGGGGATCAGAACTTGTGTTGCGGCCCTTGGGCTCTGCGGTAGGCAGCCTTGAGGATCGTGTCACGGATGCGGGCATTGTCGAGCAGTTTGATACCCGCATTGGCCAACATGGGATTGCCGATCAGTTTGTGCATGTACCGACCGCGGCGGTACTCCTTGCCCCACGCGGCCTTCATCCGGTTGGCATAGTTGGTGAAGTCATCAGGCCCGCCGTTTTCCAGTGCCGCGATCGCGCACTCGCCGGCCGCAAGGCCTGACTCCAGCGCCTTGGAGATACCCGCACCGGAAGCCGGCTTACCCGCTCCCAATGAGTCGCCGGCGAATAGAACACCCGGACGCCACGGCGGCCACGCGGTGAACCCCATCGGCAGCCGCCAGGCCCGCACGCTCTTGTTCTTCTTGAGTTCCTCGATGGCCGGCAGTTCCCACTCGCGCGGAAGGGTGCGCATGAATTCGCCCAGGAATCCGGTGGCGTTGATCGACTGCCAGTCCTTGTAGCTGGTGACGTACCCCAAACCCACGTTGACTCGGCCCCCGCCCATCGGGAACACCCAGCCGTAGCCGGGCAGTTGATCGCCTTGGAACTGCAACTTGAGGTAGATGTCGAAACTGTCGGAGTCGGGCCGGACGGCGTCCATCTCGGAGCGGATCGCCACCGCGGCGTAGCCGTTGTACTCGGAGTCGATCTTGAGCGCCCGCTTGATGGGGGAGTACGCGCCGTCGGCGGCGATGACGGCGTCGCCGTGAACCTGTTCGCCGTTCCTCAGGGTCACGCCGGTGACGCGGCCGCGATCGTCGAGGATGGGTCCGGTGACCTCGGCGCCCTCGCGGACGACGGCACCGGCGGATGCGGCGTGCTTGAGCAGCAGCGTGTCGAGTTCAGTGCGGCTCACGGTTGTGCCGTGGTCGGGCATTCCCGGCCGTCTGGGAAACGTCAGCTCCCAGCGCGATGGACTGTAGACCGTCACCCGGTTGATCCGATGAAACTCCGCCACCTCGTGTGCCAGGCCCATCTTCTGCAGATAGCTAACCCCTCGGGCGGTCAAGCCGTCACCGCACGGCTTGTCGCGGGGGAAAACCGCCTTGTCGAGAACCACCACTTTGGCACCGGTTTGCGCGGCCTGCCAGGCGGCCGCCGACCCCGACGGGCCGCCGCCCGCGATTACCAGATCGAATCGCTCGGTCACAGTTTGTTGGCTCGGTCTCGTTCGGTGGGGGACTTCTCGGTCGGTTTAGATGCTAACGGAGAAATCAGGTCATCTGACGGCCGGGCACCGCAGACGTCATGTACTTTCTGAGGGCTTGTACCTGCGGTGTGCCGCGACACTGCCCGTTGCGTGCCGCGACACGCCGCGACACAAGTTGTTGTGTTAGCCCGGCATGTCGGACCCCAGGGGTAGTGTTTGTCCCACGGCCGGAATCACGGTCTTTTCTGCGTTGAAGTGGAGTTCTGGTGAGCAATGGAATCAAGCTGGTCGACCGGACATCAGCGATTAACTGGAACCGTGTCCCCGATGAGAAGGACGCCGAGGTCTGGGACCGGCTGACCGGGAACTTCTGGTTGCCCGAGAAGGTGCCGGTATCCAACGACATTCCGTCCTGGAACACGCTGACGCCGGCCGAAAAAGAATTGACCATGCGGGTCTTCACCGGGCTGACGCTGTTGGACACCATCCAGGGCACCGTCGGCGCGGTCAGCCTCATCGCCGACGCGGCCACTCCGCATGAGCAGGCGGTGCTGACCAACATCGCGTTCATGGAGTCGGTGCACGCGAAGAGCTACAGCTCGATCTTCTCCACGCTGTGCTCGACGAGCGATATCGATGACGCGTTCCGCTGGTCGGAGGAGAACCCGAACCTTCAGCGCAAGGCTGCGATCGTGATGGACTACTACCGCGGCGATGATCCGCTCAAGCGCAAGGTCGCCTCGACCCTGCTGGAGAGCTTCCTGTTCTACTCCGGCTTTTATCTGCCGATGTACTGGTCAAGTCGGGCCAAGTTGACCAACACCGCCGACGTGATCCGGTTGATCATTCGCGACGAGGCTGTGCACGGTTACTACATCGGCTACAAGTTCCAGCGCGCGCTCGCCCTCGAAAGCGAAGCCCGCGTCGCCGAACTCAAGGACTACACCTACGAGTTGCTCTTCGAGCTCTACGACAACGAGGTGGAGTATGTCCAGGATCTCTACGATCAGGTGGGCCTGACCGAGGACGTCAAGAAGTTCCTGCGGTACAACGCCAACAAGGCGTTGATGAACCTCGGCTACGAGGCGCTGTTCCCGCGTGACGAGACCGACGTCAACCCGGCGATCCTGTCGGCGCTGAGCCCCAATGCCGATGAGAATCACGACTTCTTCTCCGGTTCGGGTTCGTCGTACGTCATCGGCAAAGCCGTCAACACCGAGGACGAGGATTGGGACTTTTGACCCTTTTTAGCCCGTACAGGGTGAACGGGCGATGAACTACCTGGCGTGAGCGTCCAGCGCCGACGAGACTGATGGCATGACCGGAAAGTCGCGTGTAGGTGCAGTTCTCAATTGGCTTCGTGCGGGGTACCCAACGGGGGTTCCCGGCCCAGATCGGGTGCCGCTATTGGCTTTGTTGCGGAATACTCCGTTGACCGAGGATCAGGTCAAAGAGGTGGTGCGCGAGATCACCGCTGAGGAATCTGGCGCTCTGGACGATCATGTCATCGATCACGATGAGATTGAAGCGTTCATCAAGGACGTGGCGCACCACGACGGCGGCCCGGAGAACATTCGTCGGGTCGCCTCGACGCTGGCCGCCGCCGGTTGGCCGTTGGACAATCTCGACGATCACGTCGACGACTGATCCTCGCCGCTGCTAGCGCAGCGATGAAGTGACCCGCCGCGATTCCGACCCCCCGCCGCTGCTAGCGCAGCGATGAAGTGTCGATCACAAACCGGTAGCGGACGTCGCTGGCCACCACCCGCTCATAGGCCTCGTTGATGTAGTCCGGTTCGATCACCTCGACCTCCGAGGCGATCCCGTGCTCCGCGCAGAAGTCCAACATCTCCTGGGTCTCGGCGATGCCGCCGATAGCCGAACCGCTGAGGCTTCGGCGCATGCCCAGCAGTGAGAACACCGGCACCACCATCGGGTTCTCCGGTGCGCCAAGTTCAACGAAAACCCCGTCGAGGTCCAGCAATCCAAGGAACCGGCGCAGGTCGAGGTCGGCGGAGACGGTATTGAGAATGATGTCGAATGAGTTGCGCAGATTCTTGAAGGTGTCGCGGTCACTGGTGGCGTGATAGTGCTTGGCGCCCAGGCGAAGTCCATCCTCCATCTTCTTCAGCGACTGCGATAGCACCGTCACTTCGGCACCCATCGCGGCGGCCAGTTTGACTCCCATGTGCCCCAGTCCGCCCAGGCCGATCACGCCCACCCGGGTGCCGGGGCCGACCTTCCAGTGCCGCAACGGTGAGTAGGTGGTGATACCCGCGCACAGCAGTGGTGCGGCGGCATCCAACGGCAGCGCGGCGGGAATGGTCAGGACATAGTTCTCGTCGACGACGATGCTGCCGCTGTAACCGCCGTGCGTGGGTGTGCCGTCCTTGCCGACCGCGTTGTAGGTGCCGACATTGCCACCACCGGTGCAGTACTGCTCGACGCCGGCCCTACAGTTCTTGCACTCACGGCAGGAATCGACGAAGCACCCCACGCCAACCCGGTCGCCGACGGCGAATTTGCTTACTTCCGAACCGATCTCGGTGACGATGCCCGCGATCTCATGACCGGGAACCACCGGGTAGCGAGGCTGACCCCACTCGGCGCGCACGGTGTGGATATCGGAGTGGCAGATCCCGGCGAAGTGGATATCGAAGCGCACATCGTGCGACCCGACATCGCGGCGGGTGATCGTGGTCTTGGTCAGCGGTTCGGTGGCTGAGGTGGCGGCGTAAGCGTGAACGGTACTCATGGGTACAGAGAATAAGCAGTCGGTTGATGCCGGTGAGCACGCGGGTTGCTCCGCCCTTGACCGGTAGTGGGCGTGTCAGTTGATCGGGGCGTTGAGCCAGCGCAGATCGTCGATGATCCCCCGGGCGGCGATCAGACCCTGACCGCTCTGCCACACCTCGTTATTGACGATGAACACCCGGTTATCCCGGTTCGCCGAGAGTTTCCGCCAGGCGTCGCTGTCGAGGATCGCCGGCGCCCGGTCCTTGGCCGCCGGCGACGCAAATGACATGTAGATAATGTCACCGTCCGCGGGGGAGAAGTCCAGGGAGTTACTGCTGATGCCGATCTCCAGGTACGGCTTATCGACAAACCGTTGTGCGACAGGGCGATCCACACCGACGGCCGCGACGACGCTGGCCGGGAAGTTATCGCTGCCCCATACCCGAAGGCTTGACTCGGTGAGTTGGACGATCGACGCCTGGAAGTGCGTGGCGTCGTTGGCCGCACCGGCATCCTGGGCTCGCGCGTCGAAGCCGGCGATCAGATCTGCTGCGGCGCCACCGCGCGCCGTAGCCGCGCCGACAAGGCGGAGGTTGTCCTGCCACCTCGCACCGGATGCGTCGGTGAACACCGTCGGGGCTATCGCCGCCAGGGCGCCGAAGGCCTCCGGAGTGAGCGCCTGCGAACCCAGGATCAGATCGGGTTTGGCGGCGGCGATGGCCGCCATGTCGGGTGCGCTGCGGGTGCCCGCAGGCGGGACGTTGTGCACGACGGTACCCAGATACGACGGCTGGGTATCCGAGCCGTCGGGCAGTGCGGCGGCCACGATCCGCGACTGCAGGCCCAGTGCGCACAGCGCGTCGAGTTCGTCACCGGCGAGGGCGACGATTCGCTGCGGATCGCCGACCACCGCCGTCTGCCCGGCCGCGTGCCGCAGCGGTCCGGGCGGCGCCGGGTCTGGGCGGGCCGGTTCGGGCGCACAGGACTCGTCGGGTCGGCGCTGATTGCCGAGCACCCCGGCCGAGGCGATCTTGGTCGTACTGGTCACCACGGTGCTGGTCACTACGGTGCCGTCCGGTCCGGCAATCGGCTCCCGGGGCGACCCCGAACATCCGCTGATCCCCATGGCCACCGTCATGGCCGCGGCGAGCCCTGGAAGCCTCCTGCGCAGCAGCACGCCGCGACGGTAACACCCGCCCGGCTTCACCCCGCTGAGCTGGCCTTTGACGTGGCCGGAAGCCCAGATGTGACGCGAGTACGACAGAATGTAGGACCCACAGGACGGCGGGGCTGGATTGGGGATAGGATTCGCTCTAGATTGGCCTGGAACGTTTCATCTGGATGGTTGGAGGACCCGTTGACCGCCGTAGTTCCTTTCCGCAGAGAACTAGAGGCCAGTCGCCCCTTCCCGGCGCGAACCGGCCCCAAGGGCAACCTGATTTACAAGGTCATCACAACCACCGATCACAAGCTGATCGGCATCATGTACTGCATCGCATGTTTCGTCTTCTTCGCACTCGGCGGTTTAATGGCGCTGCTGATGCGCGCCGAACTGACCGTGCCGGGTCTGCAGTTCCTGTCCAACGAGCAGTACAACCAGCTGTTCACCATGCACGGCACCGCGATGCTGCTGTTCTACGCCACCCCGATCGTGTTCGGGTTCGCCAATCTTGTGTTGCCGTTGCAGATTGGCGCCCCTGACGTCGCGTTCCCGCGTCTCAATGCCCTGTCGTTCTGGTTGTTCCTCTGCGGCGCGCTGATCGCGCTCGGTGGTTTCATCACCCCCGGCGGCGCGGCCGACTTCGGCTGGACCGCCTACACCCCGCTGTCGGATGCGGTGCACTCCCCGGGCGCCGGCGGTGATCTGTGGATTCTCGGACTGGCTGTTGGCGGTCTGGGAACCAT
>Ga0209298_10001198_pt1 | contig 17118 bp, 30 predicted proteins | sample S_140806_EF_Meta_FD_187325 | JGI IMG/M metagenome (GOLD analysis project Ga0209298, IMG submission 187325) | Freshwater microbial communities from Lake Simoncouche, Canada to study carbon cycling - S_140806_EF_MetaG (SPAdes) (version 2) | ecosystem: Environmental > Aquatic > Freshwater > Lake ...
TCCAAAATAACCAACCCTCTGTCTTAAATTTGTTTTAGCTTCATTCATTACAAATGTTGCAAGGACTAATAAAGCTTTACCTGGTTGATAAGGAAATGATCTAAAAGTTTGTCTAACTACTTCAGCGCCAGAAGCAGTGTTTACATCCATTCTAACAGATGATTCATTAGGTAAATAAGTTGTAGATCCACCCGACACAGTTGATGTATCAAATTGAGGATCTATTGCGTATCTATTTTGTGAATCAAATAATGTATAAGGTTGAGATACTCTTAATCTTCCAAATGCATCTGTATTGGTTCCACCTATTGCAACATAAGCTGGATTACTTGGACCTGAGTTTAAATTTTCACAACTCATTAGCAGCCAAACCTCATGTTAAACCAAGTGAATCTTTGCAAGTCTTGTTTTAAGTCTTCTTGGAAAGAAAAGTTTAATTGATCTTTTAATGTCTCTAATGCTTGTAGAACTTGTCTTTGATTATCTGGTGAATATTCTTGACTTGGTTCTGGTATGTATGTTGTAATTTTTGCCATTATCTTCTTCCATCAGGTTGAATGTCTACTCTAAATAATCCATATCTCCAATTTTCATCTACAGATTCGTTTTCTACTTTAATACTCATTAATCTATTTCTTGCTCTAGTATCTATCTTAGTTGTAGATGAAGTTACAGTGTATGGTCCCAACATCTGACTATTTTGTGTTTGAGATGGATAATCTCTTAACAATAAAGTTACTTTAGCATTTCCATCAAGTATTTTAAAGTCTGGTATAAATCTATTTATCTTCATTAAATACTGGCCATCTCCTTCTATATCTAAATCAAAGTCTCCAGATTCAACATATGCTGGTATAGCTGTTTTAACTCCAGTATAACTTACTTCATTAACACCTGTTTCATGTTGATAATATGTACATGCTCCATATGTATTAGTTACACCATTAATGGTAGGGAATGTTGGCACACCAGTTGATATCCATTTTGTAGCATATGGTTTATCGTATGTTTGCGCATCTGAATAAGTTGTTCTAGTTAAAGACATTGTGGTCCAAGTATTTTCAACGAAGTTATAAACTACCGATGCATTAACTGCTGATGAGTTATTAGTCGGATAAAACCAAATCACTTCATTATATAAACTATTATGAGATCCATAGACAATGTCTGCAGCATTATAATTAATACCAGGATTATCTCCACCAGTTGTAAATACATAATCTTCAACTAATGATGGTAATTGTTTAACAGTACCATCATAAACAAAGAATCCACCACCAAATCCCATCCAGAATATTGCACCTTGTGCAAAGACTATTGAATGTTGACCTATACATCCGCAGTTTGTACCAACCTGTCTAATTGAAAAGACAAAAGGAGGACCAACAAATTGCATAACATAAGCTGCTTGATCCGTTAAAATAAATATATAATCCTTACCTTGTACTGCTCCTACTATGTAATTTCCTGTGTCAAGTCTAAAGGTACCTGCACTATTTGTTGCAGTCGGTGCCCAAGTATTATAATCTTCTTGGTTTGAAAATCTTATAAACATTGGATCTTGTGTAGAGGGTGATCCAATCGTAGTTTCTGTTCCTAGTAAAATTAAATGTCTGTCTCTATCAGATACGATTGAACAAGTTGATTTAGTTGGAGCTCCAGCTATTACGGATGCTCTAGTTGTTAAAGCTCCTGAATCTGCTGGGTTCCAAGAATATGTTTTACCATCTTTAATTGTTGCAACTAATATTTGTCCAAAGTTATCAAATGACCAATTCGCTGGTGACAATACAACTGTTGGAGATGTTGATTCTTCACCCCAAGCAACTGTACCATAAGTAGAAGTTCCCCATCCATAACCATAGGTTTGATTAACAGGGCCCACGAATACATAAGGAGTTGTGATTAGAGATCCTCCACCAGTAACTCCAGTTCCTGTTTCAGCTGTAGCCATTGTAATTCTAAATGTAGATGAAGTTGGAACTGATATTACTTCAAAAGTATTTGTTGTAAAACTTGATGATGTATAACTTGTTGTTGTTGGTCCTGGTGTTGTAACACTTGTAAATATAATATAATCACCAACTGCAAGTCCATGACCTGCTTTATTGATTGTAACTGTAGTTGATCCTGTTGTTGATGTATAAGTACATCCCGTTATAGCTGTTCCAAGTGGAGTAATATCATAAAAAGCACCTTCAAAATAAATAGCTAATACTTTATTAGTTCCAATTGCTGCATATTTATTACCGCTTAAATCTGTCCATGTGTGCTGGGCTCTTGCAACTCCAGCTAATGTTTGAGGTAGTAATTGTTGCCAACCACCAATTTTTTCAGGGTATCCATAACGAAAACGAATAAAATCACCATCAATCCACTGACCTTCTGCGGCAGTTGCGGTGTCTTGTTTGTTAAATCCAGCTTTTATAGGTATCTTTTTTAAAGGCATAAGGGTTCTTATACCCCATATCTATATATTTAACAATAAAGAGTTATTTGCCTTCTATTTTAGTATCTTCAAAAGTCTGTTTATTAGCAATATCTTCTTTAAATTTTAAATTCCAATCGGACACCATCCTAACTAAGTTATTGCCAAAATGTCTCAGGTTTTCATCTGAAAAATGTAGTCTACCTTTTGTGAAAAGAATTAATCTTTCTTTCCAAGAAAACTCTATATCACAAGATCCATTTTCATATTGTTTAAATTTCATATTTGTTCTCCGTATAATAATCTTTTATCTTTAAACCATTCTTTATTAACTCCATTTTTATCTACATAATGTAAAAAAGTTTGAGCATGCCAATCTCCTTTAAATTCTTCCCTCCAATGTTCTATTTCACATCCTAAATATATTACAGCATCTCCTGGTTCCAAATTTATTTCAACACCATCCATATAAATTGGCCATTTAGTACCATCGGATCCAATCATTACGGTAACACTTATTTCACAAGATGGTCTATCTTTATGTTTTTCTAAATCTGCAAACATTGAATACATTCTCCAAAATGCATAAGTTGGTAATAGTTCTAAACCAGTTTCTTTTTTCATTAAATTTAATTTATTAACCATCAAAGATTCCATCAATGGATCACCATAATATTTTGTATCTCCGTTATTATTTTGAGCAAAATCAAAAGAGTTAAAATTTAGTCTATGTTTTATTCTACAATAATCGGTTAATAATTTTATTTCTTCGGTTGTTAAAAAATTATTAATTAATTTATATTTAAAATCTTTTATAGTGCCCATGCTACAACTGAATACCTTGTTCCTTTCGTTACTGGTTTTACTGTATGTGGATATAGAAAGTTACTTGGCCAAATAATCATTCTATTTGGTTTAACTTCTACTTCCCATTCTCCAGATCCATCTGGATTTCTAAAACATAAATTTCCACCTTCATAATCATTATTTAATAACAAAATACAACTTAATGATCTTGGAACAGATGCCGCATGATCTACATGCCAAGTATAAAAACCATTATCTTGATATTTAAGAATAGAAATTTGATCAACAGAAAAAATAGGTAAGTTTAATATATTTAAATCTTTAGCATATTTATTTATATAATCATAAAAAAAATATTTTAATAAACAATACCAATGAACTGCAGATAATTTTTCATGTCTATTAGATAAATCATATGTGTAAGTTTTTCTTATATTAAAATCAATTTTCCCTGTATTATCATTAACGATCATGGCTTTATCAAATTTAGAAATATTAGAAAAACGAATAATATTTCCAATTGCATTTAATGGTAAAGCATCATCATATATCTTTATAAAATTTTTTATTTCCATGATTTCTTATTCCAATATTTATCTTTATATACATTTAATAACTTAAACCCATAGAAAAGTCTAGAGTTTTTTATTTCTTCTTCTTCCCTTGGTTTAACAGTCATTTTCCAAGGATCTCTTTTAAAAGGTATAATTTGCACATAAGGAGTTCCTTTTTTAATAATATCTTCTAATACAGGATATTTATCTCCATTTATAATAATTGGGAAATTTATTTCATTTGGAAAAGTATCAGTATCTACTATTCCAGGTATAATTGAAAATCTATCATCAGAATTATTTAAAGGTGAAACAAATAAACAAGAATAACCTTTTGGTGTTTTTATTTTCCAAGGGTTTAAAAGTTTATAAAAAGGTAAATTTTTATTTTTTTCTATAAACGGAGAACCTTTTAATTGTTTTATTGTGTGAACATCAATTCCAGAATTTAAATTAATATTTTTAGAATGTAACCATTGATTTTGATCGGATAAACCAAATGTTTGAAAAGAATCATTTAAATTATGTTCATTTTTTACATTGTGCCTAATATAAAAATCTTGTGGCATTTTTAATAAATAACCAGCAGTCAAAGAATCTAAAAATGGCATACATCCTTTAACTGTTTTATTTATAAATGTATGTTCTAATTTTTTATACCATTCAGGGATATTTAATTTTGTAGGTATTGGGTAATCTTCTTTTTGTGCAAAATAATCTTCGTGAGCACTAAATTCAATAACTTTCTCAAACATGCTAATTAAATAGCGATTTTTATGGTAATTGTAAAGGGCTTAATGAAGTTTTATCTAATGTATCAAAATATTTTTCTAAAGTAATTTTAAAAGGATAAATAAAAGTAGTTGTATCTAAATCATTTAGTTGATTGTAGTAATTATTCCATTTATCATAATAAATATGGTTTTTATTATTTTCTAAAAAATTTTTTATATAATTTTTAAAATAACTAATATAATTATCTAGTTCAATTTTAGATCTAAAACCATGATCTCCTATATCTTCAAATATCAAATTATTATTTGTATCATAACTAATGACAATTTTAGTTCCAAATTTTAATGAATCAAAATTACTTTGTGTTGTTTCTACAATATTATATACTTCTTTATTTTTAATTATATTATCTAAATCTGAAATGTTTTCAGTTATCTTATATAATGTCCCTCTTATATTTGGTAAATTTTTAGAAAAAATAAAATATGCCATTTTAAGTTCCTATATTTTCATAAATTACTAAAACACCTGCTCCATTTAAATTATCAACTGGATTTTGTATATAAGGATTTGAACCATAGGACATTGCAGTGGGTGCCCCACCAAGACCATAAAATTTACCCCCAAGAGTAACAGAAGCTCCAGGAGAATTTCCAGGTGTACCATACTGAGCTCCCGTATACTGAGGAGGTCCACCAGTACCACCATTTGAAGTTCCAACATCTGTTAAATTAGTTGTTCCACCAGTTCCTCCAGTATTACCACCAGGTCCACTATTATTTCCAGCAGTACCAGTGGCACCGACAGTATATGATTTAGAAAAAGGTTGAGTAATAGGTACAGTCGTATATCCAAATCCACCAAATCCACCGAACTTAGGGACACCATCATTTACTCCACCACGTCCGCCACCACCTCCACCAATATAGGCTGCAATTCTATTTGCTGCAGGATTTGCAGTATAAGTTCCAGTCGCTGGTCCAGATAGTGCTTGTGTTAAAACAAAAGCTCCACCACCTGCTGATCCAGAAGAAGCAGAAGTAATTCTACCATCAGCATCAACAGTAATAGTTGCTGAAGTATAAGTTGCTGGAGTAACTGCGGTTGCAATTAATTGATTTGGTCCTACAGAGTTAGCTGCAAGTTTAGCTTGTGTAATTGTTGATTGAATAATTTGAGTTGCTCCAACTGAGTTAGATGCAAGTTTAGCTTGTGTAATTGTTGATTGAGTAATTTTAATTGCTGTAACTGCATTTGTTGCAAGTTCAGATGTGTTAACAGCGTAATCTGCTATTTGAGCTGAAGACACTGTTCCAGATAACGTAGAAAGATCTACTACTTGAATATCAGATCCATCAGCATATAAAATTTTAATTCCTTTATCAGTAGTGGACCAAGTTTGTCCTGTACCAGTTGATGCATATTTAAAATTAACTGTGAAAGCACCAGTTGTTCCATTTGATATAATCCATGTTTTAGTAACTCCGTTTGGAACTGTTACTATCTGGTTTCCTGTAATTGTACCTGTTAATTTAATAACAACATTTCTTGCATTTGCTAACGCATTTTGTGTCATCACAAGAGCAGTTGTTTGAGCTCCACCTGCAATTGATACGGCTTGATAACCAGCGATTGCTTGTTGAACCAATACTAAGTTTGTATTTGTAATTTGACCCCATGTACCAGCGTTTTCGCCAGTTGCCATTAATTGAAGTGCTAATGATGTAGTATATGTAGATGCCATATTTTAAATTCCTTATTTTCTATTCTTAATAAAATATTTATCAGTTTTTGTCAATTAACACAACCCCTATATTTATGCTGCTACTTCTGTCCAAACTACGGATTGTCCAGTATTTACAGGAGCCCAGGCTCCTACATATATTTGAGCTGTTGCTACTGTCAAGCTATTTCCAGTGACATTTGCAGTTACATCTAATTTAGTAACTACTGAATTTAGAGTTAATGTTAAACTTCGACCTGTTACATTAACAGGGGTATTTAAAACAATAGTTTCATCGCCTAAAGCTGATGTTAAACTTTGACCTGTTAAATAGGCAACAACAGCTATATCTACTTCTACTCCATTATTATTAAGTGTAGTATTTAATTGTTGACCGGTTAAATTTGCATCAGGACCAGGATCTACTGTACCAAGAGCGGTTGTTAATGATTGACCTGTTAAAGAAACACTTCCAGTTCCAGTTACAGTTTCATCTCCAAGAGATAATGTTAACGATTGACCTGTTAAAGAAACATTACCGGTTCCAGTTGTAGTTACAGAATTTAAAGAAGTACTTAATAATTGTCCAGTTACATTTACAGGAGTTATTACATCAATAGTTGCAGTTCCTACAAAGGTAGATAGACCAATATTTTCGGCCCAAGCACCACTACCCCAGCTTCCACTTCCCCATGTTGTAGGTGTTCCAGGAGCTGTTACTGGAGCATATATTATAGGAAATGCGCTAACACTATTTAAAGTTAAATTTGCTAAATTAGTTGTGAGAGCTACACTTCCTGTGATTGAAAAAGAAACATTATTATTTAAAGAAGAAGTTAATTGTTGCCCAGTTAAATTAATTAATGGACTACTTAAAATAGAAACAGAATTTATAACAGATGTTAATGATTGTCCAGTTACTGAAACAGTAGCATCATTTGCTCCGCCAAATGTACCTGCACTCCAACTTAATTCACCCCAAGTTGTATTGGCCATGCCAGAATACTCCTACTAAGCTATTCTTATAATAGCCGATGTATTTGTAAATGCTGGGAATTGAATAGTGAATGTTCCTGAAGTAGCTGTCTTATCTGCTCCAAAATTTAATACTGCAACTGCAGAATTAGAAAATGAAGTATTATATATCAAGCAACCTCTTGCAGTTAAAGTAACGTTCTGAAAAGATAAATCAGCAAAATCTGTAAAAGCAGTTGTTGATACAAGAGACGTTCCTCCATTTACTAATGCTAATCCACCTGTTGTATAACCAGTTCCAGAAGAACTAACTTGTCCAGCAGTTGTGTATGAAGTTGTTGCTGCACCTAATGTTGCAGTTGATACATAAAGAGCTAACTTAAATTTATCACCAGCTGTAGGTGAAGCACCTGCTAATGAAAAATCATGATCACCGTCTAATAGTTGTTTTTTAAAACTATTTGGTAACGCTTGTGTAATAGCCATATTTGTTTCTCCTTATTGTGTTTTACGAACTATACGAGGTTCTCCATCTAGAAACTCATCAGTTCGTCTTCTTCCCATTTGTTCTAATGAGAATCCTTCGATAGCTTGCTTATATCTATTTTCATAATATTGCAACATATCATTTGGACCCTTCAAAAATCCATAAGCCTCAACTAGGCAAGCATATAATAAACCATTGGGAAACTGTTGGCTTAGATATGTGTTAGCAGTTGTAGCCGATAATCCAGTTGGTTTCAAGATATAATTTGCTTGTACGTTATAAGCTTGATCTGGTGTAGGAGCTACAATAACTGTGTTTTCATCCCAGTTAGCATAATATTTAGGTCTTCCTGTAGTATTTTCTTGGTTATATTCATTAATAAAAGATACATCTCTAACATCTAAAAAACCTATATCTCCATTAGTATCAAATATCTGTACAGATCTTAAAATTAAACAATTATCAGGAACAGTAAAATATTTTTGAGTTACAACAACTGAAGCTGTTGCATATTTTCTATTGTTATCAGAATCTACATCTCTTAATATTCTAAACTCCGCATCAGAAATAAATCCATCAATAATAGTAGCCGTTAATACATTAGAATCAACTTCTGTGTAATTTCTTATTTTTGTAACTAATTCTGTGTATGTCATATTAAGCCTGTAGTGTTACTGGACCTGCAGAACATTGTGCTCCACCACCAGCTATGTTTCCATTTGTTGCCGTATCCGTACTTCTAAAATAAAAATAATTTAAAGTATCACTTACAATACCAGATGAATTAATAAATCCAACTGTAATAGTAAAACCATTTGGATTAGATATATCTGTAACACCATCAAATGAAGGAACTACATCAAAAGAATCTTCTCTAGAAGGAGTACCAACAGTATTAACTTCAGGTGGTCCTCTAAATCTTACAATGTTACCAGTAGATCTACCATGATCTTCAGAATAAACATTGATATAAGTATTGCCAGCGTATTTAGTAGTTATAAAAGGATTTAAAGTTAAAGCTATAATTACTGGTGGTTCCATTCTATCAGGATGTGCATATCTTAATCCTTGTGGATCAGCTGTAGTTGGTTTTGGCTCTAATTGAGGTTGTTTTGGTTCATATTCAGAAGTATGTACCCATGAACCATTCCATTCTTGAACCATTTCTTGGTATGGAAATCTACAACCAGAACGGTCAGAGATCATGTAAGCAAATCTACCGCTGGAGTTCTTAGACATTTGGATAATAAGTTTTTGGAGTTATAAATGAACTTGAAGAAGATCCATCACCTTCTAAAGCTCTATTTAATTCATCTTCATAAAATAATTTTAATTCTTGTGTTCTTTGTGGAGCAAGTTTTAATGAAACATAATAAGCAAGTCCTGCGCACATACATGGAACAAATCTATATGGAACATCTGTTGCATTTGTATAAGCTCCAACATCTTGAATTCTTTTAGCATAGTAATATTGCATTACATTATTTACCTGTGATGCACCTGGAGTTAAATATAAAGTAATTGTAATTTTATCTATAAACCTTTGTACATAATATTGTGTTGGTTGCCCTTGTGAATATTTAGATGATAGTCCACTATAAGCTGACCTGTTAATTTTAGTAAGTGGAAAATCAACAACAGGACTTTGTTCTGTGTTTCTATAAACTGCTTCTAAAATATCATCTGGTCCATAAGTAATAGAATTATAATCATATACTGGTGCATTATCTGCATGGATTGCAGCCGTTGTGCTATTAGCGCCTCTGACACATCCTGTGATTTGATTATTACTTGTATTTGTAGCTGTGTAAGTAATTTGTTCAGTTCCAATTAATAAAGTTCCAGTTGTTGGAAACTGCCAAACTGAATCTAATGTAATTGTTGTTTGAGATGCAGTAATTGCACCATCTAAATAACTAAGTGTTCCATCTGACGTTCCATCAGATTGCGATCTATAAATAGTATAGGTTGACTGACCTTGGACCATGGAAATAGTATTACTTGCTACTTCCCAATAATGAAGACCTCTGTTTGCCCATTCCTGGAACATTATATTTAGAGATCTTCTTGTAGATTCTAAATCTTGTCCAGTTCTTGGTGCAGATAAACCAATCCTTTCGTAAGCCTCTTCTATAATTTTATCTATATAAAAGGTCTTTTCAAAAGTTGTAGTTCCAGAAGTAGTGTTAGCCATTTAGCTTCTCCTACGCTGTTAATCCAGGTCCAGAATATTTATCTGTTAGTAATGTAACTGCCTTAATATTAGTAAGGGTAGAAACATAAATACCTTTTGGAAAAGGAATTCCATCTTCTGGAAAATTTAAATTAATAACATCACCACTTGGAACATCTGCTGTAAACAGATTTGATCCTGATTGACTAGTTGTTGTTAATTTTACAATTCCAACGCCGGAACTATTTGATGCAATAATAATTCCTCTTAGTCTTACTGGAGGTGCTACTACTGCAGTAGAAGTACTTGCTGTAAATCTAGTTGCTTGTATATCACTTTTATAACTCATTTTTTTCTCCGTTAATTAAGGAGCTCTTACGAGCTCCTTAAAATAATTAATTAAGATGTTGCAATAGAAGTAGTTGGAGCATTCATTCGCTGCCAAGTTGTTCCATTAGAAAATGCATATCCTGGAGATCCTGCGATTCCATTAGATACGTAAATCATAACACCTGTGTTACCAACTGCACTCAGAGTTTCACCTGAATTTTGTCCACTTGCAATTTGCACAAGTGAAGTAGATGAATAAGACCAAGCAACTGCTCCGCCTTGTTCTGTGTCATTCTCTGGGTTTGTTGAATTAACATTTGGTCCACCGATGAATCCACCGATTGCTACCACTGGTCCTGTAAACGTTGTATTTGCCATAGTTATGTTCTCCTAGTTATTCCAATACCGTCTCTAGGCCGTCGACTATACGCGTCGATAGTGGAAAGTTAATGTATAGTGATTAAGATATAGCTGAATTTATTAAATAGCGCAAGGGATACCTACATCGAAAATCTACTTTTCGGATATATAGCTAGGTTTAGCTAGCTACAGAAAACTCAGGAGCTGACATTTCTACCTTAATTTGTCTATAAGCTATTTCAGCCTCAGACACCTTAATCTGGTTAATGATATCACGAATTTTTTCGTCTATCTTAACCATGTCAAGAGTATATTTTCCCTCTTGAATGTAGTGTTGCTCCCAATCAAGTTCTAGGGCTCTCTTCTTTGTGTAAAGAGCTTGAACGTGATTTATCATCTACGATCTCCTCATAGGTTATCCAGCATTTGTCTTTAGCAAAAGATCTCATGCTGTCTTTGAATATTACCCCATTTTGTCCTATTTTGTCAAGGATAGCCTGTTCTATATCTTTCGCTGTATCAATAGCTTCAATATCAAAATCAGCTTTATAACCATATGCTCTAATTTTAACTTGAAACAATTTTGTCATAACTAATTCTTTCTAACACATTTAAGGGGCCCCATAAAGAGGCCCCAAAAATAAAAAATGCTTATATACTAAGCACCTGGTGAGCCAAACAAACCTCTAGGGTCAGACCAGCCGAAGCTGTATCTTTCTCTAGCTTTGTATCTAACGTTACCAGTATCAAAATCACCTTCCATAGAAGTTTTGATAGCAGCTCTAACAAAGTTTTTCATTCCATTTGGAACGTCCGTTTTGATAAAGAATGCATCAGAATCTGTAAGGAAATTGTTCACAGTATAACCCTGTGGAATCATTCCCATAGATTGATTGCATTGATGTCGTTTATTAGCAGTACCAGTTCTACCTTGAGACGCCATTAATCTCTCTGCAGTGAATTGTAATTCACTAGGGATAATTAATTTAACACCTCTTGCAGCAATCTTTAAACCACGTTCATCAGTGAACGCATTGATATCAATCAATGACTGTTCTAATGAAGTTTCGTTTAAGTCAGCAGCAGTTGCTAATTCATTTCTAAATGAACCAGCAATAGTAGGGTGAGCTTGATCCAATAAAGGAGAGCCATCACCACCTGGGTAAGAGCTTGAAAACGCATTATTAAGTACGTTTGCAGCAGTTACCTGCTTAGTGTTTGCCATAGATCTTGCTAAAGCTTTTGTATATCTAGACGCAAGTCTATCATACAAGTTATCTTCAATCGCTTCTTCAGTGATTGAGAAAGCAAGCGCTACAGTGTTATGTGTGTATCTAGCTGTGAAAGTTTCTTGAGCATTGTCAAAAGTCACTCCAGAACCTTCTGGCTTAACTTGAGCATTTGCGAAACCTGATAACATAACTTCTTCTTCAAAAGCTCTGTCAGAAGTTTCTACATCAAATATTTCAAGATGCTGATTTTCATAACGTTTGTACTCCAGGCCGAATAGTGCATTCAATCCTGGTTCTAGTTCTTTAACTAGTTGTCCTCTTGATATAGCCATATTCTTATACTCCTGTAGTTGTTAAGAACTGATGTTTATTAATTCTAGTCACTAATACAACGTGTGACTGAGTAATATTATTATCACCAGTGTCTTTTGTTGCACCAAGTACCTGTAATTGAAGAGTGTTCGTTGTATTCAACGTCGACGCATTCAATCTACTTCTAGATACGTAGTTTGCTGAGTCCCCAGCCAAATAAGTTATATTCGCATTTAAGAATACATCTGTTTGGGCACCGCCTGTTGTTTTATTAGATCTGATCTCAAATCTTTCATAAGGATCATCACTTACGAATGCAACGATATCTGTCGCTGCAACGCTAGGGATATAATTCCTCCATGTTGGTTTTTGAGTCGTTGGATCAGTATAGAAAGATCCGTTAAGTGAGCCTAATAGTATGTCTGACGACGTCGCAACTGCTATAGTTCCAGTGTTTACTGCTTTCACAGCATCATTGAAATATACAATAGTTGGACTTGTAGCTACTACGTATTCACTTAAACCTTGAGCATCTCTATTTTGACCAACTTTACCAATCGGTCTTAGACCGAAGCCTACTGAGCTTCTATTAGCCATTTGTTTTCTCCTTGTTTAAGTTTTTATTACCTTGTTGGTATTGCCAAAAAATTATTTTTTGTTTGTACCACCAAAAGTTACACGAGTCTGCCTCTCATTATTGATAGGCATACTTGGATGTTGATCCTTATAAAGGTCGTTATCAATTGCTTCTTCGCGAGCTTCTATTTGTTTTCTAAAATAGGCCTCACGAGATTTTGCAACCTCTTCCGGTATCCTTGCCAACACAAGGCCACCAACTCCGATTACTCCCGCGTATTTACCATCTTTGACTTCAGGGTAAATAGATCCAGGATATTCATCTGCTCTTACGAGCTCCCATCCTGATCTAATTTTACCAGTCATATTTTTGGTATCGTCGAAGCCTAAAACTTCAGTACGAATCCATCTATGTCTAAAGCCATCTGGTGCCGGCGGGGCATCTAAAGATGACGGTGGAGTCCAAGTTGTAGGTCTCTTTTCAGTAGATCTAGTTTGGCTCGCACGAGGGGTCTTAATTGTTTTATTTTTTTCCATATGCATTTACTCCTTCGTGATTATATGTTTCGCATATTCTTCAAGTGGCACACCTAATTTTTTAGCAATAGCTACTTGAGAAGGCGTGAGTCTCACAATTTTGCGATTACTGTTTTTTCCACTTCTATTAGCCGAAGCTACATTTTGAATTGGTTTTGCAGTTATCGTTTGTGATGCAGTTGTAGCAAATTTATGAGGAAACTCAAGTCTTATTCTTTTATCAATTTCCGCATAGTATTCGTCACTTTGAGCATCATATCCTTCTTCATCCACAAGTTTCTTGTGTAATCCAAAGGCTGTGTATGTCATTGCCTCATCTTGTCCAAACCACGAATTTTTCTGTGCCCAACTTTGAGCTTTCGGATCTGGATTGATAGGTTGTTCTTGTTGAACAGCTTGTTGTTGATTTAACTGAACCTTAGGTTCAATTTCCTTAGCTTCTGATTGTCTAGCTTTAAGATCAAGAAGTCTAGCTTCTTCATATCCTAATTTAGATATCTCAGTTTGTGCTGCGATTTCAGCTTTTAGATCACCATCTAATCTAGCTTGAGCTAATTTAGCAGAAGCAGATTCTACAGATGATTGTATTCTTTTTTCCATTTCAGAAACATAACCTGAATCTAATTTGGTAAGGCGTCCAGCTAGAGAATCTTTCTCAACTTGGATTTTACGTGCATAGTCGATAGCAGCTTCACGCTGTCTTTCAGCTTCACGCATTTTCTTTGTTAGTTTTGCTATTCTCTTCTTAACACCTTCACTGTAATCTTCTAATTCTTTCTTGTTATCTGTATCTTCGGACTTTATTTCTGTTCCTTGGTCCTTGTTTTCTGTCTCTTGTTTATCTGCCTTAACATCAGACTGCTCATTAGATTGCGCAGGTGTGTCAATGGACTTAACGTTGTCTTTATCATTTGATACCTCTATATCGGTTGATTCAGGTTGCTTAACGTCAAATTCGACCTCGGCTCCTGGACCAGACGTATCAATGTCAACGGTCTTTTCATTTTTGTTTTCTGGCATAGTTTTCTCCTATGTTTATATATAGTGAAGTACATCTTCAGGATTTTTAATTGTCCCTAAGACTTCATCGTCATTTAATAGACGAACTTCACCGCCTTCAATTGGAAGTCTTGAACCCGCATAACGAGCAAAGATCACCCAATCTTTTTCCTTGCACCAAGGGCCTGTTGGATATTTTTCTTTATCCAAATAAGCTAATGGTCCAATCTTTAAAACATAACCGCAATTAGTTGCGATCCTTGCTTTGTCTAAAGATTCTTGTGATATGATTAATCCACCTGCAGTTTTATCTTTAGGTGTAAATGGTAATACTAATAATCTCCAACCAGATGGTTGTGGTAAACTATCAACTAAAGATTCAGAAATATTTTCTGCTCTAATAGTTTTGTCTTCAACTTTTTTATCGTCTTCTTTATATTTTTCCTCAAGACCTAGGTTTATCTTTGGTACTTCCTTTTCCGAGGTCAATAACGTTTCCTTTATCATCTTTTCGCTCCTTTTCATTTAGCAGGTTAGAGATTTCCTGAATTACTGTTTGATAGGCATTTGCCTGTCCTTGCATATACTTATATTTCTCCATGTTGTCAACATTACCAGATATCATAGAATCACCAATTCCTTGGTATTGCTCTCTAATAAACTTTTGTAACTTACTTAAAAACACTACTGCGTCCATTTCTTTCTCCTTTTATTGGTTATATTAACAATTCCACTTACGTAAAGATTTATTGATTCTAGAATCAGGATCTCTTGCCGTCTTAGCTGATGTTAATCTTTTTTTCATGCCTTTCATTCTAGCACAAAATGACTTTCTTCTTTTAGCAGATTTAGAACCAGGTTTCAACTTACTAGGTTTAGTTGTAACTGCCATTGATAATTTTGATCCAGGATTTGCAGCTCTATAAGATGCAATACCTTTTTTATTTAATCCACCTGATTCAGATTTACCTTCTTTACGTTGCCATGCTGGAGTTGATCCAGATGCTAACATTGCTCTTCCTTTTCCTCTTAAAGATATATCGCCCATTAGTAATACTTAGTAACTTTTCTTCTATTAGACATTACTTTACCACAACCTTTTGCAATTCCACCATTTTTAAAATGTTCAACTGGATTATATTCTCTAGTTGAATCTTCTGGATGCAATGAATTTAAATATTCAAATTCAGTTTCTTCATCTGTCATTTCTTTATACTTTTTATTTCTTAGTTCTTCTAATTTTTTAAACTGAGCTTGTCTTGCTTTTTCTGCATTGTAATATTTATTAGCCATTATTTCCAACCTCTCATAGCAACTTTTGGTTTACCTCTAATTAATCCACCTTTAGCTTTTCCTGGTGGTTTTGGTTCTACAGGTGGTTCTATAGGAACAACAACATCATCTTCTGTATTTCCACCAGTTCCAAGTTCTTCAGCAAGATCTATAAAATCTTGTCTTGTTCCACCTTTTTTGGCTAGATCAATAAATTGTTGTCTTTTAGATTTGCCCATTGTTTTTTATTTTGGAAAACCTTTTTTCATATTAGAGTAAGCTTTTTTAGAAATAGTAGATTTAGATTTAGGACGACTTATTCCTAATTTTTTTCTTCTATTTATATTTGCATATAAACCTGGTTTAGATTCTCCACCTTTTTTAAAAACGCCTCTGCCTTTTAAAACATCAGCTCTAGTAACTTTACCATCACCTGTTAAATCAGGAAGTGTTCCTTTTTTCAAACCAACTCTAACAACTCCTTTTCCTCTTAAAGATATATCGCCCATTATCTTTTGCTACTCATCATTTTGCCTTTTTTCTTCTTAGACATTTTAGAAGTTAAAGCATCGGCTTTTTTCATTTTGCCAGATTTAGTTTCCATATATCCTTTTTTTTCCATGCTAGTTTCTTTTGATTCCATGCCCATAGATTCTGCACCTTCATGTGCCATTGATTCATCCATAGCCATACCACCTTTTTTGAAAGCAGCTCCCATACCTTTAATAGCAATTCCACCGCCTTTAAAAGCTGGTCTTGGTCTTTGTTTATAATCGTTTCTCATGTTTACTCCTTGTTATTTTTATTAGCCATCGTTCGTGCGATAGATTCACCTGAGCGTCCTACTACATATCCACCAAGACCTATTTGTAACAATGTCCAAACATCTCCTGGAAGTTCAAATGTAATAACCGTTCCCAACATTAATTTTATAACAGGTCCAATAATATAATTCCAGACCAAAATAAAAATTAACACATACATTAAAAGAGGTCTCCAGCTTGCTGAAAACCAACCTGCTTTAGCTTCTGCTTCAACAATAGAGGCTGCAGCTTTTAATTCTTCTGTACTAGATTGTAATAATTGTTGATTAAGTTGTGCTTTTAATTTTTCTTGTAAATCTTTATCTGGAACTGACTTTTCAATTGTTGAAAATAATATTTTAGCTAGAGGTGCAATAGCTCCAAGCATTGGTAACATGGATTAAAACCACTTAGCTGATCTTTTTTTCTCTGGTAAAATGCTTCCTTGACCTTGTACTACATCAGATTGAGTTTCATTTGGTTTTGACATCTCAACATCAACTCCACCAACTAAATAACCTTCTGAATTTGTAAATTTTGAATGATTAACTTCTTTTGTCATTGAAGCTGGAGAGAAAGTTCTAACTGAATTAGCTAAACCACCTACTGCCATTTTTTTTCTAGACATTCCTGTTTTAGATAATGCAATAGCGATTGCTTGTTTAGGATTTTTTACTTTTTTAGAAGATTGACCAATGTTAAGTTCACCTTTTTTGAACTCTCTCATTACTTTACCTATTTTATTTTGTTTTAAATTCATTTTCATAGCCATATGTATACTCCTTTTGTGTTATTTAACAATATTTATTGTATTT
>Ga0209298_10001199_pt1 | contig 17115 bp, 15 predicted proteins | sample S_140806_EF_Meta_FD_187325 | JGI IMG/M metagenome (GOLD analysis project Ga0209298, IMG submission 187325) | Freshwater microbial communities from Lake Simoncouche, Canada to study carbon cycling - S_140806_EF_MetaG (SPAdes) (version 2) | ecosystem: Environmental > Aquatic > Freshwater > Lake ...
CTTGCAACACTACTCACATTTACGATTACCCCACTGTCACGCTTGAGCATTTGCGGCAGCACTGCATGGGCAAGACGCATTGGCGCAGTAACTAAAACATCAAGCAGCTCTTGTTCTTTCTTAATCTCACTATCTGCAAAGCTTTGTTTAATTCCAAATCCAGCATTGTTTATCAAGACTTCAATTGGCTTTGCTTTACTTGATAGGCGTTTTTCAACCTTAGATAATTGAGCTGGTTTAGTTAAATCAGCTTGTAGCGTTTCAACCTTGATTTTGTAGGTTTTATTTAACTCTTTGGCGTATGCATTTAATCTAGGTAGATCTCTAGCAACAAGTACTAGGTCATATCTCTCTTTTGCGAGTAATTTTGCATAAGCAGCGCCGATTCCAGATGTTGCTCCAGTAACTAGAGCGGTAGCCATTACTTAATAATCCCCGAAGTATCTTCATCACGGATGTTCCATGATGTTCCATACTCTTCTAATAAATCTAAGAACGGCTTAGATTCAAACCACTCTGGACCATTAACACCAAGTGGCTTCCAAATACCTTTTTGGATTAACTCCATCGCAATAACTGGGTTAATTGCAGTCTGCCAAACAACTGCTTGATCGCCATACTCTTTCATCGACCATGCGTTATCAATTACGTTGTAAATATAACAAGCCTTTGGATTTCCTTGCTTATCTAAACCTTTAATTAATGCGCCAGCACAAGTCTTACCGCGCATACGCTCACCCAAAGTTCCAGGATCTGGCAATGAAGCTGTTAATAGATCGCGAGGAGAAACACTTACACCTTGCACATCAACTGTTTCTTTTCTATCCATACCAAGCATGTTGATTGTTTTTAATATGGTAATGAACTCAGCACCTAAGCCATATTTAAAGTTAACTTTTTTAGCATCAATCTTTTGTGGAATTAGGACTACCTCTTCGTGCTCAACATTTACGCACTCAACTGGTCCGATACCCTCTGGGAAATCAAATATTTCAAGCTCTGAGAATGGCGTAGTTGTGTACCAACCGCGACCATCTTCCCAAACCAATGGTGGATTTAAGCACTCTTCAATTGTGGTCCAGATCGAAAATGATGGCGCAAAGTCATAGCCTTCAACTCTTAGGTTGGAACCATCCAAAATTGTGCAGGAATCAATCCGGCTAAATAAATGTTCGCTGGCGTATTTTGCAAAAATATCACTCATGCCTGGTTCAACACCCATACCGATTAAGGCATAGATCTTTCGCTCATCCCAGTTAAAGTCACGAGCAAATTGCTCATCACCTAACTTCACACCCGTTTCGGTATATGGATAATGAGGGTGCTTACGAGAAAGAGACATCGCCATATCAATGTAATTAGTATTTTCAATCTCACATGCTAAAAATATTGGCATAACAAAACGTGGATCAACTGCGTTAATTACAACATCCACATCAGCTTTACGGATTAGCTCTCGGACATCTTCAAGTTCAGCAGCATTAACCATCGCTGCAGAAAAACGAGGATCTTTAAGGCGAGCGACAGCCTCTTCAGCTCTTGCAAGGGTTCGGTCAGCTATCACCATTGATTCAATAAATGGACGACGTGATGCGATATTAGCTATCGCTCTACCAACTCCACCGGCGCCTATAACGAGGGCCTTCATGATTTCAACTCCAAACGAATTAATACGAGTCTAGCCGAACGGTAATTTAATACCAAATTTACGCATGTTTAATCAATTGTTTTCTATTATTAATGAATTAAATTAGAATTAACCGATTAAAGAAATTAAAAATTAAATATTGTCCCCGTAGCTCAGTGGATAGAGCAACCGCCTCCTAAGCGGTAGGTCGCAGGTTCAACTCCCGCCGGGGACGCAAGTAATTAATTAATTAATGATTAATTGTAAAACGTTTCATTGCATTTGGTGCCCACCAATTACGTTCACCAAACAAACGCATGAGTGCTGGTACCAACAATGCTCTTACTAATGATGCATCAAGCAAGATTGCAAATGCCACACCAAAGCCAAGCATCTTTATTGATGTCACTCCACTCAACATAAAGGAAGCAAATACAATCGCTAGTAATCCTGCTGCTGCAGTAATAATTCTGGCCGAGCGCTGCAATCCTGTAGCTACGGACTCAATATTTGATCTACCAGCGTCATGCTCCTCTTTAATTCTAGAAAGTAGGAATACCTCATAATCCATAGATAAACCAAAGGCAACAACCGCAACCAAAATAATTGACCCAGTGTCTACTGACCCAGTTACTGTGAAATCACCAACTAGCCACTTCAAATGCCCATCAACAAATATCCAAGTAATAACACCAAGAGTGGCGCCTAGTGAAAGAATATTTAAAATGATCGCTTTAATTGGCAAGATGATTGAACCGGTGAATACAAAAAGCAAAATTAGCACTCCAATTGCAATCCAAAGAAGTGCCCATGGCATTGTCTTTGCAATTCCGATTTGAGTATCGGCGTAATCAGCAGCAACTCCACCGATTAAAGTTCCTTCCGGTGCTCTTATTTTTCTAACTTCTTTGATTAATTCTTCTGCTGCCGGAGTTCTTGGTCCCATTGAGTGAATTGCAGTAACTCTCACATCGTTACCAGAAACTTGAGAGTCACCAATTCGCACTATCCCTGGAACTTGAGCGATCTCATTTGTGTATTGATTAATTTGAGTTCCCATGGTTGCACCATTTGGAACAATGATTTCAATTGGGTTTCCCTCTTGTCCAGGGAAGCGGTCTGAAATAATTTTTGAAGCAAGCGCAGCTGAATTACTAGCAGGCAAAACTCGAGAATCAACTTGCGAGAAAACAATATTTTTAATCGGAGCAGCTAGAACTGTTAAAACTATAAGAGAAAGCATTACTACTGCTACCGGCCTGCGCATAACAAAGCGTGCGGTTTGTGCCCATCGACCATCTTCTTTTGGTGTAATTGAACTTTTTCTTACTACCAACTTATCTATTCTGGTTCCTAAAATAGCAAGCAAAGCAGGTAGGGCAACTAATGCACCAAGTACTGCGAGTATTACGACTGTAACTCCGGCATATCCGAAAGATTTAAGAAACATCTGCGGGAATAACACTAAGGCTGCCAACGTGATCACAATAGTTAAACCAGAGTAGAAAACAGTTTTTCCAGCAGTGTTTACTGTGCGCTTTATGGATTCATCAACTGAACGGCCGGCATGAAGCTCTTCTCTAAATCTGTTAACAATTAAAAGCGCGTAATCAATACCTAATCCAAGCCCCAACCCAGTAATTAGATTTAGGGCGAAGATACTGACGCCGGTAACGAAGGTGAGTAAATAGATAACTAGAAATGAGGCCAAGATTGCTGAAACACCAACTAGTAACGGCATAGCACTTGCTACTAATCCTCCAAAAACAAAAATTAATAGAATGAAAGTTAATGGAATAGATATCGATTCAGATAGTTTTAAATCTTCAGATATTTTCGTATTTATTGCGTGTGCAAATACGCCAGTACCGCTTGCGTACACAGTTAAGTCTTCAAACTTGCCATCATATTTTGCTTGAATATTCTTACCAAGACTTTGTACGTTATCCCAAACAACATCATCACTATAAATAAAAAGAAAAGCTGATCTACCATCAGTGCTCTTAAGTGATGGTGCACCGCCTGCTGACCAGTAAGAGAGTGTCGAATCAACTCCTGATTCAGTTTTTATTTGATTCTCAAGTTTTGTTGCTGACGCAATCGCACTTGGATTAGTAATTCCATCTTTAGTTTCGACCACAAGAACTACCGCTGGATCTTTTACCTTGAACACATCTGTCAGGTATGTAAATGCTTTTGCTGAATCACTTTTTGGATCGGAGTAACCTCCGCTATCTAATTTGCCAAATACTGCTGATCCGATACCACCCGCCAAAATCACAGCAATTAAGTAAATTGCAAAAATCAGTTTGCTTTTAGCGACGATTACTGACCCTAATTTATTAAACATGACGCCCTATTCGCTTAAAATAAAATATTAAAGGTAGACTTATATTCTAATGACAAGTAACGAGAATGTGAAAAATGTAAATAATACGAAGTCTGGTGAGGTTAATCACCCACTTCTTCCAAAACTTACGAAAGATGAAGTAGATCTGGAAATCGATACCAATCGAGATGATGAGATGGTCAGGGACAAGCCCCCTCATCACGGTTAACTTTTAATCTTTACTCTTAGGTTCTGACTTCTTTTCAGTTTTTGTCTCTGACTTACTTTCACTGCTTGTGGCTGGCTTTGTTCTTGAGTCAGTTTTATAAAAGCCACTTCCTTTAAAGACAATTCCTACATTGTTGTAAACCTTGCGAACCTCACCATTGCACTTGGGGCATTGCTCAATCGCGGCCTCAGTAAATGACTGAATCGCTTCAAAGGAGTTTTCACACTCATTGCACAGGTACTCATAGGTTGGCATAGGAGATAATCTTAAGGAGGTGGCAAGATTAGGGCTAACCGAGAGGGAGAAGGTGGGCAATGAAGCGTGCTATTCATTTATTAACCATAATTTTTCTAGCTCTTATCTCTGCTTCACCTGCTGTAGCTACATCAGTAGTTAACACATCACCAACTGCGGGCTCGGTTTTGAGTGTTTCACCCAGTGCGGTCACCGTAAAGGCAAATGCTAATCTTTTAGTTGGTGCAAATGATTTAACGGTAGTTGATCCAAACGGCACTCGAGTCGATGATGGATCAATTCAAATTCAAGGCTCAGTTTTAATGGTTGGTTTAAAAGCATTAAAAAGTTCTGGTCTTTACACAGTTAATTACACATTAATGGCAATTGACGAGGAACCAATTAATGGTTCATTCACATTTTTATATAACGCACCAGATGAATTGGCTGTGCCTACCCCAAGTCCAACTGAATCGGAATTAGCAACTTCTTCTGATGCAAATCACGTGACTGATATCTTTGTAATCGCATTAATGGTTTTCGCATTTGTGCTTTTGATATTTTTATCTAGATATGCAAAACAAACCTTCAATACACCAACCAAGCCACGTAAGGTTTCAAAGCGTCCAAGCAATAGCAAAAAAATAATTAAATAATTGGGTGCATAGTTGATTGAAATTCTCTCACCTATAAGTAAAGGATTAATGCAGTTAACTGGCGTGCTTAGTATTGGGCTTTTGCTTTCAATTTGTTTTCTCGATAAAGACATAAAAGGTGCAGTAAATAATGTAAAATTAATAAAAAAAGCTAAAACTTCAATTTTGGTTTGGCTGCTCACAACATCACTATTTATATTGGTTCAGATCTCTTATCTACTTGAACAACCTTTTCTATCATCCTTTGACTTAACGGTAATTCGATCCTATTTAACCCAAACCTCAATCGGTAAAAGTTACTTAATTCAATTCATCAGTCTTATCATTATTTCTTCGATACCGATAAAGCGGATTCTGACTACTTATTTTTTATTACTGATTTCTTTAATTGCCATAATTGCGCCGGTATTTCAAAGTCATGGCAGCTCATCCGGTAACCATGGCCTAGCAATCGGGGCATTGATAGTTCATGTGATCGCCATTAGTTTTTGGGTTGGCGGATTATTTGGCTTAACACAGTTAGATAAAACACAAAAATTAATTGCTCTACCTAGGTTTAGTGAAATAGCACTTTGGAGTGCAGTTACAGTTGCGTTAACCGGAGTAGCTACCGCCTGGACCAGATTAGACACAATCGCATCATGGCAAAGTAAATACGGTGCAATCACCCTTTTGAAAATATTTTTAGCGATAACCTTGATTGGTTTTGGCGCCTTGCATCGTAGGTGGATTATTAAGTCTGATTATCCTTCTGTATTTAGATTGATTACGGGCGAAATAATCATCATGTTTGTAACTATTTTTGTTGGAAGTTGGTTATCAACTGTTGCACCTCCTGATAGAGAAATAATTTCGACACCGGCACTATTAGTTACTGGTATTCCTATGCCAGAGGCACCAACACTCTCTCGCGTCTTACTTGCATATGATGCAGATGGTTTGATGTTGGCACTGATTATTTTTTCAGTTGCTTTGTACATAAAGGGCGTAGTAATTCTTAGCCGGCGTGGAGACAAATGGCCTGTTGGTCGGACGGTTGCATTCGCTTTAGGAATGAGTGCGGTTGATTTTGCAACCAGCGGCGGGCTTGGCGTTTACTCACATTTTGCATTCGCCAATCACATGTTGGCACACATGGTGCTGGGCATGATCGCTCCAATTGGAATTGTTTTAGGAGCTCCAATTACATTAGCTCTCCGAACCCTGCCAGGTGGTCGTAATAAAGATGAACTTGGAATTCGCGGCGCATTTATCACCTTACTTCATTCAAAAATTTCAAATTTTTATACAAATCCAGTGGTAGCACTTGCCATATTTGACGGTTCATTATTTGCACTTTATTTCACACCGTTATTCAGAAATTTAATGCAAGGTCACAGTGGACACTTCTTTATGTCATTTCATTTTCTACTCACCGGCATACTGTTTTTCCAAGTAATAATTGGTATTGATCCAATGCCTCGTAAAGTTCCCCATCTTGTTAAAATCATCATTATCTTCGCGGCAATGAGCATTCATGCGTTTTTCTCGATCGCACTAATGTCTGCTTCAACTTTAATTGATGGTGGATATTTCGCATCATTGGAAAGGCCATGGGCTACGGATCTATTAGTTGATCAAAAATTAGGCGGGGCCATTGGTTGGGCAATGGGCGAAATTCCAATTTTACTTGCATTAGTAGCCACCTTCATCCAGTGGTTAAAGGAAGATAAAAAAGAGACTGGCAGAATCGATCGGGCGGCCGACCGCGCTGCGGCCATGGGTGAAGATGACGAGCTTGCTCAATACAATCGCTTTTTAAGTAAATTAAACCAACGAGACACGAACCAATAGAATAAATCCATGTCGATCAATTCAGATATGCCTGCATTATTTGGCGATGAATACCAAGCACTTCGTGAAAGTGTTTCCGCACTTGCTGCTAAAAAAATTGCGCCATTTGCACACGATGTAGATGAGAACTCCCGTTATCCGCAAGAGGCAGCAGATGCATTGCAATCAGCTGGACTTGCTGCCGCACATGTTCCTGTTGAGTTTGGTGGGCAAGGCGCTGATGCACTTGCAGCAGTAATAATCATTGAAGAGGTTGCTCGAGTATGTGGTGCATCATCATTGATACCAGCAGTAAACAAATTAGGTTCTGTGCCATTAATGATTGCTGGTAATGCTGAGCAAAAGAAAAAGTATTTAACACAATTAGCAGCTGGAAAAGGTTTCTCCTATTGCTTATCTGAATCTGAGGCTGGATCTGATGCCGCCGCAATGAAAACTAAAGCGGTTAAAGATGGTGATAGTTGGGTGATTTCTGGCAGCAAAAAATGGATTTCAAACGCAGGCGTTTCAGAGTTTTACACAGTTCTTGCTTCCACCGATCTAAGCAAAGGTGCAAAAGGAATTTCTGCATTTATTATAGAAAAATCTGATCCAGGTGTTTCTTTTGGTGCTCATGAAAAAAAGATGGGATTTCGTGGTTCACCCACTCGTGAGGTTTATTTTGATAATGTGAAAATCAATGATGATCGCAGGCTGGGTGAAATTGGAACTGGTTTCTCACTTGCAATGAAAACATTAGATCACACCCGAATTACTATTGCTGCACAAGCACTTGGTATTGCGCAAGGCGCATTTGATATAGCAAAGAAATATGCGCATGAGCGCCAGCAATTTGGTAAACCAATTTTCGATTTTCAAGCCATTCAGTTTATGTTGGCGGATATGGCAATGCAGATTGAGGCTGCTCGCCAATTAACATATGCCGCAGCCGTTAAAAGTGAGCGGGGTGAGAGTGATCTGATCTTTTTCTCAGCCGCAAGTAAATGCTTTGCAACTGATGTAGCAATGAAGGTAACAACAGATGCTGTTCAGGTTCTAGGTGGTTATGGATATGTAAGCGATTATCCTGTAGAGCGAATGATGCGCGATGCTAAGTTAACTCAGATTTATGAAGGTACTAACCAAATTCAACGAATAGTAATGGCGCGAAATTTAGATACTTTAACTAACTAAAATCTAACAATTATTTCTGGAGTCGCCGCCGCATCAACCTTTTCATCATGTTCCTCAACCGGCAATAATTCACTAGTTAACTCACCACGGTGGAGCAAGGCAATTTTCCAAGCTTTAGATTTTGCAAGTGCTCGATCATAAGAACCACCACCCTGACCTAATCGACTGCCAGTTCGATCAGCATGTAATGCGGGCACAATAATTACTTCAAGCTCGACATTTTCAGCATTTCCGACTGGCTCATAACTTTTACCATTCTTTTTTAATTTATCTTGTGATCCATCCCATAGCACCCACTCAATATCGTTATCTTTTAACAACCTGGGTAGGAAGAGTTTCTTGCCTGCTGCAATTAATCTTTTGTTCAAATCACTAGTTTCAGGTTCAAATTCATATGAAATATATGAGGCAATGTTTTTAACATCTTTTATTTCACTTGCATTGAGAATATGTAGCCAGCTTTCATTTGTAAATCGATCCTGGCGCTCTTTGCGATATTGCTTGCGCAGTTGTGCTTTATTTTCCTTATTACCCATGCCCCTTACCTTAATTTATGGCGGGGGCGAAGTAGGGTTTAGGTATGGAAGAAGCGATCTCTGTCGAGCAACTACTTGAGCGTTTACTTGGCTTAAGCACACCACTATCTGCTCTAGACCTGCCGCTACTTGATGCGCATGGAGCCACTTTGGCTAGCGACCTATTAGTAGATGACAAGGTTGTGATTAAAAGTGGTCAACGAGTTGGCTCAACACAGATAGCGCTAGCAGCCTCGCTAGGTTTAGATCGCTTGCCATGTCGACCACATCCTCGGGTAGTAATAATTAGTGCAGGTGATGACTTAGTTGAACCCGGAAGCACATTAGCTAGTGATGAAGATGAGTATGAGAGTAATTCCTGGTTCTTAACCACCTTTGTTAGAGAAGCTGGCGCCCACGCATTTCGCGTTCATATAATCGCTGAGACAAGTGAGCAACTACAAGCAATTATCGAGGACCAATTAGTAAGAGCAGATCTAATTGTTATAAGTGGAGAATCTAAAGATGAGTCTTTTGATCTGATTACCTCGGTCATTTCAAAATTGGGTGAGATAACAACTGTTACACCAAATCTTGCTGAAAGTGGAAAGCATAATTATGGATTAATTGGTCCGGATAAAACTCCAGTTGTTACTTTGCCGGGGGACCCGATAGGTAATTACCTTTCAGCAGAGCTATTTATTAGACCTATGATTTTAAAAATGCTTGCAAAATCTGAAATTTATCGACCAGGCAAGAAAGCTAAGTTAAGCAAAGCCATTAGCTCCACTTTAGGCAAAAGTAGTTATGTGAGAGCTGTCATTAATGAAGATGGTCAAGCAGTTCCACTAACCCATCAAGATTTAATTTCTACCTTATCAAATGCCACTTGCCTGATCTCGTTAGGTGAAAAGATTGAAAAAGTTGCTGCTGGTGAATCTGTGAACTTAGTAATGATTAATCAGGTTCAATCATGAGAAAGTTAGTCGATCAAGACCTAACTTTGAAAGCAATTAGATTTAGAGATAAAGCAAACTGGGATTCAGTTAGAGCAGTTAATCGGGATTGGCTATCGCCATGGGAGGCAACCAGACCAAACATCGATCACAATTTGCCACTTCCTTCTTATTACGGAATGGTGATGCAACTTAATAAGGAAATGAAAGCACTTAGATCTATTTCTCTTGGAATTTGGTTAAAAGAAAATAATAAACAGATTTTAATCGGCCAAATAACACTTGGTGGAATAATTTTTGGTGCGATGCGAGGGGCTCATATTGGCTATTGGATTGATCAGAGATATTCCAATCGTGGCTACACCACTCGAGCAGTTAAATTACTCACAAAATTTGGTTTCGAAAATCTTAGATTGCACCGGATTGAAATTAATTTGCGACCAGAAAATGAGGCATCAAAACAGGTTGCAATAAAAGCTGGTTATTTGTTGGAGGGTGCTAGAAATAAGTACCTGCATATTGCTGGTGATTGGCGTGATCACATAACTTTCGTAAAGGAAAACCCAGAAATTAAATAAAAGATAAGTCGGACATACCTACCCATTTCCCATCAAATCTAAGCCCAAACATTTATTGTTGTGCTTTATGGGTTCCGGTTTTATCTACTTAATCATCATGGGAATGTGGGCTGCATACTTCCTGCCGCAGTGGTTAAGTAATCATGAAGAAAATTCCGGCAAAGCAATTCAAAGATATAAAAATGCAATGCAAGTAGTTGCTGAAAATAACGGATCAATTCAGAGTGAGAGTAAAACTGAAGATCAAAATAAGATTTTCTTACAACGCAGATTAATATTTGGTTCACTTTTTTCACTCTACATACTTTCATTAATTTCAACTGCAATAGGATTTCTATCTTTAACAACAACACTTGTGCCACTTTCTGCAACATTAATTTATTTTGTAAATGTTAGAAAGCAAGTTGTAGCATCCCAATTAAAGAGTCGTAGGCTTAAAGCAATTGCAAAAATTACTAATACTAAGATTCCAACCACAGTTATTCCAGAGCAAGTTAAAGAGAAAAGTTCCAATGAACATTGGATTCCGTTTTCTGAGCGAGAAGAAATTACTGGTGTAGTTGTAGTTCCAAAAGATCGTAAAGGCTGGCAGCCCACTCAAATTCCTAAACCGGTTTACACGACTTCAGCTAAAGCAATTCCAAGTAAAAGAATTATTGATTTGACTACAACCGGTCAGTGGAGTGCTGAACAGGAACGAATTAAAGCCTTATCTGGACGAGATGATGACTTATTTGACCAAGCATCGGTGATTGATTTTAACGAAGACGGAATTGCAGTTAACGAATAGTTAGATCCAGCTCTTAAGCCACATTCGAGATAACCACTGACTATAAGGGATTTCAATTCCTAGCAATATCGGTAAAAAGTAAATAAAGTTAAGTGCAACCACTGCTAGAAATACAATTATTTGTTTTCGGTAATCACCATATTTAAGTCCCCAATTAAATGCGTAAATCAAAGCTAATATCAAAAAAGGCAAAATACTTATTGCATAGAAGTAAAAAGTAGTACGGCCTTGAATTAAAAACCAAGGTAGGTATGTCCCGGCAATTCCAGCCAAAATTACAGTTGAGATTCGATCTCGGTGTGCCACAAAGAATCCAAATGTAAGTGCAATGGCAAAAATTCCGGCCCACCAAAGAATCGGTGTACCTATTGCCAAAATTTCCTGCGAACAGCTGCTCACACCACAGCCGTTAGGGGTTTCATAAAAGAATGAGGTTGGCCGGCCTAGGATCAACCAACTCCATGGGTTTGCAGCGTATGAATGTGTTTCGGCCAAGCTTCGATGAAAATCCAAAATTGCTATGTGGTATTTCCATAAAGAAGTGAAAACATTTGAGCCTGATTGTCTATCCCAGCCACCACTTGTAAATATCCACCCACTCCAAGATATTAGATATATGAGTGATGGTAGAAAAATAAATTGTGCAGCGCGCTTAAACCATTTTACTGGTTCTATTTCAAAGTAATTTATCGTTAAAATTATAAAAAATGGAATTAGAAAAACCGCGCTCCATTTAGTTGCAGCAGCTAACCCAATTGCAATCCCACTTAGCCACAAGTCATTTTTGATTAAATAATAGAAAGCAAGCAAAATAAAAAACATTAAGAAAATATCAAGTAGGGCAACTCTAGACATCACTAATGCAAGGCCATCAAGAGCCATTAAAGCCGCGGCCACATTGCTTAGAAACACTGATTTAAATAATTCTTTTGTAATTAAATAGATTAAAACAACGGATAAAGTCCCAATTACTGCTGCGCTTATTCGCCAGCCAAATTCATCATTTCCAAATACTTTAATTCCAATTCCAATTAACCACTTACCAAGAGGGGGATGCACGATAAATTCTGCTTGCCCTTGAGTATTTAACTCAACACCGTTACGGATCAATGAGTTCGCATTTTTTGCGTAGTAAACCTCATCAAAGATATAACCCTTTGGAAGGTTTAGTCGCCAAAGCCGTAAAATCAGTGCGAATGCAATTATCAGAGAGATCGGTGCAATCTCTCTCAAGCGGGCTCTATTCATAGGGTCAGCCTAAGTCCAGATGGAAAGCCGGGAGTGAAATAACCTGCCAGAATTAGCAGATGTTAATTCTGGCCTGCCTACCAATCGGAGATGCACGCGACTCATCTGCGAACCTGATTAGTGCAATCGAAAATGCGCAGTACGTAGCTGCAGAAGATTCAAGAAAATTTGCTCGCCTCTGCCAGGAGTTAAAAATAAAGCACAATGCGAAAGTTATTTCATTTTTTGAAGGAAACGAGAGCGAACGGCTTGATGAGTTAACTGCAATTCTTAAATCTCAAAAGGATGTTTTAGTAGTAACTGATGCTGGTGCTCCTGGAATTTCTGATCCCGGTTATCGATTAATTCGGGCTGCACTTTTAGAGAATATTCAAATTAAAGTTTTACCTGGACCTAGCGCAGTAACTTCCGCACTATTACTTTCTGGATTACCTACTGATCGTTTTTGTTTTGAAGGCTTTCCACCGAGAACAAAAGGTGCTCGCAGTAAATGGTACAAAGATCTTGCCCAAGAGGAGCGAACAATTATTTTCTTTGAAGCTCCTCACCGAATCATTGAATCACTAACTGATGCAGCTGACGCCTTCGGTCAAGATCGTGCCGGTGCGGTATGTCGTGAAATAAGTAAACATTATGAAGAGGTAGTTCGTGGCAGTATTTCAGAATTAATTAGCTGGGCGAATTCAAAAGAAATTTTGGGCGAGATAACTGTTGTGGTCGAAGGATTTGATCCCGGTAGTCGGGAGTTTGCTACTGAGGATTTAATAAAGTTAGTTCTAGCTCAAGAAGCAGCAGGCGAGAGTAGAAAAGAAGCAATTTCACTTATTGCTAAAGAAAGTGGCGTTTCAAAGCGAATCGTATTTGATGCCATGGTTACTTATAAAAGTGGCGATAAGATCTGATCATGGCCGATAAATCCTTTTATTTAACTACCCCGATTTATTATGTAAATGATGCCCCTCATATTGGCCATGCATACACAACTGTCGCAGGCGATGTATTAACTCGCTGGCATCGTCAACGGGGTGAATCAGTTTGGTATTTGACTGGCACAGATGAGCATGGTGAGAAAGTTTTAAATACTGCGCAAAGTAATAATGTTTTGCCGCAAGATTGGTGCGATAAATTAGTTGAATCTGCCTGGAAGCCGATCTGGAAAGATTTAAATATTGCCAATGATGATTTCATTAGAACAACTGAACCCCGTCATACTGAGCGGGTACAAAAATTCTTACAAAGTTTAAAAGATGCTGGCCATATTTATGCTGGCAAGTTTGAAGGTCCGTATTGCATAGGGTGTGAAGAGTTCAAACTTCCCGGTGATTTAGATGATGGAAAATGCAAAATTCATTCAAAGCCAGTTGAAATGCTAAGTGAAGATAATTGGTTCTTTAAATTGTCAGCATTTCGTCAACCTCTGCTTGATTACTACAAAGCAAACCCAAGCGCATGTGAGCCAGCAAGTGCTCGAAATGAAGTAGTTTCATTTTTAGAAGGAGAAGTAAGAGATCTATCAATCTCTCGTTCAACATTTGATTGGGGCATTCCAGTCCCTTGGGATACCAAGCAGGTCATTTATGTTTGGTTTGATGCATTATTAAATTATGCAACTGCAGTTGGTTTAGGCGATGACCCATCAAGTGAAGGTGGAAAAAAGTTTGCCAAAACTTGGCCGGCTGATGTGCACTTAGTTGGTAAAGATATTCTGCGCTTTCACGCAATTATTTGGCCAGCAATGTTAATGGCAGCTGGAGTACCAGTTCCTAAAAAAGTATTTGCTCACGGTTGGCTCTTAGTGGGCGGCGAAAAGATGTCAAAAAGTAAATTAACGGGAATTAAGCCAAGTGATATTACGAAAGATTTTGGCGTGGATGCATTTAGATATTACTTCCTTAAGGCTATTCCGTTTGGTAGTGACGGTTCATTCTCTTGGGAAGATATGGCTGCACGCTATACCAGCGAGCTAGCCAATGATTTTGGAAATTTGGCCTCACGTTTAATTGCCATGATTGAAAAATACTGTGATGGAAAGATTCCAAATACCGCTACAGATAATGATTTAGCAGCAATGCTTAAAACAACGGTCGAATCTGCCGATGATGCAATCTGCGCCCTTGATTTTCAAGGTGGAATAAATAGCATTATGGATTTTTGCAAGCGAGTAAATGGTTATGTAACTGAAAAAGAGCCATGGGTTGTTGCGAAAGATTCATCAAGAAAGAGTGAACTTGATTCAATTTTGTACAACACTGCTGAATCACTTCGTGCATTAGCTGTATTACTTCATCCAGTAATGCCAGAGGTAACTGAAAAACTTTGGCAAAGTCTTGGCGCGCAATCATCATTAGGTGAGATTGGTAAGCAACAAATAAGTAAGGTTGCAAACTGGGGTCAATTACCAACTGGCAGTACAGTGACAAAAACGGATGTGCTATTTCCAAGATTAGAAGAGGCTAAGTAATTTATGGCAGATCGTCATAACCGCGATCTTGATCGAAAACCAGGGCCGATACCGGCTCCCTTAAATAGCAAAACTGTTGACTCACATGCCCATTTAGAATTAATTCATAATAGTGAGCCAGATTCACCATTAATCAAGCAAACATTAGATGAAGCAGCAGCGGTTGGTATTGATCGAGTGGTTCAAGTTGGTTATTCAGCAGAGCAATCTATTTGGTCGGTTAAATGCGCAGAGGCATTTGTTGGCAGAGTTTTAGCAGCAGTTGCGCTTCATCCAAATGAAGCACCAGTTGTTGATGATTTAGAAAAAGATTTAAGAGTTATTGAAGAGTTAGCCTCGCATCCAAGGGTTAGAGCAATTGGTGAGACCGGCTTAGATTTTTTTAGAACAGCTGAAGATCTACAAGAAAAGCAAAAGTATTCATTTCGTCGTCACATAAAGATAGCCAAAGACCATAATAAAGCTTTAGTAATTCATGACCGCGATGCCCATCGAGCAGTTTTAGATTTACTTATTGAAGAAGGTGCCCCAGCTAATACAATTTTTCATTGTTATTCCGGCGATGCTGTAATGGCAAAAGAGTGCATATCGAATAAATACATTCTCTCTTTTGCTGGAACAGTAACCTTTAAAAATGCGCCACAACTAAGAGAAGCAGTCGCACTAGTTCCAATTGAATTATTGCTAGTTGAAACAGATTCACCATTCTTAGCACCAATGCCAAATCGTGGCGCCCTTAATACCCCAGCCCAGATTCCAAATACGTTGCGAGCAATTGCAGATGTCAGAGGAGAATCGGCAGATTACTTAGCAGCTGCGATTTCAGAAAATGCAGAACGCATCTTTGGCAGCTTCAAATGACAAATCTGCTTGGCGCATCTGAGGTCAGAGAGCTTGCCAATAAATTAGAACTAAAGCCAACAAAGAAACTTGGGCAAAACTTTGTAGTAGATGCAAATACCTGCCGGAAAATTGTGAAGCTTGCCGAGGTTGGAAATAAAGATATTGCCCTAGAAATAGGACCAGGCCTTGGTTCACTTACTCTCGCCTTGCTTGAAAGTGCTAAACAGGTGGTGGCAGTTGAGATAGACGATCGATTAGCAAAACAACTACCGTTAACATCGATTGAACATGGCTTTTCTAACAAGCAATTAATTACCTTAAATCAGGATGCAATGATGTTAAAAAAATTATCAGTAGAGCCAAATGTTTTAGTTGCAAACCTGCCATATAACATTTCAGTTCCGGTATTACTTAATACCCTTGAGCATTTTCCCTCAATCACTCGAGGCGTGGTTATGGTGCAGAGTGAGGTGGCATATCGTCTTGCAGCTAAGCCAGATAATAAGGATTACGGCTCACCAACTGTTAAAGCTAATTGGTGGAGTTCACTTCATCTTGCCGGCTCAGTTGGCAGATCAGTTTTTTGGCCAGTCCCAAATGTTGACTCTTCCCTTGTTAGATTTGATCGCCATGAACCACTGGGAAGTGAAAGTGAGCGAATTGCAACCTTTGCGGTAATTGATGAAGCATTTGCGAAACGGCGCAAGATGATGCGTTCTGCACTAAGCCAGCTTTTCGGCGGAAAGGCTGAGGAGTACTTGAATAATGCTGGAGTGGATCCAACTATTCGAGGCGAGGCACTTTCAACTGAACAATTTCATGAAATTGGCAAGCAATTAATTAAGCACAATCGCACCAAGTAAGTTAACAAACCAATACGCTCTAGACCATGAGATCTCGGGGTGTAGTTGCTAGGGTGCCAGCTAAGGTAAATCTGCAACTATCAGTTGGCCCATTAGGTAGTGATGGTTTTCATGAAGTGACCACAGTTTTTCAAGCGATTTCTTTATTTGATGATGTAACAGTTGCAACTGCACCTGAAGGTGATGGGATAAAAATAAGCATTTCTGGAGAAACATCATCTGGCGTGCCAGCCGATAGTTCAAACTTGGCAGTTAAGGCCGCAGAGTTAATGATTAAAAATTACGATCTACCAGCAGATTTAATAATTAAATTAAAAAAAGAGATTCCAGTTGCAGGCGGTATGGCTGGCGGCAGCGCTGATGCAGCGGGGGTAATTGTTGGTTTAGATTCTTTATTTGAATTGGGATTATCTCGGGATGAGATGGAAATAGTTGGCAGCAAAATTGGTAGTGATGTGCCATTTTCAATTTGCGGCGGTGTTGCAATTGGCACTGGTAGAGGGGATCAAATTACGCCAGCACTTTCTAAGGGAAGTTATAACTGGGTACTGGCACTATCTGGTCAAGGATTATCAACACCATCGGTTTATCAAGAGTGTGATCGATTACGTGAAGGCTTATCTATCTCAGCACCACTAGTAAGTGAGCCACTAATGCAAGCATTAAGAGCAGGGGATGCGAAAGCTTTAGGAAAAGCGTTAACAAATGAATTACAACCGGCAGCTTGTTCACTTCGTCCAGCACTTAGATTAGTTTTAGATGTTGGTATTGATTATGGCG
>Ga0209298_10001200_pt1 | contig 17115 bp, 15 predicted proteins | sample S_140806_EF_Meta_FD_187325 | JGI IMG/M metagenome (GOLD analysis project Ga0209298, IMG submission 187325) | Freshwater microbial communities from Lake Simoncouche, Canada to study carbon cycling - S_140806_EF_MetaG (SPAdes) (version 2) | ecosystem: Environmental > Aquatic > Freshwater > Lake ...
CTTCTCTTTGACTAATTTTTCTTCAGTCAACTTGATTGGATCGCGTGCTTGCCATTTTTCTAACTCTCCTTCTGGCCGATAGAGAGCTAAATCCGCTCTAGAGTGACCGGAGAATCGGTAAGTCTTTGCTTCGATAAAAGTTGGACCCTTACCGCTTCTTGCATGATCCACAGCCTTTTGGATCCCCTCTTGAACGGCTGCGATATCCATGCCATCAATTGCATAGTGAGGCATGCGATAGCTCTCACCTCTGTGATGCAAATCTTCCAGCGGGGTTGTGATGTCGATGCGGCTGTATTCGCCGTAAACATTGTTGTCACAGATGAAAATAATGGGCAAGTTCCAGATAGCCGCTAAATTGAGGGTTTCATGGAATGCTCCAATATTTGTGGCCCCATCACCAAAAACAGCAACGGCAACATCATCTGTTCCTCGAGTTTGGAATGAGAGCGCGGCTCCTGCAGCAACAGGCATGCCGCCTCCAATGATTGCCGATGTAGGAAGAAGTCCCAATTCCATATTGCTCAAGTGCATAGAGCCTCCTACGCCACCACAACATCCAATTGTCTTACCCATGATTTCACCTAAAACTGATTCTGGGCTAAGTCCAAGAGCGAGTGCTATTCCGTGACCACGATAGGTTGCTGAAACAATATCGGTAGGTCGAAGCACTGATGCCATACCAACTGCAAGTGCTTCTTGGCCGATACACAAATGCGTTGTTCCTCTTATCTCACCAGAGGCGAATAATTCATTGATCTGTTCTTCTAATGTACGTATTTCAATCATACGTTCATACTGAGCGAGTTTATTGCCGGCTATGGCAGATCGACGTTGCAGTTCATTACTCATGAGCTTAGCCCATCAATCTCCCACCACTGTTTCGGAGTTAATCCATTTTTCAAAGACTCGGTAAGTTGGCGAGCTATATCTTGCGCTGTTGGAATATATCTTGCTTCTAAAGTTCCACTATAAGGAACTGGAACATCAGGTGTAGTGATTCTAAATGGCGCGGCTTTCAGTGACGAGAAGAGCTTGGAAGTAGTTGCAGCAAGGATCTCAGAACCCCATCCACCACTTAGTGGTGCTTCCTCTACGACGACCAAACGGCCAGTCTTTTTCACTGATTCCAGGACGCTCTGGCGATCCCAAGGAACGATGGTGGCAAGGTCAATGAGTTCTACATCGATTCCAGAAATCTTAATTGCCTCCTGACATACCTTTACCATCTGTCCCATCGATACCAAAGTAATCTCTTTTCCGAGGCGCAGAACTCGCGCCTTGCCAATCTCCATTTTCAATGAGGTATCAACTGGTCCACGATCGGCGTAGAGAACTCTTGTTTCCAGAAACATTACTGGATCTGGGTCTTGAATTGCAGCTCGAAGCAAACTGTAAGCTGACTGGGCATCGCTAGGAGTAACTACCTTTAATCCTGGTGTTGCACTTACCCAGTTCTCAAGAGTTTGAGAATGCTGACTACCAAAACCTAAACCTGATCCACAAGAGGCTCGCACGACCATTGGTACGGATAACATGCCATTACTTAGGTAACGCATCTTTGCGGCCTCGGTAACGAGTTGATCGAGTGCAACCCCTAAGAATTCCATAAACATAATTTCAACAACTGGGCGCATTCCCATGATTGCTGCTCCGACTGCGGCGCCTGTGAATGCCATCTCAGAGATAGGAGTATCTCGCACGCGAAGGGGTCCAAATTCCTGAAGCAGACCTTCTGAAGTTTTAAATGGTCCTTCAGCAACTGCCACATCTTCACCGAAGATCATTACTGATTTGTCGGCTCTCATCTCATCTGCCAGCGCCGTTGCTATTGCTTGGCGAAAACGGATTTCCTTTGTGCCGCTCTCAAGGAGTTGCTCAGCCATTTGTTTTAACCCTTCAGAAGGATAAATCCTATTTTGTTTAGATTTTGCTTTACTCAAGCCTATGGAAACGATACCATGTCAGAATATAACTTTCCCACCATAGGAGTCAATAGCCTTCAATGTACAACAAATCACTTTTTGAGAACTTGCCGCTCTCGGGTTTAAAGGTCCTGGATGCAACTTCCAATATTGCCGGCCCTTTTGGTGGGGCAATTTTGGCTGATTTGGGCGCAGATGTAATTAAAGTGGAGACTCCGGCAGGTGATGCCTCACGAACTATGACACCGCAAGATGGAGATAGATCGGCCTATTTTCATATCGTTAACCGGAACAAATCTGCCATCAGCATCGATCTAAAATCTGCAGCAGGTCAAGCACAGTTGAAAGAGCTTTTAGCTGATACCGATGTCTTCCTGACTAATTTTCTTCCTGAGCGTTTAACGGCGATGCATCTGACCCCAGCTGAACTGATGAAAATTAAACCAGGCTTAATATTTGGCAACTTATCTTCTTATGGCAGCAGCGGACCAGATTCATCTGTGCCTGGCTATGACGCCACCTTGCAGGGGCGAACTGGAATCATGCATGTCACAGGAGAACCTCACGGAAAACCAGTACGTGCCGGTGTCTCAGTCCTCGATATGGGTTCTGGGATGTGGCTAGCAATTGGAGTATTGGCCGCTTTAGTTAAGCGCGCAGAAACCGGGCTAGGTTCGGTAGTAGAGACATCTCTCTATGAAACAGGAGCATCGTGGGTTAGTTACCACCTCGCTGCATTTCAACTCAGCGGCAAGCCCTCTGAAAGATTTGGGGCAAGCCACCCAGCTTTTGGCCCCTATGGTCTCTATCAAACACTTGATGGAGATATCTGTATCGGAGTTGGTAACGATAATATTTTTTCTAAGTTGTGTGTCTTACTTAATCGAGAAGATTTGATTACTAACCCAGAATTTGTAACCAATACCAGCCGAGTTAAGAATGCAGCTCTTCTTAGAGTTGAGCTGGAAAAGGTCTTGGTAACCCAGGGCGCTAAACATTGGGCCGAACATCTTGGTAGGCAGGGCGTTCCGGTAGATCGTGTTTCAAAGCCGGAAGATTTATTGAACGATCTGCAAGCAGAAGCAGTTGAAATACTGCTGCCTTACCCTGATGAAACAAGTGAAATAAAGAAGATTCCAGGCGTCCCGCTTCGATTTAATGGGCAAAGACCACCGATTAGAAATCCTGCTCCACATAAACCCAATTAATACATTAATTGACCACCGGAGACGTTGAGCACGGCCCCGGTGATGTAAGAGGAAGCATCTGAAGCAAGAAATATCACTGGTCCCGCTAGCTCTTCTGGTGTAGCAAGTCGGCCAAGTGGAATCATTGAAACGAATCCTGCTAGAGCTTCTGGAGTTTGATTGCCCACCATCATCTGTGTATCCACCCCACCTGGTGAGACCGAATTGACGCGCACCCCATCCGGTGCAAATGAGCGAGCGAGACCTTTAGTCATTGTGACAACGCCACCTTTACTGGCGGCGTATACAACCGAGCCACCAAAGCCACCGGTCCACCAACCTTGAGAAGAGAAGTTGACGATAGAACCCTTGGTTCCGGCGTTCCGGAATGAATCTCGGGCGGTGCGGTTTAAGAAAAATGTTGCCTTTAAATTAGTATCAATCTGGAAATCCCAATCGTCTTCTGTTACCTCATCCACACTTGAGCGCCGGCGCAAAACTGCTGCACAGTGAACAAAAGCAGCCATGGGCGCCATCTCTTGCGCGAGATCAAAAATACCTTTGTGATTGGCTAATTTAGATAAATCAAGTTGCAGGGACTTATGCCCGGTGCCTGCCAAGCCAGCAATTATCTCCTCAACTGGGGATCCGGGCACATCAACGAGAAGAACGTGAGCTCCAGCTTCTGCCAATCCTTGGACAACTGCCTTGCCAATTCCACCCGCGGCTCCAGTAACAACAACACTTTTACCTTGTAATCCTGAATCACTTCGCCACATGGACGCCCCATTCTCCAAAATAATCTCCAGAATGCTATTTTATTTAATTTCATGACCCACTACAGTCTATTTCACAGTACACGCATAGAAAAGTCAATATATTTGAGGTGGAAAATTTATGGAATCGCTATTCGACATCACTGGATCTAAAGTTTTACTTACTGGCGGTACAGGTGGAATAGGTTCTGCACTAGTCGAAGGTTATCTTCGAGCCGGAGCTCATGTATGCATGATGGCTCGCGATGAGGAAGCGGTGAAAATTTCACAGCAGAAATATGCTGAATTTGGCAAGAATTTCACTTATGTGATTGCTGATTTCCTATCAGATGACTCATGCCTTAGCGCAGTCGCTCAAGCTTCAAAGACGCTAGGTCAGATAGACACTTTGGTATTGGCACATGGCAACGTAATGCCTGGACCTGCAGTCGATATGACTCTGGAATCATGGTCGGCGCAGATTCAAGTGAACTTAACATCAACTTTTCGTTTAGCACAGGCGGTTGCACCAGAGATGATTAAGCGAAAATCTGGAAAAATTATTACCTATGCGAGTATGTTGACATTTCAAGGTGGATTAAATGTGGCCGGATATGCTGCGAGCAAAGGCGGGGTTGGTCAACTTACTAGGGCTTTATCCAATGAATGGGCGCCTCACGGAGTAAATGTGAACTCCATTGCACCTGGGTATATCAAGACCAAACTCAATCAACATGTCTGGAAAGATCCTGAGCGCGAAAAGGCTGTATTAGCTCGCTTAACAAGTGGGCGATGGGGCAACCCAGAAGACCTCGTTGGACCAACCTTGTTTCTATCTTCCCACGCAGCAGATTATCTACACGGAGTAATCCTTCCCGTGGATGGCGGATGGCTCTCTCGGTGAGAGAGGAAGTCGCTACCAACGTTGGGATTGATAGCTACACCTTCCATCGATTCTTCGGAGAGATTACCAAGTGGGAAGAACCTTCCCAGGAACAATGGAAGCTAAAAGATTTCTTTGACTTTGCAGATGCGCAGGGCCTCTCTTTCGTATCTCTGCAAACCGTCTACTTAAAAAATGAGATAGATACTTTCAAGGAAGATATTAAGAACTGGTTGGCAAACACCAACCGCACAGTGGTGTTCACATGGGGCCATCCAAATGGATTTGATGGCGGCCGCAAGCCAGAGATGTTATTCGATGCCCTGTATTTCTTGGAGGTGTCCCATGAATTAGGACTACCGCAGATGCGAATTGTCCTAGGCAATCACTGGAATTTTGATATGCCGGTGCAAGAGCGGCTAGAAACCCTTCGACCACTTGTGAAGTCAATGCTGGTAGCTGCTGAAAAGTTTGGAATAAAGATTTCTATCGAAAACCATGCAGACTTTCTAGCGGTTCAGGTGATGGAGTTTATCGAAGAATTTAACTCTCCATATTTAGGGATGTGTCTAGATTTAGCAAATGTATTGCGAGTGGGAGAAAGCCCAGAACAACTCTTAAAGGATTTTGATCTAGATAAGGTATTTATGATTCAGGCAAAAGATGTCAGGAAAATTGAAGGTCATGAACACCCCACCGGATGGTGGCCAAGTCAATTCTTTGGAGCCGGAGATGTCGGACTCAGTAATTGCTTAAAGGTATTGAGAGAGAAAAAGTTTAGCTCTCCTGTAGTTGCAGAGATATCAAATCTATTTACTGATTTAGAAGTGAAAGAAGTTGCAGCGCAGGCAGTTGGGTACCTAGCCCGCGAACTAAGTACCTAAATTTCATATTAATTGACTTAAGAAGAGTTTAAGAGAGTGAGAAATTCTTATCTGCTCTATTGACGCCATTCCGTAGCAGTCTATGCTTATGGAAAGGTTTCTATGGTCAGGTTTCTAACGAGAGAGAAAAAGTGAAAGCAAAGATTGAAACACTCGCAACAGGTTTAGGCCATCCAGAAGGTCCTGACATCTTGCCTGATGGCCGAATAGTGATGGTAGAAACATTTACAAGTAAAATTATTGCTTGGTCACCGACGCGAGGAATTCATGATTACGCGAACTGTGGTGGTGGGCCAAATGCTTGCAGGCTAGGTTCAGATGGAGCTGTATATATAACGCAAAATGGTGGCACGGCTGGTACGTGGAGAGCCAAGGTAATGTCAGTACCGTCTATTCAAAAGGCTTGGCCTGACGGCAGAGTAGAAATCATTGTTGAGCAAATAGATGGATATAAGTTACAAGCCCCAAATGATTTAAGTTTTGGACCTGATGGGCGACTTTATTTTACAGATCCAGCAGATTACGATCCTGAAGATAGAGGACTGGGTCGCATCTTTGCGGTAAATCCTGATGGCACCGGAGAACTTTTGGATGAGATTCCAGCGGCGTTTCCCAACGGCATTGTTGCAGAGAAAGGTGGCACTATTGTTTGGGTAGATTCTTACGAAGGTGGTGTCTATCGATTACGGCCAGGTGGGAAATCAGAGAAGATTGCGCAGTTACCTGAAGGTCACGTTCCTGATGGTCTGAAAATTGATGTAAATGAAAATCTATGGATTACAACTTATACAGGTGGAGGTGTAGACATCATTAAGTCAGACGGAACTTATATTGATTTTCTAGACACGGGAGGCGTTCCTCTCAATTGTGTCTTCGAAGGTGAAAACTTAATCATCACCGATTTTGGCGATATTGACACTATTTCAGTTGCTGAACCCATGGAAGGAAGACTCTGGAGGATTCCGGTCAGCGTAAGAGGGATGGAACTATTTCGAGGTGCAATAGCATGACCGATTCTTTTGACCCAATGTTCTCTGTACAAGGGAAAATCGTGCTGATTTCAGGTGCTGGAAACGGACTTGGAAGAGCAATCGCCATTGGTTTAGCTGCTCGCGGCGCAAAAGTAGGCGCCCTCGATTTTGCTTCAGATCAAGTGCAGGAAGTCTGCGATGAAATGATTTCTCAGGGTGGAATCGCAACTCCTCTGATTGCCGATGTAAGAGATCCAGCTGCAATTGCAAGTTGTTTAGCGCAGCTAATCGAGAAATTTGGAGTTCCAGAAATTGTTGTCGCGGCGGCCGGAATAAATCGGCGCGGTACTGCCGTTGAAATGCTAGATGCCGATTGGCAGGATGTTATTGATGTCAATTTAACTGGATCGTGGAACCTTGTGCGGCTGGCAGCGGCAGAGATGATCAAGGCTAAAGTGCAAGGTTCGATTATTTTCATCTCCTCCGTGGCAAGCCTGGTGGGAATCACAACTGGTATTGCAAATTATTCTGCCAGTAAAGGTGGGATTAACTCTCTTACCCGCACCTTGGCGATGGAGTGGGCAACCTTGGGAATCCGAGTCAATGCAATTGCACCGACGCATTTTCGAACCCCAATGCTGGAGAAGGCAATTTCATTAAATCCAGAAGGCGCCGAATATTTCACAAAAAATATTCCTTTAGGGCGACTGGGTCAACCAGAAGAACTTGTCGGGACAATCGTCTACCTATCTTCGGCGGCATCAAGTATGGTTACCGGAATAGTCTTAGCCGTAGATGGTGGGCATACCGCACGATAAAGAAGATGAACAAATCCAAATCTGTCCAAGTATTGGACTTTGGCCCTGAGATCTCAAATATTTTTATCCACTATCCAGATAGCTCTTCCCATTTTTCTATGCTGGGAGTAGTATCTGGAAACGATACCAATGGGGAATATGGCCGAGTTATTTCCCAATAACGAAAAGGGTTCCTATGAAAATTGTAAAAGTTGAGCCGATTCCTGTCGCCTATCCCGAACCCAATGACTTTAACGCTGAGCGATACCTCTGCCTGGTAAAAATCACTACCGATGACGGCCTCGTCGGCTGGGGTGAATCCATCACACAATTTAAAGAAGCAAATTTTGCAGTCGCAGCTTTAATTGAGGGACTCTCTGAGTTCGTTATCGGAAAGTCTCCGATTGATAATCAGGCAATCTGGACTTCAATCCGCGAACGTTATTGGTGGTATGGATACCGTGGTGGCTTAGCAGCATATGCGCTATCTGCAATTGACATTGCACTTTGGGATCTCAAAGGTAAAGCCCTCGATGCAAGCTTGCTCGATTTACTCGGCGGACCTGTACACGAGAAACTTCCAGCAATTGCATCTGGCCATGCTCACGACTCATCAATTCCGGCAATGGCTGAACAAGCTAAGGGATGGCTTGCAACTGGAATGCAAGGAGTAAAGGTCGGATTTGGTAAGCGCGGTAATGCACATCTTGGTTACGAACACGATCGCGATGTTGAGTATGTAAAGCAGATGCGTGAAGCACTTGGTCCAGATAAGAAGCTTATTATTGATCTTGGTTATGCCATTAAATGGGATGTTGCAACTGCGGTAAAGCGCGTGCAGGCATTTGATGAGTACAACATTGATTGGATTGAAGAACCACTTGGTGCCTGGGATCCTGAGGGCTATCGAACACTTCGTGATAAGACTAAAACTCTTATCGCTTACGGAGAGCGCGAATGGAATGTTGCAGGCTATGAAGCAATTATTGCCACTGGCACTTGCGATGTATTTGGCATTGATCCTGGCCGCGTTGAGGGCGTTACCGGATTTACCAAGATTGTCTCTCGCGTTGAATCAGCAAAGCGACAAGCCAACGCTCACGCTTGGTCATCTGCAATCGTCTCGGCTGCAAGTATTGCGGTCAGCTTTAGTAGCCTGGCATTCAAGCTCTTTGAATTTAAGCCACTTGCTAACCCAATGCAAAATGATCTTGTTACAACTCCGCTAACCCATAAAGATGGCTGGGTCTACCCACCATCTGGGCCAGGACTAGGTATCGAAATCAACGAGGATGTAGTTAACAAGTATCGTCAGAAGAAGTAAGTTTTTCTTGGCTACTTGCGAAGCTGAGTAACTCTCTCCAATAAACGCTCTGCAACTTTCTTTGATGCTTCATCAATCATGAGGCCAGCAAGATTAGTAGCACCGGAAGATGCGTTAAATGCAGCAACAATTTCTTCTGCATGTGCAATCTCTTCCGGACTTGGTGTGAAGGCCTCATTCACCAGAGCTATTTGATTGGGATGGATTACCCATTTTCCGTCAACACCTAAAGCACGTGCGGTGCGGGCAGCACTCGAGAGACCGAGATCATCAGAGATTTGAAAGTAAGGACCGTCATAAGCAGTCTTTCCATGTGCATGGGCTGCAATCACAACTTGCATCAGCGGCCATTGCAGTGCGTTCGCTACTTCCGGCCAAGGAGTTCCGGGATTGCTACTAGGCATTCCGGCTGAGGCCATGAAATCAGCTGGCCCAAAGGCAAGTGAGATCACTTGAGGATGAGATGCAATATGTGGCGCTTGGATGAGCCCCATAGCGCTTTCAATTTGGACTTCAAGTTGCATGCCTGTGGGAAGTTTTGCCGCCCAACTTTTGACATCATCGAGGTTGTGAATCTTAGGAAGGATAACTGAACTCAGCGGCTGTGGGTTAAATCCACAAATAAGATCAATATCGGCCTTAGCGAAGGCACTTGATAGCTCGTTAACGCGCAGAGAAATTCTCTTCTTACTTTCAACTTTGCTCAGGAAATCTTTGAGGTAGGTGCGAGCCGCTGCTTTATCTGCAGGTGTAACAGAGTCCTCGAGATCGAGAATTATCTGATCGCAATCGAGAGTGAGAGCCTTTTCCACCATCTTTGGCTGGCTGGCTGGCACAGACAGGAGTGAACGCATGTTGATTAGTCTAGAGGCAGAGGGCTTACGAAGGAAGGAAAATCTTCTGGGTAATCGATGCCGCAATCATTTCACGTAGTTGCGCTAAGCCCGAGACTTCTCCAGCAGCAATTGCCTGCATACCGATATTTCCTAAGAGAGTGGCTTCTACTGCGCCAGTGATAACTTTCTTTCGGGTGACATCAGCGGTCAATTGATTGAGGAAATCATTGGCGCTGCCACCACCCACCACATATATGACATCAAATGAATGGCCTTCTACCTCTTCAAAATCCGAGATTACTTGATCATAAGCTGCGGCCAAACTATCGAAAATGCAACGCGCATACTCTGCCGGTGCACTAGGAACTGGCGCGTTATTTGCAATGCAATACTCGGCAATTCGGCCAACCATATTTCCTGCAGCTAAGAAGAGGTGATCATTAGGGTTGATAAGAAAGGAATTGGTAGCAACCTTCTGCGCAGCTGCAACCAGCTCTTCCACCTTAAGGTTCAGTCCTTGCGCAGCCCAGTCGCGCTGACATTCTGATAGCAGCCACATTCCAGCCACATTACGAAGAGAACGTACGGTTGCCTGCACACCCAACTCATTTGTTAAATCAATTTCAAATGCTTGATTGGAAGTATTGGCTTGCGATTTTTCGTAGCCTACGAGAGACCATGTTCCACTAGAGATGTAAATTGATTTCTCAGGATTTGTCATTGGTACGGCTGCAACGGCTGATGCAGTGTCGTGTGAACCCACTGCCACCACTTGAATCCCGTCGAGCTCTCCATGCCCCTTAATCTTCTTTAAAAATGCTCCCGCTTCGTGGAGCGCAGGGAAAATTCGCTTAGGCAGATCTAATTCTGCAATCAAGCCCCAATCCCAGTCGCGAGTAGTTGGATTAAGTAATTGAGTAGTAGAGGCATTAGTGACCTCTTGGGTCGCACTTCCACAGAGGAAATAATTGAGTGCATCGGGAAGCATTAGAAATTGACTCGCACCATCAAATTCATCAATCGAGAGTCCAGCAATGAATTGATAAATCGTATTAAAGGGAAGAAATTGAATTCCAGTACTTTTATAGATTCTCTCTTTGCCAACAAGCTTGGCCGTATCCTCCATAACCCCTTCGAGTCTTAAATTTCGATAGGAAAAAACTCTTTTATTAAGAGAACCATCACTATTGAGAAGTTGGTAATCCACACCCCAGGAGTCAACGGCCACCGAAGTTAAATCATATTTCTTCACTGCCATATTGAGTCCCACGAGAACTTCTGCTTGTAGCTTGGACCAATTCCAGAGCAGCCCATCTACTGGATCATCAATGGGGTCATTAGTGAAACGATGAATGACTTCGAAAGATATTTTTCCATCCGAAATAGTTCCAACTGCCACCCGGCCGCTGGTTGCGCCTAAATCAATCGCTGCGTAAGAAGCCATAGTTAGCGCAGGAATGCACTCGCTACACCACTATCAACAGGGATGTGAGACCCGGTTGTCAGTGGTAAATCTCCTGCAACAAAGGCAAATGCTGCTGCAGCAATATGTGAAGGAAGCACTTCAAGTTTTAAGATGCTTCGCTGTGCATAGAACGCACCAAGCTTCTCTTCTTCAACCCCATATACAGCAGCGCGATTTGCCCCCCATCCACTAGCGAAGATTCCAGAACCTTGCACAACACCATCAGGGTTAATGCCGTTCACGCGAATTCCATACTCTCCGAGTTCGGCCGCTAGCAATCGCACTTGATGAGCTTGATCTGCCTTAGTGGCGCCGTATGCAACATTGTTAGGGCCGGCAAAGACTGCATTCTTTGAAGCGATATAGAGAATATTGCCAGCCATCTTCTGCACAATCATTGCTTTCGCAACTTCGCGTGAGAATAAGAATGAACCACGAGCCATCACATTATGTTGAAGATCCCAGTCGCTCACAGTTGTCTCCACTAGAGACTTAGAAAGTGAGAGCCCGGCATTGTTAACCAAAATATCTATTCCACCAAATGCAAGTGTTGTTGCATCCACTGCAGCAGAGACTTGATCCTCAAGTGTGACATCTACGCCAACGGCTAGTAATCGCTCCGAGTTACCCATTTCAGCGATGAGCTTCTTTGCACCTTCTAAATCACGGTCTGCAATTGCAACACAAGCACCCTCATCGAAGTAGCGCTGAACAATTGCACGGCCGATTCCCGATGCACCACCTGTGACAAGTGCGATCTGTCCCGCAAGTGCTTTTGGCTTAGGCATACGACGAAGCTTTGCTTCCTCGAGGTCCCAGTATTCGATGCGAAACTTTTCAAGCTCTGAGATGGGGGCATATGTTGAAAGAGCTTCAGCCCCGCGCATTACATTGATGGCGTTGACGTAAAACTCTCCTGCAACACGAGCTGTCTGCTTATCTTTGCCGTAAGAGAACATGCCGATTCCAGGAACCAGAATAATGAGCGGATCTGCCCCACGTATCGCAGGAGATTCCTTAGTTGCATGGCGCTTGTAGTAAGCCGAGTAATGAGCGCGATATTCCTCATGCAAAGTGCGAATGCGAGCAATTACTTGCTCAAGATCAGCACCTGGCTCTGTATCAAGGACCATAGGAGAGACCTTGGTACGTAAGAAGTGATCAGGACATGATGTGCCTAGCGCAGCCAGTTTTTGAAGTGATTTGCTTGCAATGAAATCCAAAACAACATTTGAGTCGGTGAAGTGACCAACCATGCGGGCATCTTGTGAGGCAACACCTCGCAGAATAGGAGAGAGTTGTGCCGCGCGCACTCGACGCTCGGCTTCAGGAAGAGCTTTGTACTTAGCAATAGCTCCACCAAATGGGTCTGCTTTGCCATTTGCCTTAATGAAATCTTCTGCCTTTTTTATCGCATCAAGTGAGCGCTTCTCACACTCATCAGAAGTATCGGCCCATGTTGTTAAGCCGTGGCCGCCAAGGATGCACCCTTTAGCGTTGGGGTTTTCTGCGGCAATTTTTGCGATATCCAATCCAAGTTGAAAACCAGGTCGGCGCCAATCCACCCAGAGAATTTCATCTCCAAAACATTTCTTAGTGATTGCCGGACCATCTGCAGAGGTTGCAAAAGCAATAATAGAATCTGGATGCAAATGATCAACATGTAACTTATCTACCAAACCGTGCATCGAGGTATCAATGCTCGGGGCGGCCCCACCTTTACCAAAGAGACAGTAATCAAAAAGTGCAACCATTTCATCTTCACGTTGCTCACCGGGATAAACATTTTTTAGCTCATGAACTTTATCGGTATAAAGAACAGCTATTCCTTCTTCTTTGAGAGTACCGAGGTCCCCACCAGAGCCCTTCACAAAGATAAGCGAGGTTGGCTTACCTGAAATTGGGTCTGTGATCGTCGCCTTCGCCGATGTATTACCACCGGCGTAATTGGTCACCTTTGGGTCAGCACCTAAACGATTAGAGCGGGAAATGAGTTCGTTAACTGCCGGAGTTAACTCAGATAACTTTTTAATTATGCACCCCACCCAGCTTGGTTGCCGCCGACCCGTGAGTCAGCAATCTTCTTCAAATAGCCAGAAGCTTTAAATGCCTTCATAGGATTGGGATCAATTCCTTTATCGCTGCGCCACTCTTCAAGAAGTGGACGGACATCAGTGTTATACGCATCCATAAGAACACCGTTTGCTTCAAGCACATCACCTGAAGCTTGTGCAGCTTCGAGTGCACCTTGGTCAACTAGTAGAGCCTTTGCAGCTGCTTCTTGAACGTTGAGAATTGAGCGAATTTGGCCAGGAATTTTCGCTTCGATGTTGTGGCATTGGTCGAGCACAAATGAAACGGGCGTTCCAACGTCGAATCCGCCATTGATGTTTACCTCGTGCAGGATGCGGAATAACTGGAATGGATCTGCTGCTCCAACAATCAAATCATCGTCAGCATAGAAACGTGAATTGAAATCGAATGCTCCGAGCTTCTTTGCTCGCAGTAAGAAGGCAACAATAAATTCAATATTTGTTCCAGGAGCATGGTGGCCAGTATCAACGCAGACCATGGCGCGCTCACCAAGCTGTAGACAGTGAGCGTAGGAAGTTCCCCAGTCAGGAATATCTGTGGTGTAGAAAGAAGGCTCAAAGAACTTATATTCAACAAGCATTCTTTGATTACCTTTGAGGTGAGTATAAGTCTCGTGAAGTGACTCAGATAAACGATTTTGACGAGAGCTTATGTTGTCTTGGCCGGGATAGTTGGTGCCATCTGCAAACCACAACTTCAAATCTTGTGATCCAGTTATATCCATGATTTCAATGCACTCTAGAAGGTGGCGGACTGCTTTCTCACGAATCCTCTTATCAGGATGACAAACTGAGCCCAGCTTGTAATCATCATCTTGGAAGGTATTGGAATTAATTGTTCCAAGCACCACACCTAGATCTTTTGCATGCTTGGCAAACTTTGCGTAATCCTCAACTTTGTCCCAAGGAATATGCAGGGCAACGCTGTGAGCAGCACCGGTGTACTTATGTACTTGGGCGGCATCTTCAACTTTTTCAAAAGGATCACGAGGAACACCTGGCTGACCGAATACTTTAAATCGTGTTCCAGAATTTCCGTATGCCCATGATGGAGTTTCGATTTGTAGTCGGTCAAGAACTTTCTTAACGTCCGCCTTTGATGCCATGCTGCGCTCCTCTAGTAGTGGATGTAATAGAATTTATTGAAGAAAAAAGACTTGCTCAAGCTTGATAAACCCTTTATCTGCATTAACACCTTCAAGATTTTCAAAGAATGGCGCCATATCTTTCTGCCATTTTTCGTTAATTTCAGTCTTGCCCATCCCCGCCAGTGCTGCCTCTAAATTAAGAGTTTCGAAGTATCCAAAAAGTGAACCATCAGCACGATCGAGGAATATGGAGTAATTACTCCAGCCAGTAGAGCGAAGGGCATCGAGCATCTCGGGCCAGACTTCGGTATGTCTGCGCACGTACTCATCCATCATCTCTTTACGTACTTTGAGACGAAATGCGACTCTCTCCATGGGATTCTCCTTGAACCGTTTTAAGCAGTTAGCTAAGGCTATTGATTGAGTTTAAAGGCGTCAATCGAGCGCGAAAAGCGAATCTGTTCAAAAAGCAAAGTAGCCAGACTCGCTCTAAATCCTGTATCGTTTCAAGTGTTCAATAGGTTTTGTTCAATTCTAGGGAGATATACGTGGCAAGTATCAGAGATGTGGCCAAAGCCGCTGGCGTCTCTTTGGGCACCGTCTCTAATGCCATTAATCGTCCAGAGGTTTTGGCCCCACTCACTCTTCGCAAAGTGCAAAAAGTAATTGAAGATATGGGCTTTGTTCCAAATGCTTCCGCCCGCAATCTGCGAGCTGGACGAAATCGTGTAATCGGATTAATTGTCCCCGATATTTCAAACCCATTCTTTGCTGCGCTATCTATGGGTGTAAACGATGCAGCCTTTGCTGCAAAGTATGTTGTGATTTTATGTAATACAGATGAGAGCACTGATAAAGAGAGCCAGTATCTAGAAGTACTCAGCGCCCAGAATGTAGAAGGAATTTTGATTACACCAGCTAGAGAGACTATTCGGGCTCTGGCAAAAGTTACTGAAAAAGGAATTCGCCTGGCTCTCGTCGATCGTCCAGCGCTCGGTTTGCAAGCATGTAGCGTTGCAGTGAACGATTCATATGGTGGCTCCCTGGCTCTCACTCACTTGCACGAGCTAGGGCATCGTAAAATTTTATTGCTCACTGGAAGTGAAGATATTCCACAAGTTGCCGATCGCAATACTGGAATTAGGGAATCTATGAAAGAAATCTCGGCTAACCAACTCCCTCAGATCATGGAACTTCGCCTGGATTCTATGAGTGCATCAAATGCATACGATGCAATGATGAAGAAAATTGAATCAGGTGTTGATTTCACAGGAATCATCTGTGGCAACGACTTAATTGCACTCGGGGCCATTCGTGCGCTGCGCGAGAAAAATATTGCAGTCCCAGAAGATGTCTCGGTTATCGGATATGACGATATTGATTTTGCAGGTAGTGCCAACGTCCCATTAACTTCAATATCGCAACCTGCTTATGAACTCGGCTTTGCAGCTGCTGAATTGATTATTTCAGAGTGCGAAAATCCTGAGCGCCACGTTCATCAACGCATTGAATTCCAGCCACGTTTAGTAGTTCGCTCTTCCACGGCGCCTACTAAATCTCACCGTGCAAATTTAAGAATTTCCTGACCGTTTAGAATCAGAGCGTAACCAGTTCCGCGAACTACCTTCGGTTATTGCGAGCCCAGGCATCTAGACCAACTGCAATCAGCAAGATTCCTCCCAAGGTAATCTGCTTATAGAGTGGGTCGATTCCAATGAGATCGAAGCCATTTCCAATGAGTGCGATGAAGAGAACTCCAACAGCTGTTCTCCATACAGAGCCTTCACCACCTGCAATAGAAGTTCCACCCACAACAATTCCGGCAAGTACAGTAAATGCGAGCGTTGAACCGAGCGCTGCGGATGCACTTAATACGCGCGATGCATCAATCATTCCGGCAAGCCCCGCTGCCATCCCACTAAGTCCGAATGCAATAATTTTGACGAAGCTCACGCGGATTCCGGCAAGACGTGCTGCTTGTGAATTTCCCCCAGCGGCGATGATGTAACGACCTGTAGTTGTGCGAGTGAGCAAGAACCCTAAAGTTATGACAACAAAAACCATTATCCAGATTGATGAGTTAACACCTAACAGGGAGCTTTGTGCGATTTTGCCATATTCAGGCTTCTCCGCCAAGACAATGAGATTTCCTTCTGTAATTTTTGAACCGAGTCCACCAATAACAAATGACATCGCAAGTGTGGCAATCAGGGAGTTGATTTTAAGAACCGCAACAACAATGCCGTTGACAATTCCCACTCCCAACCCAAGAAGTAGTCCTAGAACAACGGATGAGAAAACTGAGTGAGTCAGTGCATATTGCGCCGATACACAGCCAACTAGAGCATAGGTAGCCCCTACTGAGAGGTCGATAGAGCCAGAGACAAGGATCAAGGTGCCGGCGGCGGCGATAATCAATATCCCAGACTGTTGATCTAAAATATTGAGTAAGTTAACTGTGCGCAGGAACGGATCACTGGCGATAGAGAGAGTAATAAAGAGGACTAGGAACGGTAGGAAAATTCCCGCATTTCGCCATGAACGCATCGAGCTTGGCAGAAAGCGAGTCCAGTTTTCAGTAGTTTGTAGCATTAGATTCCTCTTCTAATTTATCTCGGTAAATGCAGCTTCTAGGACTGCATGTTCGGACATTGAGCGACCACTTAGTTCACTAACAATTCGGCCACCACGGATGACCAATACTCTATGAGCAATTCCCAGAACTTCTTCTAAGTCAGAAGATATCGCAATGATTCCAAGTCCATCTTGTGCCAGAGCTACGAGTAGGTCATAAATTGCCCGCTTTGAACCAACGTCAACGCCTCTTGTGGGCTCATCAACGATGAGAACTCGAGGATTACTCATGATGGTTCTAGCCAGCAGAACCTTCTGTTGGTTACCGCCAGA
>Ga0209298_10001201_pt1 | contig 17094 bp, 22 predicted proteins | sample S_140806_EF_Meta_FD_187325 | JGI IMG/M metagenome (GOLD analysis project Ga0209298, IMG submission 187325) | Freshwater microbial communities from Lake Simoncouche, Canada to study carbon cycling - S_140806_EF_MetaG (SPAdes) (version 2) | ecosystem: Environmental > Aquatic > Freshwater > Lake ...
ATAAAGAAACTGCTCCTAAGATTTTATTTGTGATAGATTCGTTGGGTATGTTATTAACTCCAACAGATGTTAATCAGTTTGAAGCAGGAGAGATGAAAGGTGATTTGGGTAGAAAACCCAAGGCCCTAACATCTTTGGTTAGAAATTGTGTTAATATGTTTGGTTCTTGGAACGTGGGCATGGTATGTACCAATCACACGTATGCTTCTCAGGATATGTTTGATCCAGATGATAAAATTTCTGGAGGACAAGGATTTATCTATGCATCATCTATTGTGATCGCAATGAAAAAATTAAAATTAAAAGAAGACGAAGCAGGTAATAAAATTACTGAAGTAAGAGGTATTCGAGCAGCATGTAAAGTTATGAAAACTCGATATGCTAAACCTTTTGAAAGTGTACAAGTTAAGATTCCATATGACACTGGCATGGATCCTTACTCTGGATTGGTTGACTTGTTTGAGAAACAAGGAGTAATAGTGCAATCCGGCAACAGATTAAAATACATAGACAGCAAGGGCAAAGAACATCTAGAATATAGAAAAGATTGGGATGGAGATAAATTAACAATGATAATGAACGATTATCTAAATGTTAAACAGCCAGAACCAAAAGAAGAGAGTGAAAAAGAAACTAAAAAAGAAAAAAAATAAAGAAATAAAAGGACGCTATGTACACTTTGGCGGAGATGTTTGGGTTTTTTATTATAAAAAAATATTGTAGAAGATGAAAAAGAAACTGAAAAAAAGAGAATCAAAAAAATCAATAAAGATTGATTCTGTTTATTCATTTTACGGTGATGTAGAAAAACTACATGCTAAAGTAAGAGGGTTAGAATTAGGAAAATATGCACCTTTGGTGCTAGCTGTTGAAACTCTTAAACAAAAAGTTTTGAATTTTAAAGAACGACCAGGAATAACAACAACAAAAAAGAAATAAAAATGCAAGAATTTACACACGAAGAAATAGAACAGATATGGAATTCAATTAATCACTATGTGCCTGATAGGCAGAAAGTGGATTGTGCTGTGGATTTTATCAAGACATTGGTAGACATTGGCGTTCCAACCAAGGTGATCAAATCTGCTGGAGAGTATGACGAGAAATTGGAAGCAGCAATTGAAAGCGTGTTTGCCGAAGACGAAGAAGATGGATACGACGAATAATGAGCTGGTACACAAAAGTAAGTCAGGATATTAGTTTAATACCTGATTGTATAAAACATTTCGATCAAGAGTTTGAAGCAGCAAGAAAAGAAATATATATCTTTGGAAATCTTGAAAAATCAGCAGCATCATTACCAGGAGTGGTAGAACAAAGGTTCAATCAATTACAAGAGATAGAAGCTATATTAGAATATCTTAATATAGAAAATAGAAGATTAAGATCCAAAACATTTAAAAAATTCCTAGAAAATTACAACAGAGCACTAACATCCAGAGATGCTGACAAGTATGTGGATGGGGAGTCAGATGTGGTAGATATGGAAAAAATTATCAATGAATTTGCTCTATTAAGAAATAAATGGTTAGGTATAACCAAGGGATTGGATCAAAAACAATGGCAGTTGACTAACATAGTTAAATTACGAGTGGCTGGTATGGAAGATGCCACAATCAGATAGAATAATACTCACAGACGTTGACGGTGTACTATTGGAATGGGAAGACCATTTTAGTAAATGGATGGCCGTTAAAGGATTCCCACAATTAGAGAACACAGAGCACGAATACGATATGAGTATTCGATATGGCATACACCGAGATCTTTCTCGAGAATTAGTTAGAGAATTTAACAAGAGTGCATGGATGAGCACACAACCTCCTATGCCAGATGCACAGACTTGGGTAAAATTATTACACGCCGAGGGCTGGACATTTATACCTATAACATCACAAACGTCTGATATACCAGCACAGGAATTAAGAAAAAGAAGATTGGCAGAGTTGTTTGGTGATACTGTGTTCACAAATTTCTTTATATTAGAAACAGGAGATCATAAAGATGCAGCACTGGCAGAATTCCATGGCACAGGTTTATGGTGGGTGGAAGACAAATGGACCAATGCTAAAAAAGGTTTAGAATATGGTTTACGACCACTGTTGTACAATCACGATTACAACCAGGGTTTAGAAGAGGAAAATATCATCCGAGTAAATAACTGGCAACACATACATAAAATCATACATGGCAAAAAATAAAAAAATATTAGTAATGGGATTGCCAGGATCTGGTAAGAGTTTCCTTGCTGATAAACTAGCGACCTTACTAGGTGCTGAGTGGTTAAATGCTGACCGAGTACGAGCAGAAGCCAACGATTGGGATTTTTCTCCAGAGGGTAGAACAAGACAAGCAGAACGAATGAAACACCTAGCACAAGAAGGATTAGACCGTGGCAAACACGTGATTGCTGACTTTGTTTGTCCTACAGAAAAAACCAGACAGGACTTTGCTGCTGATTATATTGTATGGGTGGATACTATCAAAGAAGGACGATTTGAAGACACTAATAAAATGTTTGTACCACCTGAAGAATATGATTTTCGAGTACCTACACAAAATGCTGAATTATGGTCTCTTAGGATAGCGGACGAAATACAAGAACATGTTTGGGATAATAGAAAACCCACAGCACAGATGTTGGGCAGATGGCAGCCGTGGCACAAAGGACATCAAGCTCTATTTGAAGAAATTGTTAAAAAGACAGGACAAGTAAACATACAGGTTCGAGATGTACAAGGGGTGGGAGACAATCCATTTGATTTTGAAACAGTTAAAAAGAATATAGAACAGGCATTGCAGCCTTACAAAAACAGAATTCAAGTTACGTTAGTACCAAACATAACTAATATTTGTTACGGCAGAGGAGTTGGTTACAAGATAGAAGAGATTGTTTTATCAGAAAATATACAAAAAATCTCTGCCACAGATATTAGAAAGAAGATGAGAGCAGAAGGAAAATTATGAAAATATTTGTAGGGTATGATCCACGTGAAGATATCACATATCAAGTGTGTGAGCATTCAATCAAACGTAGAAATAAAGATGTAGATGTGGTTCCATTAAAAATGAAATTGCTGAGAGAATCCGGCATATACACTCGAGAAGTGGACCGACTGGCCAGCACAGAATTTACATTCACAAGATTTTTTATACCGTATCTACAGAATTATCAAGGCTGGGCAGTGTTCTGTGATTGTGATTTTGTTTGGCAGATAGATGTTGATGAATTAAAACAATACTGTGATGATAGCAAAGCAGTGGTGTGTGTACAACATGATTACACTCCAGAAGAAGGTGTCAAGATGGATGGGCAGATGCAATTGGCTTATCCTAGAAAGAATTGGAGTTCCATGGTGTTATGGAACTGTGCTCATCCTAAAAATCGAATACTGACTCCAGAACTGCTCAATCAAGAAACAGGCAAGTTCCTGCATAGATTCAGTTGGCTGGAAGATTCCGACATTGGATCTCTGCCTCATGAATACAATTGGTTGGTGGGTTGGTATAAAGAACCAAAGGACGGTCACCCTAAAATATTACATTACACCGAGGGCGGTCCGTGGTTTGAAAACTATAGGAATTGCGAGTATAGTGATGTTTGGAAGAAAGAATTAATAAATCTTTTCTCGTCATGATGCACAACCACTGGCAGGTATCACAAGGCAACTGTCATAACAATCCCATACCATACATCTATTGCAGGATGTTTGTAAAATTAGACACCTATGATCATCTGTATGAGCAATGGAATAACATTGAACATGAAAAATGGAAAAAATTTATAGATCAAAATCATATTGATGTATATTTCCATGATGACTTTGTTAAACCGTTGATGCCCAAACGCACAACAGGATACATTGGCTATTGGTTTTTCCGTCAAAGAACCGATCGCAGCAGCACTGGAGATATTCATATATCCAATGGTCGAGAAGAAAAAATACTGACCTATCATCAAAACACTGTGTTGATCGTGGATACCAATAGTTTATTTGTTGTGAAGCCTAGGAATAATACATTACCCAACAGGCCGTTTTGTGAGATATATTTTAATAAAGCTACCAACGAGAAAATTAAGAGTTTACTGAATTAATTTTTTTTATAATTATCTATAAATTCTTTTAATTTAGCTACATCTGCGTCCAGGTGTCTTTGTATTTTTGTCCAAACGTAATCGTCTCTGAGAGCAATATTTAAATTTGTTCTCACTTGCTCTCCTGTATTATCTAATACTTTTTTTGCTTTAACTAATGTTTTAGTGAGATAAAAACAACGACCAAGTTTCTTAGCAACAGTTTGATTGTATGTGTCCACATACCAGTGCCAAAAGAATGGGGGAACAAAATATCCAAGTGCCGACATCCAGTTTCGATGCACAGCAAAATGCGGACTTCCCACTTGTTCATTTTCTTTTAATTGATAGGGTTCTTCATTGATTAATAATGCGTTTCCGTTGTCTTTGCCGTTGCCATCAAAAGGAGCAGCCATACAAATCTTATCTGGGAACATTTCAAATACTTTTATAATATTAAGATCCCAATTTTTGGTCATGAACTTTATGTCGTCTCCTGCTAAAAATAATATATCAAACTTGGCTTTTTCCGCTAATTGATTCCAACTGTAACAAGTGCTTTGATTAGGTCCTACTATGTAATGTTTTTTGTCAATGAGTATTTTATACTCTTCTAATTTTGGGTCATCTTCATTGAGATATAATAAAAATTCTATATTTTTAAGATCGCTTACAGTATTGTAAACTGTATCGATCATTCTTTTGGCTAATAGAGGTCTACCTCTAGATGGACATAGTATTGATATCATATCAATCTATCTTTCCATGTCCCGGGAGTCTTGTCATTGATTATTTCTAATGGAAGATGATATTTAAATTTTCTAGTGCCTCTCTGTCGTATATACTCTGCAGTTTTTGCCACAGCAGTTTTTAAATTAGTAGTGGTATGATAATTTAATAATCTACGAGCTTTGTCTGCCGAACACGTGGCTAGTTTCACTTCTTTGGGTCTGTCTTCGTAGTGTATGGGATCTAGGTTACAGCCTGTTTCGTTGGCACACAACACTGATAATTGATTAATACTTACAAACTCTTCGTCTGGACCAATATTGATTATTTCGCCTTTGACATTTTCATTGAATGCTAATTCATTCAAACAATAAAGACAATCATCGATATAACTAAAACATCTTTTCTGTTCTCCATCTCCATAAATCACAGGCGCTTTACCTTGTAGCATTCTATTCAACATAATACTCATTACATTGCGGAATGGGTCATCATATTTCTGTCTAGGTCCCACAATGTTATGTGGCACTGCTATGTTCCATTCTATGCCGTGTGTATCACATAAATTTTTAATCACCCTCTCGCCTGCTTCTTTAGCGATACCATAAGGATCCTGGGGATTGGGCACATATTCTTCACGGAAAGGCACCTGGTTGGTTCCATATCTTGCCATAGAACTACAGTAAACAAATCTTTTAACTCGATTTTTTATTGCTGCTGTAACTGTGGATACTGATGCTTCAAATATATTTTGAGTCACTAACAGTGGACTGAACACACTCAATCCTTCATAAGCAGTTGCAGCACAATGATAAACTATGTCGCTGCCTCGCATGGCCGCTGTCATCTTATCTAGGTCTCGACAATCAATTTGATGAAACTCCACACCCTCTGGTATGTTATCGTTGTAGCCTCCAATCATGTTGTCATTACCGGCTACTTGATGACCATTGGATATCATAAGATCTGCTAGATGCGATCCTAAAAATCCAGCAACACCTGTTATAAAAATCTTCATGATATATTAATTATTCCTTGTAAAGACCTTGTCTGGCCATTTGTCTATTAATGTGGTAAACCCCAACTCTTGTAGATATTTTTCTATTTCTGCGTTGCTAGAATTATATTTTTTTGAATTATTGTTCAATTCTATCATTAAAAAATTACAATCCTTTAGTGTATCTTTTGCTCCTCGAAGCACATTCATTTCAAATCCTTCCACATCTATTTTAATTAAATCAACATTTTTAAACTGAAAAGAATCCACAGTTTTCATTGATATATTACCTACGGAATAAATTCTTCTAGCTTGTGTAAAATCGTCATTGGTTAATGATATTCCTGTTTTGGTATCTCCTATAGCATAATCTAGTGGTTCTATATTATTAAAAGAAGAAAGATTTTTTAAAAGACATTCAAAGTGTGTTCGGTCGGGTTCAATGGCATATATCTTTTTACAATATGGTGCAAATTCTGCACTCCATGTCCCGCACCATGCTCCAATATCTAATACTGTATTAAATTTTTGATTATGGGCTTGGCACCAATCAAGAAATTCTTTAAGACATTTATTCTGCGTGAATGGTTGTCCTTGACGCCATTGTTCCACATGTATGTCGTTGCTGGGTACCCAAAATCCGTTTATTTTTTCTATGTTCATAACATTCTAATTTCTTTTAAAACTTTGACAGCTGTACCATTGGCAAATTCTTGAGGAGTAAATTGTTGATATGCTAAAGAATGTAACCACGGAGAAGGATCAATATAAAACGGATCTTCTATTTCAGATAGACTCGCGGATGCTATTGGCCAAGCAAAACTTTTTGGATCGCTGAACACAGGCACTCCTTCTAGTGCTGCTGCTACTGCACTGATACTACAACTGGTTACGCATGCCCATGCATTCTGTAAATCTTGTTCTAAAGGTACATCAGCCACAGCAGGTCCAGATGTGCCGGCTTTTCTGGGTTTTTCTCTTATCTTAATAGGCCGATCAGTATATTTTTTTATTTCGTTGACTGTGCCATTTAACCAATTAGTTTTTTTAAGATATGTGTGTATGCCCGTGCTGCTAGGACAAATAAGAATATATTCTCCCTGATTTTTATCTTTTGTTTTGATTTTTAAATTAAATTTGTCAAATCGATCCGATGGACAATCTCTCCAGTATCTAGCATGTATTTGATTCTTACAAATTCTCCAGTAATGATTATCTTCTTTTAAATTGTTGTTATCAAATCTTCCAAAATAAGGAGTATCGGTGTACCAATAATCTAAATGTTGCTGTTCTAACTGATGTACAAGATTAATATTGTTATTAACAAATCCCCAAAACATTGCAGGAGAAGTTGCATTTATTTCTGTATTGTTTTTTACTGCTACATTATCGGGCCAGGTTTTTTTAATTCCATCAAATACTTCCCAACATTTACTTTTGGGTTTATCAAGTGGTGCATAGATTGTTAACATATATAAAACTATTTTTAAATTTGAAAATGAACTGTGTGTCTAGGACAGAATTCATTAAGTTTAGTTTGCCACCACGTTGGAGGTTTAATAGTCACGTGGCAATTCTCTCCATTAAGGAATTTTTTTTTGGCCGGTTTTGTATCAATAACAAAAAAAGTCCATTTATTAGATAATGAATCAATATGTTTTAAAGTATTATCCACTAGTGATTGCGGTATATGTTCCATGACATCGGTACAAATTACCATGTCTGCTGGGCTAGGAGCTTCGCTGAATTTTACTACGGCTGGATCATATCCTTGTATTTTTTTCATCCACTGCTCAGGCCAAAACTTTGCTTTACCACAGCCATAATCTAATATATCTTTGCAACTATGAGTTATCATTAGCTCATCGATCTCTGCGATCCAGTGTTGAAGTGATTTGCCTGTAAAATGTAGAGACGATTTGTGTAGTTGTTTATGTAAGTCGATATACCGTTCTTTTTCCAACATTTAATATTTAAGTTTATCTATAAGCTATTTTATAGTATAATTATTCAAAGAACAATGATTGTAAAAAACATATCGGCCATACAGTACTTCCAAGAACGTTTTGATATAATGGATGTGCCATATCAATACACTGTGGACTATCATACTGATGCTCCCAGTAAAACTTTTACCACCAATCCCACATTCCTGGCCGAGTTTCATGATTGTGTCGCACATAGTTTACCTCTAATAATCACAAACGAAAACCATCTTATTACTTCGCACATTTGGCCACTGTTACACAACACCAAATATAAACCACAGAAGACACACGGATTATGGCAAGCATGGGGAGACAACATTGATATATCATTACCTGCTGCCAGCAAACAATTTGATGAGCCTTACAAATACGTGTGGTTACCTATTGATGAACACAGCGCCAATAATGCTTGGCACATATGGATTGATGTGATATCAAAATTTAGATTAATTGAAAAACATTTCAGTCACAAATATACAGATTTTATCTATGTGTTGAGCAGCCCAAGCGAATATTTTAACAGCGTGGCCAAAGAATTATTCCCGGAACTAAGATATTATGTGATGCCTAAAAATACCACATGGAAGTTCTCACATCTATTAGCACCCTCTATGAGCAATCACGAAGATGGTATAACTGTGCCTGAAACGGTGAAATGGTTACGACATAAGTTTGGAGAAAAATTAACTCCTACTAGAAAAATTTTTATTAGCAGAGACGATGCTCCTGCAAGAAAATTAATCAATGCTGAAGAAGTATTCATGGCTCTGCAGGGGTGGGAGACAGTGACATTGACTGGGTTGAGCACAAAGAAACAGATAGAACTTTTTTCAGCAGCTTCTCATGTGATATCCACACACGGTGCTGGATTAACCAATCTATTATGGTGCCAAGCAGGAACAAAAGTAATAGAAATAAGTCAAAAAGAATTATTGGAGAAGAAAGTTTATCCTGTGCTAAGTCATCATTTGGGATTATCTCATTGTGTATTACTAGGGAAGAAAGTGCCAATAGCAGGAGATAAAATTAAAGGAGTTAAAAGAAAAAAAGATTTTAATAACATATCTATTGAAATATCTGCTCTATTTGAATTAATTAATAGGTTATAAAAATAGAATAATTAATAACAAATGATATATCTCAGCAAAACAGACAGACCCACTACAGAAAAATATATAACATGGGCTCAACAAGGATTACCAGGATCAAAAATTTTACCATACGATCAAGTGATACAGCAGAGAGATGCTGACAAAGTTATATTAATGGGAATATTGAGAGGCACAAATATGGTGTATCATTGGGCTCTAAAAAATAAGATTGATTTTTATTTCATGGATCGTCCTTACTGGGGAGACAGCAGAGGCAATCCTTATCTAATGAGAATAACCAAAAACGATCATGTAAAGAATTACTTAGAATCTAGACCCGATGATCGATTTAAAAAATATTTTCCATTCAAGATAGAATCATGGAAGAAGAACGGTCGTAAAATTGTAGTATGTCCTCCTACACACAGCATGGCAGTTATGTTTGAGCAAGAAGATTGGTTATCTAAAACTTTAGAAACTCTACGAGCAAATACTGATCGAGAAATAGTTGTGAGAAATAAAGGATACAATCCAGACAGCAAAATAGACGAGTTGGGTCGACTAATGCCAGGAGCCAAAGACAACGAAGACACAGCAACACCGATCGATTGGAATGACACACATGCTATAGTAACATTCAATAGCAACATAACCATAGAAGCCACAGCGAGAGGCATACCTGTGTACACAGATATTATGAATTCGTGTGCACCTATAGCAGAAACAGATTTTGCAAAAATAGAAACACCCAAGTATGCAGATAGAGAACCTTGCTATTATTCTCTAGCATACGGACAATTCTCAGCAGAAGAAATGCGAAATGGTTGGGCATGGAGGGTATTAGATGAAAGTTGAAATATTTCGAAGAACAGTAAAAGATAGACGTCGAGGCGCCAGCTGGGAATTATTACAACACATGGCTGAAGGTATAAAAAAATCTGGTGACGAGCCCGTAATTGTTAATGAAAATCTCACAGGTGAGTGGCGTCAGGATGAGATGGAACCTACTGCACCAATTGGTTGTATGTTTGGTTATGGTGGTGACAAACAGATGCATCATACCAAGGGCAGAAGGAGAGATCTTGTGGAGCGTGCCAAAAAGAAAGGTATCTATATTATTACATTTGATGGGGGTCTACTGAGCAGTTTTGGAAACACAGTGGATCATCCACAACATCACTGGAGAGTGGCTCTATATTCTCCCATGAACAATGGTAACTTCTTATCAGATAACTCTCCAGCAGACCGTTGGGGAATGATGAAAGGTTTATGGAATATTAAAAATGATCCGTGGAGAAAATCCAATCCAGAGGATCCAATACTGTTTGTATTACAGCCCAAGGATAACTGGAGCATGAACGAGTTAGATCCCGTTGATTGGTTTAATGCAGTTTATAAAACACTGAGACCATTAACTTCTAGAAAGTTTTTAGTGAGACCACATCCTAATCACGTAGCAGTCATGGAAAAAAGAAAAAACGAATTTCCTGCAGATGTTGAATTAATAATAGGAGAAAAGTTTTTTACTGGTGATAATAAAAAATTTTATAGATTTAATTTTCAAGAAGCAATTGCTAATTGTCATGCTGTGGTAACACACAATTCAACAGCTAGCACAGACAGTTGTGTGAGAGGCATACCCACCTTTTGTACTTCAGATCTAGCGATATGCTGGCCCGTGGCTAATCGAGATTTAACCAAAATAGAATCACCAGACTATCCCGATAGAACACAATGGTTAAATGATTTAGGATATAAAATGTGGACCACAGAAGAAATTAAAAATGGCACAGTGTTTCGTAGATTCAAAGAGAGATTAGGATTATAATATGTGTGGCATATATGGTATAACCAACCGAGATAGAGAATTTGTAGAAAAGTATATAAAGATTTGTGAACATCGAGGACCAGATGGACACGATATATGGAACGATGACTATGTTACTCTAGGACACAATCTTTTAAGTATAACTGATCAACCCACTGTCTCTCATCAGCCGTGGCGTACTGAGGGAGGCAACATATTAATCTATAATGGCGAGATCTTTAACTATTTTGATTTAATAAAAAAATATACAGAATTTAAACCTAAGACCACGTGTGACACAGAATTACTAGCATGGGGGTTGGATCACTATGGAGGAAAATTTGTTGAGCATGTTGATAGTATGCATGCCTTTGCTTATTATAACACCCAAACAAAACAATTAATATTAAGTCGAGATCACGCTGGTATCAAACCTCTATACTATGCCGAAACAGCAGAAGGATTAATATTTGGTTCTGAAATAAAAGGCATGTTGGATCGAGTGCCTAACTCTAGAAAGATAGATCAGTTGGCAATCAGTTGTATGAGTCTCACTGGTATTAATGCTACTAGAAACACATTCTTCACTAACGTAAAACAACTGATGCCCGGAGAAACAATTGTATACGATTGCACAAATAAAAGAATCAAATCATCAGAAAGAATTTACATCACTCCTAGATCTAATTCTTCTTTTGATCCTGCAGAATTTAGAGCTAAAGTTAAAAAAACTGTGCAGATGTGCAGCATAGGACGAAGACAGATGGGAGTGTTTCTCAGTGGGGGATTAGACAGCAGCGTAATAGCCTACGAGATGATGAAGATACACGGTGCAGTGAATACGTTTACTAATAGGATGAGTCCAAATGTGATAACAACAAATCATAAAACTGGACAGATTGAAGAAGATTACAGCAGCGATGCTGATGCAGCAAAAATATTAGCTAAACAAGAAAAGTTTAATCATACAGAAGTTATTATTACTCCTGCTGATGTCATTGCAGCATGGGATAACAGTATCTACTTCATGGAGCAACCTGTGTACAATCCCAGCATGAGCATGTACTATCATACCAATCGTAAATTATCTGAAGCCGGCACAATCATAACCATGGCCGGAGATATGGGCGATGAAATCCTAGGAGGATATCCTAAGTATTGGAAAATGAAAGATGAAAAATTTAATTCGTGGAGCAATATAATAGACAAGTGGTTACAAAGAATAAAAAGACCACTAGTGGTGGGAGTACCAACACTGCCAGCATCTGTATTGAGAGAAGAGTTAATAAAATTGTATCCTGATACTCTATGGAATCCCGCAGATCCAGTAGCATCTTATATGGCTCTTGATTGTGTGGCACAAGCACCCAACGAATTCTTTGCTAGAAATGACAAATATGGCATGGCATTTGGTATGGAAGGCCGTTTTCCTTTAACTACAAAAATGTTTATGCAATACTGTCTAGACATACCAACGAGTTATAAAATAGGTAAAAATAAACACGAGACTAAATTATTAACTAAAATTGCCTACAAAGGATTACTGCCAGATGCCATAATCAATAAATCAAAAACCGGATGGACTGTGCCGATTGGACAGTGGTTGGCAGCAGGCACTGATAAAAATTTAAAAAACTTTTATACGAGTAGCATGGGAGAAAAATCCACATTAGATCGAGTTACAGTGAGTCAAAAAGCAAGCAAAGCTCTTGTTCCGGCTTGGCAGATGAAAGATTGGATTAAAAGATATGACATGCATGAATAATATTCATAACAGATTTGTATTAGTAAATATATGAAAGTTTATATATGAAAATCAAAGTAATCACTTCTTACAAACCAGGCACATGGGATCTCTATTCTGGCAGGGGTATTAAGAGTATCGCAGAACAATGGCCCAATGAAATAGATCTTGTGGTCTACCTCGAAGAACCTAAACCCAATTACGATCATCCTAAAATTACATGGGTAGATCTCAACGCTGCTGAACCAGAATTATTAAAATTTAAAAATAAACATAAGAATGATCCTGTGGCATGTGGAGAATTACAAGAGATACCAGGCGGGGTTAGAAGACCTGCTGCTCTACAACAACAGGGTGGGTTGGATAAAAATAAAGGATCTTTCCTTTGGGACGCTGTGAGATTCAGTAATAAAGTTTTCTGTGTTATCAATGCTGTGAGAAATTCTCCCAATCATGATTATGTACTATGGGTTGATGCTGATACTTTTACATTTAGACCCATGCCGTTAAATTTTCTCGAAACTCTATTAACCAAAGACACCATGCTAACTTTTTTAGGCAGAGAAAGATACGCACTAAAAGATGGTGGAAAATATCCTGAATGTGGATTTGTGGGTTATAATTTACGACATCCTAACACACAAGAATTTGTTGCAGAATGGGAAAAATTATACATTACAGATGAAGTATTTCAATTACTAGAATGGCATGATAGCTTTGTATTCTGGCACCTAGCTAGAAAATTTCAAGAGAAATACAACATACAAGTGAACGATATTGGCTATGGAAAAAATGTCAAAGGACATCATGTATTTGTTAATAGTGAATTGGGATTGTATATGGATCACATGAAAGGCAAAAGAAAAAAATTAGGCAGCAGTGCCAAAGCAGATCTAAGGCCGCCCATGAAAGATGCTCCAGCCAATGTGTGGGATATAGATTATTGGAAAAAAGTACCAGGGTCATTAAAATGAGAATAGCAGTATATCCCGATTACGGTAGTCTCAACAGCAAACCTGTGTTTGCCGCAATGATAGAACATCTACGATCAAAAGGAGAAGAGGTGTTTATCAACGACGATAAAAATTGTGATGTTGCAATAATATGGTCTGTGTTGTGGTTGGGTAGGATGGCTGATAATAAAAAAATATGGAACAGTTTTCAAGAAAGAAAAAAACCTGTGGTAGTGATGGAGGTGGGCGGACTCAAAAGGAACGTCACATGGAAAGTGGGCATCAATGGCATCAACAGAGATGCAGACTTTGCCAATCAAACATTTGATAACAAACGCTGGCCCTTGTTCAACATAGAGATGAAACCATGGAAACAAACCGGTAATGTGATAGTGATCTGCGGACAACACGATACCAGTCAGCAGTGGCATGGCAAACCACACATGTCCAATTGGATTGAGCAGCAAGTGAAAGAGATTAGAAAATACAGCAAGAAACCCATACTCATCAGACCACATCCAAGAAACACTTTTGAATTTGATGAAAAAAAATATACTAACTTAAGAATAAAAAAGCCAGAAAGAGATTGGACCACGTACGATGACACTGATTTTAAAAAAGTACTTAAATCCACGTGGGCAGTTGTGAATCATTCTTCTAATCCTGCCATGGAAGCAGTGATTGGTGGTATACCTGTGTTTGTAAGTGAGTCCAGTCTGTGTCACGATGTTGGCAATGCCACCTTATCGGATATTGAGCATCCGGCCATGCCTGCTAGACAAAACTGGGCAAATAAATTATCCTACACAGAATGGACCACACAAGAAATACGAGATGGTTTGCCATGGGATAGAATAAGAAAAAGACTAGAAGAAAAATATATTAAATGATGAAAACAGTAAACATTAATCGCAACGACGAAATTAAACCTATAGAATGGCAACCATATGCTGGAGAAACTATTATTGTAAAAACAATAATAAGAGGAGGAAAAAAAATACAAGAAACCGGGTTCTATGAAGATCGAGTAAAAGCAACGCCTCGAGGCAATGCTTATATCATTGGCAATGGCCCATCTAGGAAAAATTTTGATCTTAATTTATTAAAAAGTTCTGGACAAGTGTATGGGTGTAATGCTCTCTATAGAGATTTTATTCCTGATTTTTTATTCATGGTTGATTCTAAAATTAGCAAAGTAATAGTAGATGACAAAGTACATGAAAAATGTGTATGTTATGCTCCCTCTTTGGAAGTTAATCGTTATAAAGGAGCATTAAATCTCATACCCAACAATCCTCACTGGGTGTCAGGACAGGCTGCCATGTGGACTGCTTGTGTGCATGGACACAAAAATGTTTATCTTATAGGATTTGATTTCCGTGAATATGGCAAAGATCAATTAAACAACATTTATCAAGACTCTGAGTGCTACGGAGAAAGAACCAGTGACAGCATATTTGAGGCCTGGCTGAAACAGTTTCGCACTCTAATAAAACAAAGACCCTATTGCAACTTTACAGTGGTACATGATAATCCACCAGAATATCTAAATCATCTGCAAACAGGCACGGATCTGAAAAATACATTCTTGATGACTTACAAAGAGTTTACTGAGAAAGTCCTAGGCCGATAAATTTAAACCTTGGCCTAAAACTGTAAAAAGTGCTGTTGTGATTGCCAGTGTCTTTCTTCAATGCGAACTGATAAAGATGTATCATTTCGTGCGCCAGTGTTTCGATAAAATCTCTCTTGCTGTGATATTTCTTCAGCATCTCTAATTCAAATCTTTTGGGATTCTTATCTGGATACGCACACACCTGTCCCATGGCCTGCTTCAACCATTTCTTGATTATAATCTTGTGAAAATTGGGCAATTGGTTATCAAACACTGCTCGATTGATGTAGCGGAACCAAAGATCTATAGCACGTCTGTTGGTAAGATAAGGACCTCTATCATTCAGTGTTTCCGCTTTTATTTTACGTCTTAATTTAATTGCTCTTTTCCTTCTCATAAAGCTCCTGCACTGTTGACTTTTTTGTTTGTTGTGCTATACTATAATTATCCAAAAAATGACAGATCCAAACACATCGCTTCGTAAGCTAGAATCTATAGAGGCTGCTCTCAAAATACTAGCCTATAATACTGGCGGTGTTTTCCAGAATTCTGGAGTGCATGACAAAGATTTTAAAACCATACAGAGTCTTGCCGATGCGCCCTATGCCTGGACAGTGAAGCAGGGCAGTCTGGCCATGATGTTCTTAAAGAGGTACAAAACACTTTTAGATAAATTTGGGTTTGATACCAATGAATTAATAAACAATCCTCGTTATGATCAACCATTTAGGACAATCAGCTTTGAAAGAAGCATAGATACCTTTGCAGCCGAAGACGGTAGAGAAGTGTTAGAGATGCGGTTTCCTTATAACGAGAAATTTATTGCATTGATAAGATGTCTTAAAAAGAAAACACAAGGATTGGTTCCCATGCTGTATGATGGTGAGACTAAAAAGTGGACCATGAATTACACCGACACAGTGGCCTACTATGCCACGTTAATTGCTGTGAGATATGATTTTAAAATACTTAACACAAAAATATTAGATGACTACAAAGAGATTGCACAAGAAAAGAAAAAATATCTACCTGTTGTTGCTGAGATAGATAATGATTGTATAAGATTGATCAATGCTTCCGACTCGCTGGTAGAATATTGGCAAGAACATTGCCAATCTTTATCATATATTCAACAAAGAGATCAATTAAAACAATTTAATATTTCTCATGTTAGAAATACTTCTACACCTGCAGCAACTCTAGCAGAAAAAATAGCTTATGCATTGGATATTAATCTGTATGTGGATAGAAAAGTTTATGATAAAAAAACATTGTTGGAAGCAGTTATAGAACTAGATGACTTGCCAGCACTATGTCCGTTTAGCGGTGATGTACAATCTGGAGCAGAAATTACGTTGTTTCGAGACTGGTTAACAGCATTTGACTCTGTGGGCATATCGAGAGATACAATTTCTTTTGGTTTTGAATTTGATCCTCCGATTGACATTGGTGATCCAGAATTAGAACAATTTCCTTCTGCTAATTTTGTGTATGGTGCAGATAGTTCTATGGAAGAACGAGCAAAGATATATGCTGATTGGAAAGAGATGCACGAGTTAAGTATCAGCAATCGTAAAATTACTGCTGCAACTAAAATTATATTTGTTAGAAATAAAATACCAAGAACTCTACTAAAATCCGGGATACGACCCAAAGTAGCATTCATGCTGCAGGATTATCCCACATGGCCCTTGTCTACAAACACTCTGGATAGATTGGTTGAAAGTTTGCCTAAAAGGTTGTATTATATGAGTCAGAAACCATCTGACACTGTACAATCTATATGAGCTCATGCAAATTGGTAATTCGAGACGAAGTAAACGTCAAATTTGAAAATCTTTCTCTAGAACATAGAAAGAGTCTCAGCAATAAATTTAAATTTGAAATACCGTATGCTAGACATCTACCCGCAGTGAAACTGGGCAGATGGGATGGCAAAGTCAGTTTTTTTGGATTGGGTGGCAATACCTATCTAGCTCTAGTGGGAGAAATATTACCTATACTGGAAAATGCAGGAGTGTATGTAGAATTAGAAGATCAACGAACACCACGCAATTTTGAATTTAAATTAATAGATGAAAATTATCTATCTGAT
>Ga0209298_10001206_pt1 | contig 17010 bp, 15 predicted proteins | sample S_140806_EF_Meta_FD_187325 | JGI IMG/M metagenome (GOLD analysis project Ga0209298, IMG submission 187325) | Freshwater microbial communities from Lake Simoncouche, Canada to study carbon cycling - S_140806_EF_MetaG (SPAdes) (version 2) | ecosystem: Environmental > Aquatic > Freshwater > Lake ...
GATAGAAGGCGGTGCGCTCCCGGATCTGGCCGCGCTCCAGGCCCTTGAGTTCCAGTCCGAAGGCCACGTTCTCGGCCACCGTGAGCCAGGGGTAGAGGCTGTACTTCTGGAACACCATGCCCCGATCGGAACCCGGTCCGCGGATCGGTCGACCATCAAGGCTGATGCTACCGCTGGTGGGTTTTTCCAGCCCTGCCACCAGGCGCATCAGGGTGGATTTGCCCGAGCCCGAACTGCCAAGCAGCGCCAGAAACTGGCCGGTGTTCATGGTGAGGCTGATCTGGTCCAGCACCAGTTGCGCGGCCCTGCCCTCGCCGAAACGTTTGCAGACGGAGTCGAGAACCAGATTCATAGGGTTCCAGGAGGAAGCTGTAAGGCACTCATGTCGCCCAGGCACAGCTGCGGCGCATCAACATGCGGAAGCTCAGATCGATCAGCAGGCCGATCAGGCCGATCACGATCAGCCCCAGGAAGATCTGATCGGTGCGCAGGAAACGCTGAGCCAGGGTGATGTGCTTGCCCAAACCGCTTTCGGCGGCCACGAGTTCGGCCACGATCACCAAGTTCCAGGCGGCCGCCATGTTGATGCGAAAAGCATCGAGCACCTGGGGGGCGATATAGGGCGTGATCACCCGCAGCAGCAGATCTCGCTTCTTGCCGCCGAGGGTGCGGGTGGTTTCGAGCAGTTCCCGCGGCACGAACTTCACCGCATCCATGATCATCAGGGTGTTGAAGAAGAGGGTGCCGATGAAGATCAGCAGCACCTTCGGTAGTTCACCCAAGCCGAAGTAGATGATCAGCAGCGGAATGAAGGCCGGTGCCGGCATGTAGCGCAGCAGGGCCAGCAGTGGCTCCAGCAAACGGCAGAAGGTGGTGTTCGTGCCCATGGCGATTCCCAGCGGCAGCGCCACCAGGGCCGAGAGGCCGAAGCCCCCGAGCACCCGCAGCACACTGGCGCTGATGTCGCGCCAAAGATCGCCGCTCGCCGCCTCCTCCTGGCCGGCGGCCACAACGGCGGCTGGTGTCGGCAGAAAGAGGGGGTCGACAACGCCCAGCCCGGCCACCAGGGTCCAGAGACCCAGCAGCACAGCGATGCCAGCCACCCCGAGAGACCAGGGATGAAGGAGCAGCCGGCGGAGTCGCTGGGCCGCCATGGAGTCGGGTTGGGCCATGGGTGCGGATGGTGGATCAGTTCGCGGCATTCACGAACTGCGGTTCCAACAGCCCATCGAGCTTCGGCGCGGTCTTGGCGAGGCCCACGGCCTGGAGGAAGGCGCTGATCTGCTCGGCCGCGAAGGGCAGCGAGGTCATGGTGGTGCCGGGTTTGAACACCTGGCGGTTCTGTTCAAGGCTGTAGATCGTGGTGCCAGCGTCGTAGGCCTTGTAGTCGGCCTCGCTCACCCCGGCGCGCTTGGCCAGGATCGCCAGGGAGGGGCCCGGCTCCGCCTTGATCTGGGCCAGGGTGGCAAACCAGCTGTTCACGATCTTCTGCACCTTTTCAGGGTTTTTGGCCACGAATTCGCGGTTGCAAACGAGGTGATCGCTGATCGCGCCCGGGAAATCTTTCGAGCTGTAGAGGGTGGTGCTGCCGGGACGCTTGAGGGCTTGGGTGGTGAAGGGCGCGAACACCCCCACCGCATCCACCTTGCCGGCCACGAAAGCCGCAGCCGCCGCCCCGGTCTCCAGGGGCACGAAGGTGATGTCCTTCTCGGAGATGCGGGCCTTCTTCAGCCCCAAGAGCAGCAGGTAGTGATCCACCGTGCCCTCTTCAGCCGCCACCTTTTTGCCCTTCAGGTCCGCCACGCTGCGGATGCCGGGGGCGGCGATGATCTGATCGTTGCCGCTGGAGATGTCGTTGGTGAGCACGACTTGCAGGTCGGCGCCGCCGGCTACCGAAGAGAGTGTGTCACCGAGGGTCTGGCTATTGCAGTCGAGCTGGCCGGCGTTGAGGGCATTGATCGAGTCGAGATAACCATCGAACCAGGTGAGTGTGACCGGCACCCCGGCGGCGGTGAACAGCCCCTTCTCCTCACTCACCTTCCAGGGGAACCAGCCTGGCCAGGCGCTATAGCCGATCCGTACCGGCACGTCGCTCGCTGAGGGGCCAGGTTTGCTGCAACCGCCCAGGGCTGCGGCGATGATTCCGGCAAGGGTCAGGGCGGACAGGGAACGGAATCTGGTGCGGGTTTGGCGGGACATGGGGTTGGTCATGACGCGGTGGAGTGGAAGCTGAGGGGGTGGAAACTAAGGCCGGAGTGGTATGCGTAAAGCCGGTCGGTCGTCTGCGAGAGAGAGCCGGTGGGCAAGGGTGAGGCACCCGGGCTGATCACATCAGGGCGCTGAGCGCTGGAGCAGCGATCCGCTGCGGATCGGGACCTGGCGCAGCAAGGTTGGATCGCTGCAGGGCTACCTCTTGGCGCAGCCACTGGTGCCAGGGCTCCAGGCCTTCGCCGCTGCTGGCCGAAACCCGCAGCACCCGGCAGCGGGGGTTGACCTGCAGGATGTGTTCCTCGATTCGTTCCACCTGAACCGTCAGGTAGGGCAGCAGATCGATCTTGGTGATCAGCACGCAGTCCGCCTCGCGGAACATCACCGGGTACTTGAGGGGCTTGTCATCGCCTTCGGTGACGCTGAGTAAGGCCACCTTGCGGTGTTCGCCCACCTCGAACTCGGCCGGGCAAACCAGGTTGCCCACGTTTTCAACCCAGAGCAGGTCGAGGCTGGCCGGATCCAGCCGGTCCCGCAGCAGCCGCAGGCCGCCGCTCACCATGGCGGCATCGAGATGACAGGCGCGGCCTGTGGTGATCGGCACCACCGGAATCCCCACGGCCTCCAGCCGTTGGGCATCGAGCTGGGTGGTCATGTCACCCTCCAGCACGGCCATGGCGAATTCTTGAGCGAGATGGGGCAGGCTGCGCTCCAACAGGGAGGTCTTGCCGGCGCCGGGGCTGCTCATCACATTGAGGCAGAGCAGATTCCAGGCATCGAAGTGCTCGCGGTTGTGGGCGGCTTGGTGCTGGTTGGCCGCCAACAGGTTGAGACCCAGGGTGTCTTCCAGGGGCATGTGCATGGCGATCAAGGACGAAGGGCGGAGGCGGGGAAGGGTGGGGTCGTGACTGGGGGGGATTGGCCCACAGCACCGAGGGAAGCCGTGGCGGTACCGGGTTGCGGGAGGTGGTAATCCACGCTGCTGATCCGCAATTCACGGCCCTGCACGATCTCCTCCATCGGGTGCTCGCAGCAGGGGGAGCGGTAGCCCCTCTCCGGCTCGGGCGCATAGGTGGCAGAACAACGAAGGCAGCGCCCCAGCAACGCCACCGGTTCAATCGCCAGTTCCGCCCCCTCAAGCCAGCTATTGCGAATGGCGGCTTGCCAAGTGAACACCAATTGGTCGGGCTCCACGCAGGTGAAGGCGCCCACCTGAAGGTGGACGGTGCCAACCCGGGGAACCTGGGGTGTGTGGCTCTGCCTCCAGCCCTCCATCGCCAGGAGCAGGGCTCGGGTCATGTCGACTTCATGCATCGCCCTATCTCCAGCGCTGATCGACCTGCATGTTGCAGACCGGATTCAGCCAGGCGGGGGTCTGGCGGCGCGGCAATTGGCCGCTCACCACCAGATGGGCCATGGTGTCGCAGATCACGCGGGTGGCCATTAGCGAAGTCATGTCGCTGACGTCGTAGGGAGGGGATACCTCCACCACCTCGAGGCCGCAGACCGGCACATTGCGCACGATCAATTCGAGCAACTTCAGCGCTTCACGGGGCAGAAGCCCCCCGGGTTCGGGCCAGCCGGTGCCGGGGACAAAGCCGGCGTCGATGCAATCGATATCGAAGGAGATGTACACGCAGTCGGTGCCATCGGTGGCTCGCTCGATCGCATAACGGGCCGCTGCCTCCAGGCCCATGTCACAGATGTCGGTCACGGTGAGCACGTTCGTGCCCCGCTCCCGGCAGATCTTCACCCCCTCCCGCGGCACCTGCCAGCCGCCGATGCCCAGCTGCACCAAGTTCTCGGCAGGTGCATTGGCCATGTTGGTGGCATGGAACCAAGGGGTGGTGTGCATGCGTTCATCCAGGTCGGTTTCCTGGGTGTCGACATGACGATCAAAGTGGATGATGCCCACCTTCTTGTCGCCCAGGTGGCGGCAGACACCGCGCAGGGTGGGAAAGCCGATCGAATGGTCGCCGCCGAGGATGATCGGGAAGGCACCGCTGGCGAAGACGTGCGCCACCCCCTTAGAGATCTGATCGAAGCTCTTTTCGTTGTTGGCCGGAATCGTGAAGATATCGCCGATATCGCACAACTTGATCTGCTCGCGCAGATCGACACCCATCTCGTAGTTGTAAGGGGTATAGAGGGCTGAGATGCGGCGAATCCCCTGAGGACCGAAGCGGGTTCCGGGGCGATAGGTGGTGCCGCTGTCGTGGGGAACGCCAAGAATGGCGACATCGAAATCGCCGACGCGACTCACATCCTCCACATAGGGAGCCTTCATGAACGTGTTGATGCCCGCGTAGTGGGGCAATTCACCGCGGGAGAAGGTGGAGATGCGCCGATCCACAATGCTGTCGGCTGCCTCTAGGCCCAAACGCAATCCCTGGTCCACCTCCTGCTGCCAGCCGGTGAACGGCAGGCGCGCCTCCTTCTCAAGGGCCCTCAGACCTTCACTGGGATGAACACGCTCAAACCCTTCCTCGGGGGAAGGTCCGGACACAGAAGCCATGGAATCGGGGAGGTTGGTTGATCGCGGCCTCCCGGGCTTTTATCCCTCCGTGTCATGGACCCTGCAAGGCAGGAGCCATGGGATTTCTCTTGGACCTGACACCCCTGAACCTGGCGGCTTTGGGACCGGAACCCTAGAAATCATGTCCGCCATCCCATGGTGATGCGGGCGTTCGGGGAGCGTGGTACCAACCGCTACCGATGCCATGGCTGCGCCATCGACCAGCAGAGGTCCACACCTGGGGCCCCTCAGATGCCGGCGTACTGGAAGCTCAGGCTGGTGGGATCGCCCCAATCGCCCTCAGCCCGGTAACCGCGGCTGTTGTGGCAGAGGTGCCTGAGGCTCCAGAAGAGGGGTTCCGGACTGGAGAGCCCGAGGGTGGAGGCCAGCTCATCGAGGGTTCTGGCGCTGCCATCGCTGAGCAGGGCCTCCAGCCGCGACTGCAGGGCTAGCACCTCGGCGGCGGCCTTCTTGCCAGCCTCCACACCGGGCTGGTGGTAGGCGTTGATGTCGATCAGTTCGGCGTAGAGGCCTACGGCCCGCTCGAAGAGGGCGATCAGGGCACCGAGAGCCGCGGCATCGAAGCGCCGCAGGGTGATGGTGAGGCTCTGGCGGCCTCCCTCGGCCAGGGCCGAGCGGGTGCCCTGCAGGAAACCCTCCAGGAAATCCTCGGGTCGCTCTCCGGCGATCGGCCCGATGTCGGCGGGATCGTCGAGGGCCTCAATGAAGGTCACGAAGAAGTTGTCGAGGCCATCACGCAACTGCTGCACGTAGGCGTGCTGGTCGGTGGATCCCTTGTTGCCGTAGACAGCCAGGCCCTGGTGGACGGTCTGCCCCTGACGGTCGCGGTCCTTGCCGAGGGACTCCATCACCAGTTGCTGGAGGTAGCGGCTGAACACCTCCAGACGATCGCGGTAGGGCAGCACCACCAGGTCGCGGCGGCCCTTGCCTTCGCCAGCGGCATACCAGGCGGCAGCCATCAAGGCGGCGGGATTGCCCCGCAGGCTCGGGCGGCGGGTGAGGGCATCCATGGCGGCGGCACCGGCCAGGAAGCCGCGCAGGTCGGCAGCGATCAGGGCGGCGGGCAACAGTCCAACAGCGCCGGTGATGCTGGTGCGACCTCCAACCCAGTCGGGAAGGTCGAAGCGAGCCAGCCAGCCCTCCGAGGCGGCGAGAGCGTCGAGCTGGCTGCCGGCCATCGTGACGGCCACGGCTTGGCGGGCCCAGTCGCCACCGAGGGCCTCAAGGCGGGCCCGGGCCTGCTCCATGCCGATGCGGGGTTCCGGAGTTCCGCCGGATTTGCTCACCACCACCACCAGGGTGGTGCGGAGCCGCTCGCCCAAGGCCGCCAGGGTGCGGCTGAATCCCTGGGGATCAACGTTGTCGAAGACATGGAAGGGAAGACCCCGGCCTTCCTGCTGCAGGGCGCGGATCATCAGCAGCGGCCCCAGGCCCGACCCGCCGATGCCGATCCAGAGCACATCGGTAAAGGGGGTGCCGGCGGGGGAGGCGATCCTGCCGGCCAACAGATCGGAGCCAAAGCTCTCGATCCGATCGGTCTCACGGGAAATCAGAGCGCCCGCCTGGGGATCCGGGGCCAGGGAGGGATTCCGCAGCCAGTAGTGACCGACCTGACGGTGTTCGTCGGCATTGGCGATCGCTCCGCCCTCCAGGGCCTCCATGGCGGCGAAGGCTGCACTGAAGCGGGGTTCGAGGGCCTCCAGATCGGCGTCGCCGAGGGCCATGCGACTCACATCCAGCCAGACACCGAGATCCGAGTCATGCCAAAGGAGCGCGCAGAAACGCTGCCAGAGACCAGCGCTGTCGCGGTCGTTGCTGAAGGACGGGGACGGCATGGAGGCGGGGGGTCCTGGCTCTCCGGGGAGCCCTGCAGCCGCATCCAAGCCGATCCCAGGGGGGCTTGGGAAGATCGGCAGACGCTGAGGCGGGCGGCTGTGTGGTCCACCCGACAGACCGAACCGCTCCGCCGGTTAAAGCTGAAGAATGTTGGAAACTGGAGGGGTACATCCTTCGGCTTTGTTTCCCTGGCCATGCCCCACCGGTTCCGCTTGCCCCCACGCAAAAGGCGGCCCGGAATCCGAGCGGCTACCAGGCCCCTGCACCTGCTGGCCGTTGCATCGCTCCTCTTGGTGAGCGGACCGCTTGTGCGCCTCACTCTGCATGCGTTTTACAGGCCGGTTCTCTTCCGTGAAGCCCCGGCGATCGGCAGTACACCCGTGGCTTCCCCCCAGTTGGCCTCACCCACGGAAGGCCTGCGGCCCGATCCGATCGACTTCAGCACTGAAGAGCTCCGGGCCCTCAACCGACGCTTCGGCGTTCACGGCCCGCAACCGAAGCTGGCCCAGCTCTTCACCGAGGGGCTCGACAACCTGCTGCCGCTGCGCAGCCATACTCTCGACATCATCGTGGAGCTCCGTCCGGTGATCCTGGCGGAATCCCGGCGCCAGCACATCAATCCGATGCTGGTGGCCGCCGTGCTCTTCGATGAGCTGCAGCATGCCAAGCCCGGCGAAAACACTCCCCTGGCCGCCCAGTCGGGCTTATTCAGCACCCATGGGGCCGCCCAGCTGAGCCTTGGAGAGATGTTGAAGCAGGGAAAACTCTCCCCGGATGCCACGGAAGCCGAACTGGAGCAGGCCCGGCTTGAACTGCTCGATCCCGAGCAGAACGTCGCCTTGCTGGTGGGTAAATTTGCCCGCCTCAGCAAGGACCTCGGACTTCCGACGAACCGCCCCCTGATCGCCAGCGCTTCACACCGCGATGCCAAGGGACTCGCCACCCTGGCCTATCTGCACAATGGCAAGCTCGATTATCCAGGTCGGATCCTCCGCTACATGCAGGATCCAGAACTGCATGCCTTGATCTACGGGAGCCGCAACCGCGAGATTTCTCCTCTCATTTGAGGATGTTCACCCTGGATCAAGGGAGAGCAATGAAGCCGCTGAGCGCGAAACAGCTCAGCAGATCACGCCTAGGGCAACGAGCCGGCGCCGCAGCTGGCTCCAATCGAAGCTGCGGGGATCGGCTCGCTCCCGGCCCATATCGACGTGGCGATGGGTGGTGATCGCTTCCACGGGAATTGGATACCGTTGCATCCAATCGGCCAGAACAACCGCTAAGGCGTCGTACTGGGCCTGGGTGTAGCCACTATGACCGGGTGCTTCGTTCTCGCCGTTCAGGGGTGATTCGAGGCTCAGGTGGAGGGCGAAATTGTTGATTGATCCACTCACCCGGCGGCTGGTCATCGCCCAGCGTCCCTGGAAGGCGGAATAGCCGGCACCGAAGGCGCGCTTGGCAGGATCCACCGTGTCGACCACGGTCCCGTCCAGCCCGATCAGGGTGTGGTAGCTCACTTGGTCGTCGTCGTTGGGATGGGCGGTCTTGAAGGTGTTGATCGCCGAATCCAGTCCGTACACCGTTTCATGGAGCACGACGACCCGGGGGGTGGGATCAAGCCGGTCGCCGAAGACATCCCGCCGGAAACGCTGGCCGTAGTTGGACGGGTCGATCCGGATCCGGCGGCGACGTTGATCGAGATCGTCCATCAGGGTCGCGAGCCGTTCCTGCAGGGCCGGCTCCCGGATCGGACAGGTCTGGCGCAGGGGGGATACCCAGGGCTCTTGGGCGGGTGGGGCTGCTGCCCGTGGCCGGTTCTCCTGGAGCGTTGCCCTCTGGCGACGGGTGTCGTTCAGCAGTTCGAGCAGGGAGGCGCCCGTCGTCTGATCGGCAGGAATCAGCAGGCCCCGGGCCAACCAGGCCAGCCCCCCTACGCTGAGCACTGAGGCAGCGGCGATCGCCAGGAGGAGGGGGCGGCGCGTCTCGGCGTTCATGGCAAAAGACTCAGCCACCGGGCGCGCGCCTCGGCGGTGTGGGCCGCAGCGGCAGGATCGATCGAGAGGCGCCAGCGCTCGATTCCCGGCGGCTCACAGGTCAGCTGGGTCTGCCTCACGAGGCCATCGCGGCAGTAGAGAATGGTGATCGCGCCGGTAGAGCCGCAGGCCATCAGCCGGCGGCGGACATCCTCGGGGCTGCGAAGCCGATGCTGATCGAGGGCCAGCAGCTCATCACCCACCTGAAGTCCGGCCCGCTCGGCGGCACCAGCGCGGGCCACGCGGGCCAGGGTGGTGGCTTTGACTTCAAGCTGCCAGCCGGGAGTGGGGTGGGGGGAGGTTTCCGCCGAAAGCACCAGACCCACGTCCTCCAGGTAGCGATCTAGGGGTGGATCTTCCTCGCTTTCCAGCCAGATCGGCAGCAAAGTGGACAGATCGGCAGCGTGGGCCACGAAAGCAGACAGCAGATCCGGCCAGCGGTATCCCCGTTCCACCACGCCATGGCTGCGCCACAGATCCCTGAGCACCAGCGCCAGGGCTGAGCCGTGGCGGCGCAGGTGCAGATCCAGCACCAGGGCGAGCACGGCCCCCTTGAGGTAGTAGCTCACCTGGCAATCCACCGCGTGGGGATCGGGGCGGTAGAGCTTCACCCAGGCCTCCTCGCTGCTGAGGCGCAGAGACTGGACGGCGCGGCCCGGGGTGAGTCGGTAGCGGGAGAGATCGGTGCCGAGGTCCTCCAGCAGGTCCTTCTCCTCACTGAGGCCGGCCACCAAGGGAAGGAGCTGGTCGTAGTAACTGGTCACCCCCTCGGCGAACCAGAGGCTGGGAACCACCGTGGCGCGGTCGTAATCGATCGGGGTGAGCTCGGCAGGGCGCAGCCGCCTTACGTTCCACTGGTGCAGGTATTCATGGGCCACCAGTTGCAACAGCTGGCGCCGGCCCTTGGGTTCGGCCAAGGCTTGGCGGCCGAACTGGAGCACCGTGGCGTCATGGTGTTCCAGCCCGCCGTAACCCTGATCGAGCAGGTGAAGCACGAAGAGGTAGGAGGGCGCCGCGGGCCTCTCCACCCCCATCAGCCGGCAGCAGACGAGGCAGACCCGTTCCACGTCGGCCAGCCAGGCGGGATCGGAGAGCACCAGATCCTCACCCCAGCCCACCCAGCGGTGCGGCACCCCGGCCACCGTGAAGGCATGGCAGGCATGGGGGCCGGCCTCCAGGGGACTATCGATCAGCTGGTCGAAATCACCGGCTAGCCACCCCCCCTCGCCATCCGGCGGCAGGGGTAAAAAAGGATGCCAACCGGCGGGCAGGTCGAGGCTGAGGCGGATCGGGGTCCAGCGCTCTCCTTCCACCTGGAGCACCACCCCAGCCAGGGCGAGAAAACCATGGTCGGCATTGAGTTGGCAGGTGCGCACCGAAAGATCGGTGGCCAGGATGCGCCAGCGCACCACCAGAGGGGTGCCAGCGGCGGCGTGCACCTGCCAGCAGGCCGGCTCGAGCCGCTCGACAGCCAGCCGCTCATCGCCCTGCCACACCTGCAGGTCTTCGAGGGTCCGCACGTAGTCGCGGATCAGATAGGAGCCGGGGGTCCACCCCGGCATCCGCAGGCGAACGACGGGGGTGCGGGAGGAAAAGCGAAGGGTGGCCCTCACCAGATGCTGACGGGGTTCCCGGAGGTCGAGGTGAAGCTGGAGCCGCTCGATGGGATCAATCTCCGACGCAAACCAGGGCGTCGCTCAGGTGACGTCGGGCCTGCCGCAGGGCGTCGCGGGCCGCGTATTCCCGTGTGATCCGGGCAAGCAGGGGCTCTAGGGAGCGCGAACGGCTGAGTCGCTGCAGATCACCGACCAGGGCAAGGGAGCCATCGCCGGACCGGCACCAGCCCAGGGCGATGCCAGCCTCGAGCTGAAGCATCACCACCACCGCTTGCTGCTCTCCGCCAAAACCCTTTAACTGAACATCGCGCTGGGGGCTCAAGCCCATCGAACGCAAACAGGCCTCCAGCAGATCGGCATCCCGAAGAACCGTTGGCAGGATGGAGAGATGGGACATGGGCGCCATGGCCGCTTTCGATGACGTTAGCGAGGCCATGCAGGACATCCAGTGGCCAACGCCACACTCTGCGAACGAAGCATCGGAATTCTGGCCGCGGTTGCAGCGTCCCCTGCGGCTCGGGGTGATGGCCTCCGGCCAAGGCAGCAACTTCGAGGCCCTGGTCAGGGCCTGCCGCGGCGGTCCCCTTGACGCCGACGTGGTGCAACTGGTGGTGAACAACCCCGCCTGTGAAGCCCGCCAGCGGGCCGAACGCCTCGGCATCCCCTGCCTCCTGCATGACCATCGCGACCATCTGCAGCGGCAGGAGCTCGACCATCAGGTGGCGGCCAGCTTTGCGGCATGCGGCGTGGACCTAGTGGTGATGGCGGGCTGGATGCGGATCGTGACCCCCGTGCTGATCGGGGCCTATCCGGGCCGTCTGGTGAACATCCATCCCTCTCTGCTTCCCAGCTTCCGCGGTCTGGATGCGGTGGGTCAGGCCCTAGCCGCTGGGGTGACCCTCACCGGCTGCACCGCCCATTTGGTTGAGGAGGTGGTGGACGCCGGTCCGATCCTGGTGCAAGCGGCAGTGCCGGTGCTGCGAAGCGATGACCATGGCAGCCTCGCCGCCCGCATCCAGGCGCAGGAACACCGGATCCTCCCCTACGCGGTGGCCCTGGCCGCCGTTCGACTCGATCAAGCCGGGGCCGGCACATCGGCCATTCAGGGGTAGAAGGGCAGTTGGGGTAAGCCGGTGTTGGCCTCCAGGCCCGCCAGCAAGTTGAGGCACTGCACCCCCTGACCCGCCTGTCCCTTGATCAGGTTGTCGATCGCGCTCATCACGATCAGTTGGCCGGTGCGGCGGTCCACCTGGACCGAGAGCAGGCAGCGGTTGGTCTGGCGCACCCACTTGGTGGAGGGATAGCTCCCCACCGGCAGCACGGTCACGCTGGTGCTGTTTCGGTAGGCCGCCGAAAGCAGGGTGGAGCAGTCGTCGGCGGTGAGGCCCGGATCCCGCAGGCGGGCATACACGGTGGCCAGCAGGCCCCGCACCATCGGCATCAGGTGGGGGGTGAACTGCAGCTGAATCGGTTGGCCGGCGGCCTGGCCGGCGATCTGCTCGATCTCGCTGGTGTGGCGGTGGCCCACCACGCCGTAGGGGGCCACCGCCTCGGAGGCTTCGGCCAGCAGCAGGTGTTCTTTGGCGGCCCGGCCGCCGCCGGAAGTGCCGGTCTTGGCATCGATCACGATGCCTGCGGGTTCGATTAACCCCTGCTGCAGGAAGGGGAGCAGGGCCAGCAGACTGGCGGTGGGAAAGCAGCCCGGGGCGGCCACTAAGCGGGCCGAGCGGATGCGGGGCTCCTCCCACTCCACCAGGCCGTACACCGCTTCCTGGCAGAGGGCCTGGTCGCTGCGGGGCACCTCCCGGGCCTCAGCGGCATAGACCTCCTGCCATTGGGCCAGGGACCGGTAGCGGTAATCGGCCGAGAGATCCACCACTTTCACGCCCCGCTCCAGGAGTTCGGGAACCAGGCCCGCTGCCAAGCCATTGGGGAGGCTCAGCACGGCCAAATCCGCCACCGCCGCAATCGCTTCGGGGTCGGGGGTGCGCACCACCGGATCGCCCGGCAGGGGCAGAAAGGGCACCAGATCACTCCAGCGGCGACCGCTGCTGCGCTCCCCGCCCAGAAAGGTCACCGTGAAGGTGGGGTGATCCTGGAGGAGGCGCAGGGTCTGCAGACCGCCGTAGCCGCTGGCTCCGATCACCGCGACGCGTGTGCCTGTCATGCCGGGGCGGAGAGAACGGTGGATCGTACCGGGCTCTATAACTGCAGGTCAGCCCGAAGCCCATCGCCCTGGCCCAAGCCGCCTCCACTCACCAGGCCCTGAGCCCGGAATCCGCAGTGCCCTCTCCGGCGGAGAGCCTCCAGGCCCAATCCGCGCTGCAATTCGATTCGATCGCCGATGGCCTGGCGGCGATCCGCAACGGCGAATCGATCGTGGTGGTGGACGATGAAAACCGGGAAAATGAAGGCGATCTGATCTGCGCCGCCCAGTTCGCCACGCCGCAACAGATCAACTTCATGGCCACCGCAGCCCGGGGCCTGATCTGCCTGGCGATGGAGGGGGAGCGACTCGATGCCCTGAATCTGCCGCTGATGGTGGATCGCAACACCGACAGCAACCAGACCGCCTTCACCGTGAGTGTGGATGCCGGTCCGGAGAACGGTGTCAGTACTGGCATCTCCGCGGACGACCGGGCCCGCACCATCCAGGTGGCGATCCACCCGGACAGCCGTCCGGCTGACCTGCGCCGCCCCGGCCACATCTTTCCGCTGCGGGCCCGGGATGGCGGTGTGCTCAAGCGTGCCGGCCATACCGAGGCCGCCGTGGACCTAGCCCGCCTGGCGGGGCTCTACCCGGCGGGGGTGATCTGCGAGATCCAGAACCCCGATGGCTCGATGGCACGGCTCCCCGAGCTGGTGGAGTACGCCCGTCTGCACGGCCTGCGGTTGATCTCGATCGCCGACTTGATCCGCTATCGGCTCGACACCGAGCGCTTCGTGCGTCGCCAAGCGGAGGCCGCCATGCCGAGCGCCTTCGGCAACTTCCGGGCGATCGGTTTCCGCAACGAACTCGATGGCAGCGAACACGTGGCGATCGTGAAGGGACAACCGGAGCTGGCGGAGGGGCCTGTGTTGGTGCGGGTGCATTCCGAATGTCTCACCGGCGATGCCTTCGGCTCGCTTCGCTGCGACTGCCGACCCCAACTCGAAGCCGCCTTGCGGATGATCGAGGCGGCCGGTGAAGGGCTGGTGATCTATTTGCGTCAGGAGGGCCGAGGGATTGGCCTCATCAACAAGCTTCGGGCCTATTCCTTGCAGGATGGCGGGCTTGACACCGTGGAAGCCAACGAACGGCTCGGCTTTGCCGCCGATCTGCGCAACTACGGCGTGGGAGCCCAGATTCTCAGCGATCTGGGGGTACACCGGCTGCGGCTGATCACGAACAACCCGCGCAAGATCGCCGGGCTAGGCGGCTACGGGCTAGCCGTTGAGGACCGGGTTCCCCTAGTCATCGACCCCGGTGACCACAACGCCGCCTATCTGCAGGCCAAGCGGCTCAAGCTCGGGCACCTGATGGAGGCCGATTCCGGGGCAGCTCAACCCCATGGCCTCAGCGCGGTGCTGGCCTGGTGCGGCGAGGCCGACAGCCGCACCGTGGCCGCACGGATCGATGAGCTGCGCCATTGGGCCGGCCAGCGGGGTCTGGTGCTGGAGGAGGAGGATCACCCCCGCTTGCTGGCCCTGCTGGACCAGCCCCGCCTCGCTCTTTTGCTCACGGCTGCCCCCAACGGCCAGCTCTCCGCAGCCGACCTAGCGGGCCCGCTGATGGTGATGGCACGCTGGGACACGACCCAGGCGGTGGGACTCCTGCTGACCCCCGATGTGCGACGGCGTAGCCACCCCAGCGCCGACCTCGAGCCCGAGGCTCGGGCCCTGGCCGATCTTCAGGAGAGCCGTGATTCGGCCCGCTGCCCCCTGCTGAACCTCACCCCCGGCGCCTTCATCCGCTGGCGAGCCTGACCGGAGCTTCCATCGTGGTCGCAGGCGCGCATCCGCACCGGATAGGCCCGCCCGGGCACCAGCCCGTCTACAGCACTGCAAGGTGAACAAAGACTGTTGAGGTAAAACTATCGGAGCCGCGATCCGAGGACAGCGGCGCTCACCCATCCCCGGGGGGGATGGGGGCCGCCTCTCCGTGGAAGCAGCGCTCACCGGGGTGGCCCTCGCCCTCACCCTGGCGTTCCTCCTGGAGAATCCGGCGCAGGCCGGGGAACGATCGGGGGAAAGAAAGGCACGAAGCGAAGATCCCCTAGGGGAAGGACCCAGACCAGGTGGGGCGCCTGCTCCCCCGACGCGAGGGTCAGCTGCTCTCCCCTTGGGAGGAGCCCCTGAGCCCCCGATACGAGGAGCGGACCCCTGGATCGACCGTGATGGGACCACCGGGAGCGTTGCCGTCCCGTCGGGGCCAACGGCGATGGACAGCGGCGCCGGGTGGGGATCTCTGGCGGCTCGGGGAGGGCTGGCGATGGGTTCGCCACCCCAACCGGCCTGGCCCACCTCCGCTGGCCCGGCAGCAGCGGCGTCCACAGGGCCAGGAGTCGTGGCCGGTAGAGCCAGCCCCTTGGCAACGGCAACGGGGTCAGAGCCTCCGGCAGGCGAGGCCACCTCCACCGCCCTTCCGGCCGGGTTCCCCGATGCCGATCGGGGGGCGGGTCGCACCGCTCCAGTGGCGGAGAGCGCCGCACCGAGGGCTTCGGCGGACGTGGGGGACGGCTCCCCCTTGATCCCAGCTCACCAGAGTTTGCAGATCCTCATCGACCGGCGGGAGAGCGTGGTGGCCCGCAGCGTCGAAGGCCCGGCCCTCATGGTGTTCGACGCCAACCAGGTGGGCCTGCAGGGGGCACGGCTGGATCTCAGCCAGGCCCGGATCCCGGTGCTCAGCATCGACTCCCTGCGCCGGATCGAGGGGCTGGCGCTCTCTGTTCTGGGGACGGCGGAACTCCGCCAGCGGAGCCGCAATCAGGCGGTCAGCGGCAGTGCGATCGAGGGCAGTGCCGATGGAGGGAGCTATCGGATCCGGGCCTTGGATGTCCTGGTGCTCGGCCTGCGGGGGGGGCAGGGAGGTCTGATGGCGGTGGATGATCAGGTCGAGGGTTTCAAGGAGAGCCTCCTGGCCGCTGACGGAGAGCAGAGCCAGACCAACCTGGAAATCGGGGCGGACCTGCAGCTAACCCTGGGAGGATCCGCCGGATCCGGCACCCTGGAGGGGGATCTCAACCTCACCAGCACGGCGGTGAACGGCTCCACGATCCGCCTCGGTGATGGTGCCGACAACGTGCGCATCGCGAGCCGCATCAGCCGTGAAGAAGCACCCGACCCCTTCGCTTCCGCCCCTTCGGCCCCTGCCTGGGGCGCTGTGGCGGTGAACGGCAGGGCGGTGGGACTGCTGGATAGTCAGCTCAGCACCGGGGGCGGGCCTGACCGGGTGACGATTGAGGCCGGGGCCGGGGCCCTTGAGGCGGTGGCTTTGGAGAACTCCCTGGTCCAGCTGGGGGAGGGAGATGACAGCCTGCTGCTGCGGGGGGCCGTGCTCGGTTCCCGCATCGAGCCGGGGGAGGGGCGCAATCGGGTGGAGGTGAGCGGAGCGGTCGACGACAGCGTGCTGGTGTTGAACCGGGGCGGTGACACCGGCATCACCCTCTCCGCTGCAGACGACAGCCTTGTGCTCGAAGGTGACGGGGGTGTCACGCTCTTGGGCGGCGGTGGCGATGACCGGATCCGAGTGGAGGGACGAGCGATCGGGCTGTTGGATGGCGGTGACGACCAGGACACGCTGGAGATGGTCCGTTCCAGCCAGGCAGGTTCGCCGGCTCCGATCGGGCCCCAGCAGTTGGAGCTGCAGGGCCTAAACCGTGGCCAGATCGATGGACTCACGTTCAGTTCCGTTGAGGCGATCCAGCTGGCCGATGGGGGTAACCATGTGGTGATCGACCCCCTCGGCAGCCTGGAGGGTCCGCTCTGGGGCGGAGCTGGTGCGGACACCCTGGATTACGGCACCTGGACGAGCGGTGTTTCGGTGGATCTGGGCAGCGGCACCGCCGAGGCCATCGGTGGCGGTATGGCGGGAGGGGCCCCAGGCTTCGACGGGGTCCTCGGCGGTCTGGGGGCCGACCATCTGGTGGGCGCGGCCGACACGCTCTGGCTCGATGGGGGTGCCGGTGACGACTGGCTGGAGTTCAACCCAACGGACCGGGTGGAGACGGGTGCCTCAATCCGGCTCACGGGCAGCGGTGGCCGCGACATCTTCGTGCTGGCGGGCTTGGATCCCCTTCTGCTGGCTTCACCCGCCGCTGGGGACTTTCCCGGTTCCCCCCAGCTCGGCGCCAGCATCCCATCACCTCGCCTGCTCCCCAGCCTGGACGATCTGAGGCTGGTGATCGGACCCCGGGGGGAGCTGCAACTCAGCGACCGGCTCGGCTGGCGCGGCGGCGGCATCCTCGCGGCTGCCGATCCAGCAGCGAATGGCCTGGTGGAACTTCTGCCATCCGGGCTTGAAGGTCTGGGCCAAAGCCGCAGGCTGCCGATCGCGCCCCTGCCGGCCCTGCTGGCGGGCATCGGCACGGGGCCACCGCAGCTGGCCATCGCCACCGATTCGGGAGCCAGCCAACTAGTGCTGCTCGGGCCTGCCCGCCTCAGCGTGGAGCTGGCTCTCCTACCAGCCTTCCATAGCCCCGGATCCGGAGCCGGCGCGCCGCTCCAATCCTGATCCTGGGTTGGGCTCAGCGCATCGACCGGGTGGAGTCGAGGAATCCCCCGATCCGGTCGTAGATCAGGG
>Ga0209298_10001207_pt1 | contig 17003 bp, 15 predicted proteins | sample S_140806_EF_Meta_FD_187325 | JGI IMG/M metagenome (GOLD analysis project Ga0209298, IMG submission 187325) | Freshwater microbial communities from Lake Simoncouche, Canada to study carbon cycling - S_140806_EF_MetaG (SPAdes) (version 2) | ecosystem: Environmental > Aquatic > Freshwater > Lake ...
GTTCACCTTGCAGCTGCTGGCGATACCGATCGCCATCGGCTCGAGGTTGGCATGGTTGATGTTGGCCGGGATGATCATCCGGCCGCGGGCCACCTCCTCCATCACCAAGGACTCGGGCAACTTCTCACGCCTCGCCACATGGGCCATCTCCTCGGTCACCACCCCTGCTCGCGCGTAATGCAATTGAGTGAGATTGCCGCCGCTGGAGATCGTCTCGCGACGCTTCTCGATCCAGGCAGTGCGCATGACGATGACGGCGAAGGACAGACTGCGGTGAAGGGGACCGAACCGAAGAATGGGATCGATCACCCAATGATGGGCCGCTTCCCGGAAGGAGCGACGGATCGGGGTGGGGCGCAGCGCTGAGTTCGACCGCACTTCCCTGCGCCGGCATGACCCGGATCAGGTTCGGAGGGTGTGATCTCAGCCCTAGAGCCCTCATTCGGTGGCTGCCGAAGGAGGCAACCTGAGGGCTGGGCACCCCTAGTGACCTACGCAACCTAGCAACGGCCCAGTGCTGCCTGCCATGAAGCGGAGGGGGAAGGCATGGGGTGGCCTCCTACCTGCCAGTCCAGAAATAGGGGGGATCGGCCACGGTCCGGCAGGAAGCGAAGCCATGGCTGGCAGGGTCAGCGGTCTTCACCTGGCGAGGGTTCAGGAACACGAAGACCGCATTGGCATCGGCCTGCCGGGGCTCCCAGCACTGCAGCTCCGGGTTCGCCCGTTGGATGGCGGGCAGCTCCAGATATGCATCGTGGAAGCCGATCAGAGGATGGGCCGGGTCGAGGCGATGGCCGCGACTGGCAAGGGCTTCGGCTGCGATGGAGACCCTTTTGGTGTCACCGAAGTAAAGGCGGGTGAAAAGATCATCCGTTCCCAGTAGCTCACATCCTTCAACGCACAGATCGGAGGAGCGTGCAAACAGACCCATTTCTTTCCAATTCTGCCGGGGCATGCTCTTGGCCTCGAGCCGCTGCATCGAGAGCGCTGTCTGCCCTGTGATCAGCAGGAGGGCGAGGCCCAGAACCGCGGCGCGGAGCCAGGGGGTGGAGCGTGCCCGATCGAGGACGCCGGTGAAGAGGTTGGTGAGCACGATCACCGTGGCGGGAACGAGCACAATGAAGTTACGCGCCGTGGAACTGGGCGAGCGGAGGTCGAGCAACGTGGTGGCCAGGAGAAACAGGCCGATCAGCAGGCTCAGGTAGCGGCTTTCCTGGCAGTCCCTTCCCAAAGACGCCGCGGGAGCAAGGAGTTTGGCCGCGGAGGGGCGGGCATGGGCCAGCACGGCGACCGCCAGCACGACCAGCAGCACGACCAAGGGAATCACAAACTCGCCCCGATGAAGAAGGAGGGGAAAGTTGGCTTCCAGGTAGTTACGAATCGTGCCGACCACGGGATCCACCTTGATCCAGAATCGACCGCCAGTGTGAGAGAGCAGCTTGCCGGTTCGGGCATGGAGGTAGGGCCAGTAGAGGTTGACAGCTACAAAGCCAAGAATGCGTAGCCGATTAGCATCAACCAGGCGCTCGAAGAAATTGATGGCCGTGATCAGCAGCACGAAGATCAGGCCGTAGTAATGGGTGAGGCCTAGGGCCAGAGCCAACAGGTAGTAGGCGACCAGCAGCGGCAACACCCGCCCACCAGAGCGCTCCCCATGCAGACGGAGGCGGCGGAGAATCAAGGCCAGGTAGGTGACGGCAGAGGCCAGGAGCAGAGCCAGAGAGTAGGAGCGCACTTCCTGGGCGAAGTAGGCCCACGCCGGTAAACTCCCCAGAAAGGAAAGGGCGAACAGCCTGGCTGGGAAGGGTCGATCACGTGTGAATCTGTAAAGTGCAAGTATCGACGCCACCGCAAAGGCCATACTGGGAATGCGTGTGAGAGTTTCAGACACGCCGAAAGCCCCCGTCCATAACTTCAAAAAGAAGTTGTACAACGGGGGATGAACATCGGGCAGCAGCCAGTGGCGATAGAGATTGGACCACGGAAGCGTGGTGGGAAAAACAGCAAAAATCTCATCATTCCAGTAGGAGTAGGCTGCACCCAACCCCCGCATCGCGAGCAGCGAGAAAAACACTATGACTGCTAAAAGTGTCGCTTGTGCCCACCGAGAGGCCGGCCCATGGAGGTGGTTCTGAGGCTGTCGTGCATCGTCGCCGACCTGCCGAGAACTGTTCAATGGATCGCCTGAGGAAAACACGAAGACGCCTTTGCTTTTTCCAAGAGACTTTACATCCATGTCTCTCAATAGCATCAGCATGCTCGGTATCAACTACCTAGGCGGGCCTGGACTCGGATCCTCTTCGCTCCTGTGCCTCTCAGACCTGCAGACCATCGAGGGCCGCCGCCACGACCCGGTGGTCCGGATCTGTCTGTTGTGCCATCAGCAGCAACCTGGCCCGCTGCCAGGGCTGGGAAGCCCCGTCTTCGGAGGTCGGGGTCAGGCCGCTGCCAGCCTCCCGCACCAGACGGCCGAGGATCTCGGCGCCCCCCACCCGCACGCTGCCATCGCCATCCCCGAGCGCCAGTTCAGCCAGATCCAGCAGTCGCTCGGGATGCATCTGGGGATGTTCCGCCAGGGCGGAGAGAATGCTGCAGCGAACCAGCCAGTGGTCGTCGGCCACAAAGGCGGAGCGCAGGAGCGGCCACGCGCGCTCGACCCCATGGCTGGCGAGGGCATTGGCCGCCTCGGCGCGCACATTGGCATCAGCGTCGCTCCGCAGGGAACGCTCCAGGGCCTGCCGGCCGATTTCGTTGCGTTTGACCCCAAGGCCCGCGCAAGCCAGGGAGCGCACCATGAAGGTGGTCTGCTCCAGCCCCAGCAGCAACAGGGGGATGGCCTGATCCTCCGACACCTCCCTCAGACGCGCCAGGGCCGGCATGGCCCTGGCGGGGTCACCGGAAGCGATGGCATCGCGCAAAGCGGCGATGTCCTGGCCTGAAGCGGCTTCAGGGTCGAATGGATCCATGGCCAGAGCTGATTCAGAAGATCCAACCACTGTGGAGTATCGCCAAAGCGACGGGTGGATAGGCCCACTCAGCAGCTGATCGAGAGCGGCTACTGCGCGAGTGAGAGGCTGAACGCACCTGGATAGCCATGCGATAATTCGAAAAAGGAATCAGACCTTCATCAGCGAAGCCGTGAAGACCATTGACCTGCTGATACCCTGCCACAACGAAGAAGAATCAGCCGAAGCACTAATCCACGCTCTGGATGAAACCATTCAAGGCTTCGACCTCTACAAGCAAGGTGAACTTCAATTTAATATCGTCATCGTTGATGATGGCAGCAGCGACAAAACCTGTCTGGTCTTAGAGCAGCTCATTCGCAGATCCACCGCCTTAACGGGCGGATCAATCATCAGCCTGAGCCGCAACTTCGGCAAAGAAGCTGCCATGCTTGCCGGCCTCAGGAACTGCCGGGCGGATGCCTGCATCATCCTCGACGCCGACCTCCAAGACCCTCCGAGTCTGATTCCCACCATGGTGGAGGCCTGGCTAGAGGGCTATCAGGTGGTGAATGCTGTGCGCCATGATCGCTCCAGTGACGGTCTGATGAAACGGCTGAGCTCTGAGGGCTTTTATTCACTCTTTCTGAAGCTCAGCAAACTTCAGGTTCAGTTCAATGCCTCCGATTTCAGATTGATCGACCGCGATGCGGTTCAAGCCATCCTGTCCTGCGAAGAGAGAGTGAGATTTTCAAAAGGTTTTTTTGCCTGGATCGGCTATCAACAAAAGAACATCTACTTCAAACGTCCCGCCCGTAGTTCGGGAACCACCAAATGGGGGAACTGGAAACTGTGGAACTATGCCCTTGATGGAATCTTCAACTTTTCCACAGCACCACTGCGCATCTGGAGCTACCTCGGCGTCATCGTAACCTCTGCCGCCTTCATTGTTGGCCTCTCCGCCGTGGTGCGAGTGCTCTTCTTCGGCATTGACGTGCCAGGCTACGCATCGCTCTTCTTCGCTGTTACATTCCTGGGAGGATTGCAACTTATTGGCATTGGCGTCCTGGGAGAATACGTAGGAAGATCCTATCTTGAAGCCAAGCGAAGACCCCATTACGTGATCAAGAGCGTGACGCATACATGAAGCCACTCAAGCACCGTATCGCCCGCTTCGGCGCCGTGGGATTTGTTTCCACCGCTGTACATGCAGCGATTCTGTCCATACTGAAAATCGGCCTTCAGATCGGCACAGGTCCTGCAAATCTGGTTGGCTTTCTGGCTGCCTTTGGAGTCTCCATGTATGGCCAACAGCGCTTCACCTTCAACGACAGGCTCCAGGGTCAACGCATTAACACGATTGGCCTCACGATTCTTTTTCTGATCAACGCCCTTGCAGCCCTACTACTGGGCTACCTCGCCAAAGCGGGATGGGTGGTGTTGCTGCCGATCCTGCCAGCCGTGATCAATTACTTATTGCTGTACACATTCAGCGGAAGCTCCCTGTTTCGGGGTCGCTGAAGCCGATGGATTGGCTTCGGTACTCAACACAACCACAAACATCTCCCTCCACTGCAAAACGTTGCTGACAACCTGCATACCTCTATCCCGGTGGACTCTTCCGCAGCGAACGCAGCAATTCCTTCCTACGCCGGCGGCGGCGGTGCAGGCTGGTGAGCAACAGGCCCGATCCGATCAACAGGGCCGGCAGGACCTCCCAACGGGCCGCGCCCGAGCGATGCAACAGGCCCAACAGGGCCAGAAGGATCAGCAGGGGGGAGGCGAGCGCTAGCAGGGCAGCACGACGCTGGGACGGCAGGGGAGCCGCCGGCGGGGGGTCGGCCTTCAGCACGGTGTCGCCATCCAACGAAGAAGGCTGAGGGTGAGGACCCGGATGCCCACGGCCATGCAGTCCTCATCGGGCGCGAAGGTGTTGCTGTGGAGCGGGGTGCAGCCGGCGGGCCCCGCCACCCCGAGCCGGAACATCGTGCCGCGGTGGCCCTCCAGGAGCGCGGCGAAATCCTCGGCCCCAAGCGATGGCTGCTCCAGCCATTCCACCCTGGAGTCACCCAGCAGGTCCACCGCCGTCGCCGCCACCAGGCGGGTGAGGTCGGGATCGTTGTGCACCGGCGGAGAAATGCGACGGTAATGAACGCGGGCCTCGCCGCCATGGCCCCGGCAGAGGGCATGGACCGTGTCCTCGATCCAGCCGGGCAGTCGATCATGCACATCGGCATCAAGGCACCGCACCGTGCCCAGCAACCGGACGTGATCAGCGATCACATTGAAAGCCTTCCCCCCCTCGATCCGACCGAAGCTCACCACCACCGGATGGAGCGGATCCAGGCGGCGGCTGATCGCCTCCTGCAGGCCACTCACCACCCGCGCCGCGATCCAGATCGCATCGGTGCTCTGGTGAGGACGGGCGCCATGGCCGCTCTCGCCAAGCACCTCGATCTCCAGTTCCCCAGCGGCAGCGGTGAGGCTGCCGCAACGCACACCCACAGATCCCACCGCGATGCTCGGAAACACATGCACCCCAAACAGGGCCGCCACCCCCTCCATGGCCCCATCGGCACGCATCCAAGCTGCCCCCTGTGCCGTTTCCTCGGCGGGTTGAAACAGCAGCCTCACCCTTGCAGTAAGGCTCTCGCTCAGGGCGGCCAACAGGGCCGCGACCCCCAGGCCCACCGTCGTATGGATGTCATGGCCGCAGGCGTGCATCAGGCCCTGCTGCACGGAGGCCCAGGGCAGGGAGGTGCGCTCCTCGATCGGCAGGGCATCCATATCCACCCGCAGAGCCACAACGGGAGCCCCCTCCGGACCCAGCTCCGCCACGACACCAGTACGGCCGACCGCTTCGCGCACGTCCCAGCCCAAGCGGCGCAGTTCCCCGGCCACCAGGGCAGCCGTCTGCCGTTCATGGCCACTGAGCTCAGGATGGCGATGGATATGGCGGCGCAACTGAATCAGATCCGGTAGCAGGTGCTGCAGCTGATGCTCCAGGGCCAACCAGTCGGGACTGGAGGCTTGAACAGGAAAAACGCTCAACTGATTAAAAAGCTGGATGGATTAAGTTAACTTAATTCTCCCAGCCTCCACAAGCCGGGGTGCCATGCCGCCAGACTGAGTGCCGGTTACCAACCAGCATCCGTTTGAGCAGCTGCTCTGCAGGGTCTTCTGCTCCGATCTTCACGGCGAGTGGCGTCATTCCCGGGGCTCCCAGGGACAGCATTTTGCGGAGATGGTCAACACCCGACTGCAGCGGACGAACGGTCATTGGATGTTCCAGTATCCCAATCTTCAACCTGACGGCAGCATGGGGCTGGCCTCAGCCATACCAAGACGAATCTCAATCAACTGGTCAGCAAAAGAAACCGTTCCAATGCAGCCACGGGTGCTGGTGGCCAGCGGCGGACGCTTAGCAACCATTCGCCTTGGCGATAGCGGGGATCCAGGCCCGAAGCCGCCGTCCAGTGACTCTCGGCCTCTCCGGAGGCACCCCGTTGCCACAACAGGGCGGTAAGACCGGCCCGGGCATCAGCGAAGAGCGGATAGCGGCGGATCAGGGAGCGCAACTCCCGCTCCGCATTCGCCAGATCCCCCAGCTGAAACGCCGCCAAGGCGGCGCTGGAGCGGGCCATGGCAAAGCCGGGCCGGGCGTCGGCGGCGGTCACAAAGCTGTCGCGGGCCGCCTGCCAGTCGCCGCGGGAGCCCTGCACATTGCCGAGGTTGTAGAGGGCCGAGGCATCAAGGGGATTGCGCTCCAGGATCCAGGCGTAGTCGGCGGCTGCCGCATCCCAGCGGCCCAGGGCCTCCTCGGCGGTGCCGCGGTTGAGGTGGGGATCGGCGTTGTCGGGCTCCAACAGCAGGGAATGGTCTTGATCGGCGATGGCGGCGAGGGGATCGCCCAGGGCCAGCTGGACGTTGCCGCGGTTGCTCCAGGCGGCCGCATCCTTCGGGGCCTGTTCGAGCACGCGGTTCCAAAGGGGGAGGGCTAGATCGAAGCGGCCGGCCCGACTGGCCTCGAGGGCCTGCTGGAATAGCGCCGGTAGGGACGATGGGGAGTCCGGGGGGGCGTCGGGAGGAGAGACCTGATGTGCAGCAGAAGGGCGGGAAGGCTGGAGGGGAGCTGCGGGGAAGGTGGCAATGGCAGAAGCGGGCAACTGCAAAGCAGCCCCCGTTGGAACGGAAGCAACGACGCTGAGCCATCGGGCTGAAGAAGCGGCGGGAGACATCCACGGACTCGCCAGCCACGCTGGGACAGGCGCAGCAGAGAGGCGATCCAGGGCGACAGCGGGCTCGAGACCCAGCAGCAGCGTCAGCAGCCAGACCAGTGATCCCAGCAGCACACCGCCGAAGCGCTGGCGACTGGCTGCCCCCAGACGAACGGCAGCCGATCTGAACACGGACCAGACCCTTGCCTGGTGACGGCCGACGGGCTGGCTCATGCCGCCGCCGCATCCGGCCCGGCGGCCAGATGGGTCTTGCCGGCCTCGGTGACCACCCGGCCCCGGGGCGTGCGCTGCAGAAAACCGAGCTGGAGCAGGTAGGGCTCCACCACCGCTTCGAGGGTGGCCGGATCCTCCCCCAAGCCCGCCGCCAGGGTGTCCAGGCCCACCGGACCGCCGCCGTAGCCATTGAGGAGCAGCCGGAGCAACCGCCGGTCACTGGCATCGAGGCCGCGGCCATCGACCCTGTGGAGCCGCAGGGCCCCATCCACCAAATCTGCGCTGATGCGGCCATGCCCTCCCACCACCGCCACATCGCGCACCCTGCGCAATAGCCGATTGGCAATGCGGGGGGTGCCGCGGCAGCGACGGGCCACCTCCAGGGAGGCGCCGGTATCCAGTTCCATGGCCAACAGGCCGGCGGTGCGTTCCACAATGGCCTGGAGGTCATGCAACTCGTAAAACTCGAGCCGCTGGATTAGGCCAAAGCGGTCCCGCAGGGGCGAGCTCAGGGCCCCGGCCCTGGTGGTGGCGCCCACCAGGGTGAAGGGTGCCAACGGCAGGCTGCGGGTGCGGGCCGTGGTGCCCTTGCCCACGGTGAGATCGAGGCGGAAGTCCTCCATGGCGGGGTAGAGGAGCTCCTCGGCCACGCGGTTGAGGCGATGAATCTCATCGATGAACAGCACCTCCTGAGGCTGCAGGTTCACCAGCAGGCCCACGATGTCGCGGGGGCGCTCCAGGGCCGGGGCACTGGTGATGCGGCAGCGCACCCCGAGCTCCTCGGCCAGCACCAGGGCCATGGTGGTCTTGCCCAGGCCGGGCGGACCGTGGAGCAAGACGTGGTCGAGGGCCTCGGCGCGGCTGCGGGTGGCCTCCACGGCAATCCCCAGCACCTGCTTCAGTTCGCTCTGGCCGATGTAGTCGACCAGGCGGCGAGGGCGGAGGGTGTCATCGCGGGGAGGGCAGCCGGCGGTGGTCTCTGAGGGGGGCCCATCCGCACCCGGTGAGGTATGGGGATCAGAAACGCGATCGAAGTGGGAGACGGAGGGATCGATCAGTCGTGGCAAAGGGTCTGGAGCGGTGGGCACGGCCGGAGTCGGCAAGCTCCTCCTGCCCTTCCCTCCCTGATCGCTTGAGGAAATGATCGCCATGGTTAGAGATTAACGGCAGAAAAGCCGGTGGGGGCAGCGGCGAGCCATCGGGGCCAACAAAACGGGGACCAACACAACAAGCCTGCGACTGGTGCACACAGAGCGATCGCTACCTGGCTCGAATCAAATCAAGGTGCCGGAAATCTTCGCACCTTTCGAGGAAGTTTCAGAGGGGCAGTGGATCAAGTGAGGCCACTCTGGCGCAGATCATGCGATGGGTGGCAGCCTGATCAACGCAAAAGCCAACCATCGATGAGGGGCGATAACCCTACAATTGAAGGCTGTACTCCTCTCCTGACTCTCACCCCATCCGGACCTGCAGCAGAACAGAGGCTGGTCCTCCTCTGTAGCCTCCTATCATCCAGGCGAAGGAAACTCAAGATGGCAAAGGGGCCCGGCAGGCAGGGGGGCAAAGCCAAGGGAGATCCCGCGAACCGGCTCCTGGCCGACAACCGCTTCGCCCGCCATCAATACGAGATCCTCGAAACCCTCGAAACCGGGATTGAGCTGCTCGGCACCGAGGTGAAATCGATCCGGGCGGGCCAGTGCAACCTGCGCGATGGCTTCTGCCTGATCCGTAACGGTGAACTGCAGCTCCATAACGTGCACATCTCTCCCCACAGCCATGCCGGCCGCTTCTTCAACCACGAACCGCTGCGGGTGCGCAAACTACTGGGCCATCGCCGCGAGATCGACAAATTCCGCACCGCCCTTGAGCAGAAGGGCCTCACCCTCATTCCCCTGAACCTGCATCTCAAGGGCTCCTGGATCAAGGTGACCCTCGGCTTGGGCAAGGGCCGAAAGCTGCACGACAAACGCCATGAAGAGAAACGCAAGCAGGAGGCCAAGGAAGCCCGGGCCGCGATCGCCAGGATCTGACGGCATCAGCCACATCAGGTTCCAGGCGCGGACTCCTTTAAAGAGCGGAAGGTGGTCAAGGTGTGCTGGATTAGGAGAAAGGCCAGGGAAGCGGCGCAAAGAGGAATGAGAACGAATTCGGTGAATGGTTCAGCAATAGTGACCATCTTCATGCCAAAATCGATATAACCCCATAGCATCATGGGAACCCAAAAGACAACGAGAAGCGAAACAATCAGGCCGGCAGCCAAACGCTTCTGCTGCAGAGAAGAGGACGACATGGCGCCGACGCGAGCCAGCAGGCCAAGCCAGGGAACAAGAAACAAAAACCGATAATCAATATTGATTGTGGTAATATAACAGCCAAGCCAGACCGCCGACATCAAAACAAACAAATTTTGAATGAAAATGCTTGCCTTAGGTGAATAACTTTGCCAGCAACGCATCAAGGCTTCATAAAGCTTAGTCTTCCAAGCTAGATACAAACCCAGCAGAAGAGAAACAAGCTTGATCAGCAAAAGCCCCTTGATCAACACCCTAGCGGAATCAAGTCCGAACGTGTCGATGAGGGTGTTGTTTATATAACCAAATGCAAGCAGGCCATGGCTTTTTAGCCCACCCGCCTTAGCAACCTTGTTCATCCCCTTCAGGAAAGGGAACGTAGCCATGAGACCCAGCACGGATCCAAACAGCACCGCAAACCTGTCCAGGACAAAGATGCGGGTTCTCGCGAAGCCCGAGGAACGTCCAAAGGTCCTCTGAACCAGAAGGGCCGCAAGGCCAAAAATCGGATACAACTTGAGCGATACAAGTAGAAAGGAGATCAGGCAAGCAGCCCCAGCATTAACCAGTCCGGCCAGGCTCGCCTGGAAACGAAGCGAAAGCAAGTAGGCCAGCAACAGAGAAAAGAGGAGAATAAGGATATCAAGATTTCCCCTTTCAAGGACCTGCTGCATCGGATATCCCATCAGGACTCCCGAACTAAGCAATCGCCATTGCCACGAAGCGCCTAGGCAGGATTTCAAGCCCAAAACAATGCAGAGAATCAGCACCAACCCACTGGAAATCGCAATCAGGGGCACATGGCTTGCACGCACATGCAGAAAACGGCCCAGCCAGATTGACATCGGTGGATAGTCAAAGGGATAGGTCCTGCCTGCAGGATCACAGCCCAACACTCGCCCTGCGTAGTAGTCATTGAGATCAACACCGCATTCGGCATTGTCCACCACGTAGTGCATGTCAGCGAAGGGCGGTTGCATCCTCATGGGATGAATAAAGGCATGGCCGGAAAGTGGCTCCCCCATTCCGTAGACCAGAAGAGATATAACCAAATAAAAGCAACTCGCCGCCAATAGCAGCCAGGTCAACCACTCAAGCCAAGGTCGAGCCCTGAAGCTTTGGCCATCCATGGACATTCGAATCCTGGCAACGATGGCTCACAACATAATCCGACCCAACAGCCGCTGCCCATGGACTGTGAACGGTCGGCAGCGGCGAACCGTTCAGGGATTGGTCGGCTGGGTCGGAGCGGTCGGAGCGCCGCTGGCGGCGGGATTGGCGCCGGCTGGTGGTGATCCAGGCTCGGTCGTCGGCTCAGGCGGGGGGGGAGGTGCCGAAGAAGCACCGGGGGGTTCGGAGGGCACCACCGGGGTGAGCCGATCGGGCGGGGAGGGTACGGCCGGTGTTTCTGCGGGTGACGCAGGGGTCGGCGATGGCGCCGGCGGCGGCGGCGGGTCGGCCCGCAGCGACAGGCTGATCCGCGCCGGTGCCACCCCTTCGTTCGTGACCAGGAGTTGGACCGGGGAAGCCTTCTGGCTGCCCAGGCTCACCACCCGTAGCGGACCCCTTGGCGCCAGGACGGATCCATCGGCGGCGTACACCGCCATCTGCAGCAGGGGGGTGCCATTCACCCCGAGGGCCAGGCTGTGGTCTGCCGGTAGACGCACCGCGAAAAGGCGGGCGCCATTGGCCGGCACATCGGCGGCCAGCACCTCGGTGACCTGGGAGCGCAACTCAATGGGATCGATCCGCATCGCATCGAGGGTGAGCTCGGCCGCGGCGTACCAGAGCTGGCGGAAGGGCTCCGGCGGCATCCGGTCACCGGACTGGCCGGGGAGCAGGGAGGTGGCACTGCCGGACACCAGCTGGGCCAGAACCGAAGAATTCAACCCCTGGGCCACCAGGGTCTGCTGACGCTGCTCCCAGTCGGAGGCCCGGAAGCTGCCGAGGCGGCGCCGGAGAGGGAGGGGCAACTGTTCCACCCGGGCCAGCCATTCCTGGGCCAGGTCATTCCAGACCTTCCGCAGCGGAGCATCCTCGAGCCCATCACCGGGCAGTCGCCCCTTCCGCTCCGGGTACTGGGCCAGCAGGCTGGCGTCCGCCAGGCTGAGGAACCAGCCGCGGTCGATCTGGAGGGCGCGCAGACGGTTGAGCAGCTGCTGCCGCTGATCCACCTCCGCCGGTGGCAGGCTCAGGGGCACCTCCCCCGCCGTCTCCGATGGAGCGGTGGGGCGGCCCCAGCCCAGCCACAGCCAGCCCAGGGCCGTTCCGACCACGGCCGAGAGCACAAGGGCAATCAGCACGGGCCAGAGCCCCCCCTCGGCAGCTGCCTCTTTCTCCTCCGGCCGGGAACGGGGCACCGGAGCCCGGAAGGCGGGTTCCGGTGCCGGAGCAGCGGTGGCCAGGCCCGGCAATTCCGGCCCGGGGATGGCGGCAGGGCGGGCATCCTGAAGCGCTGCTGCAGCGGCGGCCGCCGCCTCGGCAGGAACAGCGGAACGGACCTGCGAATTCCCGGCTTCAGGAATCGCCGGGGCAACGGGCGCCACGGAGAGCGGCTCCGGGGCCTGGGGCACCAGCACCACGGTGCGGTCGGCCCGGGGGACAGGTCCGGTGCTCTCCGGCATCGGCACCGCCTGCAGGGCAGCGAGAGCCTCCGCGGCACTGCTGAAGCGGCGGGAGGGATCCCGGTTGAGGAGCCGGTCGATCAGCTGATGGAGGGCCGGCTCAGCCTCCAGGGCCACCGGCAAGCGCCACTCCAGGGTGACCGGATCGAGCAGGGCGGCGGGCTCCTCACCACTGAGCAGTACTAGGGAGAGCACCCCTAGGGCATGGAGATCCATCCAGGGGGCGGGCGGTTCGCCGCGGATCAGCTCCGGCGGGGCATAGCCGGGCGTGGCACCTGGGGGAGCGGCGCCTTGGGCGGCAGCGGCACCGCGGGCCAGGCCGAAGTCGAGCAGCACCGGCAAGCCGTCGCTGTCGCGCCTCAGGAGATTGGCGGCACTGATGTCGCCATGGAGCAGATCCTGGCCATGCAGGGCCACCAGCACCGGCAGCAACTGCCGCAGCAACAACAGCACCTCGCCGGCACCGAACACCAGCTGGCGCTCGCGGCGGGCCTCCAGCAGCTGGTCATAGGTGCGGCCCGTCTGCCAGTCGCGCACCAGCCATTGCCTGCCGCCGTGCTCGATTACGGCGCCGAAACGGGGCACCTGGGGATGGAGCACCCCCTGCAGGCGGGAGGCCAAGCTGCGGACCATCGTGGGATCCCGGTCGGCCGGCAACTGGCGCAGGGCCACGGATGCATCGGCCGCCAGCCCGTCGCTGGCCAGCCAGAGCACGCCCTGGTCCGGGGATTCGGAGAGGGCCCGCACGAGGCGGTAACGGCCGCCGATCGACTGGCCAGGAGCGGCCGGGGAGGAGGTCATCAGCCCTGCGGTTCGACAGGGGCAGCGGCGATGGAGGAAGCCTCCTGCTCGGGCTGCCGCAGCCCCCGGCCCTCCAGCCAGTCCCGGTCGTAGAGACGGGAGCGGTAGCGGTCGCCGCTATCGCAGAGCACGGTCACGATCCGATGGCCAGGACCGATGCGGCGCGCCGTCTCCACCGCCGCGGCCACATTGATCCCCACCGAGCCTCCCAGGAACAGTCCCTCCTGCCAGAGCAGTCGGTAGATGGTGTCAAGGGCATCCTGGTCGGCGATGCGCACGGCGTCATCGATCGGGGCGCCCTCCAGGTTGGCGGTGACGCGGCTGTTGCCGATGCCCTCGGTAATCGAGCTGCCCTCGGCGTGGAGTTCGCCGCTGCTGGCCCAGCTGTGCAGGGCGCTGCCGTAGGGATCGGCCAGCACGCAGCGCACCCGCGCGTCCCGCTCCTTGAGGTACAAGGCCACACCGGCATAGGTGCCGCCAGTACCGGTGGCCGCCACCCAGGCATCCACCTTCCCGCCGCACTGCTCCCAGATCTCCGGGCCTGTGCTCTCGTAATGGGCGCGACGGTTGGCGAGGTTGTCGAACTGGTTGGCCCAGACGGCACCGGGAATCTCGGCGGCAATGCGGCCGGAGAGCCTCACGTAGTTATCCGGGTTGGCATAGGGCACCGCCGGCACGGTGCGCACCTCCGCCCCGAGGCTGCGCAGCAGGCCGATCTTCTCGGCCGACTGGGTGTCGGGGATCACGATCAGGCAGCGGTAGCCGCGGGCATTGCAGAGGTGGGCCAGGCCGATGCCGGTGTTGCCGGCGGTGCCCTCCACGACGGTGCCGCCAGGCCGCAGTTCACCGCTTCGTTCGGCCTCCTGAAGGATCCCCAGGGCGGCGCGGTCCTTCACCGAGCCACCCGGATTCATGAATTCGGCCTTGCCGAGGATGTCGCAGCCGGTGAGCTCACTGAGGGCCCGAAGGCGGATCAGGGGGGTGTGGCCCACGGCGGCGCTGAAGCCCTCAGAGATGCCGGACGGGATGCTGGTGTCTGACGTGATGCCGCCCATGCCTGCTGGCCTGCCGGTTCGAGATTGCGTGGCCGGATCGTAGGGAACCTTCCTAGGGTCGCATCGCCTGAGGGACGGTTGGATGGGTTCCGCGGAGCCGCAGAGCGGGCTAGTCCGCCCCGCCCAACCCCCCCCGTCCAGGACCAGCCTCTCGGACCTGGAGACCCGCTACCGGCGGGTGCGACGCCGGAGTGAGGCCCTGATCGCGCCACTGGAACCGGAGGATCTGGGTCTGCAGGGCATGGCCGATGCCAGCCCGCCGAAGTGGCATCTCGGACACACCGCCTGGTTCTTCGAGGAGTTCCTGCTGCGGCCGGCCCTGGAGGGGGATGGCGGAGACAGCGACGCTGCCCACCCGGCCGGCGCCGCCCTGGAGTGCCCCTCGCTGACCTACGAACCAGCCGACCCACGCTGGCGCTACCTCTTCAACAGCTATTACGACGCCGTCGGCGCCCGCCATCCACGCCCCGAGCGAGGCCTGCTGAGCCGTCCGCCGATCGATGAGGTGCTCGCCTGGCGTCACCGCATCGACGCCGCCCTTGGGCAGCTGCTGGCCGCAGCAGCGACGGAGCGCCTCGCCGCCGACAACGGGCTTCTGGAGCTCGTAGAGCTGGGCCTGCAGCACGAACAGCAGCACCAGGAGTTGCTGCTGATGGACCTGCTGGATGGCTTCTCCCGCAACCCCCTTGAACCGGTCTACGACGCGGGTGACGCAGGGCCGGAGGCAGCCTTTGAGCGGGCCTGGCGCCCGAGCGATGGCGGCGACTGCCGAATCGAGGCGCTGGCTGTCGCGGAGGGGCGTGATGGGCTCCCTGCCGAGGGAGGTGCCGATGGCCCGGGCCCGAGGACGGACCTGGCGGCGAAGCGGGATTCCGGCCCAACCGAAAGCAGCTGGCGGCACCATTCCGGCGGCCTCATGACGATCGGCCATCCGGGACCCTCGGGCCTTGGCCGGGGAGAGGCTGGCCTTAACCGCAATGGCGAAAACGAAAGGGCGCCACTCGGTGCCGAAGGCCGTGGCGCGTTGGCCCCCTTCCACTTCGACAACGAAGCGCCCCGCCACCAGGTGTGGCTGGAACCCTTCGCCCTGGCCGAGCGACTGGTGACCAACGCCGCCTTCGCCGACTTCATCGCCGACGGCGGCTACCGCCGTCCCGAACTCTGGATGAGCGAGGGCTGGGCCGTGGTGCAGCAGCGTGGCTGGCAGGCGCCCCGCTACTGGCGCGGCGATGACCTCTTCACGCTGGCCGGCCGCCGCCGCCGCGATCCCCAGGCGCCGGTGCGGCACCTGAGCTGGTTCGAAGCGGATGCCTACGCCCGCTGGGCTGGGGCACGGCTGCCGAGCGAGGCCGAGTGGGAAATCCTGGCCGCCGCCGGAGACCTGGAGCAGGCCCACGGGGTGCTGTGGCAATGGACCGGCAGCCCCTACCGGCCCTATCCGGGCTTCCGGCCGGCCGCGGGGGCCGTGGGGGAATACAACGGCAAATTCATGACCTCCCAGTTCGTGCTACGGGGCGGCGGCTTCCTCACACCGGAGGGCCACGCCGGCGCCGAGCGTGTCACCTATCGCAACTTCTTCCCGCCGGCGAGCCGCTGGATGGCCAGTGGTTTGCGGCTGGCGCGCGAACTCCCCTGAGGGCGGGGCATAACCTCGATACGATCGACACCGATCCCTTCCGGCGGCGGCCCGATGCTTCCCAGGCCCCCTGCCGACCGCACGGTTGCCGCACCCGGCCGCCCCCCGGGACTGACTCCGAACCATGGCGAACGACAGGGATCCGGAACAACGGCTCCTGAGGCGGACACCGCGGCCCACCCCCCGCCAGGCGATGGTCCTGCCGTGACGGCTCCCCAGACGGCGGAACTGCTCGATCTCCATCCCGCCCCCGCCGATCTGGAGCGGCTGGTGCTTCAAGGAATGGCACGGCAACCGCGGCAGCTGCCCGCGTGGCTGCTCTACGACGCGGAGGGCTCCCGCCTGTTCGAGGCGATCGGCCAGCAACCCGAATACCGCCTCACGCGCCAGGAAACCGCCCTGCTGCGGGAGCGGGCCTCGGAGCTGGCCCGGTCACTGGCGGAAGGCATCACCCCCGCCCCCGTGCTGGTGGAATTCGGGGCCGGCAACCTGAGCAAGGTGGGGCCCCTGCTGGAGGCCCTGCAACCGGCGGCCTACGTGGCCCTCGACATCAGCCTCGACCAGCTGGGGCCCTCCTGCCGCGCGCTGCAGGAACGCCATCCCGCCGTGCCGGTGCTGGGCATCTGCTGCGACTACGCCGACCTGGACCAACTGCCGCCCCATCCCCTGCTGGAGGGCCGGCCGAGGCTGGGCTTCTACCCCGGCAGCTCCCTGGGCAACTTCGACCCCCCCCAGGCCCGGGCGCTACTCAGCCGCTTCGCCCGCCTGCTGGGGCCGGGCAGTCGGCTGCTGATCGGCATCGACCAGCCGAAGGCGCAGGAGCGCCTCGAAGCGGCATACAACGATGCCGCCGGGGTGTCGGCCGCCTTTGCCTTCAACCTGCTGCGGCGCCTCAACCGGGAGCTGGCGGGCGACTTCGATCCCGCCGCCTTCACCTACCGGGCCCACTGGGAAGCCAACGCCAACCGCATCGCCATGGCCCTGGTGAGCCGCCATGCCCAGACCGTGACCCTGGCCGGTCGGCGCTGGAGCTTCACCGCCGGCGAAACCCTGATCACCGAGTACAGCGCGAAGTACACCCCGGAGGCCTTTCAGGCCCTGGCGGCCGAATCAGGCTGGCTGGCGATCCGCCGCTGGTGTGATGGCGACGACGATCTGTCCCTGCATCTGCTGGCCCAGGCAGACTCGGGGTGATGTCAC
>Ga0209298_10001216_pt1 | contig 16917 bp, 16 predicted proteins | sample S_140806_EF_Meta_FD_187325 | JGI IMG/M metagenome (GOLD analysis project Ga0209298, IMG submission 187325) | Freshwater microbial communities from Lake Simoncouche, Canada to study carbon cycling - S_140806_EF_MetaG (SPAdes) (version 2) | ecosystem: Environmental > Aquatic > Freshwater > Lake ...
ACCTCCGGCCCTGATGGAGTTGGTGGAGAAGTATGGTGCGGATGTGGTGAGGTTGTGGGTGGCGAGTGAGGATGCGAAAGAGGACGTGCCGTTTTCCACAGAGATCTTTGGTCGGGTGGGGGATAGTTATCGGCTAATCCGAAATTCGCTGAGAATCCTGCTGGGGAATTTGTCGGGATTTGATCCTAAAAAAGATGCGATCAAGGAGCGGGAGGCGCTGGACCGGTATATTTTGGCGAAGCTGGCTGAGCTGGGAAAAACGGTAAAGGAGGCTTATGAGAATTATAACTTTCCAGCGGTTTACCACGCTTTGAATCGATTTTGCTCGGTGGAGTTAAGCGCGTTTTACGTGGATGCCTGTAAGGACCGGATTTACTGCGATGCGGAGAACGATCCGAAGAGAAGATCGGCGCAGACGACGATGTTCCAGGTTCTGGATGGGTTGGTGAAGCTGGTGGCACCTGTGTTGGCGTTTACGGCGGAGGAGGCTTGGCAGAGCATGCCAGGAGGTAAGACCACTTCGGTGCATTTGGAGAAGTTTCCTGAGGTAGTAGTGCCAGCTGGTTGGAGTGCTCAAGAGTCTTCGAAGTGGGAAAAGCTCCTCGCCGTCCGCGGAAAGGTGAATGAAGCGCTGGAGGAGCAGAGAAAGTTGAAGAAGATTGGCAAGAGTTTAGAGGCAAAAGTAAAAATCGTTGGGGGAGAGTTCACGGAAGAGGATGCTGGCTTACTGGAGGAAATTTGTCTGGTTAGTGGGGTGAAGGTGGTAGGAGGAGGGGGTGCGATCGAGGTGGAAGTATTTTCCGCGGATGGTAGCAAGTGTGAACGCTGCTGGAAGCATAGTGAGGCGGTGGGCAAGCACACAGCACATCCGACCCTGTGTGGCAGGTGTGCAGGGGTGGTCTCGGGGATGCAAAGTTGAAAGAGGGAAGGTTGGGTGGTGGTTGGTTTTTGCCTGTTGCGTTGACTCTCCTTGTGGTGGATCAGGCCACGAAACTTATAGTGGAGCAGAAATTTCGGATTGGGTTAGAACTTCCGGTTCTGCCGGGTTACTTCTCGATTACTCGGGTACACAATACTGGGGTGGCGTTTGGTTTCGGTCAGGGAAATAACTTAGTGACCGGTCTTCTGGCAGTGGGAATTTTACTGTTGGCCGCTTGGGTGGTGCGAGATTGGGATTGGCAAAAAAGATGGATTCAGTGGGTGACGGGGCTTGTGGCGGGTGGAGCAGTAGGAAATTTGGTGGATCGGGTGCGCTTAGGGTATGTTTTGGATTTTTTAGACTTTCACTATGGGGGATGGAGTTGGCCTGCGTTTAATGTAGCAGACGCGGCGATTAGTGTTGGGGTGGGATTAGTGGTGTGGAGCTGGTTGATGGGGAAAACGCCTGAGAAGAGGGGTGGAGAGAGCGAGGCGAATTAGCAGTTTTTGATCCGGGGATTGCCGGTGGGCGAGTCGCGGTGCTGATTATGGAGCTTTCGGACGTGATTCATGGCTAGGGCACCAAAAACGCCAAATCCGGCCATGATGACGAACCAGAAAGTATAGCCGTACTGTGCTTTGGTGACTTCAAGAACGCGTCCGGTAAGGGCGAGGGAGATGGCGGCGCCGTAGTATTGAAAAGAGTCGATGACCCCCGCAGCAAAGCCTGCCATTTTTTTGCCTCCAATATCCATAGGGGCAGCAGATCCGACGATGGAGTGAGTGGAGTTGGCGGTAAAGGAGATCAGGACAAGAATGGTGCAGCCGAGAAGAATTCCTCCCGCCGTAGGCCCCACATGGCCGAGCAGGAGCACGACGGCTGCGATTGAGATCACCGCAGCTTCGATTATGTAAAGGGACATGGCCACGGGGGAGCGGTGGCCCTTAAAAAAGCGGTCGGAGACCCAACCTGCAAGGAAAGAGCCTGCGACGGCAACGATGGGCATGAGTTCGAGGGTTCTTCGTGCAGCCGTGGGAATATTGGTCTTCATATCGAAGCCCATCTGATCTTGGAAGTAGAGGATGGCGATTTGGTCTGAGCTGGAGCGGACAGCGCCGGTGCAGGCATAGGCAGCGGCGTAGAACCAGACAAGAGGGTGGGTGAAGATGGTGCGGAAGGATTCGGCAAGAGAAACGGTAACTCCCTTCGAGTTATCGATCTCATCCTGAATCACGCCTGCATAGCCTGCCTCCTCGGGAGTTTCCCGAGCAGCAAAGTACATGAAGAGGGCAGCCGCGGCGGTGAAGAGGGGTGGGATGCGAAAGAGCCAGCGCCACTCTCCCGCTGGAACGGTGAAGGCAAAGAAGGTAAAGCCAGCAAGGATCAGGGGGGCAATGAAGCTGACAGCGACTTGCCCAAGCTGAATCATCAGTCCAAAGATTCCGGAGAAAGTCCCGCGTTCTTGGCGGGCGAACCAGGCAGCATTGATTTTGACCATTCCTGGACAACCAAAGGATTGGAGATAGCCATTCAGGAGCCAGATCAGGGAAAAAGTGGTGAAGGTGCCTGCAAGTGAGGAGAAGCCGAAGATGAGGTTGATAGCGATGGTGCCGACTGCGCCGATCAGAAGTGATGCGCGGCCGCCGATTCGGTCGGTGAGTAGGCCGTTGATCAACTGGCCAGTTCCATAGGCAAGTGACCAGATAGCGATCATGTCGGTGATTTGGGATGTGGTGAAGTGGAACTCGGCAATCATTCCCGGGGTGGCGAAACGGAAGTTGTAGCGACACATGTAGTAGGCCCCGTAGAGGAGTCCGATCGAGACCCAGTTCAGGCCGCGCCTGGATCGAAAGCCGGGGGGGTAGGAGGTCGGGCGGGAGGTTGCGGCAGCTGACATGGATCGATCCTATGGATTCAAGGAGTGAAGGGGAATCGGAAAGGGGGTGAGTTTCGGGGGGCGGATGGGGTAGGGTGGTGAATGGATTTGCGATTATTTCGCCACGTGATTTGGGATTGGAATGGGACTTTGCTGGATGATGCGTGGCTTTGTCGGGAGATTATGAATGGTCAACTCAAGCGGCGGGGTCATGCAACGATCAGCAGTGAGCGGTATGAGGAGGTTTTCGATTTTCCTGTTGAGGGTTACTATCGAAAGGTGGGATTTCGTTGGGAGAAGGAGACGTTTGAACAGGCAGGGACTGAGTTCATCGTGGAGTACGAAAAAAGGAAAAAGGAGTGCCGACTACAAATTGGGGCGAAAGATCTTTTGGAAAAAATAGAGAAGGCGGGGTTGTCCCAAGCTGTGCTCTCTGCGTATTCACACGTCTCCTTGGAGGAGTTTCTCGAGCACTTTAGGGTGCGGGGATATTTTCGTACGATCGCAGGAAGTCGGGATCACTATGCCGCGGGTAAAGTTGAGCATGGATTAAAAATGTTGGAGGAGTTGCACGTTCCAGCGAAAGAGGCAGTTCTGGTTGGCGACACCACACACGATGCGGAGGTGGCAAAGGCGATGGGGGTTGCCTGTATTTTGATTCCCTGTGGGCATAATAGTCGGAATCGGTTGATGCGGTGTGGGGTGAAAGTTGTGGAGGGTTTGGGAGAGCTGCAGATCGAAGCTTAAAAAAATGATCACCCTGAGAGAAGGGGTTTGATAGAGTGCAGAAGATGAATGTGGCAATGATCGACTATGGCAGAGGAAATCTGCGAAGTGTGGAGAGAGCTTTAGAGAGGGCGGGGGGAAAGGTGACTCGGGTAGAGAGCGTGGCAGGCTTGAAAAACGCTGAGACAGTGGTTTTGCCAGGGGTAGGGTCGTTTGGGGATGCGGTGGAGGGATTGAAGCAGAGAAAACTTTGGGATCCGCTACGAGATTGGGTGAAAGCGGATCGGCCGTTTCTGGGGATCTGTTTGGGGTTTCAGCTTCTTTGGGAAGAGGGTGAGGAGGCGCCGGGAGTGAAAGGGTTGGGACTTTTTGGTGGTCGTGTCAGTAAATTTCGGGGTGAAGGTTTAAAAATTCCACTGATCGGGTGGAATCAGGTGCGGGTTCACGATTCGAAGATGAATTATTTTGAGGGTGGAGATAGATTTTTTTATCACGTTCACTCCTACCGTCCTGAATCGGTGTCCGCAGAATATCTGATATGTGAAACAGAGTATGGGGGTTGGTATCCGAGTGGGGTTAAGAAAGGGAAAGTAGCGGGGTTTCAATTTCACCCAGAGAAAAGCCAAGATTCCGGCATCTCACTGCTAGGGAGTTGTTTAACTGCGATTCAGCGTGGGTGACTTGCATTCCTCCTTAAACTTTCTATTTTAATTGAATGACAAATAAATTGATTCGTCTTGCCGTGTTAGGGTTGGTAGTTGGTTTGGCTTCCGCAACTATGGCCGGGGAAGGCTGTGGTAGCTGTGGAGATAGCGATAGCGGTGCAAAAAAGAAAAGCACCAACAACGTCACCCCTTCCGATAAGAAATAACGTTTCGAAAAACAAAAACCCAGCCTCGATAAATTCGGGGCTGGGTTTTTTGTTGTCGGGTGAGGACTAGTTTTTTGGCCGCCCGAGCTTGGCTTTCATTGTCACTGGGGTCTTTGGATTATCCCGAGGATCCCGTGGCTTCGCGACGATTTTGTCTGCCACCTCCATGCCTTCGATGACTTCACCGAAAGCGGAGTATTGACCGTCAAGGAAGGCGGTTTCTGTGACACAGATAAAGAACTGGCTGCCGCTAGAGTTCCTTTGTGGGTTGACTTCGTCCCCTGTGCGCGCGGCGGAGACGGTGCCCCGCTTGTGTTTGTTTTTAATTTCTGCGGGCACGGTGTATCCAGGGCCGCCTGTGCCGTGGGAGGAGCGGTTGTTAGCATCCTTACTGGTAGGGTCGCCACCTTGGATCATGAAACCGGGGATGACGCGGTGGAAGGTGGTGCCATCGTAAAATCCTTCTTTAACGAGCTTCTTAAAGTTCTCGGCATGCTTCGGGCAGTTGACCGAGTCGAGTTTGATGACGATGATGCCGTCGTCGGTGGTTAAGGTGATGATATCTTCTTCAATGATGGTAGGTTTCATGTCTTTGGATTCCTTTGGGGTGGGGGTGTTGGTTTCCGCCGCATGTGCGGCAAAAGCAAAGAGGAGGGTTAAGGCGAACGGGGTGATGATCTTTGTCGCAGGGATAGAATTAAGCATGTCGAAGAATGGTCCAAGATGCCCCTTCGGCCAATAATGAATTTCCAACTATGGCATGCTCTCGTTTGATCATCGCTAGGGCCACCAACCCCGGGAGGTTGACGTCCGAGGCCAGGCTACTCATTTTTCCCGCAACCAATCCGTCCGAGGTTGTGCATTCCCCCATTCGTTTCGGGGCGGTATCGCTCGTGCCCAAGACACAGAGGTGGCGGTTGACGTGGCCGACGCTTCGAAGGCGGGAGATGACCTCTTGTCCGATGTAGCAACCTTTGGTGGAGCTGATGGCGTCGGATTCGAAACCTGCCTCGGGTGGGAGGGTATCGGGTCCGACGTCCACTCCCCAAAGAGGAAGTCCACGAGCGATACGCAGGGGTTCCCAGTCGAGTAGGGGGGAGGCGGCAGGTTTCCATGAGGAGGTGGAGGGAATCCAGAGGTCGATTCCGGGCTCGCGAAAGCGTGGGCAGAGAAAGTAAAGGGCGTCTGCGGGGGTATGGGAGGGAGGAGAGGTAAGAGTGGGGAAGTGAGCGAGGGTGTAGGAGGAGGAGATGTCCTCAACGGTGACATCATCGGCGACGATAAATTTTTCGATTCGGGACCGGATCGATTCACGAAGCGAGAAGTCGGTTTCAATGAGGAGGGAGTCGGGGGTGGCGGCGATGTGGAGATCGGCCTCAAGTCGACCTTTAGAGGTGATAATGGCGGAGCGAATGGCGGAGCCGGGGATTAGTTTTTTTAGATCTTGAGTGACTTGGCCGTTGAGGAAGCGAAGGCGGTCGGCACCGGATAGGCGGAGGAGAGTTCGGGGGCCGGGAAGCCACGCGGGGGCTGGAGATTTGATCTTTTGGAGGAGGTTGGGATTCATCAGAGTGGTGGGGTGACGGATGAACATTTCATGGATGAGGCGTTACGCCAAGCTCGGAAGGCAGCGGCCAAGGGGGAGGTGCCGGTGGGTGCGGTGTTGGTGGTGAATGGAGCGATTGTGACGAGGGCTCACAATCAGGTGGAGGAGTTGAAGGATGCGACGGCTCATGCGGAGATGTTGGTGGTGACGGCGGCGGCGGGGGAGATGGGGGATTGGCGTTTGAACGAGGCGACGGTTTACGTGACGAAAGAGCCGTGTCCGATGTGTGCGGGGGCGATGGTGTTATCCAGAGTGAAAAAAGTGGTCTACGGGGCTGCCGATCCCAAGGGCGGGGCGGCGGGTGGGGCGTTGAATTTATTGCAGTTTGAGGGGCTGAACCATAAGTGTGAAATTCGCAGTGGGGTGAGGGCGGAGGAGTGCCGTGAAATTTTGCGTGAATTTTTTCAGGAGAGAAGGAAGGAGGGTAGCGCGAATGGAGAGTCTTGAAGGCATAAGGTGGCCATTCGGCAATGGGGTGAGTGTGATCAAGGTGGGGCCGGCGGGGTTAGTTGCTTTATCCAAGCCCAGTGGGATTCGATCCCAGCCCAAGGAAGGCGGAAAAGATTCGATGGCTCTGCTCACCTGCAGCTATTCGCTGAAAGATGAGGCGTATCACATTCCTCCAGACAAGGGTGGAGGTAAGGTGTGGTTGTTGCACCGATTGGATGGAGGGACTTCTGGGGTAATTTTGGTGGCCAGTGAGGAGCAGACTGCTGCTGAGGTGAAGTATGCGTTTGCCCAACATCAAGTGCGGAAGAGGTATATTGCAATGGTGTTTGGATGGCCCGAGAGAGTGAACGCGATGTGGAAGGATCGGATTGAGGTGGTGAAGGATAGGGGGAGGGTGCGGGCAAAGCCTGGAAACGGTTCATGGGCTGAGGCGGTGATGAAGGAAAGAGGCAGGGGCAAGGGTGCGGCAGGCGGGATGAGCTTATTAGAGCTAGAGCCAAAGACAGGTCGGACGCATCAACTGCGGATTCAGTGCTCTCAGCGCAATCTTCCAATTGTGGGGGATCGGACGTATGGAGATTTTGAAAAGAATCGAATCTTCACAAAAAGCACGGGCCAGCAGGGTATGTTTCTGCATGCGGAGAGGGTGAAGGTACCTTTTCGCGGAAATGATTGGGAAGCGAGTGTAGCTGTGCCGAGTCATTTTACTGTTGGGAATTAGGAATGTTTTGGAAGCTTGCCGTGGCTCACTTGAGTCGGGAGTGTGGAGAGCAATGAAGCTGGGATCCCCCCTAGGCGAAGATAAACTTTCCTTGAGATTGGTGGCTGCGTTGGCTTTCGGAGTTTTGGTTCTGGATGGGGTTTTGGGGTGGAGGGGAGTGATCTCAGGCAATGTGGTGGTGGCTTTGGCCCTGGTAGCCGTCGGGGCTGTCTTGATCTTTGCGTTGCGGAACCGAATTCGAAGTTTGCGCGTGGGTGGGGTGGCGGTCGAGTTGAAGAGTCAAAAGAGTCCCCTAGAGAATCCAGCGCCGCATTCGAATCCGATTCGGAAAATATATGCTTGGACGTTGCACTGGGCGGGCACGCCTTACGCATTGCCGGCGTTGGTTGTGATTTCGTTTCTCGAATCTTCGATTTTTCCTATTCCGCCTGATGTTTTGCTGATTCCGATGGTTTTGGCGAATCCCTCGCGGGCGTGGGTTTATGCCCTCGCCTGTACGGGGGCATCGGTGGTGGGGGGATGGGCAGGGTACGGGATCGGTCATTTTCTTTATGATTCGGTGGGGGTCCCTGTGATCGCTTTTTATCACCTGCAAACCCAGTTCGAGACCTTTCGCAATATCTTTAACACCTATGGGGCCTGGATTGTTTTGATCAAGGGAATGACTCCTGTGCCCTACAAATTGATTACGATCACGGCGGGGGCAACGGGAATGAACTTAATCACGTTTTCGATTGCGTCTGTCATCTCCCGAGGGATGCGATTCATAATCGAAGCGGAGCTTTTGCGGAGATTTGGTCCTTCCATCCGTCCGAAAATCGATCGCTATTTAGAGGCTATTTTGGTGGTTCTGCTAATTCTGCTGGTGGGCGGGTTTTTCCTTCTGAAATTCCTCAAATAAGGGGGGGAGGGAGGTTAAAAATAGTTTGAACGTTTTGCCTCCTCCCCTGTCTATTACTACAGATCGTTTACATCTCCTAGTGTTTGGCAAGAAGCGTGGGTTTGATCACCCGCGCTTCTTGTTTTTACACACACCTCATAGGCAATAACTTAGAATATTAGATTATTTAATACATATAGAAACTTAATTATTGTAATTTCCACATTCATCGATCATTGTTTCGGTTCTTCTCATGATTTCTAAGATTCATCACTATCAAGTGGGAATGCATGCGACTCGCCTTTCGGAGGACCTACAAAGGGAGATTTGGGGTTTTGCTCAAGCGGTGATCGATGAGGTAAATCAAGATTGTGCTGACAATCGAATGAAATATTGGAAAAGTCGCCTGACCCTTTCTGTTGAGCACGCCAAGGCAAGTGGGATGGATGCCGAGGAAATTGCGCATCAGTGTCAGTTAACATTATGTTCAAGCAGGGGAACGAAGCCGATGCCGGGAGATTCCCTGAGTAGAATCGAATCTTATCTCCAAACCCAAGGGGTCCCAGCGAGGCTACTTTCGTTCAATCAGGCAAGGGCAGCGGGCCAATTTCACTCTCGCTAACTTATTTCCTTTTCCTATCTGGGCGAACCGCCCTTCGCTTGACCCATAGAATCTTTTCCGTCACATTGTGTCTGTATGGCACACGGCTTATATGCGGTTGAGGCTCAAGGGGTGGGGTATTCATACGGTCGAAAGCGTGTTCTCGATAATATCGATCTCAAATTGGAAGAGGGTGGTATGTTCTGCGTGCTGGGTCCGAACGGAAGCGGTAAAACAACACTTTTTAAGATCATTTCGACGATTTTTGCACTTCAAGATGGGGAAATTGCGGTTGGGGGTCGTAGTTTGCGCCAGTTTCCCACCCCAGTGAGAAAAAAGATTGGGGTATTATTTCAGAATCCAGCAGTGGATATGAAGCTTACCGTTCGGGAAAATCTCCGGCATCACGGTAACCTTTACGGATTGGATCCGCATGATTTGGAGACACGGATTAACAAAAACCTCGAGGCACTAGGGGTTGAAAATCGGGGAGGGGAGATGGTGGAAAGTCTTTCGGGTGGTCTGCGTCGAAGAGTAGAAATTGCCAAGGTTCTACTTACCCGTCCAAGTATCCTTCTGATGGATGAACCTACGACTGGGTTAGATCCCGCGATTCGTTCGGAGCTTTGGAGCATCATTTCAGGAATCCGTAATACTCGTAAATTGAGTGTTCTCTTTACAACACACCTTTTAGAGGAAGCCGAGCCTGCGGATGAGATTCTGCTTCTGGATCAAGGTCACTCAGTCGCGTCTGGAAAGGTTTCTGAGCTCCGCAGTTCCTTAGGCAAGGAGTATGTTCGACTCGGAACGTATAGCCCCAAAAAGTTAGCGGCAAAAATCCGCAAAGAGGGGGAGATCGAAGTCACGGCAGAGCCAGCATCCGTCAAGGTGGTGCCGACTCGTGGGCAGGCAGCTCCGCTGGCAATTCGGTTGTGGCGCGAGTACAACCATGAGGTTACCTCCGTTACACTTTGCCGTCCTACTTTAGAGGATCTTTTCCTCGAAAAAACAGGCCGACTCTGGTCGTCCACCCCTGGGGAGATTTAATTCTATGTTCATGCAAGCCTCCTACAGCCTAGCCCTCCGAGAGGTAACCCGCTTCATTCGCCAAAAAAATCGAGTGATTGGGGCGATGGCCACACCTGTTTTATTCTGGTTTTTGCTTGGTTCAGGAGTGGGTCGCTCCCTCGTGGCCCCAGGATTCCGTGAAAGGACCGATTACTTAACCTATTTCTTTCCTGGTATCGTTCTGCTGATCATTCTTTTTACCGCGATTTTTTCGACTGTCTCGGTCATTGAAGATCGGCGTGAGGGATTTCTTCAGGGAGTCCTCGTCGCGCCGGACGGGCGATCAGCCATTCTCTTTGGAAAATTGATCGGAGGGACTCTCTTGGCGGTATTCCAAGCGATCGTCGTAGTTCTCTTAGCTCCGTACTCCGATTATCATCCTGACGCACGAGTCCTATTTTACCTCTTGGCCATTATTTCTGTGCTGGCGGTTGGGCTAACCGCTCTTGGGTTTCTGATCGCTTGGCCGATGGATTCGACCCAAGGCTTTCACGCTCTAATTAATCTCTTTTTCGTTCCCCTCTGGTTTTTGAGCGGGGCCCTTTTCCCCCCGGCAGGAGCGGCTGAATGGATCCGTGTTCTCATGCGGTTCAATCCTTTGAGCTATGGGCATGATGCTTTGGCAGGGTTACTGGCGACACGGCCAGGGATGCCATTGCCGGTAGATCTTTCTCACGATTTTTCGATTGTTTGTGCCACAACACTTTTGCTCGTGATGGCCTGTGCTCTTCAGGTCAGCCGGCGTTCGTGACCCCTGAAGTACCGGTTCGACCCGGTCCGCGTCCCGCCAACCGAAACCTAACCGCAGCAATTTGGGCTTTGCTGGTTGCTGGACTGATTGCAGTCATTGCAGCTGGCGTTCGTGAAATCTGGATTTCAGCGGAGAGACAGAATTTCCAGGAGTTGCCTGTTCTAGGAAAAATTTCGGAGTTTCAACTTACTGAAAGGGATGGTCAGACCAAGACCCTAGCCGATTTGAAGGGTGAGGTGTGGCTTGCCAACTTTTTCTTCAGCACCTGTCCTGGCCCTTGTCCGATTTTAACAAGTCGGATGGCTGAAGTAGCGCAAGCGGTACGAAGAACGAAAGGAAAAGTGCGGATTGTTTCGATCACTGTGGATCCGCAGACCGATACTCCCGAGCGACTTCGCCAATACGCAGATAAGTACAGTGCAGGAAAAAACTGGTGGTTTCTCACGGGATCGATGAAAGAGATCTATCGCTTGGCTCGAGAGGGAATGAAGCTGGTGGTGGAAGAGAACCCTCCTGAGTCGATTCCACAGGCGGGAAAAATGCTGCACAGCACCAAGGTGGCACTGGTGGATGGTCAGGGCCAGGTGCGTGCTTACTACAATGGAACCGATGCGGATCTTTTGGCCCGAGTTTTGCCAGATATAGGATCTCTTTTGCGGGAAGAGGAGAAGAAGAAATGACCTTTCAGGATTTACCGCTGCTGAATGCCTGTCTGAATGGGACAACCGCGCTGCTTCTTTTGGCTGGTTGGATTCAAATTAAGCGGGGAAACAAAGAGGCTCATCGAAAGATTATGACGACGGCATTTTGCGTCTCGACTGTTTTTCTAGCCTCCTACCTTCTGCATAAGTTTACCGTGGGTCCTAAGCTGTTCCCCATGCAGGGTTGGGTACGTACCCTTTATTTCTTTATTTTGATTCCGCATACGATTCTGGCTGTAGTGAACTTGCCTTTTATTTTGGCGGTTGTTTGGTTTGCTGCGACAGGTCAGTTTGAGAAGCACAAGAGGCTGACTCCTTGGGTATGGCCCGTCTGGATGTATGTTTCGGTTACAGGGGTCATCGTTTATCTCATGCTTTACCGCTGGTGCGCTTAGGCCTCGCCTTCATCACTACCGGAAAAGATAGGGTCTGCCCCTAACCTGGGGGGAGCGGATTACTTGCAACTCAGTCTCAAAAGGGGCAGATTTACCTAGTGGAGACTCATGAAGTAAAAGGTAATGGGCACGACCTAAATCTGACGCAGATAGGGGCGGGGACAGAGGTTCGGGTCAGCCGATTAGAGTGTCCTCCGCACACGTGCCAAAGGTTGAGGGAGATGGGTTTCTGTGAAAATGCTCTTATAACAAAAATACGTGGAGGTGCGGATCTTGTTTGTTGGGTGTGCGGAACTCGGGTGGCTCTGAGCGCTCGTCTAGCCAAGCAGATTTTAGTGGAGCATGTGGACGGAAGGTCCTAGGGATTTTCAACACGGGGAGTTGGCCCCGTCTTACCGATGAAGCACGATGGGGTGAAACGCTGGGTGGCAGTGATCGGGAATCCGAATGCTGGCAAGAGCACTCTTTTTAATGCTCTCACCGGTTTACGGCAGCGGGTTGGGAATTATCCTGGAGTAACCGTCGAAAAAAGAACAGGAACCGCATTTACTTTGCACGGGGAGGCGATGGAGCTGATCGACCTACCCGGGATGTATAGCCTTTTGCCTCAGTCGCCAGATGAGAAGATTGCCCTGCAAGTGTTGCGAGGGGAATCGCCTGGGGTGCCCCGACCCGATGTGATCCTTTGCGTGGTGGACGCGAGTAATTTAGAGCGAAATCTTTTTCTAGTGACTCAGGTGATGGATCTAGGAGTGCCTGTCTTAGTCGCCCTGAATATGGTCGATATGGCAGAGAGCAGGGGGGTGCGACTCCGACCCCAGGAGCTAAGCCAAAAGCTCGGTATTCCCTTTATCCCCACCCAAGCCCATCGAGGAAAAGGGATGGTGGAACTGCGTGCCGCTTTAGGACAAACGCTTCTTCATCCAGGCCCGCGAAAGTGGACTATGCCACCGCCTCTGGCTGTTGCCGTGGGGCAGATTGCGGCAGCGTGGCGGGATTCCTTACCCGCAGAGGGGAGGGCTGAGGGCAAAGCGCTGGAGCTTCTTGCGGGTTCCGATTTCGGACCAGAGGGGGCACGAAAACTCGCGCAAGCGTGGCGAGAAAGATTTCGAAAAGAGGCGTACGACTGGTCAGCAGCCGTGGTGCATGCGCGGTATGAGTATGTGCGAAATGTTTTAGGGGAGGCGGGCATGATTGGTGGAACACGAGTGGCCAGTTGGACCGATTGGATCGATGCGATTGTTCTGCATCCTGTGGCAGGCTGGGGTGTTCTCGCCGCCATGATGGTTTCCCTTTTTGTCTCCATATTTTCGATTGCCTCCTACCCCATGGAGTGGATCGATAGCGGTTTTACCTGGGCTGGGCAACTGCTGGAAAGTCAGATGCCTGCGGGAATACTTCGGGAACTTTTCGTCAATGGGATTTTGGCTGGGGTTGGGGGTGTGGTTATCTTTTTACCGCAAATTCTAATTCTCTTTTTCTTTTTAGGGTTGCTGGAGGATTCGGGTTATTTAGCGCGGGCCGCTTTTCTTTTAGATCGGGTGATGCACCGGGTGGGGTTGAGCGGAAAATCGTTCATCCCCCTGCTTAGCTCCTACGCTTGTGCCATTCCCGGAATCATGGCAACTCGGACGGTTGAAGATCCGAAAGACAGATTAACGACGATTCTCATCGCGCCGCTGATGAGCTGCTCGGCCCGCATTCCCGTTTACACCACACTCATTGCAGCCGCTGTGCCCGTGGCTCTTGTTCCTGTTTGGGGGAAAGCAGTTGCTCTGCTGGGTTTGTATGCGTTGGGGACGGGCACCGCTTTCTTTCTGGCCTGGATGTTTCGGAAGAAAATGTTGGGGGGAGTCTCTCCTCCGTTGATCCTTGAGCTCCCGCCCTATCGTTGTCCCGCATTTCAAACGGTGGCTCTACGGATGTGGGAGCGGGCCCTGATATTTCTCCGAAGGGCAGGGACGGTCATTCTGGCTCTTTCTATACTTCTCTGGTTTGTTTCGAGTTTTCCGAGGAGTTCGGAGGATGAATCGATGAATTTGGCGGGAAGCTTTGCCGGGCAGTTGGGGCATTGGATGGAGTCGGTGATTCGGCCGCTGGGTTTTGACTGGAGGATAGGCATTGGTTTGGTGGCCTCCCTTGCGGCGAGAGAGGTTTTTGTGAGCACGATGTCGATTGTCTATCATGTGGGTGGAGAGGAGGGCGGACTGGTCGCAGCGATGCGTGGGGCAGCTTGGCCGGACGGAGCACTCATTTATACTCCTTTGACCTGTCTCTCGCTTTTGGTGTTTTACGTTTATGCATTGCAGTGCCTCAGCACCGTCGCGGTGGCCAAGAGGGAAACAGGTGGATGGGGATGGCCGGCATTTATGATGCTCTACATGACTGGGCTGGCCTACTTTGCGGCATGGTTGGTGCAAATCGTCGGGCATGCCCTAGGTTTTTAAGATGACAGCAAATTGGCAGGGCCTCCTTGTGGGCGGATTCGTTTTTGCGGCATTGATTTATCTCCTCATCAAGTTTTTCGGGAAAGGTGGAGGCAAGGGAACAGGTTGTGGAAAATGTTCCTCCTCATCCTAAAAGCGGGGTTATTCTAATTCTATGAATCCCCTTCAGGCCATTTCTAGCCACGCCAAGCTGGGGAAACTACAGCCCAAGAATCCATTCGTTCTGGATTGGATTCAAAAGACAGCCGACCTTGTCCAGCCAGAGAATATATTTTGGTGCGACGGGTCGGAAGAGGAAAAGGCCTATTTGATGGAGCAAGCGGTGAAGCAGGAGGTGCTGATTCCCTTAGATCAAAAGAAATGGCCGGGGTGTCACTATCATCACTCCAACCCGAACGACGTTGCTCGGGTAGAGCAGTGCACCTACATCTGTACTCGGCGACAGAAGGAGGCAGGTCCGACCAACAACTGGATGGAACCGAAAGCCATGCGCCAGAAACTCCAAGGCCTCCTTCAGGGTTCGATGAAGGGACGGACCCTGTTTGTGATTCCCTATTTGATGGGGCCGTCGGGTTCCCGGCTTTCCAAAGTCGGAGTGGAGCTGACTGATTCGATTTACGTGGTGCTGAACATGCGGATTATGGCACGCATGGGGAAGGTGGCTTGGGACCATCTAGGAAATTCCGAGGATTTCAACCGTGGGACCCATACAGTTCTCGATTGTAATCCGGAGCGCCGTTTCATCTCTCATTTCCCGGAAGAGAATGAAATTATCTCGGTGGGCTCAGGATATGGTGGAAATGCTCTTTTGGGGAAAAAGTGCTTGGCACTCAGGATCGCCTCTTATTTGGGGCGCGATGAAGGCTGGTTGGCTGAACACATGCTGGTCTTGTGTGTGGAAGACCCGGAAGGCCGGAAAACGTATGTGGCTGCCGCTTTTCCTTCGGCTTGCGGAAAGACTAACTTTGCCATGATGATCCCACCCCATTCCTACAAGGGGTGGAAGATTACGACCATCGGAGATGATATCGCATGGATGAAGCCTGCAGCGGATGGACGACTGCATGCGATTAATCCTGAAAACGGATATTTCGGAGTCGCTCCAGGGACCAATCTAAAATCAAACCCGAACGCCATGAAGACGATGGCCCGGGATACGATTTTCACCAATGTGGCCCGTACTCCGGATGGGGATGTCTGGTGGGAGGGAAAAGATAATCCGCCGCCCGCCGACCTGATTGATTGGAAAGGAAAGCCATGGGATCCGAAGAGCGGGGGAAAAGCAGCTCACCCGAACAGCCGTTTTACTTCTCCGATGAAGAATAATCCGGCACTTGCGGTGGAGGCGGATGATCCTCAGGGTGTGCCGATCAGTGCGATTATCTTCGGAGGACGAAGGGCGACCACCATGCCTTTGGTTTTTCAGGCCTTTAGCTGGTTCCACGGTGTGTTTGTTGGGGCGTCGATGGGATCGGAGACAACGGCGGCCGCAGTGGGATCGGTCGGACAAGTTCGGCGGGACCCAATGGCGATGCTTCCCTTTTGCGGGTACAACATGGGGCAATATTTCGATCACTGGATGGAGATGAGGCGACATATCGAGATTCTTCCCCGGATCTTTCATGTGAACTGGTTTCGAAAAGATGGGGCAGGGAGGTTCTACTGGCCTGGTTTTGGGGAGAATATGAGGGTTTTGGAGTGGATTATTGGGCGATGTCACGGGCAGAAGGATGCCCGGGAGAAGTCGATTGGCTGGGTGCCCCGATTTGACGATATGAATTTAAAGGGAATGGAGGAAATGACCCGAGAGCGTTTCGATGAAATGATGAAGATCGATCCGGAGGAGTGGCGAAATGAACTCGTATTGCAGAACGAGCTTTTCTTGAAGCTATATCACGAGCTGCCCAAAGAGATGATTTATCAAAGAGAGCTACTGGTGGCTCGATTATAAAAGTGCTTTGGACGCTACTGGGATTGAACCAGTGACCTCCTGCGTGTGAAGCAGGCGCTCTACCACTAAGCTAAGCGTCCGATAGAGAGTAAACAGTAGTCCAGAATGAACAAAATGGCGAGTCTATGAATTGTCTTCTGGAGCTTGCCTCAGTTTGAGGGAAGGATGGAGGGGTGAAAAATTGGTCCATCATCGTTTTAGTAGGATTCTTGATTTTAGGTGGCGGTTGCCAGCGAGGGTTGCGAGTTGAAGAGCCCGCTGGGCAGAAGCCAGAGGGGATGGTTTGGATTCCTGGGGGGAGGTTTCTCATGGGAGGGCCGGGTGAGTCGGCCTGTCGGCAAGCTTTGGCGGCTACCGATCCCAAGAAACCGACCTGTAGTTTATTGCGGGGTGGGTTTACCGATTCTCAGCCATCGCACGAGGTGGAGGTGAATGGGTTTTGGATGGATGAGACTGAGGTAACTAATGATCAGTTTCAAAAATTTATTCAGGCGACCGGTTATGTAACCGTGGCGGAGCGGAAACCTAAGGCGGAGGATTTTCCAGGGGCGCCTGAGGAGATGTTGGTGCCTGGCTCGGTCTGTTTTAGGAGCCCTAAGAACTCCGTTTCTTTGGATGATTTCGCAGCTTGGTGGAGTTATCTGCCGGGGGCCTGTTGGAATCATCCGCTGGGCAAGGGAACTGATCTGGTGGGAAAAGGAGCTTTCCCAGTGGTCCATGTGGCTTATGAGGACGCGGAGGCGTACGCCAAGTGGGCGGGAAAACGGTTACCAACCGAAGCCGAATGGGAGCGGGCGTCGAGGGGAGGGAAGGAGGGAGAAACATATCCATGGGGAAATGAATTTCGCCCCATCGGGAAATGGATGGCCAACACTTGGCAGGGAAGATTTCCCAATACGGACAGCGGCGAAGACGGTTGGAAGGGAGTTGCCCCCGTGCGAAAGTACCCAGCTA
>Ga0209298_10001217_pt1 | contig 16908 bp, 17 predicted proteins | sample S_140806_EF_Meta_FD_187325 | JGI IMG/M metagenome (GOLD analysis project Ga0209298, IMG submission 187325) | Freshwater microbial communities from Lake Simoncouche, Canada to study carbon cycling - S_140806_EF_MetaG (SPAdes) (version 2) | ecosystem: Environmental > Aquatic > Freshwater > Lake ...
GTACGCAAGGCGCTACCTGGGGGGCTACTGCTTCCGCTTCAACAGGCGCTTTGCACTGGCTGAGATGACTGCACGGATCGCCAATGCGGTCTGCTGCTGCATGCCCTGCACGGAGCGGGCTCTCAGGATCGCGGAGGCTTATGGGTAATCAAGAAGAACCTTGAGAAAGAACGACCAGAATTTATCGATCATGAGCTTAATGAAGAGAAAGAGCTTGGGACGGGACGTTACTAAAGGTCGCCGCGCAGAAGACGACGAAAGGAGCGCATCACCATGGCTTTGGCATCGAGCTGCTTCCCTTTCTCGGCACTTCCCTGCGTGAATGCAAGGTCGGACTCAGCTTCAAGGTCAGACTGGATGCGAAGTGCTTGACTACAGATATTGAATTTGTCATCGCCATATAGATTGAAGACCTTGAATGCAGTATAGAGTTTACCGCAATTGAATAGCAGCTCTTCTTTGCTGCCTTCTCGCAGCTTTTGCTGGTACTGAGCTGACCCTGACCCATAACCGAGGATCGCGCCTCCAGCCATAAGGACGACATAGCCACCCGACATTCCGAAGCCACCTGCGGCAAGGGAGCCTCCCCCGAGAAGTGCCAAGCCAGCAGAGGTGGCTGCGGCACCGCCGAGACCCATAAAACCTCCGATCGCTCCAGCCAGATAGGGAGCGACGACAAGGAGAACAGCAGCACCCAATCCGACCCACATCCAAGTTAAGTCCGGCCCGCTGTTTGCCTTGACGATCTTTTCGATGCAGCGATTGAACTCCTGCCATGCCATCCAGAGGGTGTAGGGGCTTTCATCCACAACCTGAGCGCAGAAGCCTAGCAAGCGTTTGCGGTCTTCGTCATCAAAGCTCAGGCTTGCCCAGTCCTTGCCATCCTGCGTTAACTCATGGTAGGCGGTGAAGGTGGCCAGCTCAATGCAGAGTGCAGCCTTCTTGGTTTCGGATAGATGGAGCTCAGCCAGCTGCTCGCGCAAGGAGTTTTCTGGCAGAACCGTCCCGATTTCGAGTAATTTGGAGGCGAGGCTGTACCACTGATCGGCCCAGGCCCGCTTCTTCTCAACATATGCCTGCTGTTCTTTGGCCTTGGCCTCCTCATTCATGAAATGTCGGCGCAGACGGCTGTAGGAGACGCTTTCCTTGCCTTCCGCCCGCAGGGCCCAGTACTTCATCGATGCGAGCCAATGGATCGCATCATTGCCGAACCCGAAGTCATTGGCGACGATTTGGATAGCGCTCAAAATCAATACAACCCCGGCTTATCGACCTTCAGCGCCGACGAGTTCTCCAGCACGATCCGGGCCGTGGCCTCATCGATACCGCCAGGCGCCCGCACCTTGACCTCCAGGGACATCTCGATCTCGACCCCCGGCAGCGCCTGCAGGTGCGACATCACCTCGACCAGGAACTTGCCGACTTGGGGGCCTGCCGTCACGGAGTCCAACTTCACCGAGGCGGTGTAGGTGGTGGGGAGGCTGGGTTTTGGCGGCGGTGGTGGGGGAATGGGATCTGGTCCAGGCCCAATGACCGGTGGCTTGGCGATGCCCGGCCCCGTTCCACCGGCCCCAACCACTTCTGGCTTCGAGGCCTGCCGCTTCCGCTCCTCTTCAGCCAGCCGATCCGCCTCGATCTGGACGGCCGCTACCTCGTCTTTCACCACCAGGCTCGTCAAAGATGCCGGGCCAGTGTTGGGGTCCTGCTGGGGCCTCAAGCCGCTGTAGCGCCCAGTGCCCTCATCGAAGTCATCGGCCAGGTGAAATGTGGCTTCACCGGTGAGGGCGGCCTGGGGGTTCACCAGGGCGTTGAGGATCACCTGATCGGTGGCCACGCGGGGCAGGTAGAGGTATTTGCGGGTCCAGTCCACGAGGTCGCGGACCGCCACGTGGGGTTTGTCGGTCCAGAGGAAGCGGTTGAGGTCGTCGCGGAGGCGGCGGGCACCGAGCTGCAGGAAGAGCACGTCCTCCTGCACGCAGCGCTCACTGGCCCGCTCGGCCAGGCTGCCCTTGCCGCTGGTGAGCTTCTTCTCGTCCCAGAGCGCTCCACCGGGGCCCGGCTTGCTCTGGTAGGGGATCAGCAGGTGGCACCAGGTTTCGGGGATGCGGCTGGCCACGGCCTGGGTGGCTTCCGCGATCTTGCCGATCGCCTGGTTCTTCTGGGCCACCGTGAGGTTCAGCTCCAGCTCGTTGTCGATGATGTGCTGCCAGGCGCGGCGATCGGCCAGAGCGTGGAAGAGGTTTTCAAGATTGGCTTCATCGGGAGCCAGGAAGATCAGGGTGTTGGCGAACTGGCGGGGGCTGTTGCCCCGGCTCTGCAGGCAGGTTGCTGTCCATTGCCTCGCCGCGCTGAACTCCACGCCCCGGCGATGGGTGAACTGCGCCGCCAGGAGCACGAGCCGGGTGGATGCCTCATCGGGCACGGCACTGTTCTCGATCGGCGCGGCATGGAGGCCGGCGAAGTCGCCCCGCTTGGTGGCCTCCTGGGCCAGCCGGGTGTTGAGTTCGGCCAGCAGTTCCTCGCGCTGGCGCAGGTAGCTCTCTCGGTGCTCCTCGGCGGTGCGGTTGAGGTTGGGGCGGGTGTCGATCCAGTAGCGGTCGCCGTCCTGCTGGATGAAGCGGCCCCGATCGCCCAGGCGGCGTAGGGCATCACCGAACACGCCGATCGGCTCGCCCGGCATCACGCAGGCCAGCTTCACCCGCTGATCGCCGATCCCCTTGCGCAGGGCGTCAGCATCCGGGGCTGTGCCGATGTAGAGGGAGCGGGCCACTCGCTTGCAGGCGCTGACGCGGCCGAAGTTGGGGTTCTCGGTATCGAGGCGGGTGGGGGTCGACTGGGGGCCATCCACGTCCTGGGAAATGATCGGCTCCCACTGGTTGTCGAGGAAGCGCACCAGCTCGTTCTTGACATCGTTGTCATCGAGCGGGATCGAGCTGGGCATGATCAGCAGGTCCTTGCTGTTGCCGTTCCAGAGGCCCTCGATCGTGAGGGCCAGCAGGCGCAGCACGCCCCGCGTCCGCTGGAAGCGATCGAGGGTGCTCCAGTCGTCGTAGAGGCGCTTGAACAGCTCCGGGTGGATCGGATAGGCGCTGATCAGCAGGTCGCGGTAGCCGGCTTCGCGGGACTCGGCCGGGAACTCGGAGGGGTTCTGGGAATAGAGGTCGGTGAAGCTGCGCACCACCGCATCGCGGGCAGCGCCGGCTTCCTTGGTGGTGATCGGCTCGAACAGTCGCCGCCGCACGATCTCGAAGCCCTCGTTACCGGTGGCGGGCCGCCACTGGTAGGCGATACGGGTAACCACATTCTTGAGCGAATCCACGGCCTTCTCGCCATCGCTGCCCCCGATCTCGTTAACGCTCTGGGGCACGGAGATCAGCAGCAGGGCATTGGGCACCTGCTTCACGGCCTCTGTGAGCGCCTGCGCGAAGGACACCTGCGAATTGAAGGTGCCCGCCGGCAGGGTGGCGTTGCTCACAAGGTTGCGGGCGTAGGCCACCCACTCGTCCACCAGGATCAGGCAGGGGGCATGGGCGGTGAACAGGGCGGCTAGGTCCTGGGCACCGGGGGCCACCCGCTGCTGGTCGCTGCTGGCGATAAGGGCATAACCCTGGGGTCCACCGAGTTGGTAGGCGAGTTCACCCCAGAGGGTGTTCACGATGGTGCCATCGGGATAGGTGGTGGCCTTGGAGGGGCTGAAGGCGGTGCCCACCAACACGGCGCGGCCTGGCCACGGCTGGGGTGAATGGGACTGTGATAGCCACTTGATACAAAATCTACATTAGATATCAGGGTAGCAGTCCCTAGCCCACTGCAACTTACTGCAATAATTTCAACATTCATCAGGCTCATTCAGTTAGCCAAGAAACCTATTATTCTGATGCTACTCAAGGTGCGAAAGATTTGGCCTGCTTGATGGATTCTCTGGCAACGTCATTAATTTCCTTCCATGCAGAGCATAGTACTCACGGCCGTTTGAAAACTCCTCGCGAATTCGCTTGCTGACTTCGATGTTGAACTCTCTTGTCAGAGTCAGATATCCACCATCAAATAATGTGTGCAGATCGGATCTCATGAAGATGCCATTGGAGACCTCATGTGGTCCCTCCTCGGAATAGGGCTTAATGTGCGCTGCTTCCAGGACTGGCAGTGTTTTCTCCCCTGTGATTGCACACTTCCGCGAGTAGGCATCCATGACCAGAATACGAAAGCCTCCCTGACCAAGCCTTGGAGCCACAAGCTGCGGCTTGCCGAATCTGCCAATTGGTTCATATGGCTTGTCTGTGCTATTTCTTGGATAGCTAGCCGAGAAGACTGCCTGAGCCTGCTCGAACAACCTCAGGCCTTCGCTGCCCGGTGCGATCTCGTAGCTCTTGCCAGTAACGATGTTGCCCGACCAGTCTGATGGTGGGTCAATGGTCTCATCGTCTTCTAGGTAGAACGGCTGAGTCAAGATTGTGCATCCAATGATCGGGTTGAATTCGTTATCCTTGCGATGCCCCTGGATCATGCGTCGAAACTTTTCCATGGAATCGGTACCATTGGCTGATGCGAAGGCCTTCCACGCCAGATCAAGACTTAAAGTCGTGTGACGTACGAAGAATGCGCCTCCCACGATCCGATGATGAGGATATTTTGACTTAAATAGGAAAAGCTCGCCAGGCTCCAAGGCCTTGAACTGGTTGGTAGCCTTTGGCCGCCAGAAGTTCATCTCATCAGCATTGCTGCTGCGGAGGTAACGGAACCAATCCGTATCGGTGATGCCAACATACAGCTTCATGACATAAGTATTGTCTTGCCAAGATTTAAACGAGGACTAGTGAAAAGTGCGGCTGAGATCGGCGGCCAATAACTAAACGAACCAATGCTATCTGCAATGCAGTCGACGGGAAGGGCTGATACGGTTGCCATTTTGTGCATCTCAATCATTGCCTTGTTGATCAGCACCACCACCGGGTTCAGATCGCTGGCGTAGGACTCCAGCCCCAGCCGTTGCGCTTCCAGCGGCAGGGCCCCACCCCCGGCGAAGGGATCGTGAAAGCCCGGCAACTTCTCCGGGTTGAACAGCTCTGCAGCCTCGGGGTGATCGGAGTTGTCCGCACAAGCCCTCCGCCAACTGCGGCGGATCTCTGCCCGCGCCCGGTTCAGCACCTGCTGGTTGGTGGTGTTCTCCCAGGTCACCAGTTCGCTGATCAGGGCGAACAGCCTCAGCCGCTCGTGCTCTTGGGCCTCTTCGGTGGGGAACTCCTCTGGCACTGCCGAAGGGTCGTCCACCATCTGGCAGAAGATCACCGCCCGCGCAGCTGCCAGCGGCCGCCGTGCCCACCAGAGGTGCAGGGTGCTCGGGTGGCCGTGGCGGATGCTCTTTTCCCGCGCTGAGGCCGCATTGATCGCCTCAAGAGGAATGGCGACCTCGATGAGCTTCTTGCGGCGGTGGACGGGGTGGGGGGTCATGGGATAACGACCTTGCAACGTTTGGCGATCATCAACGCAAGGGCGTGGAAGTCTTTTCGGCAGGCCTGGGCCGCCTGGTAATGCCCGCCTAGAGCACCATCGGCTGGCGTCAGTAGGAACGTCGGCTTGCGCGCCTCCTGAGCCAAGGGCATCAGGCTGCGGTAGTGCTTCAGCTCTGCAAGGCAGTTCGGATCATTACGAGGAGATTCAGCATCGCCATCACGTTCCTGTTGAAGTACAGATCTCCGGTACTCCATCGGTATGCGATCGAGCCAGCGCTGGTAGGCCTTCACGGGACGATCCAGCCGCACCGCGTGCTGCAGCACTACATATCCCACCGGTTGCATGGCACCCGTGGGAAGTGATTCGGCGAGAAGCGTGGCTGGTTTTCGTTGTAGCCGATCAGCCCACTCGGCCCGCCATGTCTGCAGCGTGGGGCCAAGATTCCTGAGGCCCTGGATCGAATAGAGATCAGGGACCAGCGGAATCACTACCTGGCTCGCGGCGATCAAGGCCGCACGGTTCAAGGCTCCTAGGCTCGGGGCTACATCGATCAGCACCACATCCGCATGACGTTGTTGGGCCGCATTCGCCAGCAGCCGCCAAAAGGCCGTGATTACCCGGAACGCTCTGGCCTTGCCATCAAGGCAAACGGGCCACTGGCTCGACAACTCATCCTCCACTTTTGACAGCGCCAGATCCCCCACTACCAGCCCGATGCGGGCGGTGATGTCGGCCACATAGGGATTGGCCACATCGCCGGTGCCCTCCATCAACGGCGCCAGGCTGCCAGCCACCGTGCGCGGTGATCCGGGCTCGGTCCAGATCGCTTCCAGGTCCTCCTCCTCAAGAAACATGCTTGTGAGGTTGGCCTGAGGATCTAGATCGGCAGCTAGCACCGACAGCCCCAGCTCAGCAAACATCCAAGCCAGGTGATAAACGAGGGTGGTCTTGCCTACGCCGCCTTTGTTGTTGAAGAAGGCCAGCGTTTTCATGGCGCTTTCTCCTCGGTAGTCGCCGGTCGGAGGGTGACGCGGATGAAGGCGTCCTGCACGTCGAAATCCGGCGGTGGATTGCCATTGCGCTCACATTCACGCCGGGCCGTGGCAATGCCTGCCCCGAACCGCTGGGCAAACCCCATCTCCCGCAGGAAGCCCGCCAGATTCGGGTTTCTGTAGTCGGTGAAGCCCGGGATGCCGAAGTTCTCGCGCGTCACCATGCCAACTGGCCCACCGGGGCTGATGATTTCAATCCGATCCGCATACCAGGTGAGCCGGATCGGGGCGTTGGTGTGCTCATAGGTGCGGTGCATCACCGCATTGCGGAAGAGCTGCTGCAGCGCCACCATCGGATAGAGCTGAGTGCGTATCTCGGTGCTTCCGCTCCTGAAATCGACGGCAGTGCGGTTGTGGGAATCCAACTTATCTTCTACACGTCGAATCACGTCCGCCAGCCGCCCCTCGAACTCCGCCGCATCCACAGGTTCATCCGCCAGGCTTGGCCCAGCCAACTTCAGAAACTGGACATAGGCACAAGGCAAGAAATCTCGGGGCTGGGTGGTAAGGGTCAGAACCGCCAGATTGGTGGGAGTAGGCTCAGTGGGGCTCAGGATCATGCGTGTGCTCGCCAGACGCTCCTCAATAGTGCGTTCATTGGCTGCAAGAACCTCTGGCGCCACGGCCGTTGGTAGATAGTTCTCCGCATACCAGGAGAGATCCAGATCACCCAGTTCGGCACTGCTGCAGGGCCTGGCATCAAACGGCTGATCACGGAAGCGGCGCTTCTCGTTGAGGATGCGCTCGTCCTGTGCGTTGGCGATGTCACGCCGGGGGCCTGTACGGATCCAGATTCTTCCCTCATAGCGAACTGGAGGCGAATCGGCTGGCCTTACAGTGACAACAGCGATTTCGGCTCCCTTCAGAACTCGCTTTTCAACGGTAATTGATGGTGGAGGTACGATTTTGCCATCAGTCTTGATATCAGAAAGAGTCAGTAGCAGTTGATCGTCAATTGGTACGTGAGAAGGGGTACCGTTATCTCTTGCGCCTACAAAAAGGACTCCTGGAGTGTTGTGATTGGGGAGGTCATTGGCAAACGCACAGACAGCTTGCCTTCCTCTTGACTTGGCATCGCCTGCCCAGGATTCCTTGCGTTCAGCCTGATCTGATTCCAGGTCGTCCAAGAGGGCTTCTAGTTGCGAATCTGAGTAGTAGCTCATTGGTTCAGGCAGGGCGTTCAAGGCGCTGCAGGCGCAGCTCACTAACCGAGGCGATGGCCTCGAAGTCGGTGTCGAAGCTCACCAGCACGGCGTTGTGGTGCAGGGCCACAGCAGCCACCAGAAGATCGAGGCTGAGCACGGTGCGGCCGATCGCATGGCAAGCCTGGCCCAGGTTGATCGCCCGTTGCCAGAGATCGGCTGGAGTGGGGAGCGTGGGCAGTGTGGCGAACTGGGCCTCCAGTTGCCGGGTCTCGTCCGGCCGGGCTGAGCGCAGCAGCTCAAAGCGAACCGGTTCGGCTAAGTGGGCCTCGGGATCGAGCACGAAGGGCGCGATCAACTGCTTCAAAGCCGTAGGGCTGCGGGTCCGGGTGAAGTCGATCCAGAGGCTGGTGTCGAGCAGCAGGGTCATGAGGCGAGCTCCTGATCCCGCTGGTGTTCGCGCTCCTGGTCGGCCTCGTAGGTCTCCAGCTCCACGCCCCACTCACCGCTCAAGAACCGCTGGGCGATCTGGGCGCGGCGGCGATGCTGGAGGGCCTCTTCCATCAGGCGGCGGATGGCGGGGCCCTTCTTGCGCTCGCCGGTGAGGTCCAGGATTTCGGCCATCTCGTTGTCCGAAAGCTCGACGGTCACTTTCATGTTCTTGGCCTCCCGAAGTCGGATGCTCGGGTCAGCATGACAGCGGAGGCCATCAGTGGGGTTCCCTGCCAAAGGGCAGCAGGTGCTGCAGCTTCTTGCTGATCTGGTAGTCACCAAGGCCCGGCACGCCCCAGTCGATGCCGCTCACGTACACCGGCGCTGCAGCCTGATCCCCCGTCACCGTTACCAGGGCCAGCCGGAATCGATGAGGCGAGTTGCGGGCAGTGTTCACCTCGTTGATCGTGAGCGTCACCGAGTCGGCCCCATCAATGCGGCCCTTCACCTCGATGAAGAACAGATCGCCCTGGTCATCCATCGATTCGATGTCGTAGCCGATGCCCCGCTGGGCGCTCACATCCTTGGGCATGCGGCCCATCGCCTTCTCCGCTTCGAACACGGTGTTCATAGCCACCAGCTCCACCCGCTTTCGGGCGGCTGCATCGGGCCCGGCTTCTTCTGCGGCGCCACTGGGCTCCAGCAGCAAGCCCACCGGGATCACCAGGGTTCCGCCCTTGAGGATTGGCACCTTGGCGCTGATTTGAGCCTCCAGGGCCAGTTGGACCTTGCGCTTCTCCAGACGGGCTACCAGGAGTTCGTAGCGCTCCTTGGCCACCTGGGCCGGAAGCCGCACCTGCTTGCCGGCCGACTCCTGCAGCTTGAGTTCTTCGTAGCGGCTGTACCAGAGGTTGATTTCCCGCTGCATCCGTGACTGAATCTCCTGGCTTGCCTTGGCAATCCGCTCCAACCGTTCACCCTTCACCTCTTCCAGGTGCTCGGGCACCAGGGTCGTGAGGGCCTGGGTGATCACCAACTGGTCCCAGTCCTGCGCCAGCCAGCTCTCGCTGAGCACCCCTTCGATCTGCTGACGCTCCCCCTCCTTCAAGGGCCGGTAATCGAGATATGGCGCGGAGCCGGCAATGGCAACCTCGCCCTGACGGTTGATCTCCAGGAACTGCAACCGATTCGAGATGACCTGTTGCTGCCCGTTGCGTTTGCGACGGCCATCCTGTAGCCCATGCTCCAGGCAGAACAGCATCCGCGGCTCAGTGCCCAGATCCCGTTCATCGACCAGCACCGCCCCCTGGCCGAGCACCGCCCCATCGCGCTCCAGCACTAGAGAAAGGCAAGCCTCCAGCAGCGGATGGCCAGGGCTCACCAGCTCCGCCCGCGGGGTATCGGCGACATGTTCCTTCTCGAAACAGATCCGTTCGTAGCGCGCTTGCACGGGAATCCCGAAGCCGATCTGCTGGTTGCGATCAAGCAGAAGCGGTGGCACATAGGTGATCTCGTAGCGGCCCTTCTCCCGCTCAAACACCTTGCCGCCCAGCCGCCGGAACGCCTCGATGAAGAAGTCGTGGACGTAGTGGGGATGGATGCGGCGGGCCATGGCCCGCTCCATCTGCTGACGGAGCAGCTCCACCTTGTGGACATCCATGCCCTGCTGGACCAGGGCCCGCTCGTTGAGCAACTGCCGCAGGTGCTCTTGGTTCACGGCCCCTTCGATCTCCAGATCCATTTGGAGTTGCCGTTCAGGTTGCTGGTTGTAGCGCACGGCGTCCATCAGCAAGTCCCGCAGTGACCGACCTGAGAAAAGTTGCCCAAGCACGTCGAAGACCTTGTCGCCGAGGGCTTCTCGGGCGATCTCCAGCTTGTGGAGAAGCTGGATGTAGACATCCCCCTCGCGGGTGTCCTTGGCCAGCAGGTTCCACAGATGGCAGACCTCCTTCTGGCCGATCCGGTGGATGCGCCCGAAGCGCTGCTCCAGCCGGTTGGGATTCCAGGGCAAGTCGTAGTTGACCATCAGATGGGCCCGCTGCAGGTTCACACCCTCCCCAGCGGCATCATTGGCGAGGAGCACCACCACTTGCGGATCGTTCATGAAGGCATGCACGATCTGGCGGCGTTTGTCGCGCGCCACCCCGCCATGGATCTCCACCACCGCTTCCGGTCGGCCCAGCCGATCACGGATCTTGATGGCCAGATCCGTGAGGGTGTCCTTGAACTCGGTGAAGAGCACCAGCTTGCGGCGACCGCCATTGGGCTCGCGCATCTGCTCGTCATCCAGGATCCGATCAAGTTCGCTCCACTTGGCATCGCAGCGTTGATCAACCACCTTCTTGCTGAGCCTCTCCAGGCCCTTGAGGGTTTCGATCTCGAACGCCAGCTCTTCAAGGGTCTGGGCTGTGGTGGCGTTATCGGTGAATGCCTCCTCTGTAGCTTCCACCTCGACGGCGGTGTCCTCCTCGTAGAGCTCGGCGATGTCGTCGTCGCTGATGGCGTTCGGCTGGTACTTGGCATCGAGAAGCAGCCTGTTGCCCGCCTCGCGGCCCTCCAGCAGCAGGCGTTCTTCCTTGAGCCGGCTCTCCAGCCGCTCCCGTCGCCGTTCCAGCGAGCGATGGATGGCGAATGGGGAACTGGCCAGCCGCCGCTGCAGGGTCATCAACGCGAAACCCACGTTCACCCGCTTCTTGGCGCCGCCCTGCTGGTTGGCGTTGCGGTCGGCGCGGTTCATCTCGTCGCGCACGTACTCGGTCACCTTCTCGTACAGCACCTTCTCGGGCTCCGAGAGTTCGTACTCGGCGGTGTAGCTGCGGCGCTCAGGGAACAGCTTGGTGCCAGCGAAGGTGTAGAGGTCTTCCTTCACCAGCCGGCGCATCAGGTCCGTGGGGTCACTGCGGTGCACGGCATCCTTCTGCTGACCCGCGAAGCGGTCCTCATCCAGCAAGGCCATGAACAGCTGGAAGTCCTCGTCCTTGCCGTTGTGTGGCGTGGCCGTCATCAGCAGCAGGTTGCGAGCGTGGTTGCCCACCCGCTTGCCCATGTCGTAGCGCTTGGTGCGCTTCACCTCATTGCCGAAGTAGTGGGCGCTCATGCGGTGGGATTCATCGAACACCACCAGGTCCCACTCGGGGGCCTGCTCCAGTCGGGTCTGCAGCTCGTCATCGCGCGAGAGCTGATCCATGCGGGCGATGAGCAACGGCCGCTCTGCGAAAGGGTTTCCTAGGCCGGTGGCGTTGATCAGGTTGACGTGAGCAGCTCGAACTGCAGCTCGAACTTCTCCTTGAGCTCGTCCTGCCACTGCTCTGTCAAAGAGCCCGGCGCCACGATCAGACAGCGCTCCAGCTCGCCACGGATCAGAAGCTCCTTGATCAGCAGTCCGGCCATGATCGTCTTGCCTGCGCCTGGATCGTCCGCCAACAGGAAGCGCATCGGCTGCCTAGGAAGCATGTGCTCGTAGACCGCACTGATCTGGTGGGGCAGCGGGTCGATCGTGCTGCTACTCACCGCCACATAAGGGTCGAACAGGTAGGCCAGCCGAATCCGTTCGGCCTCCGACACCAGCCGGAACAGTTCGCCGTCCTCCTCAAAGCTCCACTTACGGCCACCAGAGACCAGCTCCAGATCGGCTTCGCTGCTGCGGAACACGATCGTGTCACCGGTGCTGCCGTCCTGGCCCCGGTAAAACACCTGGCAGGCCATGTCGCCCATCCGCTGGACGCTGATCAGCCGCACGGCCTCCTTGCCAACCAAGCCCTTGACCAGGGCGTCGGGTTTGAGGTCTTCCAGGCAGGTCATCGGGTCAACAAGGCTTGCCAGCTCGCACGTGACATCTGAGTGCAGAAGGCCCAGCTCTCCCTTCAGTCTGCACCCTGTTGCTGCAGATCGGAACCACCCTGATGCCAATGAGAATGCAGAGTCACGGATTATGCAGCTCGTGCATCAAAAGCGGCTGGATTCAGGTAGAGGTCTCCTGCTCCACTCGCCACAGGTAGGCCAACGCAACCTGCACGCGCCCGTAGCCCTTCAAGGGCAGGCTCGACGGCACGAGCGTCCCGCCCCCTTTGTTTGCCCAGGTTCGGAGCTACAGATCTGCCCCAGCCATCCCCTTCGCCAGCTCGTACTCCCGTGCCAAGGCAGAGGCTTGGCGGGAGATCGCTGAACAGCTGCGCAAGGACAACGAGGAACTGAAGCAGCAACTTGACGAGGCGATCCGTCTCTCGCAGGTCTACGCAAGGAAGCGGATTGATTCGGAAGCAGAGCAGAACAAAGTCCAGGGGAAAGTGCAATCCCTTAAGCCTCCGAGTGATTCAGGGCAGCTGCCGCCTGATGCGAAGTAATACGTTGCCAGCTCTTCCATGCTCCCGCTTCAAGGACGACCCGCGGAACGGCTGCTGTAAGCGAGGCCATACCTACCCCGAACGTGCCACTTCACACCATGCACCCTCAGTTCATCCTCGTGGAGCACAGCAACCTTCAGGTCTGCAGGCTCCGGCTCAAGGAGACGCTGGGATTGGCATATCACTATTACCTTTCCGAAACACAAGACTTCGCGCAATCGCTTGGATGGGGTCCCACTGGCCTCGAACTTCAGGGCAGAGTGCGTGTCACCGCTAAGGAGTTGGAGAGGGTCAAGCGGTTCATCGACGCAGCGAGATACAGCATTGCCGCCAACAACTGCGAGCACTTTGCAAAGTACGTGAAATACGGCTTACCGCTCTCCAACCAGATGGACCGATGGTGGAATGCGCTTGGGGCCGAGCTTATCGCCAGGCTTCAGCCAACGCAGGACAAAAAGGGCAATATTAGTGACTATGTCGGAAAGCAGGCTTCAGACGTCCTCAAGAAGGATCTGCGGCAAGCGAGAATCGGCCGTGCGATCCGAGAGCGCCACGACTTCTGGATGCAAAGAGGAATCGATCTCTCATGATTCAGAAGTTCACGCTCTTCGCAAAAACCGCAACAACCCTGCGGTGGATAGTGTAACGGTTGATCTTACACGAGGAATCTCTTTATCTTGCCCGCTGAAGTAACGTTCTGTCCCTCCCCTGCTGCGTCTGCTTTGAGCGTTTCCATGGCCTCCTGACCGGACAGATCCTGTTCTCCCTGGCCTTTGTGGGCAGTTGCGAGCGGCCCAACTGGGTCAGCATCCTGAGGTGAGTTGTGCGTGTCTCTATGGATGCCCGCCACATGCGCTTGGCTGAACTGCGCCTTCAGTTGGAGCCACTGCTGGCATCGATCCATGCGCTGAATGATGAGCTTGAGGTTGACCCGATCACCGCCGAGGGCCCCTTTGCCGTCCACCCCGATGGCTTACTGCCTGTAGGCCTCCCGGCTGAGAGAAGCTTTGCCCGCCTGTTGGTGGAAGATGACGACCTCGAAGGAGCAGCCGTGGTGGCGGTGCTGTTAAGCCCTGATGGCCGGGTGATTGTCCAGCGCCGCACCGTGGCGGGAGGCGGCTAAAGTGGTCACGAATGAAAGGTTTGGCGTGTCTGAAGTGGTCGCAAGCCAGGTATCGGTGCGGGATCTCAAGACCCACCTCTCCGAATGGCTCGGCCGGGTCCAGGCCGGTGAGGTGGTGGAAGTCACCTCACACCGCAAACCCATCGCCCGCATCACCGCTGTGAAGCCAGCGGACTCAGAGATAAGCAGCCCGCTGCAAAAAGCGATTGATGCGGGTCTGATCAGCTGGAATGGTCAAAAGCCCAACTTGCCCCCTCCCGTGAAGTTGCGGGGGCAAGGGAAGTTGCTTAGCGACATCGTGATTGAGGATCGGGGTTGAGCTGGTGATCCTCTTCTGTGACACCAGCGCCCTGATGAAGTTGCTGGTTGACGAAGCCCAATCAGACCAGATGCGGCAGATCAGCACCAATGCAGACGCCATCGGGGTCTGCCGGATCAGCTGGGCTGAAACGATGGCAGCCTGGCCCGCCGCCAAAGAGAAGACCCGAACAGCAGCGCAGATCTTGAAGAGGCTCGGCAGCACCTGATCCACTCCTGGTCAACCTTCTCCATCGTCGAGGTCAATCAGCCATTGGTAGAGGCGGCTGGGCGATTTGCTGATGTGTTTGCCCTACGGGGCTACGACAGTGTGCAGCTCGCCGCCGCCCATGAACTGCACGTCAACGCCGAACAGACCGTTGTCTTCGCCAGCTACGACCGCCGGCTGAACCAAGCCGCCCAGCTTCTTCAGTTGGAGGTGTTGCCATGACCATCACAGCAGCCGCCACCAGCGAGATGGACCATCTCGACCTGAAGGATAAACAACTTGCTTCGTTTGCACAGTCGCCTGGCAACCAAATGCAGAAGATGGAAGCAGAGGTTATGATAACTGCGTACATCTTTGACCAATTTAGCCACTATTGCTCCGATCTCTATGCGGGTCTCTAAGCGGGCTCGTTCATTGCTTCCCTGCGCCAGCCGGTTGGCCAGCAAGAGGGTGTGCTAGCGGGGTTTGATGGCCTGGGGAGGCTGGAGCAGCCTTGCAGCGGTGCAGCGGTCCATGCATCTGGGGGTCGACGCTCTGGCCAGCTGCGTGGCGTTTTTGGGTCCGGGTCTGCTGTGGTCTGCATGTTTCGGTGCAGACCATGGCGGGCGCCGGGCCTCTAAAATGATTGCGGCCATTGGCCGGGGGTCTAGCAATCTGGTGAATGCAGCGGGCTCATAATCCGCCTGAGGCGAGTTCGATCCTCGCGACCCCCATGGATGGCAGACCCTGGCGCTGGCTTGGGGAGAGAGGAAGGGCTGGGCCCTGCCTGCCGGTTCGATCATGATATGAATAGATTCAATTAGGGCAATTTGCGGCTCACCACGACACCATAGATCCGCGAATCGTGCTGCTTCTTGGCTTCGGATGAGGGTTTCCACGAGCATAGCTGGGCAGCGGATTGCGCCCAGCTCAGCTAGCGCTCAGCGGCGGAGACCCTGGCAAGGCAGCCATACTGCCTTATTCAGCCCCCCTTCTCTTCCACCATGCGGTACCTGGCGCTGGCAATCCTGCTGGCCCTGATGGCCTTCTTCGCCGCCGCCGAATTCGCCGTGATCCGGCTGCGGCCCAGCCGGGTGCAGCAGCTCCAGGACGATGGGGTTCCGGGGGCCCGATCCGTGGCTCGGCTGCAGCAGCGGCTGCGGGGCGTGCTCGTGGCCACCCAGCTGGGGGCGGTGCTCGCTCTGCTGGCGGTGGGCTGGACCGGCCGCGGCCTGGCGGGCCAGCTGGCCTCCACCTTGGCGGGGCGGCTGGGGCAGGCCTGGCTGGATTCGGTGGTGTTCCTGGTGCTGGTGCTGCTGGCCACCGTGATGGGCGGCCTGTTGCCCAAGGCCTGGGTGCTGCACCGGCCGGAGGCCTCGGCCCTGCAGCTGGCTCCGCTGCTGGAATCGCTCACCCGCACCCTCTCCCCCCTGCTGCTGCTGATCGAGCGGATCACCGCGGTGGTGCTGGGGCTTGTGGGGCTGCCGCGCAACTGGGACGAGCTGGTGCCGGTGCTCTCGGCCGGCGAACTCGAGACCCTGATCGAGAGCGGCGGGGTCACCGGCCTGATGCCCGATGAACGGAGCATCCTTGAAGGCGTGTTTTCCCTGCGGGACACCCTGGTCCGGGAGGTGATGGTGCCCCGCTCCGGCATGGTGACCCTCGATCTGGAGGTGCGCTTCGCCGAGATGATGGAAATCGTGCATGCCAGCCAGCACGCCCGCTTCCCCGTGATCGGCGCCTCCCTCGATGATGTGCGGGGCATGCTCGACCTGCGCCGCCTGGCCGAACCGATCGCCCGCGGTGAGCTGAAGCCGGACACCGCCCTGGCGCCCTACATGGTGCCGGTGGCCCAGGTGCAGGAGAGCACCTCCCTGGCCGATCTCCTGCCCCTGATCCGCAGCGGCCAGCCCCTGCTGGTGGTGGTGGATGAACACGGCGGCACCGAAGGCCTGGTGACCGTGGCCGATCTCACCAGTGAAATCGTGGGCGACGACGAGGATCCCCTCGAGGCCGCCCATGATCTGGTGCCCCAGGTGGACGGGGGTTGGTCGGCGGCGGGGGATCTGGAGATCTTCGAGCTCAACCGCCAGCTCGCCCTGCAGCTGCCCGAGGCCGAGGGGCACCACACCCTGGCCGGCTTCCTGCTGGAGCGGTTCCAGCACATTCCGATGCCAGGCGAAACCCTGGGCTGGAAGGGCAACCGCTTCACCGTGCTCACGATGGATGGCCCCCGCATCGAGCGGGTCCAGATCCTGGCCAGTAACGGTGAGGGAGCCTGATCACCGATAATCGTCCAACTCTCGCTCCCCTGCCATGAACCCTGTGCGTGTCGGGGTCATCGGCATCGGCAACATGGGCTGGCACCACGCCCGCGTGCTCAGCCTGCTGCGGGATGCGGAGCTGGTGGGGGTGGCGGATCCAGATGCCGGGCGGGGCGCCCTGGCGGTGGCGCAGTTCGCCTGCCGCTGGTTCCCCGACTACACCGAACTGCTGGGGGAGGTGGAGGCCGTGTGCATCGCCGTACCCACCCTGCTGCATCACCGGGTCGGCATGGCCGCCCTTCAGGCCGGCGTGCATGTGCTGATCGAGAAGCCGATCGCCGCCACCCAGGAGGAGGCCACCGCCCTGATCCAGGCCGCCGAAACCGCCGGCCGGCTGTTGCAGGTGGGCCATATCGAGCGCTTCAACCCGGCCTTCCGCGAACTGCTCAAGGTGGTGGCCGGCGAGGAGATCGTGGTGCTCGAAGCCCGGCGCCACAGCCCCAACCCCGACCGGGCCAACGATGTTTCGGTGGTGCTGGATCTGATGATCCACGACATCGACCTGGTGCTGGAGCTGGCCGGCTCCCCGGTGG
>Ga0209298_10001219_pt1 | contig 16903 bp, 27 predicted proteins | sample S_140806_EF_Meta_FD_187325 | JGI IMG/M metagenome (GOLD analysis project Ga0209298, IMG submission 187325) | Freshwater microbial communities from Lake Simoncouche, Canada to study carbon cycling - S_140806_EF_MetaG (SPAdes) (version 2) | ecosystem: Environmental > Aquatic > Freshwater > Lake ...
AAGACAGGGGGGGTCGCCTTGTGGCTAAAAAAACGACCACCTTTAGAGCTGTTACATGACTTGCACAGTACTTGTAAATTATCGCTAGCCCACATATCGCCACCTTTTACACGTGGAATGATGTGATCTACTGTGTCACCTGGCTTACCACACTGCACACACTGCCAACCATCTCGGTCAAGTATGGTAATGCGTAGCTTCTTCCACTTACCTGTGCTTATTGCTTTACGACTCAATACCAGCCCTTAATCTTATGATGTGCTAATGCATTACAAGGATTAGAGTATCGCTTTTCTATGTACTTAAGTTGCCACTCTATCTGTTTATATCCATCTACTGTAGATAAGTATTTAGATCTACCTTGTGGTATACCGTAATGACTACCATTCTTGGCTTTAGGATTCCATCTAGATTCTTTGTAGTTTAGCTCATCTAAGCAATAGAACTGATCTATATCATTAAGCTGTATAAATGCCCATTGACGATAATGATTTATTCTATCTTGTGCAACGGAATAATCTTTTACAAAGACAAAGTTAAATGTAATTAACAATAAGGTGGCCCAAACTCTGCACCTTCCGGGCCTTGCCCTTGGCGGCCCAGCTTTGTGATTTAAGATCACATGCTTGTTTAGGGTAGCATGCGTTGTCAAATCAATTAACATAACCGCAGGTCAGACGGCAAGTCATAATGCGTAGATCATCGGTCTCTAACCAAGTCTCTGCATAGCCAGCGTCCATTATATTTTAACCCGACCTAACTTACGTAGAGCTACAATGTTGTCATCACCTAAGGCCCATACAGCTGTGCGCCAACGCATTTTAACAATGTGGCCACTTGCACCCTGGAATGCCATGTTTGGAGGCAAGTAACAACAGCCTGCATCGCTATCCCATAATTTATTAACCCACCGACCATTACTACTTAATGGCACAAGACATAAACCATTACCATGTTCTAGCCATTTATCTATCCAAGGTGTTACCTTGCTGAATGGTGGATTCATCCATATACGACCAAACCAAGGCTGAGATAGGCCATCATCATCAATAGTGTATTTATGTTTAGTTGGCACATCTACTAATGGATGATTACTGCTTGCTACATCTAAATCAAAGTGTAAACCTAATGTGTCAAACAACCATTTAGGTGTGTAACACTCGTCTTTGCCATAAACAATATCCATTATTTACCACCCCACTGTTCAGCCATAGCTCTAGCAATACCGATAAACGTCTTAGACCTAATCCTAGATCTTTCAGCTTTAGGTTTACCCCAAGCATCTGCATACCATGTTGGCATACTTCTACCACTTTCATAGACTGTTCGAGCTTCTGGTTTTACTACACTTGTAGGTTTAAGTAACGGCACACCTTTAAGCCACAAACAGGTGCGCTTCTCATAAGGATCGCCATATTGATAGGGTTGCACAATTTGGTCAGGCTTTCTATACACACTGCTCATGATACCGACAGGATTCTCTATTACCACTCTCTCACAGTTTAATTTAGTAAACAACATGAAGAAGTCTATAGATGCCTGCTGCCTACCATCCTTGCGCTTTTGTTCAAACCATGCAGCTCCAGATGATGCTAAATCTGTGCAAGGTGGAAAGGCTATAACTAAATCCCAATCTTGGTTAATGTAATCTCTAACATCACCATGTAAATGCCAATCAGCATGGCCACCTGATGATTCTAAAATATCGTTAGAATATGCCTCATGGCCCAAAGCTCTAAACTCTTTACATACTGTTTGGCTTTCTTCACACGCTAGCAATACCCTCACTTAGCGCCTATCAATGCACAAGTGTGGCAACCACTACCTAGGAATTGCCAGCCACCACACTGCTTGCATCTATCTAAGTTACTGTCGGGTATATGTAAAGCCTCAGCTATATTCTTAACACCAACACAGCCACAGTCCATACACTGATAAGCCTTAAATCCTTCAGGCGTATCTAACTGCTCAAGCCATAAGAACTCGGTCTTACGATCACACCCATTACACTTAAATTTTGTGTACATGTGATAAAATCCCCTTCCTTATTGTCTGCAATGACACTGAGAACATACCAAATACTGTCCATCATGTAATAACCTGTCATCATTACACGATACACATCTATCGGTACTAAGGTTTAGGCTTTCTTTATCGTTTTCCATGCGTAATGTAAAGCCTGAACCGTTCCTGACTTCAATAAATCCCATTATTCCTCCTTTCCTTGTGGAAAGAACCAATTACCGCTGGCATCTTGCTTAGCCCACACAGCATGCTCTTTAATACGATCTAAACATAAATACCCGTAGTAAGGCTTGCCATTAGTTTTGCTAACACCTGTAACTAAGTTATTACCTTTAGCACAGCATGCTGGTGGTGCTTTAGGTGGTGTCACAGTTGCAGCTTTAACCCAGTCCTCATTACTAATAGGCAAAGGATCTGTACGATCTACTGAGAATGTTTGTGGCACAGCTTGTAACTGCACCACTTTATTCATTTCTTCTCTGCTAGCACGTTTGCCCTTAGCCGCGTAACCCGCGTTTGCAAGCGCACGGCCGATCGCTGAAGTCTCGCAGTTTTCCAGTGCAGAAGTTGAATTAACACCGCGATCAGAAATGCTCTCACTAGCAAGTCCAGTCGCACATGGTTTCGCATCGGCTTCCGTTTTATATAATTCAGCACTAACAATGTATCTAGTGTCTGTGGCCTGCTCAATCTTTGTTCCCACTCTTCCATCTGGATAATCCTTCCACCATTTTTCTAGTCGGCTCTCGACTGTTTCATAATCTGCCAGGTTAAATGCCATTAGTATTTCCAATCATCGGTGTCGTCTTGCATGGCATCTGTAATGCTTTTACCAATTGCGAGGTAGGCAATTGCATCTTCGTAATTGTCAAGGTACGCAGGATCTTCAGCTTGCCGGCTGATCTTGACCAACGCCATACAAATTGCAGCTTCGTTTGGTTGAATTGGATAACCCAAATATGCACTCCACAGTTCGGCAATCCTCTTGTGGTTTGTAATTGGATGCCCATAGCGGACACCTCTCTCATGAATAGTTTTGATGACATTATCAAATAACTGTTCAGTTGTTGTTGGCATCGATTTTGCTATCTGTGATCCTACGGTGCATGTCGTAGCCGTCTTTACGACCTTTCCAATAACCTGACTGAAATGCATTATCTTTAATTGTTTCGTAAACGCCCCACGCAATAAAATAACCCAGGACGCTATAAAGCACTATCCATGGTGCTGTTGTTGCAATCATGTAGCCCTACTTTCCATACCACAATTTGTGGCATAGCAATAGTGTCGCATGTGTGTATGACTTTGTGGATTATTTAGGGCGTAGTTTGTATAACGATTAGGTAACGATGTTACCCGTAATACCGCCCTAGAGCTGTAAATGAGCCATCCTTATTGATCGGCACTAACGTGGGTGTTAGCGTCTTTCCTACGGCTTCTAGTATAGCAATACCCATCTGCCAATTCGCGCTTCCATAGCGTATATAAGAGGCTTTTTTTCTATCCATAAGATTACCTACCTCAACCCCGTATAAGGGTCTGTAATGGCTTCCTATGGCTTCTGTGTAGGCACTCATGCCCAGTCTATGGCTATGTCCTGCTATGACCGATTTGCCCCATTTTTTAGCCAAGTTAAGAGCTGTGATACCTGCGTGTTGACTCATGCTGCCTTCATCGCCATGTGCTAATACCCAGCCAGGGTGAAATTCATAGGCTGTCTTGTGATAGTCAATGCCCATAGATGCAAAGTCCATGAACTTAGGATATTGCAGCTCTGGTAAACCTATAAGACCGGGTGCTTTGAGTAGTGTGCTGTATAAACGATCTGTATGGTTAGATCTAATTACCGATGCTTGCTTGCTGTACTCCGTAAGATCCCAAAGAATGTTCTGACAAGCTGCACGATCTTCGTTAAGAGTCTGACTGTAAGCGAGAGGTGTGCCCTCACTCCATTTAGAAATTGTCTGAAAATCAATTTCATCCCCAACCACCAAAACCTCATCAAACTTTTCACGTCTTGCCAACTTAATGACGTTCTTAACTGCCTGCTCATGATGGTATGGGATTTGTAAATCTGATATTACTAGCCAACGCTTAATCTTCGTCTTCTTCTGTAGGATCTATACTAGGTATGATGCCGCCATCACCAATAACCCAGTCGGGCATAGTCGCTCTATCTGATACAAAATACAAGCTACAGCTTTCACTAAAGCCAGCCTTACGTGCAGCCTTGTAGATCTCATTCATCGCAATATAATGCTGATCTAATTTAGATAATGGCTCTGGCGACTTACGCACAATGCGCTTATTTATCTTCTTACGCTTACGCCTTGTATCAGCCATACTACTATTGTCGCTTACACATTAGGGAATATAGATCATCAACACGCTGCTCTAATCTAGTTAACTGATCCTTCATACTTTGTCCACCATTAGGACGTAATTCGTTAAGCCAGCCTTTAACTATAAAACGTAATCCGATTAGACCGCCTGATAGCACAGCTATAACGCCAGCACCAAAGCCAGCCCATTCTGTAGGGGTCATGCTTCATCTGCACCGATGCCATAAGCACTGTCGGATTTGTCTAAAGCCCTAGCTGCCGGGCCTGCAAGTGCGGCCACTACCACTGATATAACTGGATCTAGTCCTAACTCATTACTGGCTAAGAATGTTAAGAATGATACAAGCACACCCCTAAAATATGATTTAAGTATTGCCTTTTGCTTATTGCTTATTTTCATATGTTACCCCCTAGTAGTGGTATATCAAACGGCTTGCTGTCTTTATCGCCTAACTTTGTAAAACTAATATGTATGTGCTTTGTGTGTTTGTTAAAGCCCTTGTACTTACGCCACTTAAAATTAAGTATCTTGCTAGCAATCATGCCATTATGGATTACGTAAGATATGCGCTTATCGGTCTTACCACAGATTCTGATTTGGTCAGCCAAATATACTGAGAGCCCCTCGGATGAATCCAAGCGAGAATCAACATCAATGGCTCGTACACACCCATCTGCATCTGGATTATGATCCGATTTTGTGGCGGAATGACGAGCATCACCCAACCACCCATCAGAGGTAGAGCGACGATCTGGGTACCAGGTATCAATCTGATCTCTTAACTGTGTACCTGCACCGCATAGCCATGGCTTCATAATTCTGTATCGTGATCGGTATTTGTGCATTCCCATTTAGCAGCTGCAGCATTTAGTATTGCTTCTGCATGGCATTTAGGTGGCATAAAAATATCTTCTAATGGTAAATACGTATAACCTATGCCAGCATAATTACCCCTGATTTTTGCATTATAAGACGTACGCTTACAGGTTTGTCCTCTAAAGTTTCCATACCAAGTTTCTGTATCTAATCCTTCAATAGTTTGTGACTCATCAATACCTACTATAACTTCGGTAACAATTCCATCTGTGATAAATGCGTAATGTGCCATTATGCCCAACTCACATTTCCAGTACCAGCTGTAACGCTAGTAATTTTATATCCACCATCTGTGCTAGTCGATAGAGTTAATCCACCGCCAGGATTTGATATTGTAAAAGTATTAGGATATTTAAGAATTACAATTCCTGAGCCACCGTTAGTTGCTGCTTTGTCACCACTGCCACCATTTGAACCACTGCCACCACCAGTATTAGCACTTCCATTAGCAGCAGTATTTAATGTTGTTGAACCATTACCACCACCGCCTAAACCACCAGTGCCTGCGTTTGCTATTGCGCCACCGCCTCCGCCACCTGCGTAATAAACTGATGATCCAGTTATTGAGACTGCAACACCATCACCGCCGTTACCACCATTAGAATTGTTATTAGCTGGAGTTTGACCAACTGCTCCTGCGCCACCGCCACCGCCAGCAGGATAATTGTTACTCTCTTTACCTTGACCACCGGCAAAACCTTGATTAGCTGTTCCTGCCCCACCTGCACCATTACCAAAAGTTTGTCCACCGCCACCAGATCCGCCACTGGAAGCTTCTAGTGGGAAAAATCCACCTTTGCCGCCACCAGTTGAAGTAATTGTAGAAAATACTGAATCTGAACCATTGGCAGCACCAGTACCACCAGCACCGACAGTCACTGTGTAATTTGTAGAAGTAGTAAAAGCTACAGCACTTTCTAAAGATCCACCGCCACCAGTTGCAGAAATTGTTGAGCGTAATCCACCTGCACCACCTGGTCCTGGATTATTTGTAGAGTTTGCACCTGGCGCACCGCCACCGCCAGCAACTACAAGATAATCTATTACTTGCGCCAGCGGAGCTAAACCGGTTAATTGGGCTGTAATTGTATTTAACATTTATTGAATAGCCCCTACAACATACCAAGTATTAGCAGCTGTTTTAATGCATGCTGCAGATTTATTTTGTAAAAGTATTGGTGCTGCTGCTGTTGCGCCAGCACTTAATACTGTAGTAGTGCCTGGTGTTACTGCACTAATTGTGCAATTACCTGCACCAGTATTTAATACTGTAATTACTGTGCCTATTGCAAACGCTACAGATGCATCTGTTGGTATCTTAAATGCTACAGCTGTGGCTTTATTCATTAATTGTAATACTTGATATTGATCCGCAAGTACAGCTGTGTAATCTACTGTGTTAGCAGCACCTATAGTAAACGCTGTTAAACCATTAAACATGCCAGAAGTAAGTACATCACCTGTTGCTGCTGGGAATCCTGTTGCCATTATATCTCCTTAATAAGATAGTACGTTTTGCCCTAAGACACCGTAATCTACGTTGCCTATTATAAACCCATCTATGACAGGTTCGAGTGTTGTAAAGGTTGTTTTCCAACTATTCGGTGTTATGTTCATGCGTACACCAAAAATCTGTAGGGTCTTCTCTAGCAAAGATCCACCTGGCTGGGTAGTAATAATGGTTATAGGATCAAAGAAATCTAGATTTAAGGCTGCGACTATGCCTGTATCGTAATTAGGCGTGTATAGGTCTAAGACCATGGCATCACATCTAATAGAGGTCTCTGCTCTACTTGCTACATAAGCCAAGGCGTAATCTAGGGCTACTGCATCGGTCTGCATAAGTAGGTTGTCTAAGAAGTAACTGTGTAAAAAATATTTATCTATAGAAGCTTGATTAGTTGCTATCTGTGCTGTACCGCCAAGCCTAGTAACTGTGGCTTTGTTAAATATAAGCACATCATTTAATACCCAGTTAGCGTCAAAGTAATTTATGCCTGTGCCATTATCTGCAAAGACTGTAGGTGTGCTTGCAATAGATCCTACGGTTACAGCTCTATCTTGAAATACAAATGAGCCAGCGGCATTTACATATAAAGATCCATATTCAGACGTTGCCACAGTAGTTAAGGCTTGCAAGGCTGTGCGGTTAGTGCCTGGGTCTGCTTGCATAGTAGTAAGACCTGCATCTATATCACGCATAGTTGCTGGCCAGTCAATTTGATCTAATATCTTGTTAATGCGTGTGCCTGATAATTGTCCAGCAGTGGCATCTGTAACTGTGCTGATCTGTGCTAACTGCGTTAATCTAAATGCATCTACAGCTTGTATAGTCGTAATGGCTAAATCTTCACCAGAGTCGTCTGGGTAAGTCGTTACATAACTTGTAGTGAATCCGCTAAATATAGGATAGGTAATGCCATTATGAGTAGCAGTAATCTGCACCTTCTTCATCGGTGTTAATAAATTGTAATATGGTCCGCTTACATTTTGTGGGTTAAAGTCACCATTCTGATCTACTATGCGTAATGTAAGTGTGCCTGTCTGAAATTGATCTGATAGTGCTGTACGGCCTCGGTTAGTCTCAATACGATTTACTTGATTAGATACATCTACAATTACGGATGCAGTATCAGCTAAAACGTTAGTACCTAATATGCCTTGGCCAATTATCATGGCCTGAGCAAAGCGAGGTCCAGTGCTAAAGTTAATTGTTACATTTATTACTGGTACCGCCATTATGGTAATCCGCCATTAGCAGATGTGCTATACCCACTTCTATTAGCCACCTGAATACTTTCAGCCATTAACTGTGCAAATCTATCGCCAGATGGTGAGCTAACTGTAAGGTTAACATCTACTGATCTATTGCCTGATTCCCTAGCTCTTTCAGATGCAATTTCTGATACGTTCATACCAGCATAAGAAGATGAGCCTACTAATTGAGTTGCTAGATCTTGGAAATAACTAGTGCTTAATTGTGTAACGTTACCACCGCCACCTAGAGAAGTATTACCTGATTCTCTAAGTCTTTCATTTAATATTTGTTGAGAAGTCATATTTTGATAACCTATTGTGCCGACTAACATCTGTGAAAGTTTCTTAAAATATTCAATACTTGCATTACCAGCAACGTCTAAAGCACCTGCTAGATCTACAGCACTTTTGGCAGCGTTCATCTCTGCTAGTAATTTCTTAGCCAAAGCCTCATTATTATCTAATATGGCTAACTGTGCTTTTAGGCGTAATTTAGTTTCTTCATCTGTTGCAGCGTTTAGTGCAGCTGTAAGTCCTATGCGCTCTAAGTCAAACTTGTCTCGTAATTGATCTACGGCAGTCTTTTTCTTGAGCTGATCATTTTCTGCTTTACGTAATGTTACAGCGTTCTTAATTGCCTGTGATTCTAATTTTCTTTGTTGAGCATTGATACGACCTGCAGTTCTTTCTGTACCGCCTCGGTCTTGCTGTGGCATAGCATTTCTGCCTAGTTGTTGCAAGCCGCCAATATAACCACCTAGGACTGGTATATTTTTTACATCAAATATATTGCCAATTCCAGGTATGGTTGTTAATTTTTTAAGTCTCTCAGCTACTATGCCTAGGCCTGTAATAACTTCAGCTGTGGCTGTAGCAAAATCTTCCATGTTATTACTTAAGCCCTCAATACTATTATCATCGCCTAATGCTGCTAGTGCATCTAATAAACTTTTTCCTATAGTTTCAGATGCGTTAGCCGATGCAACTCTTAATAAATCCATCTTGCCTGCATAAGTATCTAATCTAGCCGCTGATTGACCTGCAAACTTTGTATTTAACTCTTCCATGATCTTATTCATGTCGCCAGTCTTTAGTAATGTCTTACTTAGACCAGCACCTAATCTACTTAGACCAGTAGTGTTACCTGCAAAGCCACGTGATAGAGCTGTAGTAACTTCACCTAAAGATCTACCTGTGGCCGCACTTACGTTTAATGCAGTACTTAATGCATCTTGGCTTTTAGTTATAGATCCTGTTACTGTTAATAATCTTTGGAATGCTGGGCGTAATTCATCATCTAATACGCCTGTAGATTTTTGTAGATTAGCAATATACAGCTCTACACCTGGTGCGCTAAATTGATAGCCAGTGTTTTTTAATTGTTGCTCTAAAGATTTAGCGGCCTTCTCATCGGCCATAAATGCTTTAACTGCCGCTTTACTATATTTAGTTAAAGCTGTAACGCTAAAGGCTGTGGCAAATACTTTGGCAAAACTTTTTATCTGTTTATCAAAGGCTGATACTTCTTTCTTAGCCTTTTTTAATCCTTTGTTATCAAAGGTGCTAAGAGCCGATACTACTAAGGTAGGCACAGTTATACTCCCGTAAATCCACGAGCTGCTCGCTCTTTATAAAATCCTAATACTTGACCCTTTTTCTCCAAAGGTAACTTTTTGTAATACTGAAATATGGCTTCATCTATTGCCTTTTTCAAATCTTCATAAATCTTACCCTGATCCTCTGACCATGCTTTATAGATTACGCGACCTTTATTCTTACGACCTCTACGACCCACAGATCCTGCAAGTGTTGCATCTACTACCTTTGGTAGTGCTTGTATGAATTGCACACCTGCATCTGGGTTAAGTGATGCACCTTGTGAGCCTTGTGTCTTACGACCTGCAGTCTCATAGATTGCGCCGGGTGCTGACTCATTAGACACATAGTTATAAACTGAGTAGCCTTTTCTGTTTTTCTTATTAGGGCCAAGTTTATATTTAATACCGCTTCTAGCTGTAGATTGATCGTACGCTGGAAATGGTCTGCGCTGTCCTTCTTGTGGCTCTGCTGATTTTGTCCAGCCACTTAGCACATTTTGCTCACTTGGTAAATATTGTTTTGCTTTATATGCGACTTTAATCATAGGTGCTTTAAGACTGTCTTTGACGTTCTTGTACATATCCTCGTCAATTTCATCTACTGCTTTAAGGAACTCTCTAACGCCGTTTACGACTACTGGCATTTTTGATCTCCTTTGCTCTATCTTGTAAAACCTGCACGATTGCTCGTAGCATCTCTGAGTCCATATCAATAAACTCACTAGGCGCGATCCCTAGCTCTACAGATAAACTTGCTATCGCATAGAGCGTAGAATCACGCTGTACTATTTTTTTTCTTCGTCTAATACCTCGACAGTTTCTAAGCTGTCAATAAACTCAATACCAAACACAGGTACAGTTACGTTAGCCCTACGTAAGCACTCATGAGCAAGGAAATAGATCTCCGTCTGCCTCTCGTGATCACGTAGGACTTTACTAATCCCTGCGCCATACTTTAACTCAAAAGCGTACTCGACACCCGGCGTAATCTTGTGTTCAGATATTTCGCCGTTAGCCCTTGTTATCTTTAGCTTTGCCATTATTACTCCTTATGCGACTGCTACAGCGACTGTGCTGTTGCAAGTAAATGTGATGCTTTGTGATGATATATCAGCTACTGCGCCATTTACATTCTGTAGATTATTTACCAATACAGATGCTGTATATGAAGGGTTAGTTGCAGATACGGCAGCACTTGTCTGCTTAATTACACATGTTACAGTAGTGCCATAGGCAGCACGTAATGTAGGGATAACTGTTGAAGCAGCATTATCATTTAAGAAATCTAAAGTAATTGTGCTTGCTTCTAAGCCTTTAGCAAACTTATGTGAAGTATCGCCCATAGCGGTTACTTCCAGCTCATCAAAGGACTGGTTAATTGTTACAGCTGTTACATACGCTGATAGATCAACGCTGTTTAGCGTAACTGATACGCCATTGTTTAAGAATATGGCCATGATTACTCCTTGTCTTTCTCTTTAGTAGGGGTTGGTGCTGGTGCTTCTTGGATCTGGCCTATCTTTTTTAAGAAGGCTAAGTTTTCTGCATCTGTACTCATTTTAACTCCAGCTCGTTAGGATTGATACGGTAATTTCAGATACCAGCAAATCACCACTAGCGGCGTTGACTATAGCAGGTGCTGAAATACTAGATATGTTTAGCACCAAAGATGATGCGTTTAGTTTTGTTACTACTGCAAGTATAAAAGTTTCCATGCCTGCTAGGTTGCCTTGATTGTCAAATGCTGGCGTAGTCATAAGAATCTTAAAGTTTGCTAGTGGTGCAATACTTGTAATGTCATTGTTAGATGGCACGATATAAGGATCACCAGGTGTAACTACTACGCTGTTAGCTAGTAGTGTTGCCGGTGGAAAACTAAAGGTAGACCACACGCCTGCATTGGCTAAATCTGTTGCAAGTGTGCTGCGTAATGTGGTTATTGCAGCTGGCATTAGCCGACCAGTGAGTTAGGACTAGAATACGGTTGGATGAGGCCTCTGATCCTATTTACCAGTTGGTACCCCATCCTGTAAGGACTTGCAGATACCCCATCCATACCTACCCCACCAGTCTGGCTAACTTGACGTGCTTGCCAGATGTCTACAGCTACGATCATCGCAGCCTCTCTTATGGCAGGGGTCGCAGTGTAAGCCTGTGCTTTATGCTCTGGGCCAAGTGCCCTACCGTATGGTTTGATAAAATGAAAGTTGTCATCCGCAGCTGTCTTTGCGTATTGAATAAAGCTGTATCCGTTAGGGTATGAACTAAGTGCGTATGTACTCCAAAACATTGTGCCGATTGAAGCGGGCACTGTAGTACCTGGAAATGATCCTGTTAATGTGTATGTGCCGTTATACGTTGCACCACAATTAGACACTGTTATTGATTGACCTGTAGTAAATATGCCAGGATTTGATAATACTAAAGTTGCTACGTTATTGCTAATAGATGAAGCTACTACTGGGGCATCGTTATGCCATAAATAACCCTGTATTAAATCTTCTGCCGATTGGCAGCACTCTTCCACTGTAGCGTCACTGTATAAAGTGCCAATACCTAAATTACTGCGTAACTCTGCCATTGTTACCATCGCAGCGGCCATAGTGTCCTCTCTTAAAAAGCTCCCTAGGGCTAGGGCTACTAAACCCTAGGGATTATTAAATTACTAAGTTATTAGCTTAGGTTGAAGCGACGAACTCCACCAGCGACTAATACACCAACGGCCATGTAGCCATATAGTGCTGTTTCGATCTCGCCAGTTGCTGGCTGATTTACAGATAGTCTTAGAATTGGTGATTCGTAAATTGATACTGAAGATGGAACTACAATAAATGCAGACTCATCGATAGTTGTTGACACTGCGTTTGGATCTACGTATAGATCTAGACCTAATACGTTACCACGTAGTGATGTTGGTTGTGCAGCTCCTGCATTGTTCATTGGATTAGCAGCGTTGTAAATTGGGCGACCAGTTGTATCTGTTGCGCCTAATAGTAGTGACCACTGTGATGTACCAGCGATGTAACGTGTTGCTAACTCGCCTGTTGCAAGGTATGCAGCTGGTGCTTGTGTAGATACGTAGGAAATAATTCCTGCTGAATCTGCTGCTACTCCTGTAGCTTGTGTGCCGCCTGCTGTTAATGCTGCAATAACTGCTGCATCGGTTGCTTTGTTATAAGCACGTGTCATGTTATCAAGCATCGCTGCAAAGAACTCTGGTGAGCTGCGCTCTAAGATTTCTAAGCTGTAGCGTTGTAGTCCAGCATACTTCTTAACAGTTAGGTTTACGTATGAAGATACAATACCTGTTTCTGAAGGTGCTGCGGCTTCTGCAGTCTCTGCAACTGTACCTGAAGTAGTGATTTTAGGTACTGAGATTGTCATACCTGCGGCTGGTAGCGCACGTGAACCGATTGCGTCTACTGCTGGGCGTGATCCAATAAGTGTATCTACTACTGTAGGTACGAATTGTGTTGGGCTAAATGCTGGGTTAGTAGTAAATGAATCATCTGCTGCAGTTAAGAATTTAGCAACGTCTGCTTCTGCTTTCATTACCCACTGTGCTGATTCATTGTTACCTAATTTTGCTTTGATGCTGTGTTCTAGCATGTGAGCTTGTGTTCTAATTGGTGAGCGAGGCTCTGTATAGAATGATGCACTGATTGTTGGGCGTGCAGCCTCTACTGGAGCAACCTCTACCACTGGTACTGCTGTTGGCTCGGTGGTGTTGTCCACTTGTGCCTCACTTTCCGTAGTTGGTTGGATTGTTGCATCCGCTTCGCCTTCGCTAGCGGCAACTTTAGTTACTTGTGCTTCTGTAAATGCTGGTGACTCGACAAGGCTTACTTCTTTTAATTGCGCCTTAGTTACATAAATATAATCTTTTTTCTGTGATGATTTAATTACATCTACACCTACAGATAGGCCATCTATTAACTGCTCACTTGCAAGCATTAACGCATCTGATCCTTGCATGCTTGCGCTAATTTTAAAGCTAGCATAGATACCATCTTGTTCTTCATTAAACTTCTGCATACGGCCAATAGGCTTATCGTTGCGGTGTTGCATAAGCATCTTAATCTTGCCTGGGTCACCTACATCTATTGACCCTTTAGCAAAGACTACTTTGCCAACACTGGTGTTACCAGGTGTTTCAAACGGCACAATTTTGCCTGCAATAACTCTGCGCTCACTATCTGCGCTTTCTATTTGACTACTAAATGTAAGAATCAATTTGAATCCGCCCATGTTAAGACTGCAAAAGTAAATGATGGGGTAGTACCAGCGATTGTGCCAACTACTCTTAACTGATCGGTAAATGCAGTAGTTAATCTAATTACTTCTCGTGTAACGCCTGTTGCTTGTGTAAATGTAGCAATAGTATTCCAGTTTGTGCCATCTACTGTGTCCTGCACTACTACGTCTAAGGTAGGTAATGTGCCGCTAGCTGCTGTAACGTTTAATTGCATTACTAATAGTCTTGCTGCAGATAGGCCTTTAACCGCTGTGCCAGTAACTGTCTCAGTACGAGCAGCTGACGCTAGTAGTGTTACTGTGCTAGCAGGTATATTGGCTTGTTGTATATCACTCATGCATTTTCTCCTTTAGCGCTGTTAATGTACTCAGCATCGCCGCTTTGATTTCCGTTGGGTGTTAGATCTTCCATTTCTTTTGCTTGCTCTAGGTCTATAAGTCCTAGGGTTAACATCTTCTCTATTGTTTCTAGTCTTGCTTTATCATCTGTTCGTAAAAACGTTTCGCTGATATTAAAGCGCACAGTGTGGCCGTTGGCTGTTATATCGTTCATGCTTAGACGATCCTCAATTGCACAGATATAAGGCTGTAGTGAATAGGCTACAAACTCTTTACGGCCATCAATTATATTCTGATAAGTCATGCTGTTGTTCATGTCTGCACTTATGTAATATGCAGGTACGTTCATAGCACGTGCAATTTGTGTCGCTAGATATTGTGATGCTTCGTTATACATCATATCTTTAGGACTAAAACCAACAGTTTCATAAGATAATGTGCTAGTTAGGTATGCAGTAGATCTTGATTGACGTGCTTGCTTCCAAGCTGCTAATAATCCTTGTACTTGTGACTCTGGCATATCTGCACCAGTGTTTTTTAAGAATCCTGTTGCCATAGGTGTCTGTGCTGCTACGGCTGCAGCCTTTTCTAAATCTAATGCGCTTTGTATTGTGCGGCCTGCTGTTTGTAATACACCTTGTGTTAATCCTTGGAATGTAACTAATGATCCAACGCCAACCATAGGAACTTTTTCGTTATCTACTGTGTAATATAAAACTTCTGTACCTAATGGATTTAATTGTGCAACTACTCGTGTGTTGTTAATCCATTCAAAACGTGCTGGTCTTAAATCATCTGCATAAACTTCTGTAACACGCCAATATGCAACACCGTAAAATATAAGACTATCGACAGTCCACGAGATAGTGACGGATCGTGGCTGTCGAATATCTGGCTGCTCGCACCAGAGTGGCTTCGCTAATTCTTCGCCTGTAGATTTTCTATACAGCTCTAATGGTAAATATCCTATAACACCTTTAATTAAATTAGCGCATCTGTTAACAGCTGGTACTTGTGTTGCAAGTGTGCGATCCATAGGACCTGCACCAAATGTGTTATATCCAAAACCAATTAAACTATCGCCCATAACGGCAGGGGCGTATTGCGCTTGTAGATTTTCTTTTTTATTATTTATACCTAAAGCAGACAATAGACCCATATGTATACTTTATAGCATAAAACGTACTAATAGTGCAAATTAGACAAAGATTTGCGCGGTTTGTTGTGGGCGTGTCAACTGGCTTACGACCATGGCTAGGGATATTGCAGCTGTAACGTCACCTGCAGATTTACGCCTAATAATGCGCCAGCCAGCATCGCTAGTCTTAGCGGCACAGTTATTTAGGTGCTGTACTAGATCTGCTTGACCACTATGCACCATTCTGCTATTAGCCATACTGTCCGATAAATCCGAACACGCCTGGTAAAAGGCTTGACCAGATACATCTTGCATACGCCATCCGCTTTGCTCTAATCGTGTGGCTATTGATTGCGTGGCGTACTTGTCAAAGCAAATTATATGTGGGTGGTATTTACGTGCCCACTCATTAATATCACTTGCCATCTTTACCTCATCTATTGCAATATCACTATGCCACAGCTGTGCAAGTCCTACGGCTATTTTGTCGTCTTTCATCTGACCCATAATTAAAGCACCTGATCTTCTTGTAGGTGCAATATCAAAAGCCATTATAGTCATTGGCCCGACAGGGATCTCTAGTGTGCTGTCACTGCATGCTTCTATACTGCCATAGACCCAAGGACTTACTGCGCTATCTACCCACTGGCATAACATCTCAGTACGTGTAGCTTCTATGCTGTTTGTGTTTACAGATTCTTCTAATGTGTCTTCTGTTATCAAATGTCCTAATGCTGGATTAGCCATAGCCCAGGCTTTGCGATCATGGACTTTACAATGCTGTGGTGCGCTGTATTCGTAATAACCTAGATTGTCTGGCGGATAAGATTTGCAACGCTCTACTAAATCATTTAGCACCGTACTAAATCCATCGCCTGCGTTACTTGTCATTAAAGTCATGGCCGCTGGCCTTGCACGAGTGACTGGCAATGCAGCTGTATACGCCTCTGGTGTCCATTCACGCAACTCATCTATATATAGGAAGTCTGCAGTCTTACCACGTGGTGCGTCTCTGGTCGCTGCTGCTATCTCATACCTAGCACCGTTATTTAATGTAATAGATTCTTGACCATTAGCAAGTCTTATCTGTCTTACTTGTTTTAATAGAAATTCATTATCTTGTATTGTGTATGCAACTTGCCTAAACGTATCTAATGCCATATTACGGTTAGAAGACATACCCAGCACGTTCTTAGATCCCCATAGGAAGAGATGCGACAGTATTAGCATACGTGCCAGGTGCGTCTTGCCGTTTTGACGGGCGACTAATACTAGAGCTGTTTTCTTGCGCCACATACCAGCATCATCTACAGTTAGTAGATCATCTAAGACCCAGCGTTGCCATGGGATGAGTGGTAGCCCTATCTTCTTGGCTAGATCTGCAACTTCTTGTGATTTAGATGGGCCAGTCAATAAAGGCGTGTGAATTCTAGGCTCAGTGCTGCCAATTAGCCCGACCCCTCGTGGCGTCTGTTTTACTTCCGTATCACTTTGCATCGAAGTCAAGCGTATCAGGTTTAATAAATGGTGAGTCTGGCACCGTTCGCACCGTCTCAGGGAGAGAACGTTGTGA
>Ga0209298_10001229_pt1 | contig 16806 bp, 14 predicted proteins | sample S_140806_EF_Meta_FD_187325 | JGI IMG/M metagenome (GOLD analysis project Ga0209298, IMG submission 187325) | Freshwater microbial communities from Lake Simoncouche, Canada to study carbon cycling - S_140806_EF_MetaG (SPAdes) (version 2) | ecosystem: Environmental > Aquatic > Freshwater > Lake ...
CAGAACTCGGTGTTGATCTCGAGGCGCTCAAGGCTTCTCGCGCAGAATCAATTGCGCCACCGCAAGTAAATATTTCTACACCAGAAACTCCTGCACCTACTGATGCAACAAAGAAGTCAGCGACACCACGTCCTGGTAACAATCCTTTTTCTACTGGTGGCGCAGTTCCACGTCCACCACGTCCTGGTAACAATCCATTTTCAACTGGTGGCGTAGTTCCGCGTCCACCACAACGTCCAACTGGTGCACCAGGTGCACCGCGTTCAGGAATGTCAGGACCACGTCCTGGTTCTGTACGTCCAGGTTTTGCAGCGCGACCATCTTCACCACGTCCACCTTCAACAGGTAATTTCCCACCACGTACTGGTGCACCATCTACTGGTGCAGCAAATTCAAGTCCTTATAAAACTACTGGCGGCGGTGCACCTGCTGCAGGTGGTCGTCCAGGCGGCGGACCAAATCGCGGTGGCGGTCGTGGTGGTGCTGGTGGTGCATTTGGAAAGAATCAAAGCAAGAGCAGTAAGCGCAAACCAAAGAGTAGAAAAGCGCTGCGCGATGAATTCGACAATATGCAAGCACCACAACTTGGTGGAGCAGTTATTCCTCACGGCGATGGTAAAACTCAAATTCGCATGCGCCGTGGTTCTTCTCTTGCAGACTTTGCAGAAAAAATTAATGCAGATCCAGCAGCACTCGTAGCAGCGCTATTTCACTTAGGTGAAATGGTTACTGCGACTCAATCAGTTGATGCTGACACTTTTGAAATTCTTGGTGCACAGCTTGGATATGTCATCCAAATTGTGAGCCCAGAAGATGAAGATCGTGAGTTACTGCAGGGCTTTGATATCGATCTTGGCGAAGAACTTGAAAGTCTTGATCAAGACCGTCTAGTTGCTCGTCCACCAGTTGTAACTGTTATGGGTCACGTTGATCACGGTAAAACTCGTCTACTAGATGCAATTCGTCAGACTGAAGTTGTTAAGAGTGAAGCTGGCGGAATTACTCAGCACATTGGTGCCTACCAAATTCACCATGATCACAACGGAACCAACCGCGCGATTACATTTATCGATACACCTGGTCACGAAGCATTTACAGCCATGCGTGCTCGTGGTGCAAAGGTCACAGATATTGCAGTTCTCGTAGTGGCAGCCGATGACGGTGTTATGCCTCAGACAATCGAAGCTCTTAACCATGCGCAAGCAGCGGATGTTCCAATTGTTGTAGCGGTTAACAAAGTTGATAAAGAAGGCGCAAATCCTGACAAGGTTCGCCAGCAATTAACTGAGTACAACTTAGTCGCCGAAGAGTACGGCGGAGAAACAATTTTCGTAAACGTTTCTGCGAAATCTGGTTTAGGAATTGATGCGCTCATCGATTCAATTCTTCTCACTGCCGATGCTGCGATTGATCTTCGTGCAATTGCAGATGATGAAGCACGTGGTGTTGCGATTGAAGCTCACCTAGATCGCGGTCGTGGACCTGTTGCAACAGTGCTTGTTCAACGTGGAACTCTAAAAGTTGGAGATGCAATCGTTGCTGGCGGATCATTTGGTCGTGTTCGAGCAATGCTCGATGAAGATGGTGGAAACGTTCTCGAAGCCGGTCCATCTCGTCCAGTTCAGGTGCTCGGATTTACATCAGTACCAAGTGCTGGCGATACGTTCTTGGTCGCAGATGAAGATAGAACTGCACGACAAATTGCTGAAAAGCGCCAAGCAGCTGAACGTAATGCGCAACTCGCAAAGGCACGCAAGAAGGTTTCACTCGAAGACTTCATGGAGCAATCAAAGATCACAACACTTAACCTTATTCTCAAGGGCGACGTGAGTGGATCTGTTGAAGCGCTCGAAGATGCACTTCTACAACTCGATGTTGGCGCAGAAGTTGACCTCCGCGTTATTCACCGTGGTGTTGGTGCAATCACAAAGAGCGATATCACGCTTGCATCCGCATCTACTGCAGTTGTAATTGGTTTTAACGTTAAGCCAGAACCACAGACTGCAATATTCGCCGATCAAGAAGGCGTTGAAGTTCGCTTCTATTCTGTTATCTATCAAGCAATTGAAGAAATCGAACTCTCCCTTAAGGGCTTGCTCAAGCCGGAATTTGAAGAAATTGTTCTGGGTAATGCAGAAGTTCGTGATATCTTTAAATCAAGTAAGGCTGGAAACATTGCTGGTTCCATGGTTCTAGATGGAATCATTCGCAGAAATGCCAAGGCTCGCTTAATGAGAAATGGCGATGTGATTACAGATAACCTCACTATCGATTCGCTTAAGCGCTTTAAAGATGATGCCACTGAAGTCCGTGAAGGATTCGAATGCGGTATTGGCGTTGGATCACTTAAGGAAATGCAAGTGGGCGACACAATTCAGGTCTACGAAATGCGCGAGAAGAAGCGAGCATAAAACGTGGGCACATCGCATCGCAGTCAAAAGGTTGCCGACCGCATCAAAGTTGTTGTTGCAGGCCTGCTCGAGGGAAAAATTAAAGACCCTCGACTAGGTTTTGTAACAGTTACTGATGCACGTGTGACCGGAGACTTACAGCACGCATCGATTTTTTATACAGTGCTTGGCGATGATGAACAACGTGAATCCACTGCCGCCGCACTTGAAAGTGCTAAAGGAGTAATTCGATCATCCGTTGGTAAAGACTTAGGCGTTCGGGTAACACCATCAATCGAATTCTTTCTAGATGGACTACCAGAGAGCGCACTAGCCCTTGATTCTTTGTTGGCAAAAGTTCGTGAGCAAGATGAAGAAGTTTCAAAACTGCGCAAAGAAGCGAATTATGCGGGTGAATCAGATGCATATAAGGCGCCGAAAATTATTGATAACAGCAGCAAACCGCTTCCAGTTGATCGCATAACCAATTGGGATGACGTTTAAAAAATATGTCTACAACAGATGGGTTTGTAGTTGTAGATAAGGCTGGCGCGATGACAAGTCACGATGTGGTGGCTGTCGGGCGACGCGTATTGGGCACACGTAAAGTTGGACATGCTGGAACATTGGATCCAATGGCTACCGGTATTTTAATTCTTGGATTTGGCCACGGAACAAGATTGCTTCAATACATCACCGATGGAGATAAGTCATATAGAGCAACCATTGCACTCGGCGCCGCCACGGTAACCGATGACGTTGAGGGCGACATAATTTCAGAAGCTAGCTCTTCAGATTTATTGAAAGTCACTGATGAAGATATTAAAAAGGTTCTATCCGAGATGCGCGGAGTAATTTCGCAACGTCCGAGTTCTGTTTCTGCAGTAAAAGTAGATGGCAAACGAGCACATGAGCGAGTAAGAGCTGGTGAAGTATTCGAGTTGGCTTCGCGTGAAGTAACCATTTCACAATTAGACGTAACCGATATTCGCCGTACCGAAAATGCCATTGAGGTCGATATTGAAGTAACGTGTTCTGCAGGAACATTTATTAGAGCAATTGCGCGCGATTTAGGTAATGCACTAAATATTGGGGGACACCTAACGTTTTTGCGACGTTCCAGAGTCGCATCCTTTGGCGAAGATGTAGCAACACCATTTGAGGAGTTTAAATCTGGAGATTTCAAGGCTTTGGGATTAGTCGAAGTTGCGCGGAAAATTTTTCAGGTTCGAGAAATCAATTCAGTTGAGTCTCAAGAACTATCTTTTGGCCGCAAAATTTCTGCTTCACCTAGTGCGCAGATTTATGCTGCCATCTCCGAAACCAATGAATTAATTGCCTTGCTGGAAAATCGAGAAGACGGAGCAAAACCAATTGCAGTTTTCGCTCCAGCGAATTGAAGTGGCAGAATACGCATATGGGTAAGCGCGTAGTAGCAATTGGTGTATTCGATGGAGTTCATCGTGGTCACCAAGAAATTCTTAATCGCGCCAAGGAAATTTCCGATGGCGGATCCGTAATAGCCCTGACATTTGATCCTCATCCAGCCACAGTATTTGCACCAGAGCGTGCTCCAAAACTTCTCGTGACCCTTTCAGATCGAGTCGTGCTCCTGAAAATTCATAATGCAGATCAAGTAGCGGTCATAAAATTCGATGCCAAATTTGCGCAGATGTCTCCACAAGATTTTGTTGAAAACGTTCTCGTCAATCAATTAGAAGCCACCGACATTATCGTGGGTGAAAATTTCACGTATGGGCATAAAGCTGAAGGAAATATTGACTCACTACGCGCAAGTGGTAAATCTAAGAATTTTGACGTTCATGTTCTATCTATATCTCAAGATGAAAATCAGAATATTTCATCTTCGCGTATTCGCACATTAGTCAAAGATGGTCACGTGGAATCCGCACGTAATTTGCTCACCAGACCTCATCGCTTGGATGGAATAGTTGTTCATGGCGAAGCACGTGGACGAGAAATTGGTTATCCAACAGCGAATTTAGGAAATATCGAAGGTCAATGCATTCCTGCCGATGGTGTTTATGCAGGATGGCTTACTGTTGGAATAAATCGTTGGCCAGCAGCAATTTCAATCGGAACCAATCCAACATTTGAAGGTGATCGCGGCCGACAAGTTGAAGCGTATGCACTCGATCAAGTTGGTTTAGATTTATATGATCAAGGAGCGACTATTGAATTTGGTTGGAGATTAAGAGATACCCTCAAATTTGATGGACTTGATCCACTGCTTGAACAGATGGCAAAAGATTGCCAACGTGCGCGGGAATTGACTGAGGAATAGCCCCGATTTCCTCTATCCACAGCACCGCTGGTAACCTATGCCACGTCCAACGAGAAAAAGAGTTTCCGTGTGGCAAACCGGCAACCATCGTGGCCCAGTAAAAGGAGATGCAAGAAATGGCATTAACACCAGAAGTAAAGAAAGAAATCGTTGCTAAGTACGGCAACTCCGCTACTGACACAGGAAGCCCTGAAGCTCAGATCGCGTTGTTATCAAAGCGTGTAGATGAAATTACTTTTCACCTTCAAACTAACCCACATGATCACCACAACCGTCGTGGTCTTTTGTTATTAGTTGGTCAGCGCCGACGCATTCTTCAGTACCTCTCAAAGACAGACATCAATCGCTACAGAGCGATTATTGAAAAACTCGGCATTCGCCGTTAATTAGACACAACTACTAGCCGCGTGGGCAATGGTCCTCGGTAGTGGTTTCCGGAAAAATTAGTGCAGCAAAATTGCACGTCCGTGAACTTCGATCGAAGATTCATTGTGCTCGACTCGGCTGTAGTCGAGAATAGGAGCGACCCATGGAGGGTCAAGAGATTCAATCCGCCGTTGCAGTAATTGATAACGGCAAGTTCGGAAAACGAGAAATTCGTTTTGAAACAGGCCGTCTTGCAAAGCAAGCAGCCGGAGCAGCAGCAGTTTATTTAGATGATCAGACAATGATTTTCTCAGCAACAACTGCTTCTAAAACACCAAAAGATCAATTTGATTTCTTTCCTTTAACAGTTGATGTTGAAGAGAAGATGTATGCAGTTGGTCGCATTCCGGGATCATTTTTCCGTCGTGAAGGACGTCCATCGGAAGATGCGATTCTGACATGCCGCTTGATTGACCGACCATTGCGCCCATCATTCGTTAAGGGTCTTCGCAATGAAGTACAAATTGTTGTAACAGTTATGGCGCTAGATCCAGACCACATGTACGACGTGATTGCGATCAACGCTGCTTCAATGTCAACACAATTAGCAGGTCTTCCATTTTCTGGTCCAATTGGTGGCGTTCGCGTTGCACTTATTGAAGGCCAATGGATTGCATTCCCAAATCACTCACAACTTGATAAAGCTGTATTTGATATGGTCGTTGCAGGTCGTGTGACTAAAGATGATGTTGCAATCATGATGGTTGAAGCAGAAGCTACTTCACAGACAATTGATTTGATTAAAGGTGGAGCACCAACGCCTACAGAAGAAGTTGTTGCTCAAGGCCTTGATGCTGCAAAACCATTTATTAAGGTTCTTTGCGATGCACAATCAAAGCTTGCCAAGGTGGCTGCAAAGCCAACTGCTGAATTCCCAGTCTTCTTGGATTACCAAGACGATGTTTTTGCTGCTGTAGAAAAGGCCGCAAAGGATGATCTTGCAAAGGCAATGACAATTTCAGGTAAGCAAGAGCGCGAAACAAAGATTGATGAAATTAGTGCCTCCGTTAAGGAGTCAGTAAGTGCACAATTTGAAGGACGCGAAAAGGAAGTTCCTGCAGCATTTCGTTCACTCACTAAGAAATTAGTACGTCAACGTGTACTGCGTGAAAAGATTCGTATTGATGGACGTGGATTGCGCGATATTCGCCCACTCTCTGCTGAGGTTGAAGTAATTCCTCGCGTTCACGGATCAGCGATCTTCGAACGTGGCGAGACACAGATTCTTGGTATCACAACTCTTAACATGCTTAAGATGGAGCAACAGCTCGATACTCTCAATCCAGAAAATCACAAGCGTTATATGCACAACTACAACTTCCCACCATATTCAACTGGTGAAACAGGTCGTGTTGGAACACCTAAGCGCCGCGAAATCGGTCATGGTGCTCTTGCAGAGCGCGCATTGATTCCAGTTCTACCAACTCGCGAAGAGTTCCCTTACGCAATTCGTCAGGTCTCTGAAGCACTTGGTTCAAATGGTTCAACTTCTATGGGTTCAGTATGTGCATCAACACTTGCACTATTTAATGCTGGAGTACCACTTCGTGCGCCAGTTGCAGGTATTGCAATGGGTCTAATTTCAGATGATGTTGATGGCAAAGTTGAATACGTTGCTTTAACAGACATTCTTGGTGCAGAAGATGCATTTGGCGATATGGACTTTAAGGTCGCCGGAACTAAGGACTTCGTTACAGCACTTCAATTAGATACAAAGCTTGATGGAATTCCAGCATCAGTTCTTGCTGGAGCACTTCTGCAAGCAAAAGAAGCACGTCTTGCAATTCTCGATGTAATGAACGAAGCGATTGACTCTCCAGATGAAATGAGTCCATTTGCTCCACGAATTATTTCTGTGAAAATTCCAGTAGATCAGATTGGTGCAGTGATTGGTCCTAAGGGCAAGATCATTAACCAGATTCAAGATGAGACTGGTGCAGATATTTCAATTGAAGATGATGGAACAATTTATATCGGTGCAACCGATGGACCATCAGCAGAAGCTGCTCGTGCACAAATTAATGCTATTGCTAATCCAACAATGCCTGAGGTTGGCGAACGCTACCTCGGTACTGTTGTAAAGCTTGCAGCATTTGGTGCCTTCATTTCACTCATGCCAGGTAAAGATGGCTTGCTCCACGTATCTCAGATTCGCAAGATGCATGGTGGAAAGCGCATTGAAAATCTAGAAGAGGTTATGAAAGTTGGCGACAAGATTCAGGTTGAAATTGGTGAAATTGATCCAAAGGGAAAACTTTCACTTGTTCCTGTCCTTGAAGAAGGCGCGGCTTCAGCCGAATAAATGTCAGTTCGTCGCACAGTATTGCCCAGCGGTCTGCGAATCGTTACTGAAGAAGTTTCTTCAGTTCGAAGTGCAGCCGTTGGCATCTGGGTGAACATAGGTTCTCGTGATGAAGCACCAGCAACAGCTGGTGCTTCTCACTTTTTAGAACATCTTTTATTCAAAGGAACGCCACGTAGAAATGCGCTAGAAATTTCATCAGCCATCGAATCTGTTGGTGGAGAGATGAATGCGTTCACCAGTAAGGAATACACCTGCTTCTATGCTCGAGTGATAGATACCGATCTTCCTATGGCTGTCGATGTAATTTCAGATTTGATTACCTCATCAATTGTTACCGCAGAAGATGTCGATGCCGAAAGAAAAGTTGTTCTTGAAGAAATAGCTATGCGCGATGATGATCCAAGTGATTTGGTTCATGACTTATACGCTGAGACTTACTACGGAGATACCGCTTTAGGACGCCCGATTTTGGGAACTATTGATTCAATCAATAATATGTCTCGAAATACAGTTTTTAATTATTACAAGAAGCGTTATCTTCCTCAAGATTTAGTAGTCGCTGTAGCTGGAAATATTAAACATAAGCGAGTAGTTGCAATGGTTGAGGAAGCTCTTTCTCGAGATAACTTCTTAGATGTGCAAGGAAAACCTCAGATACGTCCTAACACCCCTATTAAAAGAGGAAAACAAGGACGAGTCGGCATTATTTATCGAAAGAGCGAACAAGCACATATGTTTTACGGGATGGAAGGTGTTGCGCGCAACGATGATCGCCGCTTCACAATGGGAGTACTTTCTTCAGCGCTAGGTGGTGGAATGTCCTCTCGCTTGTTCCAAGAAATTCGCGAAAAGCGTGGACTGGCTTACTCCGTTTATTCCTATGCTCAACAATTTGCTGGTTCAGGTCAGATTGGTTTTTATGCAGGATGTAATCCAAGTAAAGCCACGGAAGTTATAAATATTATTCAAGAGGTAATTGCCGATGTAGCTAGTAATGGAATGTCACATGAGGAAATTGAAAGAGCAAAGGGAGCAGTTCGAGGCTCATTGGTGCTTAGCCAAGAGGACTCTGCTTCTCGTATGAGTCGTATAGGTAAGAGCGAGATTGTTTATGGCGACATTATGGGCTTTGATGAAATTCTTAAGGCGGTCGCACGCGTAACACCGGAAGACGTTCGTGTAATTGCCAGCGAATATCTAACCAAAACGCCTACCCTTGGAGTTGTAGGTCCCTATAAGAGTGAAAGCCTCTTCGAAAAAGTTCTTGCGAAAGGAAGTACACGATGAGTGCAAAAATACGTGTTGGCGTACTTGGTGCTCGCGGAAGAATGGGCGCTGAAGTTGTTAAAGCAGTGACTAATACAAGTGATCTCGAACTCGTGGCACAACTAGATCTTGGTGATTCTCTGGATCAATTAGTTGCATCTGGAGCACAGGTAGTCGTTGATTTCACAACACCAGATAGCGTTATGAAAAACCTAGAATTTTTAATTCAAAATGAAATTCATGCAGTTGTCGGCACAACTGGTTTTGATTCAGCACGGATTGATTCCCTGAGCAAAGAGTTGTCTAAGCATCCTAAGGTTGGCGTTCTCATCGCACCGAATTTTGCTATCGGTGCAGTCCTAATGATGGAATTTGCAGAAAAAGCTGCGCGTTATTTTGAATCTGCAGAAATAGTTGAAATGCACCATCCCGCAAAAGTCGATGCACCAAGTGGGACTGCAGCTCGTACAGCAGAATTAATGACACAGGCGCGAAAAGATTCAAAAAAAGCTCCAATGCCCGATGCAACCAAGCAATCATTAGATGGCGCGCGTGGAAGCAAAGTTGGAGATATTCCGATTCACTCTATTCGCGCACAAGGTTTAGTAGCTCACCAAGAAGTTTTGTTGGGCGGAGTTGGCGAAACCTTAACAATTAGACATGATTCACTCGATCGTGCTGGTTTTATGCCAGGAGTTTTACTTGGTGTTAGAAGTGTTATAAATCATCCAGGCCTAACTCATGGCCTAGATAAATTCATGTAAGGGAAAGTTAAATGTCAAAAGAACAAATAACTATGTATGGTGCTGATTGGTGCGGAGATTGCCGTCGCTCAAAGAGATTGCTCGCCGAATTAGGTGTCGAATACACGCACATTGATGTCGAAGAAGATCTCACTGCCGCCGACAAAGTACGCGAAATTAATGGCGGTGCTCAATCGATTCCGGTGATTGTATTTTCTGACGGTACGCACCTAACCGAACCTTCAGATATGGATTTAACAGCAAAGTTAAAAGCTCTTTCAATTATTTAAAGTAAGTTGTAAACGGCCGCAGAACTAACAGCGGCGCTTAGAACAACAACCGGAAAAGGCGCCTTAAATATCAGTGCAACAAAGGCTGCCCCGAGTCCAGCTAATCGGTGGTCAAGTACGATCGCGCTCTTGGTGGTTACGCTTTGAACCGCAACTAGTGCGCTTAAAAGCGCTATCGGGATAAGTAAGTTAATTCTTTTAATTAGTGGGTGAGATAGAAACTTCTCAGGAACGCTATGACCGGAAAACTTAAGGGCATAAGCAATTGCGCTTGTACCAATCACGCCAAGCCAAAACGTATCCATTATTTAGTAATCCTTAATCCCGCGATTACTGCGATTACGGCAGTTCCAATAATTGGTAATCCAGCGGGCAAAAATGGTGTTGTTGCAATCGCAAAAGCAGCAGCGGTAAGTGCCAATGATTTATCTGTGGAATTCTTTAATCGTGGCCAGACAAGACCAAGAAATGCTGCTGGCACTGCAGCGTCTAATCCCCAAGCAGAAGGATCGCCCATTGCCTCTGCACCGAGTGCTCCAGCGAGTGTAAAAAGATTCCAGAAAATAAATACACCGAAACCGGTGAGCCAAAATCCTTCGCGCATTGCAGATTCGCCACGTGCTTCTTGAGAAAGACTGACGCCAGTTGATTCGTCAATTGTGATTTGTGCGGCTATCACTCTTTTTAATCCGCGTACTTTAAGAATCGGAGCCATAAGCACTCCATATAAACCATTTCTGATTCCTAGCAATGACGCTGTTGCAATGCCACTGAGCGCGCCACCTCCTGCACCAATTACACCGATAACAGCAAATTGAGAGGCTCCAGAAAAAGTCAGGAGTGAAAGTAAGCAACTTTGCAGAACACTAAATCCATTAGCAACTGCTGCTGCACCAAATGCAACGCCATATGCGCCAACGGTGAAGGAAACACTGAGAGAATCGCGAAATGTGGGGGAAGCAACTCTAGACACACCCGCATTCTGCCGTATAAATCCAACGGGTCAAAGCGCCCTCTAGATAAGGTCGCACTATGAGCGAGTCAGAGATAGTTTTTAGAAGCGATGTAACCGTAGAACTTGTGAAAGCAAGTGCTAGTGATGCTGATGTTATTTGGGCAGCTCGTGTATCTACTGCCGGTGAACAATCAATGGAAGAAATTGGTGAAGACCCAGCCCGTTCAGAAGGCCTCATAAATTATTTGGCTCGCGAACGCCATGGCTCACCTTTTGAACACACATCGATGACATTTTTTATTTCTGCACCGATTTTTGTATTCCGCGAGTTTATGCGTCACCGAATTGCTTCATACAACGAAGAGAGTGGCAGATACCGCGAACTCAAACCAGTTTTCTATATTCCAAGCACTGATCGTAAATTGATTCAGGTTGGAAAAACTGGTTCATACACTTTTGTTGATGGAACTACAGAGCAGTACGAAACTTCTGTAAAGGCCATGAAAGATGCATACGTTGTTGCTTATGAGCAATACCAAAAAATGCTGGAAGTAGGAATTGCCCGGGAAGTCGCTCGCGTAGTTCTCCCAGTAGGACTTTATTCATCCATGTATGTCAGTATGAATTCACGAGCGCTGATGAATTTCTTATCACTTCGCACTGCGCGTGAAGGTTCACATTTTCCAAGTTACCCTCAACGCGAAATAGAGATGGTTGCTGAGAAGATGGAAGCTGAATTTGCTAAATTAATGCCGCTTACGCATAAGGCATTTGAGAAATCTGGACGCATTGCGCCCTAACTAGGCGATAGCCTTAGCCCATGACAACGCAAGCGCCATTCGGGCGGCTATCTACAGCGATGGTGACTCCTTTTAAAAAGGATTTATCTATTGACTGGGATGGCGTTGCAACTTTGGCGCAGCATTTACTTTCAACTGGTCATGATGCAATTATTGTCAACGGAACCACTGGTGAGGCGCCAACGACTAGTGATGACGAGAAAGACCAAATCGTTAAAGTTGTAAAAGATGCTGTTGCAGGTAAGGCAAAAGTTGTGGCTGGCGCCGGAAATAACGAAACAACGCATTCAGTTGAACAAGCGTTACGTGCGCAAAAAGCTGGTGCAGACGGATTACTCGTTGTCACTCCGTATTACAACAAACCACCGCAAGCAGGAATCGAAGCTCACTTTCGCGCAATTGCAGATGCAACTGATCTTCCAGTCATGATGTATGACATTCCGGGACGCACTGGAATGCAGATCGAACCAGACACAATTGTTAAATTATCTGAACACCCGCGCATTGTTGCTCTTAAGGATGCAAAAGGTGATGTTGCTTCAACTTCGTGGGTTATTAAAAGGTGCGGGATTCCTGTTTATTCAGGAGATGACATTTTGAATTTGCCACTGTTATCTGTTGGGGCAGTGGGTTTTGTTTCAGTGTGTGGTCACACTGTTGGAAAAGATTTACGTGAAATGCTTGATTCGTGGTTTGCTGGAAATACTTCTCGTGCACTTGAAATTCATCAAAAATTACTACCAGTCTTCACTGGAACATTCCGCACGCAAGGTGCGATTTTGACTAAAGCTGCTCTTAATTTGATGGGGCTACCTGGCGGATACACACGCTTACCTTTAGTAGATGCAACTGAGGCACAAATTGCACAGTTGCGTGAAGACTTACGCGCAGGTGGCGTAACTCTTCGCTCATGACACATCCACATCCAGAGCTCGGAACTCCTCCTAAATTAGCGCCAGGTGCACTTCGCATTGTGGCACTTGGTGGATTAGCTGAAATCGGTCGAAACATGACCGTATTTGAATGCAATGGCAAACTCTTAATAGTTGATTGCGGAGTTTTATTCCCCGAAGAAAATCAACCCGGAATTGATTTAATTCTTCCTGATTTTTCATATATCCGAGATCGACTATCAGATGTATTGGCAATCGTTCTAACTCATGGACACGAAGATCACATTGGCGCAGTACCTTATTTACTACGTGAACGTGGTGATATTCCGCTTTATGGATCTGCTCTGACTCTTGCTTTAATTACTGCGAAGTTAAAAGAACACAGAATCACACCGTTAACTCGTGAAGTTCGCGAAGGTGGCCAAGAAGACGTAGGTCCGTTTGATTTGGAATTCGTTGCGGTCAATCACTCGATTCCAGATGCGTTAGCAATTGTTATCAATACTCCTGCTGGTCGAGTGCTGCACACCGGTGATTTTAAGATGGATCAATTACCGCTAGATGGACGCATCACTGATTTACGAACCTTTGCGCGTTTAGGTGAAGAAGGCGTTGACATGTTCCTGGTTGATTCAACGAACGCGGATGTTCCTGGATTTACAGCTTCGGAACGCGAAATTATGCCCGTCCTTGATCGAGTTTTTAGATCAACTAAGCGCAGAATTATCGTCGCATCATTTTCATCACACGTACACAGAATTCAGCAAGTAATCGATACAGCAGCGATACATAATCGCAAAGTTGCCTTTATCGGACGTTCTATGGTTCGCAATATGGGGATAGCTAGTGATCTCGGATATCTCAATATTCCTAGCGACATTTTATTCGATGCTAAAGAGTTAGATTCATATGATGACAACGTAGTTTTAATTTGCACTGGATCTCAAGGCGAACCAATGGCAGCGCTTTCTCGTATGGCCAATGGTGATCACCAAATTCGAGTCGGTGATGGCGATACTGTTATTTTGGCATCATCTCTGATCCCCGGAAACGAAAATTCTGTCTTTCGTGTAATAAATGAGTTAACTCGATTTGGCGCAAAAGTTGTACATAAAGCAAATGCTATGGTGCACGTTTCTGGTCATGCTGCTGCAGGTGAATTGCTCTACTGCTACAACATTGTTAAACCAAAATATGTAATGCCGGTTCATGGTGAATGGCGACACTTGAAAGCAAATGCCGAGATTGCAATAAATGCAGGTGTGCCGCGAGAAAACACAATCGTGATTGAAAATGGTGTTGTCGTTGATTTAGTAGATCACGTAGCTCAAGTTGTGGGCGGTGTTCCTTGTGGATTTGTTTTTGTTGACGGCCAGAGTATTGGTGATATTACAGAATCCTCCCTGAAGGATCGCAGAATTTTAGGTGAAGAAGGTTTCATCTCCGTAGTTGTAGTGATTGATTCACAGAGCGGAAAGATTGTTGCAGGTCCGGATATTCATGCTCGCGGATTTGCAGAGGATGCATCCTTATTTGATGAAGTAAAAATTGATATTGAAAAAGCACTAGCAGCAGCAGTTGTCGAAGGAATTAATGGAACTCACCAACTTTCACAAGTTGTACGTCGAACAATTGGGGGATGGGTTGGCGGTAAGCACCGTCGACGTCCGATGATCATTCCGCTAGTTATTGAGGTTTAGAAGTTCTAACCGTTCGTTAGTCGGCGCGCCTGCCATCTTGATAATTGTTATGCAATTACGATAATTAGTGTGGCTAAGAAAAAGAACTCTTCATCCAAGCGCGCCAAAGTAGGCGGCGCTGTTGGAAGAGGGCTACAAGGATTATGGCGAGGTATCGCTAAAGCGTTAGGTGCCACAATTAGATTTATTGCACGAGGCGCAAAAGATTTAGATCCAACCCATCAACGAGATGGTGCAGCGTTTGCCTTGTTAATCTTTGCGATTATTGCAGGAGCAGGCGCATGGTTTCACGCAGATAATGTCATAAGTCGAGCTTTGTATGCATTTATTTATGGAGCATTCGGACGCATAGGTTTTATTGCACCCCTAGTACTTATTTATTTCGCAATTAGATTATTTAGAGTTCCAGATGAGAAGGCAGCCACAGGTCGAATTATCGTTGGAACAATTACCTTACTTATTAGCGCAACTGGACTTGCACATTTGCTAAATGGTTCTATTGGCACAGGTGCAACTGCAATTCGACACGGTGGTGGATGGATTGGTTATGGAGTTTCAACCCCACTTGTTGCCTTAATGACATCGATGCTTACATACCCCGTATTAGCGGTTCTATTTGTTTTCGGAATTTTAGTGATTACTGCTACTCCAGCCTCTGAAGTTTTTTCACATATCTCTGGAGCATCACGTTGGTTATGGGATCGAAAACCAACAAGAAAACCTAGTGACGAAGAGTTTGAAATTTCAGAAACCCCTCCATTTGAATCTCCAGTTGTAGCTGAGTGGAATGCGCCACCAGATGATGACGAAGAGCTAGATGAAGAAGAATTTGACGAGGAATTTACCGTTGCTATGCCTCGACCAACTACGCAGCAGATTCCAAAGGATGCAAGACCGGTTCAACTTTTGTTATCGAGTGATTCGCATTACGAACTGCCACCTGAAGACCTTTTGCGCACTGGCCCCGCTGCAAAAGCGAAGAGCAAAGTTAATGAGAGTGTTGTCGCATCTCTTACCGAGGTATTTAAGCAATTTGAAATTGATGCAGAAGTAACTGGATTTATGCGTGGACCAACGGTTACGCGCTATGAAGTAGAGCTCGGAAATGCAGTAAAGGTCGAACGAATTACCGCACTGGCTAAGAATATTTCATACGCTGTTGCTAGCAGTGATGTTCGAATTCTTTCGCCAATCCCAGGTAAATCAGCTGTTGGAATCGAAATTCCTAATGCAGACCGCGAGATTGTGGCACTGGGCGATGTGATGCGTTCTAGCGTTGCAGGTCAAGATCACCACCCGATGCTCGTTGCTCTAGGCAAAGATGTTGAGGGTAATTTTGTTTGTGCAAACCTTGCGAAGATGCCGCACTTACTCGTTGCTGGCGCAACAGGTGCCGGAAAATCTTCAATGATTAATGCGATGATCACTTCAATTTTGATGCGCGCAACGCCAGATGATGTTCGACTGGTCCTGATCGATCCAAAGCGAGTTGAATTAACAGCGTATGAAGGTATTCCACATTTAATTACTCCCATCATCACTAATCCCAAGAAAGCTGCCGACGCGCTGACATGGGTTGTTCGCGAAATGGATCTTCGATATGAAGATCTCTCCACTTTTGGCTTTAGACATATTGATGATTTCAATAAGGCTGTGCGCGCAGGAAAAGTTGTGCCGCCAGAAGGTAGCGATCGCATTGTTGAGCCGTATCCCTACTTGCTGGTAATAATTGATGAGTTAGCAGATCTGATGATGATTGCTGCTCGCGAAGTGGAAGAGTCTGTTGTTCGAATCACCCAGCTAGCTCGTTCTGCAGGTATTCACCTGGTACTTGCAACACAACGTCCAAGCGTAGATGTTGTGACAGGGCTAATCAAAGCCAATGTTCCATCGAGACTCTCTTTTGCAACATCATCACTTGCAGATAGTCGAGTGATTTTAGATAGCCCAGGTGCTGAAAAACTTGTAGGACAAGGTGATGCGCTATTTATTCCAATGGGTGCAAGTAGAGCAATTAGAATTCAAGGCGCATACGTATCAGAACGTGAAATTGAAGCAGTAACTTCACATGTTAAAAAACAATTATCGCCTCGCTATCGCGAAGACGTTACAGCGCCCATTTCTTCTGCAAAATTAGTTGATAAAGATATTGGTGATGATTTAGATATTTTGTTACAAGCTGTTGAACTTGTTATTGGAACTCAATTTGGATCGACATCAATGTTGCAAAGAAAATTACGAATTGGTTTTGCAAAAGCTGGAAGATTAATGGATTTGATGGAGTCTCGCGGAATTGTTGGTCCTTCCGAAGGTTCAAAAGCTCGGACAGTCATGGTCAAACCCGATGAACTTGATTCGGTTCTAGCAACGCTTCGCGATTACTAATTGTTCATTTTTTAGGCGCTAGAAATTGGGGTGAGATGACCCCCAAATTGACGTAAGGGCTATTACTTGTAACTTCACAGGGCTACCATTGGCATACGTTATTAATCACCTAAATTTTTGTTGAGGTCGTATGTCACTCGGTTCAGTCATTCGCCAGGCTCGCATTGATGCGGGCTTGAGCATTGACGATCTTTCAGAGCGCACCAGTATTCGTGGTGGATTATTAAAAGAAATTGAAAGTGATGACTTCACAAAATGCGGCGGCGAAACTTACGCCCGTGGTCACTTAAGAAACATTGCCCCTCAGATCAAAATGGATGCAAGTTTGCTCCTTGAGTTATATGAGAG
>Ga0209298_10001233_pt1 | contig 16796 bp, 27 predicted proteins | sample S_140806_EF_Meta_FD_187325 | JGI IMG/M metagenome (GOLD analysis project Ga0209298, IMG submission 187325) | Freshwater microbial communities from Lake Simoncouche, Canada to study carbon cycling - S_140806_EF_MetaG (SPAdes) (version 2) | ecosystem: Environmental > Aquatic > Freshwater > Lake ...
CTTTGGCTGGCACAATCTTGGCTGGAGCTGCTTTGTAGCTACGCTGAGGCCACGTTATCTGAAAGTCACCAGCCAATGCATGGCTGTGGTCTCTCATCATTCCCATAATCTCAGTCTGCGCCTTAGCAGTTTCCTCTTCAAGCCTAGATATTTTTTGCTTGTTTTCTAGGATTAATTTGGTCAGCTCCACACCATAATCATCCAGCTTTACTAGCTCACTATCCGAGCCAGTAGACCAAGTCCTAGCTGCATCCTTTGGGCTGATGGGTGGATAGTGGTCAATGTAACCGGTGTTCTTATAGCGATCCAGTTTGTCCTGAAACTCTTTGCACGTTCTCTCAATGAGTTCTAAGGTCTCTGGGTGTGGTCCAAACAAGAAGACCCGCAACTCTGTGCCGCGATACAGTACAGCAATCGCGCCCCATGATGCCTTGGTGATAGCCATCTGTGCTTGCAGTTGGATTGGCCCTCGATACAAAGGTAAGACATCCTCGGCATCCATAGCAGTTAGCTTGGCCTCCAAGACTCCTGTACCATCAAGTCTTATAGAAGACTGACCCACCACATAGATGCCACGCTCTGGATCGGTGAAGACCTCCTCCATGGATCCTGTGGCTGTTCCATCGAGACTGCATGAGATGGGCCACTTATCGTGAAAGTATGGTTTCTCGTGGTTAATGTCTAGCTGGTGGCAACCCAGCCTGTGAGCTGCCTCGGTCAATATGGTTGGCTCTAGCTTGTTGCCCCAATCCATTGACTCGTTACTTATGTTTTCTAATTCCTTACCATCGATGGCATCAATTGATGATTTCAGCTCATCGTTTGGCGAGCGATACTGGCTCATGCCACAAACCGCTGGGAGGCGGCTTGCAGAGAGCATATCATTCGGAGTGACCTTACCTACCATTATTATTTCTCCTTATTTTTTTGCTACAGCTTTTGGTGAACTTGTAAGCCAGTAGCGTTTCCACTTGTGGGTTCGGTTGTCTGGCTCATGCTCGTACTGGTCAGCAATTCGATAACCGCTTGCTCTAAGTAAGTGTATGTAGTGTGCCAGGCGAGTAATACCATAGGTGCTAATAGCATCCCAAGAAGTAATACCACGAGCTTTCTTTTGCTTGAGATGGGCCAGTATTGTTTGAAGTTGCGTATCATTTTTGCTCACGTTTTTCATTCCTTGATAAAAGGTTGCGGTAGATTTCCCATTTCTTTTGAGTCTTGCTGCACTCGGATGGGGGCTGGAATCCATGCTTGATAAATGTGGCCATCACATCTGTCTTTTGCGATGGCACATAATGCTTATTGATGTCGTATATGGTTGACATAGTTCTCCTTATGAAAGTGCCACGATTAATACAAATGCAATGACCGAGATTGTGGCGATGATCCGATCAAATACTGTGTCCTCAGACTTGTACAAGTCTTTGGAAGATTGGTTGTGTTGGTTCCATGCTTTCATTTTTTTAGACTCTCCATAAATTTTTCAGCGAGGCGCTCTCTGCGCTTACGTTGCCACCGGGTATAGAACTGGGTGTTCTGTACTACTATGTATGCACCCAGTACAAGCATAGTGATTACAAGCAGACTGCCTACGATATAAACCAAGGCCAGAATGGTGGTGATTAAATCAAGCATATTGAACCTTTCTCAAAAGTTTTCCTACTTGGGCGGGATGCCATACATCTAAACCTTTAGCGGTCTTGATACCACGCAGTTGCAATTCGGCTGCAACTGTACGCAAATTAGTGCCTACCCGGCTAACGATGTCTTGCAGAGTGGGCGAGACTTTCTTGACATACGCATCGCATCTGTCGCTGATAGCCTTTAAACCAACCTGTGAGCCAATCTGTGGAGTTGGTGAACCCAATACAGTTCCACGAGCTTTGGCAGCTGCTAGAGCTGATTTGGTACGCTCAGATATCTTCTTTGCCTCCCACTCAGCAAACACAGCAGCCATCTGTAGGAATGTGCGGTCAGCCTCTGGCATATCAGCTGCTACGAATTGCACGTTAGACTCAAGCAAGCCAGAGATGAAATGCACGTTACGAGCAAGACGATCCAACTTAGCGATAACGAGCGTGGCTTTCTGTTTCTTAGCCAATGCAAGAGCAGCTGCGAGTTGTGGGCGATTGTTCTTACGGCCAGACTCAACCTCAGTAAACTCTGCAATGATTTCTTTGCCAGCAAGGTAAGCCTGTACGGCAGAACGCTGTGCCTCTAAGCCAAGACCTGATTGGCCTTGACGTTGTGTTGATACTCTGTAGTAGGTTACGAACATATTTAACTCCTGTGTCTCGGTGGTTAATAGCGATATCGCTAGGAATGAATATACCAAACTATATCTAGTTTTAATAGTAGGTGTTTACCCTAATCTTATTACGCTATGTTTAGTCTACAATCAGATATCTCAACTAAATAAGGCAAACAATGACCGAATTAAAGCCATTCCTGGTGCGACTGCGCCCAGACGTTAGAACCTTGTTAGAACAGACTGCCCAACAGCGCAATAAGCCTATAGCTGTCATCATTAATGATGAGTTGCGCTCTGCTTTGAGTAAGCAAGGGGACCTATCGCAACGTCTAAACAAGATGCTTGCGTGATTGTCCTAGAGCTGCCGTTCCCGCCATCGGTCAATACTTACTATCGTAGGGGCGCTCATGCCACCTACATGAGTAAGGCTGGGCGAGAGTATAAACAAGCTGTAGCCGAGTACGTTTCATGTAACGACTTTCCGAAGTTTGGCAGTAAGAGACTGTCTGTCAGCATGGTTGTGTGGCCAAGAGATAAGCGAGTATTCGATATCGATAACCGCATCAAGAGCGTGTTAGATAGCTTGCAAGATGCTGGCCTCTTTGATGATGATAGCCAAGTGGATGAGTTGTCGATCTATCGCGGCTCACAGATTGTGCCTGGCGGCTCTATCAAAGTAATGATTGAAGAAATCAAGTAATGGGTACACACGATAAAGACGTATACACAAAGGCTGTCCAGGCTGAGTCCAGTATTACTGGCAAGCGCTGGTGCAGTAATTGTCAATACAGCGTACATATAGAAGGTGGCAATTGGAAAGTAAGCGCAAAGGGAAGAGTCAGGCGGTGGATGTGCAAGGATTGTTACCGAAGGAAGACAGAGAGGGAGAGCAAATAAATGTATTACGACCCATCTGTTTCGCTTGTCGTAAGGTTCACCCAACATCCAGGCTGGTTCATCTGCCGAATGGCAGAGCGGTTGGATCCTATTCAGACGAGTTTAGGGTGTACTGTGAGGCCAAATGGGTCTTTCGAAAGTTTAGATCCAAGCGAACTCGGCAACTGTACCTCCAGGAAGTGGCAAGGGTGCGTGGCGAGGCTGGCTATGCTAAGTTGTACGCAGCCATGTTAGATATCTGGAAGAGAAAGCAAGAGCAATGATTTGTGTGAATGATGGCTGTGACAGCTTTGAGATTAAAGTAGCTGAGACGAGGGCGCATGAGACTAAGAACTGGATCAGAAGACGTAGAGTCTGCAAGGAGTGTCATTGCTCGTGGTGGACAGTTGAGATGGGCGAATTTGAATTGAAAGATTTAAAAGGAGAACAGAATGCTTGAAACCATAGACTATAAAGCTCGCAAAGAGAACATCTATCTCAGTCGCATGGATGGCATGACCTTTCAATCTATAGCCGATTTATATGGCATTAGTAGCGCTAGAGTAATGCAGATATTTAATCAAAAAGAAAGAGATGTCAGGCGAGCGCCTTATCTGCGAGAGGCACAAGCTAAAAGGATTGTAGAAAACAATGATGCGTTGCGTAGAGGTGATGCGTTAGCTCTGGCTGATTACTTACGTCATAAGATATCGGTAAACAATCCTAAAGACCAATACATTTTGGATGAGGCGGCTAAAACGATAGAGAAGTTGCACAAACAATTAATCGCTTGCAAACATGAGTAATACTCAATTATTATTACGATTCGGGGCCATAACCCAGCCCTTTGGAATGGAGTGTTGCCAGACCAAGATAAACGCAGCTGAATCACAAGGGATGACCATCGAAGAGATCGGGCCTAGCATTGTGATGGCGAATAGCCTAAGCATGGCGATAAACGATAAACACTCTCTGAAAAGAGATATCTCGCTTATATAAGCGGGTGAGGTTCTATTCAAATGAATTTTGATATCCCAAAGAAACCTAAGCTAAAGCTAAAGACTGCGATGCCAGACCAAAGGCAGATAGCAGTTATGCCACTAAGAGCGTTAAAGGATAAGACTCTCAGGAATGGAGCTATCCGAGTTCTTGGCTTAGTTTGTAGCTATGCCAACAGAGCTGGGATTACATGGGTTGGGCAAGAGCGCCTGGCACGAGACCTCGGAGTTACACGCTCTGCCATCACGCAGTACATCACCATATTAAAAAAAAAGAATTATGTTGAGATATTGAATAAAGGCAGAAAGCTGAACTTCACCTCAACGATGAGGGTTATTTATAACGAGAAGTTATGTGCAGCGGATGCGATAGCGGTGGCTGCGAGTACCGAGGATTTGAGAAGTCCAAATATGATTTATGAAGAGGAGAAAGAAATGACCAAGAGGGCACCTAAAACGAGCGTTAGAGCGGTTAAAACGATTAAGGAATACATAGACACCAAACAGGGTAATCAGAGCATTGGTGAGGCTACTGTAACTTATAACAGCAAGTTGGAGATAGTTAGTCTCTTATATGGAAAAATATATAAAGACAAGAAGACGATAAATGAACTAGACCTGAAGGCTATCGAGGTTGCAGAATCGATAGGTTTAACCAATGAGCAGTTCGCACATGACCTGGAGCTGTGGCTGAGAGCCAGACCAGAGCGACCAGCCTCCATCATTGATTACAGCCATGGCTTGTAACGGACCCAATCGGTGGTATGCATACGGCACAGGCAGAGGTGGGTGTGTATACAGAAAGCACGATGCCCTCTGCGCTTGGCCAGAGGCGGTCTGCCAGCGAGTGGCATACCTCTCCCCCCACCCTTGCCACTATGGGCGGGGTCTATAACACAATTTTTCCCCACTTTTTTAAGGAGATAAAATGGAAGAGCAAGAGAAGTTGAAGCGAGAGCTGCACAGCTGTAGTCTTGGCTTACTGAGACAGGGCTTCTCCCTACAAGCAGTTATTCATGCGATGATAGTGGAGTCTCAGAGGCTGTCGGAGTCAGCAAACGTAGTAGAGGCAATTGAAGAAAGTAAATTTAAACCATAAGAGGAGAGAAGTATGGACTATGAAATGAAAGAAGGTAGCTTTAAGCTATTCGTCAACGATAGAAAGCGTGGAGAAACAGATGCGGATTGGTCTGGCAGTATCAAGTTGGCCGATGGCATCGAGTATTGGTTCAATGCGTATGAGAAACAGGCCAAGACAGGCAAGAGGTATCTAACCGGGAAGATCGGTAAGCCCAAACAAGCGGGTTTTACCCCTCGTGGCAACGATGAGATGCCCAAGTCAGATAGCGATATTCCATTCTGATGGCTAGAGTTAAGTCAAATCTGAGTACGCAGATCCCCTCCATGCAGAATTGGGGTGGGATCAGGTCAATACAGAAGAGGTTAGAGCGCTCCGCTACCATTATGGAGAACAAGGAGGCGGTGGCTTATAGCCTACTCTGTATGGCCAACACTAAAATCACAGACATTATGGAGTGGGATGACCAGGGCAACATCCAAGTTAAGGCATCTAAGGATATTCCCGAACACGCTCTGCAAGCCATTAAGACGATTAGAGTGAATAAGGATGGGAACCTAGAGTTAGAGCTGTACGACAAGGTTGGAGTCCTCAGATTGTTGGCCAAGGCCTCTGGATTGCTCGATAACCCAGAGGATTCAGATAGGCCATCGGTTATCGGTATCAATATTAAGCCACCCGATATTGAAGACGTAGAAATAAAATAACAACACCCCCTTTACATTTCTATTTTTTTCAGAAAGAATCTCGTTTATAGCGATATCGCTATTTAACTGAGGAGATTGTGATGACCACGTTTACGACTGAAGATAGAGAAGAAGCGATGCGTAATAGTTGTGAGCATTGCGGAGAGCGGTTGCCCATTGATGAGATCCACCATTGTGCGAATACGGAGCCAGTTCCATTTGCTGGCTTTATTCCATTAGACGATGAAGAGTCTGATAACGAAAAGCTGTGCAGACTAGCCAATGATATGGAGTCAAGTATCAACATTAGGCTTGGGCGCTCTGGTGTCCGCTGGGCGGGAGACTAAGATGCCGATCAAGTCTGAGTTCTGGCACATCCTACAAAAGCATATTGCGCTGAGAAAAGCTGGTAAATGAGTTCTTGGCTGATTATCGTTACAGGTCTGATCTATGGCTACATAGCTGTAGAGCAAGGACTAAAGGGTAACGTGCCTATGGCGGTGGTATATAGTGGATATGGGTTCAGCAATATAGGGCTTTACCTATTGGCCACTAAATAATCACCGCATGAATCACCGCATAATGTGTAACTTTTTATACATAATCGTTACCATATGTATACATTACGTAACATTTTTATAACATAACAAGCAAAAGGAAAATCTCGTGAAAAAAGTAATTATTGTTGGTATTGCAGTATTGTTAACAGCCTGTGGAACCACGCAACAAGTAACACCACCACCACAGCCAATGCAAAATGCAGAGTTGGTCTTAGATAAAACAGCTTATCCAATGAGCCGCAACGAGACAGTTAACGCTGCAATGGAGTGCGAGGCCGGTGGTATGAGAGCTGTTATTGTTACCGCCAAACGTAGAGTTGGTACTGTGGTGTCCGATATCGTTATAGACGTTTATTGTGCGCCACGATATAAGCTGACGTTATATTAAAGTTATATCAAAGCTCTAGCGGATCAAAGCCTAGCTCATCTGCTACCAGCTTGGCGCGATGCCGAAAGGTCTTATCGTGTTTCTGCCAAGCAGCTGTGGAGGTATTCCACCGACTAGCGTGGATCATCTCGTGCGCCATCGTGGTGAGAGCTGTCGTGAGCCAGCCACAACGAGCAGCCGAGATGGTAATGATGTGTTCATGCTTGCCCCCATCATCATAGAGGTACGTTCCCATCGTATCGGGATCGTGATCCACGATGAACTTTATCTGCTCTGCTAACGGCATATTCCAATTATCAAAAGGCTTACACACCACAAGCATGGTGTACATATTCTTGAGAATGGTGGATGTGAGCTGGATCATACTTTCATTAATTGACCACGAAAGTAGATTAGACCCTCATCCTCGTTAACAACCTCTGCCAGCTCTGGTGGCATGAGTTTGCCGTTGATAAAGGTCAATACTGCGTATCCAGCCCTCCAGTTGACCGGGTTGTTTTCTGTATACGAAAACTGGTTGTCCTTAATACAGGCCATCGTTCCAGTATCTACCCCATATCGTGTGCCGGTGTAGTCTGTCCAAGGGGTTATCTTGAGCGAGTGTAGGTGGCCAGACACAAAGCTCGTGCCTGACTTCATCGTATTGTTGTAGACCGCATGAACTCCGTTGTGCCAGCGGTGTTTAATCATGCAAGTCTGGTTAACCATGATTGACCAGTACCATTTCCAATGCGGGGTGTGGTCTGCTATATCAAAACCCTTGATTCCCTCGTACTGTGGGAGGATGTTAGACAGCTTGCCTGAGAATCGTAGGTCATGGTTACCAATCGTAATCATTAGCTTACAGCCAGCTGGTCTTACCTTTTCGATATCTCCGAGCCTGTCTTGGATCTCATCTAACTCTTCTTTGACTGTAGGGCCTTTCTGCCAGCCAATGCGGTGATGCGCTGAGATACTAGCGAAATCCGCAATATCTCCATTGAGAATCACAATCTTTGGTTTCAGATACTTTACAAATTCAACAAAGCCTCGGTGAGCTGTCGTAACGTACTCTGGGTTGTAGTGGCAATCAGATCCAACTAAGATGACACCATTGTCAATCGTAACATTGGCTTGCATCTGCTCATCAGGAATATAAATCTTAGGCTGGCCAGAGGGTGACAGAGCCTCTAGAATAATGCCATATTTATTTTCTATTATTCTGCGCCTCTTCATAACATTGCGATTGCTAAGACCAATAGCTATGCTCACCTTTTCGGGGGATTGGTGTTCTTTCCAAGCCGCAATAAATTCTTCGTCACTACACGCTTTTCGTACCATGACATACCTTATAATGATAAAGTTAGCTTATATTAACTGAAAAGTGTTAAAAATCAATGGCTAAAACAAAAGAGATGTCAAGTAAGCAGATACCGACTACTGGTATTAGCTTAGATTTTTCCAAATCCCCAGAGGTTTATAAGTTCCTAACGAGTAATGCATTCGTGCGTGGGATGATGGGTCCAGTAGGGTCTGGCAAGTCATATGCTTGCGCTGCTGAGGTGTTCATCAGAGCCATTCAGCAAAAGCCCTCCCCTATCGATGGTGTCCGATATACCCGTTTTGTCATTGTACGCAATAGCTACCCCGAACTCAAGACAACCACAATTAAGACGTGGCAAGACCTTTTCCCAGAGAATACCTTTGGGCCAATGCTCTATACCCCACCGATTACCCACCACATCCGACTACCGGCAAGGGATGGAGCTGCGGGTCTTGATTGCGAGGTAATCTTCTTAGCGCTTGACCAACCGAAAGACGTTAGAAAGCTATTATCCCTAGAGCTAACAGGGGCATGGGTTAACGAGGCACGAGAGTTGCCCAAGGCCGTAATCGATGGCCTTACACACCGAGTAGGTAGATACCCTACCAAGCGAGATGGTGGTGCGAGTTGGCATGGCATCTGGATGGATACCAACCCAATGGATGATGACCATTGGTGGTTTAGGATGGCCGAGAAAGAAAAGATGACAGGACCATATGCTTGGAAGTTTTACAAGCAACCTGGCGGTGTTATTGAAGTCGGCAAAGACGATCTGCCCGAAAACCCAGAGGCCAATGACTGCATCTTCTCAGCGGGTAAGTGGTGGCAACTAAACAAGAAGGCTGAAAACGTAGCCAATCTACCAGCTGGCTACTATCAGCAGATGCTATTGGGTAAGAATCTAGATTGGATCCGATGCTACGCAGAAGGCAAATATACCTATGTCCAAGAGGGCAAGTCGGTTTGGCCTGAATATGACGATAACATCATGTCTGGAGAGACTATTTTAGACAACTCTGTGCCGATCCAGATTGGTCTTGACTTTGGTTTAACCCCAGCTGCGGTGATTGGGCAGAGGTTGCCTAGCGGTAGGTGGCAAGTGATTGACGAGATTGTTACCTTTGACATGGGATTGGAGCGCTTTGGCCACCAGCTCGTGGCTGAAATCAACGCAAAGTACCCAGGAATGCAAGTATTGGTGTGGGGCGATCCAGCTGGTATGGCTAGAGATGCGATCTATGAGGTAACGGCCTTTGACTTTTTAAGGACTCTTGGCCTCAAAGCACAGCCAACCCCATCAAACGACTTCAAGGTTCGCAGAGAATCCGCTGCCGCGCCCATGCAACGTCTTATTAACGGCAAACCGGGGCTGATGGTTGACAGCAAATGCAAGTTACTACGCAAGTCTCTAGCGGGTGGATACCATTTCAAGCGGGTATCAGTCGGCTCTGGTCAGGAGCGGTTTAGGGATAGCCCAAACAAAAACGAACACTCCCACGTTGGCGATGCCTTTGGATATCTCTTGCTCGGTGGCGGTGAATACAAGCGCATGACTCGCCCAGGGGATGTGTCATCAAGAACATATGTAGCCCAGACTGTGGCCAACAGCGACTTTGATATATTCTCAAGATGAAAGTGACCATACCCTACGAGGTATTAAACGAGGAGATGCACCCCAAGAGAGGGGTGTTCTATCTGCCATTCGTTATTGACCACTTTGACCAGCTCGATACCACCCAGCCAGAGCTGTTGGCTGTGGCTAGAGGCTATGACCTCAGATCCATGATATATAGCCAATCCATGCTTGGTGCAGCGGTTACCGCTTTCTACCGCAATAAACCGATAGCCATCTTTGGAGTTGTATTCTTTTGGGGTGGAGTTGGCGAGATGTGGAGCATCTTTGACAATCAGGCTAGAGAACACCCAGCATCCATGCTCAGATGTGGCAGATCCTTTGTAGATATCGCAACCAGATATCTCAACTTGCATAGATTGCAAATAACTGTTAGAACTGACGATATTCGGGCAATACGTTATGCGAAAGCATTAAGGTTTGAGACCGAAGCGGTTTTAAAGATGTATGGCCCTGACAAGGTGGATTACTTACTAATGACGAGGTATTAAATGGGTGGACTATTTGGTGGATCTCCAGATACCAGCGGTGCTGAACGAGCAGCTGCTGAGACTAAGGCAGAGAACGAAAAGATTAGGGCGCAAGCTGAAGAAGAAAAGCGACAGCTCGCAGAGCAAAACGCAGCTCGTGCTAAAGCAAGAGTTCGTGGCGGTAGCCGTATGTTGCTATCCGATACACGTTTAACCCCAGAGACAGGCATTCAAACGCTTGGCTCTAACGAAATGAAAGTGAGCTAATCATGGGCGGAGTATTTGGAGGCGGTGGCGGTGGTGGATCTGTAAAAGCTCCTGAGCCAAAGCCAGAGCCAGTAGTTGAGAAACCAACACAGGCACAGGAAGAGGCTGGCGCAAGAATGCGTGGCGCAAGACGTAGAGGCCGTCAACTTCTTTCTGATTCACGTCTAAACCCAGAGATGGGTATGCAAGAAACTTTAGGTGGAGGGAATAGCCTTGGATAATAAAGCGAAGATGCAAAAGAAAGTAGCTAAAGTCATGCGTGAATACAAGGCTGGCGGTCTACATTCTGGTAAGGGTGGCCCAGTTGTCAAATCTCAAAAGCAAGCCGTTGCAATTGCAATGAGCGAGGCTGGAATGGCTAAGAAAAAATGAAAGAAGTCTGGGATAAAGAAAGACCAAAAGGCTTAGGTAAGCCTGAGAAGTTGTCTCCCATGCAGAAGGCTGCTGCTAAAGCGATGGCCAAGAAGGCGGGCAGACCATATCCAAATCTTGTAGATAACATGAGAGCATCTAAAAAATGAAAGTAGAACTATCGTTTGAGTTTGGCGAAGACCACAAAGGCATGGGCGAGGAAGAGAAAAAGCCTATGGAGTTGACTCCTTTCCAAAAGAAGGTGGCTAAGATGCTGGCTCAAAAGGCTGGCCGTTCTAAGCCAAATGAAGAAGATATGTACAAAGCATCCGATCTAGAGGATGAAGAAGACTAATGGCCATACTTGTTGAGCGTGAGTCGCTTACTACCAAATCTCGCCACGTTTCTCCAAGCTACGTTGATAAAGATAACGTACAGACTCTTGCGAGTTCGGATAGACCATTCCCAATCGTTGATATTAATCATTTAAGACTGCATGAAGGTCGCGCATTTAAAGCATATCGTATTTATCCAAGTGCAACAAAATTAGCAGATGGAGCAAGTTGCAATATAGCAATTGCATGGGCTAGTGGTGTATATGCACATATATTGGCAGATGCAAGTTGCGGTGGTAATGCTGAACTTTATATGTATGAAGGTGCAACTGTATCTGGTGGCACATCATTTACGGCAGTTAAAAGAAATAGAACAAGTGCAACAACAAGTCAATCAGCAATATTGATTAATCCAACTGTAACAGTAACTGGAACTGAAATTGATGCAGAACTTGTTGCTGGTGGAGCTGGTAAAAAATCTGGTGGTGGTGGAGCTGGTTCTTTAGAAATAGTATTAAATCCATTAACAACATATTTATTTAGATTAACTAATGTAAGTGGAACTGCTCAAATGGCTGAATTATTTTTAGAGTGGTACGAATGACATTAAAAAAACATCAGAACCCAAGTGGTGGACTTAACGAGGCTGGGCGCAAATACTTTGAGCGCAAAGAAGGTGGCAACCTACAAGCCCCAGTTAAGGGTGGAACCAACCCAAGAAGGGTATCTTTTGCTGCTCGCTTTGGCGGGATGGCTGGTCCTTTAGTAGATGAGAAAGGCAGACCAACTCGATTAAAGAAGGCGTTGCAAGCGTGGGGATTCGGTAGCAAAGAGGCAGCTCGTAACTTTGCAAATAGACACAAAAAGGATTGATATGGCTGAAATGATGAGATTAAAACCCGAAGACATCCTCAAGCGCCACGATATTGCGTTGCGTAAGAAAGAGGATTTTAGAGACCTATACGATGAGGCATATGAGTTCGCTCTGCCACAGCGTAATCTCTATGACGGGTATTATGATGGTAAGGTTGGCGGTGCTAAGAAGATGAATCGTGTGTTTGATGCAACCGCTATTAATTCAACTCAGCGCTTTGCCAACCGCCTACAATCAGGAATATTCCCGCCACAGCGTAAATGGTGCAGATTAGAAACTGGACCAGATATTCCAGAAGACCGCAAGGCAGAAGCCTCAGCAGCTCTTGATATCTACGCAGACAAGATGTTTGCAACTCTCAAGCAGTCTAACTTTGACATTGCGATGGGCGAGTTCTTACTTGACCTAGCAGTTGGTACAGCGGTAATGATGGTTCAGCCTGGTGATGACACATCCCCAATCAACTTCATTCCTGTGCCACAGTTCTTAGTTGCCTTTGAAGAGGGCGCTAATGGTCAGGTAGACAATGTATACAGACGTATGCGTATTAAGGGTGAGGCAATTATCCAGCAATGGAGAGATGCCGAGATTCCATCTGATCTACAAACCAAGATAGACAACAAGCCAACAGAAGACTTTGAGTTGATTGAGGCTACAGTATTTGATCCAAAGCGTGGAGATTTCTGCTATCACGTTATCCACAAAGAATCTAAGCAAGAGCTGGTCTATCGCAGATTAAAGACTAGCCCTTGGGTAGTCAGTCGCTATATGAAGGTGGCCGGTGAGATATATGGCAGAGGCCCATTGATTACTGCGTTGCCTGATATCAAGACATTGAACAAAACACTAGAGCTAGTATTGAAGAATGCATCTTTGGCTATATCTGGTGTGTATACAGCTGCTGACGATGGAGTTCTTAACCCAGCAACTGTCAAGATTATCCCAGGAGCAATCATCCCTGTAGCCAGAAACGGAGGCCCACAGGGCGAGTCACTAAAGCCATTGCCACGAGCTGGTGACTTTAATGTGGCTCAGATTATCATGGGAGACCTACGAGGGAACATCAAGCGCATACTGCTAGACGAGAGTTTGCCTCCCGATAATATGTCTGCTCGCTCCGCAACAGAGGTTGTAGAACGCATGAAGGAGTTGAGTCAGAACCTAGGATCTGCATTTGGCCGACTGATTAATGAAACTATGATTCCACTTGTTGCAAAAATACTGCAAGTGATGGATGACCGAGGCATTATTGATATGCCTTTGCGTGTTAATGGATTAGAGGTTAAGGTAGCTCCAGTTGCTCCATTGGCCATGGCTCAGAACATGGAAGACGTAACCAATGTTATGCAGTTCGTACAGATGGCTCAAGGCTTTGGCCCAGAGGGTCAGGCAACTCCAAAGCTCGGAGAGATTACAGACTACATTGCAGACAAGTTGGGCATCCCAAGCAAATTGCGTTTTGACTCCGCTGAGAGGCAATATAATTTGCAACAGGCAGCACAGATGGCAGCTCAGGCCGCACAGCAAAATCCAGAGATTGGAGCTGGCGGTGAGACCGATAAGAAGATTTTAGATATGCTTGGTGTAAACAAACTATCAGAGGTTCTACCAAATGCGTGATGATGTAGCACGAGCGCTTGCCGCTAGAGCATTAGAGGTTGCCCAAAAGACCAAAAGCCAGCAAGGCCCTAAAGGCGAAAAGGGTGATGCTGGGCAAATTATTGTTCAGCCAAACAAGGGTGACAAAGGCGATACTGGCCCGATGGGGTTACAAGGTATCCCCGGCAAATCCATTACTGGCCCTAAAGGCGACAAAGGCGATAAAGGTGATCCCGGTCAAAAGGGTGACAAGGGTGACAAAGGAGAGTCTGGAGCTAAGGGCGATACTGGAGAGCGTGGAGAACGTGGCTTTCAAGGTCTAAAAGGATTAGATGGCTCTAAGGGCGATATTGGCCCAATGCCCAAGCATGAGAAAAAAGGTTTAATGATCCGCTTTGAGAAGGAACCTGGTACTTGGGGCGAGTGGATCATTATGCCAACTAGCGGTGGTGGTGGCGGTGGGCGCGATGACAAACTAACAGATCGCCAAGCAGAGTTGGTTGCCTTAGCCGAGTTTTATAAGACTCGTGGATCTAATGCAAACAAATATATTAAAACTGATGGAACAACTTTAACTTGGGATACGCTAGATGGATCAGATATTAATTTATCAAGCCCACCAGCTATTGGAGGAACAGCTCCAAACACAGGATCATTTGCAACTTTAAATTCAACTAGTGGTGCGCTTAATGGAACTATAGGTGCTACTACCCCATCATCTGTAAACGCTACTACGATTACAGGACAGACAGGAGTGTTAAGGGGTACTGGTACAAACTTAGTATTACAGTCTAGTTCTTTAACAACAACATGGACTGCCGTAGGAACAACTCTTACAGGTTCACAAGCCGACCCTTTTGGTGGTACAACAGCTTCTCTTTTAAACAATGGAACAAGTACTGGTAATCATGTAATATTACAATCAGTAACTGTATCTGCACTTCCATACACTTTTAGTGTTTATGCAAAAGTTGGAACTGCAAATTTTGTTGGTCTTTATGATGGTTTGGCTAGTAGAGGAGCATTTTTTAATGTTTCTAATGGTACATTTTCTTCAAATATTGTTGCCGCCCCTACCTCATATTCAATAACAAACGCTGGAAATGGTTGGTATAGAGTTTCTATTACTATTACTCCAACTGCTGGTTCTAATACTATTTATTTATGGATGTCAGAAGATGGTACTAGCTTTTCTTATACTGGAACAAGTAAAACAATTATTCTTGCCGCACCGCAATATGAAATAGGTAGCGTTTTAAACACCTACATCCCCACAACCACTACAGCAGTCTACGGAACTCCTACCCTATCCTTTAGTGGAGTATCTACTATTGGACTAGAGTCTAATGGTGCTTTATATGTTTCTCCAGCAGGAACAGGAGCATTACAAGCACAAGCTACTACATCTACTACAGCAGGTGGTAATGCTAGGGGTGCTAATGCTGTTGATTGGCAGACTGCTAGGGATACGGCAGCAAGGGTTGCTTCTGGTTCTTTGACTTCTATTGGCGGAGGCTACGGTAATACTGCAAATGGCGTTCAAGCCGCTATTAGTGGTGGAACATTTAACACTGTTTCTGGCACTTACAACTTTGTTGGTGCTGGTTATGGAAACACAGCAACATTAACAGCGTCTTCAGTTGTTGGAGGTTTTTCAAATACTGCTGGCGGTTTTTATAACTTTGTTGGCGGGGGGTATACAAACTCTGGGACTGCTGCAGCAACAGTAACAACGCAATCCGCAACCATGAACGGAACAACAACAGTCACGTTGTCAGGTTCAAACGCTTCAATCAAAGTTGGTCAGTTAATTGGGGGCACTTACATCAATGCCAACTTGACTTACGTTGCGGCAATCAGCGGAACTACGCTTACTTTGTCAACAGCGGCTACAGGTTCTGGCACTGCAACACTCAGCTTCTACACCCCTCACGGAGTAGTAGTAGGTGGAGGTAACAACCAAGCTACAGGTAGTTATTCATTTATCGGTGGTGGTGGTGATGCTGGTACTGCGGCTAATAGGAATGTGGCTAGTGGGGATTGGTCAACTGTTGGCGGGGGTATTAAAAATACTGCAACTGGGCTTTATTCAATAATTGGTGGTGGAAATACTAATATTACTAGTGGTGCGTATTCAATAGCGGCTGGCGGTCAAAATAATAATGCAAGCAATTTATATTCAACAATTTCTGGTGGCGTAGATAATGTTTCCAATTCTGCTGTTTCAACAGTAGCTGGCGGTTTTAAAGGGACAACAAGAGGCATAACTGGATATACAGTATTTCCATCTTGTTATATTCCAATTTCTAATACTTTAGGAGTTTCACAAGCCGCTTTACTTATTTTAGGTAAACAAACTACTGATGCCACAGCAACAGTTTTAACAAGTGATACAGGCGGTGCTGGTGGAACAAACCAAGTAATACTACCTAACAACTCTGCTTACTTCTTTAAAGGTGAAGTTATATCAGGAGTAACTGGCGGTGGAGATACTAAAGGCTGGACTATCGAAGGTGTAATTAAACGAGGTGCTAATGCGGCATCTACGGCTTTAGTCGGAACACCTACAGTAACCTCTACCTATGCTGATGCTGGGGCATCTACTTGGGTTATTGCAGTAACAGCAGATACGACCAATGGTGGATTACGAGTTACCTTTACTGGACAAGCTAGTACAACTATTCGTACAGTTTGCCAAATCCGCACAACCGAAATGACTTATTAATCAAGGAGTTACAAATGGCACTAAAACTAGCAGTTGAAACCCAATTTGGCGTACCAGCCCCACAAGCCTACGCTAGAATCACTAACTTCTTTGGCACTAAAGACCAAATCCAAGTCCAAGTCGCTATTCATTATGACGAGTCGGCAAGGCATGGCAATATGGCTACAGTCAAAGAAAACGCACACTATATCAATATGGAAGATTTAAAGGGTGACTTAATCCCTGCAATCTACGAGGTTCTAAAGACTTATAGTGATTACGAAGGCGCAGAGGATTGCTAATGAATGACGGCTGGGAAGGGTTAGAAAACGTAGCCACAGACGTTAGAGATTCTCAACAAGCAACTGAGGATTTAAATAAATTATGCCTCCGAGTTTTTGGCTCAGAGGATGGAGAAAAACT
>Ga0209298_10001237_pt1 | contig 16780 bp, 27 predicted proteins | sample S_140806_EF_Meta_FD_187325 | JGI IMG/M metagenome (GOLD analysis project Ga0209298, IMG submission 187325) | Freshwater microbial communities from Lake Simoncouche, Canada to study carbon cycling - S_140806_EF_MetaG (SPAdes) (version 2) | ecosystem: Environmental > Aquatic > Freshwater > Lake ...
CATCGGCAAGCTGCACCGGGCTTCCCTGGCAGCAAGCTGAGGAAGAGGGCTCAAAGGGGCTGATCAGGCCCCGGCAGAGAGCAACTCTCCGAGCTCACCCCCAAGAAACGGGGGGGGGGAGGGTGGCTGTGCCTGTGGAAATGTGCGACAGGCTCCTAGGCGCTGATCACGCAGCTGGGTATCGCGCTCCGCCAGCTGCTGGGCCAGAACTTCCAGCTGCTCGCGGCTCTGGGCCTGCTGGGCGGTGGCGGTATCCCGGCTGGGCAGGAGATCGGCTTTGAAGCTGCAGCCCCGCACACGCTGCGGATCACGGCCGTAGGTGAGTGCAAACCAGCGCAGCACCTGGAACAACTCGCGGGCGGCCAGGACGGCGTCGCCGGGGCGGATTGGATCGGTGCGATGCACGGCCTTGTTGCCGAGATCCTTGAGCAGCCGGAAGCGGCGCATCTCCTCGCCGGCCAGGTCGCAGAAGACACGCGCATACATCAGCTCCGCCAGCGTTTGGGCGGCGCATGGCCTCTCCAGCTGAGAGTCGTTCTCGTAAACCCACTCCACCAGCAGCTCAATTGTGCAGCGGGCGTAGAAGCAGGCGGTGCGGGGATCGGAGAGGGCAAACTGCTCGACCTTGAGCGCCTCTTCATGCAGCTCCGGCCACTGGCCAGCGATCAGTGCGTACTGGGAGCTCATAGACCAGAAGATTGCACCATATCCAATGCGATTGAATCTGACGGTATTGCGCCCAGACTACAGGCTGCACCTGGCTATCAGCCCTGAGCAAGGGTTCTAGTCATCTCATACATCAATAGTGGTAGCGCCCCTGCAGAAACTCGACTCGGTCAGCCTTCACGAGGTACACGCAGCGGTGCTCCTGGGTGATTCGGAGCGACCAGACCCCTGAGCCGAGGACTTTGAGCGGCTCCGGTTTGCCGATGCCGCTGAACGGATCGCGCAGCACGGCCTGCATCAACTCCAGCAGGCGGCGAGCCGTGCGGCGAGGATTCTGCCTGGCATGGCGCCGATCAGTCTCGATCCAGTGCTGCAGGTCCTCCAGAAACTCCGGATGGCAGACCGCTTCTCGCTGAGTGCTCATGCCTCCAGCTGGGCCTCAAGATCTTCAAGGCGAAGGGCGGGAAGGCTATCGCCGCGGGCGCGCTCCAGGGCTGAGAGGAGCCGGGCTGCGTTACGGGGCGAGCGCAGCAGGTGAGCCGTTTCCAGTAGGCCCTCCAACTCGTCGGCTGCCACCAGGGCGACATCGCCCCCATGGCGGCGCCGCACCATTACCACCTCGCGATCCTCGACAACCCGGTCCATCAGCGACTGGCGGATCAGGCCGAGGGCATAGGGCACCTCCTCTAGGGCGTTGAGCCGCAAGGCTTGGGTCAAGCTTTGGGCTCCACTGCGGAGTTGAGCGGATGGGGAAGCCTGTGACCGTGAAGCCGAATGAACCGGCCGGTCTCGTTAGTTTGGCACGATGCCTGGCTCATCCCTCGTTTGCGCGGGATCAGGCGATTCACTCTGATCGTGATGTTGATCTTTTGGTGAGCTTCCAGCCTGGCCGCAAAGACTTTGACGCCTACCTTGAACTCGTGGACCACCTGGAAACGCTTCTGGCCGTTTCGGTTCTTGGGGAGGCCCTGGATGGTGCCCTCAGCGCGTGAGCTGCTGCTGCATATTCTGGATGAGACAACTTATTGACTGGCGGGTTCTCATCAGCTTCGTCAGGCTGAGTTTCTCGCCGATCCAACCCTGAAACTTGCTCAGCTCACCGAACACACCAAGGCCTTCTACCTACGACAGCTGATCGAAGCCGGACTGGACGACCTTGAGGATGCCTACCTGGGAGTAGCGGTCAGCGAACTTGGCCTGGACCCTGCGGCTCTCTGAGGCTTCGGCGGAAACCGATTAGAATTTTTAAATCAGTGGAACGACAATGTCAGAATTTTGCTTGATGCTGCATGTAGAACCGTTGCCGGAGGGTGGCTATCTGGCCACATTGGAAGCCATCCAGGGCCTGGTCGCCCAAGGCCGTACCGTTGCGGAAACCCTGGAAATCGCCCGTGATGTTGCTAGAAGGTTGTTGGAATCTCAACAACTCAGAAGATAATCCATTGTAGCCAAGCGAAGTGAACACGTTCAACCAAGCGCCTCGAGAACCAGCTCCAATGTTTGGTGCGTGTGATCGGCCACATCTTTGAGGATTTGCCTGAGCGTACCCACCCGCAGTGGCTTGTGGGCCGGAATGGTGAGGTGTTGTTCCTGGCCTCCATCAATCCGAGTGAGCCGCATGTGGCTGCCGCTCTGTCTGGTGATGCTGTAGCCAAACTATCCAAGCTGCTTGGCCAGATCAGCTCCGTTGAGATCCCTTAGGATTCTCACAGGGTCAACAACTCCTGCCGTACATGATGCAGGCGAATCAGCGGCGGAGCCTGCCCCTCATCGAAGTGGCAATGCACCGCGTCGCGAATCTCCTGGTGGAGCTCGTTGAGGCTATTAGCCTCAGTATGAATCGCCTGACCCACGGCGTTGGCGCGATAGGAGCCATCCTCCGCTTCCTCCACAACGAACAGAATCTCGTTCATGGCGCTGACCAAACTTGTCCATTCTGGCAGCAATCGCAAGGGTTGGCGCGTCTCGCGTCGATCACCAGCTTGGGCGCCTGCACCGCGAGATTGCCGGGGCCCTCATCGATCTGAACCACCGAACCAATGAAGTGCACACCGATCTCATCAGCAGATCCAACGCGAAGGATGTCAGCCCAGAGCTGTTGGCATTCCTTGAGCGTCCACGAATAGGTGCGCTGGTAGATCGGGATGATGAACTGGGAATCGGCGCCCAGGATCTGGAGGAGCTTGGCCTCTGTGGCTTTCATTTTTCGTCAGCCCTCGCCAAAGAAAGACCCAAACAGACTTGCCTTGAGTTCTTCTGCCTTAATCGATAGTGCGGCAAATCTACTGCCGACTTTGACTTCAACAGAATCAAGACGTGCGGCAATTTCTAGCTGTTTTTCAAAAGCAGGTAGCGGAATCTCCACTGAACTTACGATGGCTGTATTCAGGTTTTTGACAGTGGCCCCAGCTGCAGCTCGGACAAACTGTGAATAGCAAAGAGGAGAGCCGAGTACATGATAAAGGTAGTCTGGGCTGGAGTTTTGAGCCGAATCTCGAAGAAGCAGCCACCCGTCATGAATGGCGCCATCAGTTTTCATGATGTAAGGCCGTCCAAAGCTCATCGAGTTTGAGGGCAAGAGATCCCCTTCCGTTACTAAGCGAGTCTTCGAGAGTCCCTCCGGCTTTATCATCTTGGCAGTCTTAGTAATGTATTTCTCGCCAACGATAGTGTCCCCAATCATAATCCAATTAATACCACTGGGTTCATTGGTCAGAAAAGCCTGAATAGGCCTCGGCGACCCTCCTCGAGCGATCTGAAGAAAGTCGCCTAGTTGAACTTTGTCTGCGTCTAGCTTGCTTAGCTCTTCTATTAGGAGGGAGCGATAAAGAGCTGCCGTGGCACGAGAGGCTCGTTCGGCGGCTGCCGACTGAATACGCGCAGCCTTATCCAGAATCGCCGCGATGCGCCGTTACTCCTCCAGTGGGGGGAGGGAAAGGACCGTGTTCTTGATGATTTCTTGGCTGATATTTGGCTGCGCACCACCAACACCTTTACCAAGCCAATGTGGCACTTGAGCCTGCAATGCATAGAACATATACTGCATATCTGCCAATGATTCATCCGGCAGGACGTGACAGACAGCCTGATTGCTAGTTGCATCAATTCCAAGTTTTGCGACTCTGCCAATCGTGGCTCCATAAATCGCAACAAGCAGAGCTCCCTTGGGTATGAACTTGGCACTGCTTTCAATCACAGCAAGTTCAGTGATTGTCTCTTCGGTTTCGGTGATCACGCCTTCGCGAAGTTCACCCGACTTAACCCAAGGGATATTGCCGCAGAAATACCGGCTGGCTTTCTTGCGAGAGGGCGTTCCACCACTACCAGTACGGCAGAAATCTCCGATAGCAAGCATGTCCCAGCTCATCGCAACATCCCCTCCAGCTCCTCGATCCCCTGCAGGATCTCCTGCTCGATCGAGCGCAGTTCGGCCAGGATCTCCAGCGGCGGGCGATGCTCCACCTCGTCGTGCACCAGCTCCTTGTAGCGGTTGAGGCTGAGGTCGTAGCCCTGGGTGCCGCCGCCGGGTAGGCCGCTGGGCCGCTCCTGGACCTGCGGGATCAGGGCCATGACGGCGTGGCGCATGAATTGATGGCACCCAAGCCCACGGTTCATCTGCTGCTCCAGGCCCCGACCTGCCATCAGAAGGTGGGTATGATCATACTGATCTGCATACTTTTTCCCGGTCATGGCGCGCTCCAGTCCCCTTGCTGAACGGGTGACCGTGACCATGCCGTCCGAGCTGGTCGCCGGGATCGACCGCATTGAGGCCAACCGCAGTCGCTTCATCGCCGAGGCCGTGCGCCACGAACTGCAGCGGCGCCAGCGCCTCGAACTGCTGCGCTCTCTGGAGGCTCCCCATCCCGACAGCGCCGCCACTGCGGCCCTTGGCCTGGCGGACTGGGCCGAGGCCCTGCCTGAAGGGGACAGCGACCTGCTCGATCCCAGCGCCGGAGAGCCGGTGCACTGGCGACCGGAATCGGGTTGGCAGCACGCCAGCTCCCCCGAGATCAAGCCATGAGCGTGCCCCGGGGCAGCCTGGTGCTGGTGGATCTGGAGCCCACCCTGGGCCATGAACAGCGCTGCACCCGGCCCTGCCTGGTGGTGAGCGACCCGGCGGTGAACTCCAGCCAGCGCTTTCCGCTGCTGGCCGTGGTTCCGATCACCGGAACGCCCGCTTCCGGTGCCCTCTACCCGCCCCTGGCCCCGGGCGCCAACGGCCTCACCAAGCCCTCTTTCGCCCTGGTGGATCAGCTGCGCTCGATCGACAAACAACGCATCCGCCGTCGCTACGGCCAGGTGAGCGAAGCGGAGCTGGCCGCCATCGATGCGGGCCTGCGCCTCTACCTAGGCCTGGAGCCCGATCCTGGCTAAAGCAGCTCGCCAGTTCACGGTCCGGCTCATCGCAGTCCGGCTCATCGCAACATCCCCTCCAGCTCCTCGATCCCCTGCAGGATCTCCTGCTCGATCTGGCGTAATTCCGTCAGAATCTCCAGCGGTGGGCGATGCTCCACTTCGCCGTGGATCAGCCCAGGCCAGCAGCGCAAGCTCCGGCTAGGGTGACATGTAACCGTTGCGGGAGTCGCCATGGGACCCGAAGCCGCACCGGAGCTGGGTCGCTCAGAGGCCACAGCCCAGGAAGCGCGCCGTGCAGCCAATCGCCGCAAAGTGCGGGAGCATCGCCAGCGGTTGCGGGGCCAGGGGATGCGGCCGATCCAGATCTGGGTGCCGGATGTGCATGCGCCTGGGTTTGAGGCCGAGGCGCGGCGCCAGTCGCTTTTGGTGGCCCAGAGCCCTGAAGAGGCCGAGATCCAGGCCTTCATTGATTCCGTGTACGAGTGGCCGGATGACGAGTACAGCCAGTGAAGCGAGGTGAGATCTGGACCATGGCCGGCGGCCCTGGCTACGCGAGCAAGCCCCGTCCAGCGGTGATCGTTCAGGAGGACGGCTTCGCAGAAACGCTCTCGATTGCGGTTTGTCCTCTGACCAGTGAGCCGATCGACGCCCCGATCCTCCGCATCCAGGTGGAACCGACGCCGGCGAACGGTCTCCGAAACACCAGCCGCCTGATGGTGGACAAGCTGACGACCGTGCCCAAGAGCAGGCTTGGTCAAAAAATCGGCCAGCTGTCCGACGCTGACCTATTGCGGCTGAACCGCTCGTTGCTGGTGTTTCTGGGCCTGGCCCGCTGATCGCGCTTGCGTGCCCTTCATCGCAGCATCCCCTCCAGCTCCTCAATCCCCTGCAGGATCTCCTGCTCGATCGAGCGCAGTTCGGGCAGGATCTCCAGCGGTGGGCGGTGCTCCACCTCGCCGTGGATCAGTTCTTTGTAGCGGTTGAGGCTGAGGTCGTAGCCCTGCTCGGCGATCTCGGCCTTGGGCACGCAGAAGCTCTGGGCGGTGCGTTCCCGCTCTCGCTCGGAATCCTTGCGTTGGTGCCAGCGGACCAGGCAATCCGGCAGGTTGTTCTTGTGTTGCTCGACTTCGGCCAAGGCCTCTTTGGGAGCAGGCCCGAGTTTCTCCAGCGGCAACAGCGGATTGCGCTTGTCGTCGAGGCTCCAGCCGTCGGCAGTCATGTCGTAGAACCACACCTGATCGGTGCCGCCCCTGCCGGTTTTGGTGAACAGCAAGATTGCCGTGCTCACGCCGGCATAGGGGCGGAACACCCCGCTCGGCAGCGACACCACGCCCTCCAGAAAATGGTCTTCCACCAGGGTGCGCCGCAGTTCCTTGTGGGCGTTGGAGGAGCCGAACAGCACACCATCGGGCACGATCACCGCCGCCCGGCCGCCGGGTTTGAGCAGCTGCAGGAACAGGGCCATGAACAGCAGCTCGGTCTTCTTCGTTTTCACCACTCGCTGCAGCTTGCCGCTGGTGCTCGCGTAATCCAGCGATCCGGCAAAGGGCGGGTTGGCCAGGATCAAGGTGTACTTGTTTTCCTCAACGGCGCTGTCTTCGGAGAGCGAATCGCGGTAGCTCACATCGGGGTTCTCCACCCCGTGCAGCAGCATGTTCATCGCCGATGCGCAGCATCGTGTTGTCGAAATCAAAGCCATGGAACAGGCCATGGTTGAAGTGCTCGCGCAGCTCCGGATCGCTGAGCACCTCGGGGTGGTGTTCGCGCAGGTATTCGCCCACCGCCACCGGGAAGCCACAGGTGCCGCAGGCCGGATCCACCATCACATCGCGTGGGGTGGGGTGGGTTCGGTCATCGCCACCATCAGCTCGATGATGTGGCGCGGCGTGCGGAACTGGCCGTTGGTGCCGGCGGTGGCCAGCTTGCCGAGCATGTACTCGTAGATGTCGCCCTTGGTGTCGCGGTCTTCCATCGGCACCGCATCGAGCAGCTCCACCACCTTGGTGAGCAGCCCCGGCGTGGGGATCGTGAAGCGCGCACCTGTCATGTGGGTGGCGTAGGGCGATTCCTCACCACCCAGCTCGCGCAGGAAGGGGAACACCCGCTCGCCCACCAGCTTGAACATCGAGGCAGCTTCACCCAGCTCCTTGAAGCGGCTCCAGCGCAGCTCACTCCAGGGGCGGCCTTGCTCATCCGCGCCTTCCGGGAAGATGCGGCGGCGCATGGGCTGGCCGGAACGCAGGCTGCGGCGCTGCTCCAGCACCTCCAGCGGGTTGGCGATGCCGCCACTCCAGAAGGCACCCCAGATTCGGTCGATCTGGTTGCGCAGCTCGCCGGTGAGCACCGAGGCCGCCGTGGTGCCGGGGGCGATGGTGGAGCTGGGCGTGGCCGGGGTGGTGCCGTTGCCGCTGCGGCGAGTTCGGGGTCCAGCGGCTGGGGCGGCAGTTCGCGAAGGTGGTTCGATCCCAGGCGCTCTCAAGCCTCCACCGGGGCCCTTCACACCCTCCGCGGCACCCAGGGCCACCACCTGGCTCTTGAGCTCCTTCAGTTCCTCATCGCTGATGGGCTCTCCCGCCTCGCCCTCCAAGGCTGTGCGGATCTCGTCGTTCGTGATCCGGCTGCCGTCCTCCGGGATCAGAGCGATCAGGGCATCGGTGAGGTCGGCGAGGTCGGGCATCGGAGCGGGCTGGAGACGCTGGGCTGGGGATCAAGGAAGCAGAGCCTCGGACAGGACAATGGCCTGGATGGCCTCACGATGACTGGGTGGGCGTGAAACGGATCCGTTGTCGTGCGAACGACCAGATCAGGCCCTGTTGAAGACCATCCGTTGACTTCACTTTGCTTCAGCTTGCGTCGTTCTACAGCGAACCAGCGGCAGATGCAGTGCGCTCTCCGTGCTCCAGACGGCGCACCTATGCACGATCCGCATAGTTTTTTGATGAAGCCTTCGCAGGACCTGCCTGGCGGGTTCCCCCTGCTGTCGGACCGTTCTCGATCTCAGGCTGCTCGCCCACCAGCCCAGGGCAGAGGGGCATCGCCAGCTGGCGATCGCGGCAGCAGCACCTTACGGGGAGCGGAACCCTCTGGAGCGCCGGGGGGATGGCTCCCCAGCTGCAACGCCAAGGTTCCCAGCAGCACTGTGATCACACCGCTCCAGCTGGGTAGCCGTTCGCCGGCGAGAACCCGCGGGTGGCACCGCCTGCACGCTCCCCATCCCGGCCAGCAGTGAGTAAGGCAAGGGGTCAGTGGCGATCCTCAGCAAGCCAGCCCCTGGCGCGAACGATTCACCTGCGAAAGACTGGGGCCATCCCGCCGTCTGGCCTTCTTGCCCTCCGCCACCGCGGCGCCGCTGCGCTGCCACCTGCTGATCGGCGCCCCTGCTCACCGCCCCCGGTGAACCGCCGGCCTTGGTGCTCTCCACCGATGCAATCCGCGCCGAAGTGTTCGGCGATGCGGCCGTGCAGGGGCCCTGGATCGACATCCAACAGCGCCTGCAGCAGCGGCTGATCGAGGCGGTGGCGGCCGGCGTCCCGGTGATCATCGATGCCACCCATGCCCGCCGTCCCTGGCGCCTGGCCCTCACCCAGGCCCTGCGGCTGCCGGCGCCGGTGGAGTGGATCGGCTGGTGGCTCTACACCCCCCTGCCCATCTGCCTGGAGTGGAACCGCCACCGCGAGCGCCAGGTGCCCGAGGCGGTGATCCAGGAGATGGCCGCCGCCCTGGCCGATCCCCATGTCGGACCCAGCCGGGCGGAGGGTTTTGCGGCCCTCTGCGCTGTGGTGCCCACCCATCACGAGGAATTGGAGCCGTTGCTGGCCGCTGAGCTGGCGGCGCTGGACCGGCGCATCCGCAGCGCCCAGGCCCGCGAGACCCATTGGCAGCTCCATGGCTACTCGCGGCTGCTCGATCTGGAGCGGCTGCTGTTTTTGATTCGCCTGCTGAGCCGTTACCCGGAGCTCGACGCCGCCGATCCCCATACCCGTGATCAGCTGGAGGCGATCGTCTCGCCCTTGCCGTCTGGCGATCTGGCGGAGCGGGCTGCGGCCTTCCTGGGCCGGCTGCATGGGGAGTGCCACGGCGATGCGGGGGCGATCCGTGGCGATCTGGCCTGGCTGGAGGCCAATGGCTTCTGCTTCGGGGGGGACACCCTGGCGCCGATCCGGTTGGCGGAACGGCAGGCAGCGCCGGAAAGCGGAGTTATTCAGAGCGGCATTCAGAGCGCCATTCAAGGCGGCGTCCATGGCGGCCACCCGCCGATGGGCGATGGGCCGGTGTTCCAGCGGGTGATGACGCTGCTGCGCCACCTGCTCCACCAGCCCTTTGATCGCGATCCGGGCAGCACGCTCACGCTCCATGAGCAGCTGATCGCCGCCACCGCCTCGATCCCCGGCGGCTACCTGCCCGGTGAGACCGCCACCCTGCGCAAGGACCTCGAGAAGCTGCTCACCCCCTACGGCTTCCGCGCCGCCAACGACAACGTGCGCCACGGCTACGCGCTCGGCACCGCGGTGCTGCCGGCGCCGCGGTTGCGGGAGATCCAGGCCCTGGTGGAACAGGCCGCCGGCCGTCTGGCTGATCCCTCCGCCCAGCCCTTGCTCGCCGAGCTGGAGCAGCGCCTGGCCTGGGCCGGCCTCGATGAGCCCGCCCCGCCCCTGCGGCTCTATGCCCGCCACGGTGTCGTCGACACCGCCCTGGTGCGGCGTGAATCACTCGCAGCGCCCCGTGGCGCCGAGGCGATCGAGCGGGCCATCGCCCAGCGGCGCCGAGTGCTGCTCAAGCGCTTCTCCTCTGCAGGCAGCCACGACGGCACCAGCATCGGCGATGGCTCGGGTGAATGGCGGGTGTGGCCGCTGCAGCTGATCTTTCACCACGTCGGCTGGTATCTCTGCGTCGAGGAAGACGTGATCGGCCAGGAGCACGGCCTGATCCGCTGCGAACGGCTTGATCGCCTCGCCATGCAGAGCGCCTCGATCCGCAGCGGCTCGCTGCGCAGCGGCTCGCTGCGTAGCGGCTCGCTGCGTAGCGGCTCGCTGCGTAGCGGCTCGCTGCGTAGCGGCCCGAGCGATGGCCTGCGCCGCAGTCCCGAACGCCAGCACGCCGCCCTGCAACGGCTGGAGCGCTTGCTGCACCACAGCGGCGGCATCCACTTCGGCAACGACATCAAGGCCCAGCTGGCCCTGGCCAGTTCCTCTCCCCGCACCCGCGCGGGGGTGCTGCAGACCCTGCGCTGTTCGGCCACTCCCTGGGCCTTTGCGTTCCTGCGGGAAGGGATGGGCCGCTATCCCCGCGAGCAGGTGCGCTTCTCTAGGCCCCTCCCGGGCGATTCCTGGTGGCATCACCCCGATGCGCCCCACGTGCTGGAGCCGAACGCCCCCAGCGACAGCCATCCCTACCCGCTGGAGCTCGATCTCCCCAGCTGGACCATCGCCGCCGACATCGATCTGCGCACCTGGCTCTATGGCTTTGGCGAGGGGATCAGGATCGAATCGCCTTCCGCGCTGCGCGAAGAGCTGGTGACCCGTTGCCGGGCCATGCTCGCGGCCCATGGGGAGGCCGTCCAGGGAGGCACAGGCCGCGAGGGTGCGGGCCCTACCGAAGCGGAGAAACCAGCGAGCCGCCGACGTCAGGAGGAGGAACCGCCGCCGCGGGCTCCCTTTCCCAACCGCCTGCGGCGGGGGTGATGGGGGATTCCGAGGGGATTGGGTGGAGGAGCCTGGAGTCCCTCACTCCTCCTCGGCAGCACCCAGGGGAATGAGCTGGATCTGCTTGCGGCCTAGCTTGATTTCAAACTCGTCGCCGGGCTGCAGGCCCAGCTGGGCGGTGTAGGCCTTGCCAACGAGCAGGTTGCCGTTGAATTGGATCTTGGTCGCAAAGCTCAGGCTGCGGCCAGGCTTTCCCTTGCCGCCACTACTGCCGGCGCCGAAGTGCATGCCCTTCGCTTCCAGCAGGGCCTCGTAGAAGGCAGTGAAGTTCAGCCGCTCCGTGCCGTCCTTCTTGCTGCTCACATAGCCGGCGGAGCGAACCAGATCGGATTTGGAGGCATCGCCGAGTTCCTTGACCTTAGCGAGCAGTTCGGTTCCGGTGAGCATGGTGAATGGCTTGGGGGATGGACTAACTCTAATTGCCAACTGTCCTGGCGTAGGAACCATGACAACCTCTTCGCAGGAGCTGATCAAAGCGATGCCGGAAACAAGGAGTCCGGTGCTGTTGTGGCCTCCGCCGGTGCCAGCCATTCCGCCAGCTTGGTGTAGCGCCTGCGGCCCAGGTGGTTTTTCACGGCCATCGCCAGGGCTTTCTTTTGCCCCACCAGCACCACCAGCTGCTTGCCGCGGGTGAGGCCGGTGTAGACGAGATTGCGCTGCAGCATCGCGTAGTGCTGGCTGAGCAGGGGGATCACCACGGCGGGATATTCGCTGCCCTGGCTCTTGTGGATCGTGCAGGCATAGGCGGGCACTAGGTGATCGAGTTCCCCCCAGCCGTAGACCACCACCCGGCTGCCCACCGCCCCGGCCTCACTGGTGGGGAACAGCACGCTCAGCTCACTGTTGTCTGAGTCGATGGCATCGATCGTGCCGACATCACCGTTGAACACCTCCTTCTCGTAGTCGTTGGCGATCTGCATCACCTTGTCGCCCGGGGCAAATCGCCAGCCGAAACGCTCCACCTGCTCGGCGGGGTCGGGATTGAGCAGCTTCTGCAGTTCGATGTTGAGCGAGCGCGACCCACAGCCACCTCGGGCCATCGGGCAGAGCACCTGCACCTGGCCGATCGGATCAAAGCCAAACCGCGCCGGGATGCGCTCGCCCACCACCTTGAGGATCAATGCCACCGCCTGCTCGGGTGTCTCGGCCGGCAGGAAATAGAAATCAGTGGTGCCCCCCTCGCTGGGGGGTCGTAGATCGGGGATGGTGCCGGCGTTGATGGCGTGGGCGGTGGTGATGATGCGGCTGGAGGCCGCCTGGCGGAACACCTCGGTGAGCCGGGCCACCGGTAGGGCGCCGCTGTTGATGGCATCGGCCAGCACCTGGCCCGGGCCCACCGAGGGCAGCTGGTCCACATCACCCACCAGCAGCAGCGCGGCCTCGGGGGGGATGGCCGCTAGCAGCGAGGCCATCAGCGGCACATCCACCATCGAGGTCTCATCCACCACCAGCAGGTCGCACTCCAACGGCAGCTCGGCGCCGCGGCGAAAGCCGTAGGCGGCGGGGTCGAACTCCAGCAGCCGGTGGATGGTTTTGGCCTCCAGGCCGGTGGCCTCGGCCATGCGTTTGGCAGCTCGGCCAGTTGGAGCGCAGAGCTGGATGCGCAGCTTCTTGGCCGCCAGGATCCGCAGGATGGCGTTGATCAAGGTGGTCTTGCCCACGCCGGGGCCACCGGTGATCACCAGCACCTTGCTGGCCAGCGCCTGCTCCACCGCCTGCTTCTGGCTGGCGGCCAGCTCCAGGCCCAGGCGCTGCTCCACCCAGCTGATGGCCCGCTCCGCGTTGATCGTTCCCCACGGGGGGACCCCCTGCGCCAGCTCCTGCAGTGCTTCTGCAATGCGCCGCTCATCGCGGTGCAGGTGGGCCAGGAAGATCGCGCCCTCGCCCGCCAGGCTGTCGGCCACCACCGAGCCCTCGCTGAGTTCCAGATCAAGGGCGGCCTGGATCACGGCGGGCTCGAGGGGCTCGCGTCCGGTGGCGCCGGTTTCATCAGGGCGCTCCACCGCCAGCAGCTCTCCGGCCAGCTTAAGCAGCTCGGCGGTGGGCAGGCCGCAGTGCCCCTCGCCGCTGGCCTCCAGCAACGCATAGTTGATACCGGCCCGCAGGCGGATCATCGCCGTGGCTTCAATGCCCAGCCGCGCGGCGATCGCATCGGCGGTGCGGAAGCCGATGCCGCGGATATCGCGGGCCAGGCGGTAGGGGTTCTCCGCCATCACCTGCACGGCGTCATTGCCGTACGTCTTGAAGATCCGCACCGCCCGCGCCGTGCCGACGCCATGGCTGTGGAGGAAGACCATGATTTCGCGCACCACCTTCTGATCAGCCCAGGCCTGGGCAATGCGGCCGGCCCGCACCTTGCCGATGCCCGGCACCTCCCGCAGGCGTTCGGGGGCGTGCTCGATCACCTCGAACACCTCCGCCCCGAAGGCGCCCACCAGCTTGCTGGCGTAGATCGGGCCGATGCCGCGGATCATCCCCGAGCCCAGGTACTTCTCGATGCCCTCAGCTGTGGTGGGCGCTGAGGCCTTGAGGAAGGAGGCCTTGAACTGCTGGCCGTGTTCCCGGCTGTTCACCCAGGTGCCGCTCACCGTGACCCATTCACCAGCGCTGATCTCGGCGGCATGGCCCACCACCGTGACGAGATCGCGGTGGCCGCGGGCCTTGATGCGCAGGACGCAGAAGCCGCTCTCGGCGCTGTGGAAGGTGACGCGCTCAATCGAGCCGGCCAGCACTTCAGTGGGTTGGTGGCTGGCGCTGCTCTGCGTCCCGGGGGACTGGCCAGCGATCGGCTTGTTCATGCCTCCCCGCGGTGCCATCGGGCCATGCTTACAGGCTGTTGCAACGCCCACCTCAGCTACTGAAGCACTGCAGGCAGCATGGGTGGGATACCAAGACCGATGCGACCGGCGTCTGCATGGCCAGCACCGATGAGCGAACGCTGATGCTCGACGATGAAACGGATTACGACATTATTTGTCAACAGCTCCGTCAGGACAATGCTGCTCTTCTTGGTGACTTCAGCCGTTGGCTTCAAAAGGCTGGCCTTGGGGCGGCGACGATCAGAAGCCATTGCACAAACCTTGACTTTTATTTGAATCACTTCCTTCTCTACGTAGACACGCTGACGCCTGCTGATGGGGTTTGTTATGTCGGAGAGTTTCTTGGCGACTGGTTTACACGCAAGGCCATGTGGTCCAACTAGACAACAATCAAGGCAAATGCTGCCATTCTGAAGAAGTTCTATGCCTTCATGGCCGAACGAGAGCTGATCAAGCCTGAGGAGTTTGCCTCGCTCAAGCAGCAGATCAAAGACGAGCTGCCGGAACCACGGCCAGCAACAAGGCCACCATCACAAGCACACTCAGCATTGTCTCCATCGGCGTGCCCGGTTCCCTGCTCAGATCCTTACTGTCTGCGATTAACCCTGACGACGCGCCCCCCAAGCGGGGGCAAAGCCTCCCCGGATGGGGCCTGGGCTTGCGGCACCCTCGTCAATGCCAACGTGGAGGCTCAACCGGACCTCAGCCGCAGCCCCACCAGGAGGGTCGCCTCGCCCTCTGCCTGACGTTGCAGGCAGAGGGCGAGGCGACCCTTGCGCTGCTCAACATCTCGATCACCACAGCCCTAGACCTGGGCTCCTCTGAGCAGGATCCGCCGCGCCAAGAACCGTTCGACGCCGAGGCCTGGCTGCTGGACCCTGAGGAGAACCGCCTGCTGTTGCTGGTGCTGGCCTGAGGATCGGGCGAATCTGTTCGTTGGGGTGCCGCAGGCCAGGCGCGGCACCCGTTCCATTCGCCTAACAGCAGATCACTTCGGCATCAGCACGGTGTCGATCACGTGGATCGTGCCGTTCGTCGTTGCGATGTCGGCCTTGACGACGGTAGCGCCGTTGATGAAGACCTTGCCTCCTACGGTCTTGATCGTGACCGATTGTCCATTCAATGTCTTGGCGCTCGAGAGCTTGATGACATCGGCGGCTTTCACATTTCCGGCCACGACGTGATAAGTAAGAATCGCCGTTAGCTTCTGCTTGTTCGCTGGCTTCAGCAGCGACTCCACTGTGCCAGCCGGCAACTTCGCAAAGGCCGCATCGGTGGGAGCAAAAACGGTGAATGGACCTTTCCCTTTCAGGGTTCCGACGAGCCCGGCCGCCTCGAGTGCAGCCGTGAGCGTCTTGAAGCTGCCCGCAGCAACAGCCGTGTCAACGATGTCCTTAGTGGGCATTGTGGTGCCCCCTGCGAAAGCGCTTGTTGAAGCCAACAGGCTCAGAGATAAAGCAGCAACGCCTGCGCGCAGCGAGCGATTGAGAGACAACATTGGGAGCAGTGAAGAATTTGGGACTATTTCAACCGAAATGAGCATAGGCAGGCTGCGTTGCTGGTGGTGGCTCCGCGGAGCATGTCAACCGACATCGAATACTGAGCCAGCGCCGGCAGCTCCACCCCACAATCAAAGATCTTCTGATCTGAAATCGATCAGGCTGTTTCTACGCAGCAAATACACAGCAACCACGCACAACTAGACCCCAACGCCTTCGCGAACTATCCAGCGGTACCGAGAGTTCAGTCCGAGCAATAAGCCGTGCGCCGGTGGCGCCGCAAGGCCTGCTCGGACGTCGCGCCCAAATCGAGATGCCCCCCAAAGAGCCCCCAACAACCAGCGACCCTCCTGTTGCAGCATCGCTAGGGCGACGTCAACCGCCATGGATCGGTCTCAAGCCGCAGCGCTCTTGCGCTGCGGCGCGGCGTAGAGCGCTGCACCGCCGGCCGCCAGCACCAAGCCACCGCTGACGGCCAAGAACACCAGCGTCTGGAGCATCAGCAGGAAGAAGCCCAGGGCCGAGAAGGCTGTGATGCGCAGCTTGGCCTTGATCAGCAGCGTCAACAGCACGAGGACGGTGGCCTTGAGGCCCAGAATCTTCGCTGTGAAGAGCGGGCAGAAGGGGTTCAGAAGCATGGTGAGCTAGCAGATCTCCCCATACTGCTGGCCGGAACGTCATCCCGCGGCTGCCGCTCGCTTGGGAGAGCCCACCGCGGAGGACAGGGCTGCCAGCCCTGTTGACGTTTCTCGCGCTCCAGAGCTTGAGTGACTCCCCCCGGCTGAGCTCCAGCTGCTGACACCAGCAGTCCCAGCAGCTGGGGCGGCCGGTTACGGGTCCCGCCGCTCATGCCACCTCAAGTGCCCAGCCCCGATGGCGGTGCAGCTCTTCTGTCCAGCCGCTGAACCGGTGGGTGAGGTGTGCCCTGGCCCTCCAGGAGCTGCAGCTGCTCCAGCGGCACCGAAAGCTCAGCGAGGAACACGTGGGACTGCTCCGGCGTCTCGCCCGGATCAAGGTGCCCCAGAAGAGCCCCCAGCATCCGGGGACCACGATCGAGGGGATCTCGTCGCGTAGCTGCATCAACCAGCGACCATCCCGCTGCAGCATCGCCAGGGCGACTTCAACCGCCATGGATTGGTCTCAGGCCGCTTGAGGCCGGCGCTGTTGCGTGGCGTAAAACGCTGCTCCACCTGCCGCCAGCACCAGAGCGCCGCTGACGGCCAGGAACACCAGCACCTGGAGGAGCAGCAGAGCAATACCCAAGGCAGAGCCAGCCACGATCTGCACCCTGGCCTTGATCAGCAGCGTCAGCAGCAGCAAGACGGTGGCCTTGAGGGCCAGCACCTTGGCCGTGGTGAGCGGGCAGAAGGGGTTTAGAAGCACGGCGGGCTGGCAGATCCCCCCATGCTGCTGGCCATAACGCCCTCCCGCGGCTGCCGCTCCGTGTTCGGATGACGAGTTGCCATCGAAAGCTTGTCATGAAAAAGCCCCTGCCTTTCTAGGGCAGGGGCTTACAAATCAGAGAGCGTTTCAGTTTCAGCCGATCGCAGGAGCGGTCAGCGCCACGGGGGTGGCGGTGGCGGCAGCCAGATCGAGCGGGAAGTTATGAGCATTGCGCTCGTGCATCACTTCCATACCCAGACCAGCGCGGTTCAGCACATCAGCCCAGGTGTTGATCACACGGCCTTGGGAATCCAGGATCGACTGGTTGAAGTTGAAACCGTTCAGGTTGAAGGCC
>Ga0209298_10001244_pt1 | contig 16739 bp, 14 predicted proteins | sample S_140806_EF_Meta_FD_187325 | JGI IMG/M metagenome (GOLD analysis project Ga0209298, IMG submission 187325) | Freshwater microbial communities from Lake Simoncouche, Canada to study carbon cycling - S_140806_EF_MetaG (SPAdes) (version 2) | ecosystem: Environmental > Aquatic > Freshwater > Lake ...
CGACTCAGGACAGTCCGATGGTGTAATGGTAGCACAGGAGATTCTGATTCTCCTTGTCTAGGTTCAAATCCTAGTCGGACTATTTCCTGAAAGCAAAAAGCCCTCTCACGAGGGCTTTTTCATGCCTGTACCGGACGCCTCAGCGGGCGTTCCAGAAGATCATGAGGTTCTTGGTCTGGCGGCCGGCGACGATGAGGTCGGGCTTGCCGTCGCCATCGAGGTCGGCGGCCTTGAAGTCTTCGACGGCGATCTCCTTGGTCGAGATCACGCTCGTGCGCCAGGTCTTGCCGGCGTCATCGAGCGGGGTGAGCAGGCGGACGCCGGGATCGGTGCCGCGCCAGCCGACCATGATCTGGTCGGAACCAGTGCCGAGGAAGTCGGCGCAGGCGACCGCGTGGCCATCCTTGTAACCGTCGAGGATCTGCTGGCGCTGCCAGGCGCCGTCGCCGTCGCGCGTATAGATGGCCGATTTGGTGCCATGGAAGGGTTCGACCGTCGCGATGAAGTTGCCGGAGGGCAGCTTGCCGCCGCGGAGTTCGCCGACGGGTTCCTTGGTCAGCTGAACGTGGCCCCACTTGCCGTCGGCGTAGGAATTGAGCCAGATGCCTTCCTTGGAGCCGGTCAGGATCTGCTGGGCGATGTGCTTCTGCCAGCGCACCGGCTCGAGGTTATGGGTGATGTGGCCGGCGTCGTTGACGAGCTCGGTCGTCCATTCGTCTTTCGGATTAGCCGGCTTGCGGTAGGCGAGGAGCTTGGCGCCCGCACCTTCTCCTGCCTTGTTGCCGATACCATGGAGGGGCTGGACGACGAGGTCCCAGCGGCCCGTGGCGACTTCGACCCACTGCATGCGGTGAACGGTCGGTTCATGGTGCAGTTTCACCGCTTCCCACTTCTGCGTGCGGTCGGCCGGAGGGATCAGATAGAACACCGCGCCGCTCTTCATCGTGTCGGACGGATTCCATCCGGCACCCACGGCGATCTCGGCTTTGCCGTCGCCATCAAGATCCTGCGCCGCGATGCACACGTTGTCTTCCTTCGTCAGGTTCTCGGCGATGATATGCTTCTTCCAAGTCGGGTTCTGATACCACTGCACGGTGGTCTTGTCGGCCAGGAGGATATCCTTTTTACCGTCGCCATCGACGTCGGCGATCGCGAGTCCGTAGCCGATCTCGACCTTATCGATCTCCTGCAGGCGGAATTTCGGTTCCGGCGCGGCGGACGCGACGGCGGCAAGGAGCAGGGCGAAGAGAGGGGTCGGCTTCATGGTCGTTTAGGTAACTTATCCGACCCTGCCTGTCGACCGCGGTTCCGCGACATAACAGGTAGGGACAGTACCACGTGCTGTCCTCGGCCGCCGCAGGGCGGCCGCAGGTAGGGGCGTGGCTTTGCCGCGCCCTCCGAAGGTAGGGATGCGATGTCATCGCATCCATCAGGCTTGAGGGCGGACGCGATAGTGATCACGTCCCTACCTGCGTAAGGCATTTGCGGTTAGCGGTTGGGAACACAACAAGGCACCTATGTCGTGACGCGGTCCCGACCCTACCAAGGCAGCACTCCCCCGATACTCGATACTCCATACTCTCAGTCCCTCCCTCAGGCCCACGGGCCCTCCAGTCCTCTGGACCTCGCGATTATCTCAAGCCGTCAGGCGCTCCAGGCACTCCGCGTACAGCGCCTGCGTCTTCTGCACGACGTCGGCGGGCAGGGTCGGCCCTGGCGCGGTCTTATTCCACGGCTGGGCTTCGAGCCAATCGCGGACGAATTGCTTGTCGTAGGAAGGCTGGGCACGACCGGGCTGCCAGGTGGCGGCGGGCCAGTAGCGGGAAGAGTCGGGCGTCAGGACTTCATCGATGAGTACCAGTGAACCGTCGGGGGCACTGCCGAACTCGAACTTCGTATCGGCGAGGATGACGCCGGCCTTGGCGGCGCGTTCGGCGCCCATGCGGTAGAGTGCGATCGAGGTTTCCTGAACCGTGCGGAAGACCTTCTCGCCGAGGATCTCGCCGCATCGTGCGCGGGTGATCGCCTCGTCGTGGCCTTCGGCGGCCTTGGTGGAAGGGGTGAAGATCGGCTGCGGAAGCTTTGAGCCATCGAGCAGGCCGGCCGGGAGCGGGTGGTCGAGGATGCCGCCGGTCTTCTGGTATTCCTTGAAGCCGGAGCCGGCGAGGTAGCCGCGGACGACCGCTTCGACCGGGAGGGGCTTGAGCTTGCGGACCAACATCGAGCGCGGGATCAGGTGTTCATGGCCGTGCAGGGCCTTGGCCAGGGCGTTGGCGTGGTCAGGGACGAGGTGCGTCGGGAAGACGAGGCGGGCCTGGTCGAACCACCAGAGGCTGATCTGGGTGAGGAGGATGCCTTTGCCCGGGACGCCGTTGGGCATCACGACGTCGAAGGCCGAGAGACGGTCGGTCGCTATGATCAGGTAATGCGTGCCGAGGTCGAAGACTTCACGGACCTTGCCTTTCGCCTGGAGCGGGTAGGGCAGGCCGGTGACGGTCATCAGCGCTTCGGTGGGCAAGGGCGGCGTCTTCATCCTGCCACGGAGATAGGGCAGGCCGGGGCGGCAGGGCAAGGTGGTTCGTCGTTGAGGCGACGCACCCCGCGGCCATCCTCCGAGTCGCCTGATGGAACTCCGCGACGCCCATTGCCATTATCAGTTCGCCGAGGTCCCGTACGCCGCGGTCGAGCAGGCCCGGGCGGACGGCGTGGGGCAGGCGATGATCAATGGCAGCGCTCCCTCCGACTGGGAAGACGTGGCGGCCCTCGGCCGGCGCGATCCGCGTAACCGCGTCTCGTTCGGCCTGCACCCGTGGGACGTCCCCACGGCTCCGGCCGGCTGGGAGGCTCAGCTCCGCGCGATCCTGGTCGCACATCCGAAGGCCGGTGTCGGCGAGATGGGACTCGATCGCTGGGTGAAGGGTTTCGATCCCGTCGCGCAGGAATCGGCCTTTCGCGCGCAGCTCGCGCTCGCCGTCGAACTCGACCGAGCGCTCACCGTCCATTGCGTCAAAGCCATCGGCCCGCTGATGGATATTTTACGCGCAACCGAACTCCCGCGACGCGGATTTCTCCTGCATAGCTGGAACGGACCCGTCGAGCTCGTGCCGGAGCTCGCGAAGCTCGGGGCGTATTTTTCTTTCAGCGCGCATCACCTCATTCCGCGCAAGGTCGACCTACGCGTGCAGTTCGCCACGGCCATCCCGCGCGCGCGTATCCTCGTCGAGACCGACGCGCCGGCGCTTTGCCCCGCGCCGGAGTTCCGCCTGCGCGAGCTCGCGCCCGATGCGGAAGGGGCAGAGCAAAACCACCCGTCGAATCTCGTGCGCAATAATGCCGAGCTCGCCCGGACCATGGGCGTGACGCCCGAGGAGTCGGCCACGTTGACGTCAGCGAACTTCGCGCGCTTATTCGGGGCGTAACAGCGAGAGGCGCAGCGCTTCGCCGGCGGCCGCGAGTCCGAACGCGCCGGCCACGTGGGAGGCCGTGCCGTAGCCCCATTCGCAGTTCGGGTGCAGGTCTTCGCCTTCGGGGATTTCGCCGCCGGGGAGGCCTTCGCAATCCGTCGGCTGCGTGAATGGTTCGTCGGACCACACGCACGAGACGCCGAAGGGCGCCTTGCCGCGCGGGAAGTCGAAGTTCTGACGCAGGCGTTTGCGGACCAGCATCATCAGCGGGTCGTCGCGCGAGTCGCGGAGGTCGGTGACCTTGAGGCGGGTCCCGTCGAGGCGGCCGGCGCAGCCGCCGACCGTGACCACCGGCAGTTTGCGGTTCACCGCCTCGGCGATGAGGCCGCATTTCGGCGAGAGCGCGTCCATCGCGTCGATCACCACTCCGTTGAAGTTCGCGAGCACCTCATGCGGATTGAAGCGGGAAAGGAAGCGCTGGTGGAGCGTCGTGCGGATCTGCGGATGAATCGAGCGGGCGCGTTCGGCCATCGCTTCCGTCTTCGGCTTGCCGTCATTGCCCGCGACCGCGTGCAGTTGTCGGTTCGTGTTGGAGACGCAGACCGAATCGCCGTCGACCATCGCGAGGTGGCCCACGCCGGTCCGGGCGAGGGCTTCGACGGTCCAGGAGCCGACGCCACCGAGACCGACGACGAGGAAAGACGAGCGGGCGAGGCGTTCCATCCCGGCGCGTCCGTAAAGACGGCCGATGCCGGCGAAGCGTTGGAGGTGGTCCGCATCCATGACCATCAATCAAGGCGGTAAGCGGCTTCCCTCCAAGGAGCAAAAGCACTTCCTCCGGGCTTGCTGGAAACAGCGACCCGACCATCGTCGGTTCCATGTCTGCCGACAAGAACCCGAGCACCTCGCCCATCCTGCGGCCGCCTTCCGAGCCGACTTGGTTCGCTGCCACGAAGCTCGGGCTTATCGGGGCGGGCATCGGTTTGGCCTGCGCCTTGCCTTTCATCGTGAGCGATCACCTGAAAGCAAACTCCGTCAAGGCCCCGTATGTCCAGGCCCGGAACATCCTGCTTCATTATCAGGCCGAGAAGGCTGCCTGGCCGAAAGATTTCGACCTCTCCAGTCCCGGGGAGCAGTTCGTCGGATTCAAGCTGACGGCGCTGTCCGAAGCCCTTGCCGCGTGTCAGGTTCCCGGGAAGTGGGCCTTCGTCGCCAAGTCGCCCGAAGGCTGGCCGGCGGTAGTCTTCACCCCCGACGAACCGGGGCCTTCCTTTGTACGGACGCTGGGTGTCGTCGACGGATGGGTCGATGATGGCGAGCCATTGACTGGGGACATGCGGGTGGGGGCGGGTTCCGCGTCGCTCAGGCTGTCGGCCGAGTGATCGCTTCGGCGCGTTCGCGCAGGTCGGCCTCGAAGAGCGCGTCAACCAGCTGATCCAGGTTCCCTTCGAGCACCTGTTCGATCCCGTGGACCGTAAGGTCGATGCGGTGGTCCGTGATGCGATTCTGCGGGAAGTTGTAGGTCCGGATACGTTCGGAGCGGTCGCCGGAGCCCACCTGCGTCTTACGCGCGTCGGCGCGGGCTTCGCGTTCCTTGGCGCGCGTCAGGTCGAGCAAGCGGGAGCGGAGTACGCGGAGGGCCTTGACGCGATTACGTAACTGGGAGCGTTCGTCGGCGCAGTAGACCATCAGCCCCGTCGGCTTGTGGATGATCTGCACCGCGGACTCCGTTTTATTGACGTGCTGGCCGCCGGCGCCGCTCGCTCGGGCGACGGACATATCGAGGTCCTCGGGCTTCAGGACGACCTCAGCCTCTTCGGCCTCAGGGAGCACTGCCACGGTGGCGGCCGAGGTGTGGACGCGACCAGAGGCTTCGGTAGCCGGGACGCGCTGGACGCGATGGACGCCGGCCTCATGGCGGAGGAGGGCGGTGGCGCCCTCGCCTTCGATGAGGAGGACCGCGTCACGGACTCCGCCCAGGTCGGAGTGGGAGAGGGACATCAGTTCGCACTTCCAGCCCTTCTTCTCGGCAAAGCGGGTATAGGCGCGGAGGAGCTCGGCGGCGAAGAGGGAGGCTTCCTCCCCGCCCGTCCCGGCGCGTATTTCTACAAGAGCATTACGAGAATCATCCGGATTCACGGGGATGATGGCCCGGATGAGCTGTTCCCGGGCCGCCTCGACGGCCGGCTCCAGCCGGGTGATCTCCTCGGCGGCCATGGCGCGGATCTCGGCGTCGGCCTCACCGGAGAGGGCGCGGGACTCGCCCAGTTCCTTTTCCAGGGCCACCAGGGCGTCGTCGACCTTCACGGCCTTGGACGTGAACCGGAGTTCGGCGCCGAGGGCGGCGGCCCGGCGGTTGTCGGCGAAGGTGGCCGGGTCGGCCAGCAGGGCTTCGAGCTCGGCCAGGCGGCGGCGGAAGCCGGTCAGGTCGGGGCGGAGGGGGCTGGCGGACATCAGGAAGGGGGTTAATCGGGCTTGGACAGAAGTCGTCCGTTCGTTATTCAATGGAGTGCGGCAGGCTCCCCTCCGCAAGCCCGACCTTCATCCCTTTTCCGACCAACATGCAGCCCAAGGAACCCGCGCTCCGCGGCACCCACGTTCTCACCTGTGTGTGGGACTTCGATAAAACCCTCTGCCCGGGTTACATGCAGACCCCGCTCTTCAAGGCCTTCGGGGTCGACGAGGAGCGTTTCTGGAAGGAAACCAACCAGCTTCCGGAGCTTTATGCCCGCAAAGGCATCCGGACGCCCAAGGACTCCGTCTACCTCAACCACCTCCTCAGCTACGTGAAGTCTGGCCTCATGAAGGGCCTGACCAACGCCCGTCTCCGCGCGCTCGGCGCCGAGATCGAGCTCTGCCCGGGACTCCCCCAGTTCTTCCCTGCGCTCAAGGAGCACGTCCGCGAGCTGGGCCGGAAGCATAACATCGAAGTCGTCCTCGAGCATTACGTCATCAGCACCGGTCTCGCCGAGATGATCCGCGGCACCTCGCTCGCCGCGCATTGCGACGGCATCTACGGCTGCGAATTCCTCGAGCACCCGCTTCCGCCGCACTTCACCAAGCAAGACGAGCTCGCGCTGGACCTACCGACCGAGATTACCCAGGTCGCCGCGATGGTCGATAACACCATCAAGACCCGCTTCCTCTTCGAGATCAACAAAGGCTCGAACAAGAACGCCGACATCGACGTCAACGCCGTCATTCGCGCAGAGGATCGCCGCGTGCCGTTCGAGAGCATGATCTATGTCGCCGACGGTCCTAGCGACGTCCCGGTCTTCTCGCTGCTGCGCAAGAACGGCGGCAAGGCCTTCGCGGTCTATGTGCCCGAGAACGAGGCCGAGTTTGCGCAGAACGACGCGCTGCTTCAGGCTGGTCGCGTGCATGGTTACGGCCCCTGCGACTATTCCGCCGCCTCCTTCACGCCAAAGTGGATCCGCCATGCCCTCGCAGGCATGGTCGAACGCCTCGCTCAGGAACGCACACGCGCCCTGGCGGTCCGCGTCACGCGGCCGCCTCGCCATCTGCATTCCGATCCGGCGCCTCCTGGCGCCGCGGATACCGCCTCGCAGGGAACCCTCTTCAGTGAATAATCATGCCCGCCCCTGCACGTAAACGCTCCGCCACGCTCGCCCGGCCGGCCAGCGAGAGCAAACCCATCCTCGCCGTCGTGCTCGCCCTCGTCGGCGCGTTCCTACTCGTCGCGATGCTTTTCCACGCGCCTTCCGACCAGAACCTTATCCCGGAATGGCTGGAGAAGACGTTCAGCCTTCCGGCCGAATCGAACGCGAAGGCCGAGCACAATCCGTGTGGGGCCTTCGGCGCGACGGTCGCGGTCATCCTGTTCAGCCTCTTCGGCTACGCCGGATTCTTCGTGCCGTTCTTCCTCTTCGCGGCGTCTTGGTTCGCGCTCAATCAGCGCGCCCACACGCTCTGGCCGGTCAAGGTCACGCTGATGGTGCTTTGCGTGGTCCTCTTCGCCCCGATCCTCACCCTTTGGCTCGGCACGGCCAAGGATGTCTCCGTCGCCTTCGATCCGCGTGGGCCGGGGGGCGTGCTCGGCAACATGCTCTTCACCTCGGTGTTCCACCCGGTCCTCGGCGATTACGGCACCTGGATCCTCGTGTTCCCTTACGGCTTCTGTCTCCTCGGCGCGCTTGCCGACGACCCCAAGGCCACGCTGGCTTCTTGGATTGCGGAGATGCGCGACGGCTTCGGCGCCTGGAACGCCGAGCGTAAGGCCGCCGCGGTCACCGTAGCCGAAGAACAGCGCCGCCGGGCCGCCGCCGCGGCTGAACTTCGCCGCAAGCAGCAGGAAGTCGTCGGCGCCGCCATCGCGGTGCCTCAGCCCAAGGAGACCCCGAAGGCGGCCACGAAGTCGGTCCCTGTCGTGGTCGACACCCCGCACGAAGGCCCGACGGAAGACGAGGATGTCGGCCCCGAGCTTGTCGATTCCGACAACGTCTCCATTTCCCCTGAGACTTCGACTAAGGACAAGAAACCCGACAAGCCGAAGCCGGTCGCCAAGGAAGAAGACGACGAAGAGGTCGAGGTTAAGCCCGTGCGCAAGACGCCTGAGCCGCTCGGCCCTGACGCCGGCAAGGTGCTCGTCGTCCAGCCGGATAAAATCGAGAAGGCCCGGGCCAGCCAAGTCATCAAGAAGCGTGGCGACTACGTCTTCCCTGAGATCAAGATGCTCAATGAGCCGGCCGCCAACTCCAAGCTCGAGCCCGAGGATTTCCGGAAGCGCGCCTCCGACCTCATCGAGACGCTCAAGCAGTTCAAGGTGGACTGCGTGCCGGTCGACCCGGTCAACGGCGTGGACGTCGGCATCCAGCAAGGCCCGTCGATCACCCGCTACGAGATCAAGCCGGCCCCCGGGGTGCGCGTGGAGAAGATCTCCAATCTTTCGAACAACATCGCGATGAACCTCGAGGCCGAGGCCGTGCGCATCCTCGCGCCCGTGCCGGGCAAGGGCACCGTCGGCATCGAGATCCCGAACAAGAACCGCAAGGACGTGCTCCTGCGCGAGATCATCGAGTCCAAGGCGTGGGCCGAGGCCGCGATGGAGCTCCCCGTGGTGCTCGGCGTCGATAGCGTCACCAACAAGCCCGTCATCCAGGATCTCGCCAAGATGCCGCATGCGCTCATCGCCGGCGCCACCGGCCAGGGCAAGTCCGTCTGCATCAACGCGATCATCGTCTCGCTCCTCTACCGCTGCACGCCGCAGGACCTGCGTTTCATCATGGTGGACCCCAAGGTCGTCGAGCTGCAGATCTACAATAACCTGCCGCACCTGCTGATCCCGGTCGAGACCGACCCCAAGCGCGTGCCCGCCGCCCTCAAGTGGCTCATCGCGGAGATGTCGCAGCGCTACAAGATCTTCGCCAAGTGCGGCGTCAAGAACATCACCGGCTTTAACGCCAAGATCGCCAAGGAAGCCGGGGCGCCTAAGCAGGAGGAGCTTGCGCTCAGTCCCGATGAGCTGGCCGCCGCGGCCGAAGCTGCGGAAGCGGTCATCGACGACGGCGTGCGCGTCCAGACGGAGAAGCTGCCTTACATCGTCTGCATCATCGACGAGATGGCCGACCTCATGATGGTCGCGGCCCAAGACATCGAGACGTCCGTCGCGCGCATCGCCCAGCTGGCTCGCGCCGCCGGCATCCACCTCGTGCTGGCCACGCAGCGTCCGTCGACGGACGTCATCACCGGCCTCATCAAGGCGAACCTACCCACGCGCATCGGCTTCAAGGTCTCCTCGCAGATCGATTCCCGCACCATCCTCGATCGCGGCGGCGCCGAGACGCTCGTCGGCCGCGGCGACATGCTCTTCGTGCCTCCGGGCAGCGCCACGCTCAACCGCGTGCAGGGCGCTTTCGTCGGCGAACAGGAAGTCGCCGCCATCGTCGAGTTCCTCGCGGAGAAGAACGGCAAGCCCGAGTTCGCCCAAGATGTCATCAAGGCCATCAAGGACGGCGCCGAGGGCGGCGAGGAAGGCGAAGAAGGCGAGGAGGGCGAGGATCCGCTGGTCGCGCAGAGCTGGGCCATCATCAAGGAGACGCGCCGTGCTTCCGTCTCGATGCTTCAGCGTCGCCTGAAGCTCGGGTACAACCGCGCCGCCCGCATCATGGATGTCCTTCATGACAAGGGTTACGTCGGTCCGGAGAACGGCTCCAGCCCCCGCGAAATCTTGGTGGACTAAGCCAGGGAAGATCGAGGGCCGGAGGGCGCGAGGTAGCGTTAGCTGACCGGTTGACCAGTGGGCCGGTTGGCCAGGAAGAGATTAATTTCAGGTGACGGGTGACGGCCACGGGCATCGGGAACTCAGGATTCGGTTTTTCGGCCATCAGCCGCAGGAACCTGGAGCTGGCGGCCGAAGGCTGAACGGGCGACTCCCGAAAGGCCGATGCCCTGGTGGCCGTCACCCGTCACCTGACAATATGTATCCCCAGCCAATTATCCGGTTTCCGGTCTCCCCTTTGAGTCCATCAGCTGTCTTGAGGTAGGGACGTGATCACTATCGCGTCCTAACGTGTGTCGCCTTGCGGTGGCTTAGGACAGCACGTGGTGCTGTCCCTACCTCGATACACGGTTGAGCGAGGAATCACGTCCCAGCCCTGCCGCAGGCTCACTTCTTCTCCTTCTTCTTCTTCCGTTCGGGTACCACCGGCTTCTTCTTTTCTGGCGTCGGGATGGAAGGCTCAGGCACGGGCTGCGTCGGATCGACCGTCGGGGCTGGCGCGGCCGGGTCGAAGAATGGCTTGGGGTCCGTCTTCGCTGGCGCGGTCGGGGTTTCCTTGGCGGGCTCGGCGGCCACGGCGATGGTGGCGGCGAGCAGGAGGGCGAGGATGGAAAGCTTCATGGCGATAAGGATGATACAGCGAAAGTTCGCCGAAGTTTCAATGGATGCGTCTAGACATGAAAAAGCCCCGGTTGCCGGGGCTTTTTCGTTCAGTCCAACCTCACTTACTGGGCGGCCGCTTCCTTGGGGGCTTTCTTAGAGGTAGGCTTGGTGGCCGGCTTTGGCGCTTCGGCTTCGGGCTTCTTTTCTACGCCCTTTTCGGCTGCGTTTTCCTTTTGGGCCTTCTTCACTTCCTTGGCGGCGGTGGCGGCGCCGACGACGGCGGCTTCGGCGAGCTTGGCATTGGAGGGGGAGGCGGCCTTGTCGGTGCCGATGGCGGCGAGCTTCTCGGCTTCGGCCTGGGCGGCCTTGGCGGCTTCCATCGCGATCTGCGTGGCGGCGTCGACCGAGTCGGCGACCAGCGAGACCGGGTCGGCAAGCGGGGCGGCCGCTTCCTTCTTCGGCTTCTTCTCCGCTGTGGTCTTGGGTTGTTCGGCGGTGGTGGTTCCGTCCGTGGCCGAGGTCTTCTTGTTGGTTCCCTTCGTGGTGGTGGTGGCGGCCGAGGCGAGCGCCGCGGCGGCGAGCAGAGCGAGGAGGCTGGTCTTCATGTTATGCATAATACACCACGCGACGGCTGGAGTTTCAACTCCTGACGGGAAGGGGGTGAAGAAACTGGCACCAAGGACGCTTAAAAGGCCCATAAGCAGCCCCATTTCCCTTGTCCGAGGCAGAATGGCGTCAGCAAGTCGGGCCCCGTTGGCCATGATGGCCTTGGCCAAATCGCCCCGTATTCGCTTGCCTGCGCAGGTCTTTCCACAATCTGACTCCCTTCGATGTCCTCCGTCGAAAACCTGTTCGGTCAGAATCGTGAGTGGTCCGAGGGCGTCCGTCGCCGAGACCCTTCTTTCTTTGAAAAGCTGTCGAAACAGCAATCTCCGCGCTACCTGTGGATCGGGTGCTCTGACAGCCGCGTGCCCGCCAACGAGATCGTCGGGCTCCTGCCGGGCGAGCTCTTCGTGCACCGTAACGTCGCCAACGTCGTCGTGCATAGCGACCTCAATTGCCTCTCCGTGCTGCAGTACGCGGTGGACGTCCTCAAGGTCGAGCACGTCATCGTCTGTGGCCACTACGGCTGCGGCGGCGTGCAGGCCTCGCTCGAACGCCGCAAGGTGGGCCTCGTCGATAATTGGCTGCGCCATGTGCGCGACGTACATCATAAGCACGCCATCGTCGTTGAGTCCGTGCTCGGCCCCGCCAAGCTCGACACCCTCTGTGAGCTCAACGTCATCGAGCAGGCGGCGAACATCTGTCACTCCACCGTGATGCAGGACGCGTGGGCCCGCGGGCAGAAGGTCGAGGTGCACGCCTGGATCTACGGACTGAGCGACGGCCTGATCAAGGACCTGGGCTTGAACGTCGCGTCGCTCGAGGCGTTGACGCCCGCTTACGGCAAGGTCCTTGCTCGCTACCGGCGGCTGGGTGGAACCGCTGGGTAGTAGGTCTGCTTGAGCGAGCCCGTCGCGGCGCCAGTGTCGATGGATGATTTCCCAGGATCGTCCGCGCGAGCGGCTTGTTCGTCTCGGCCCGCGTGCCTTGCTGGATGCCGAGCTCATCGAGCTGCTCATTGGTGCTGGCACGAAAGGCGCGCCCGCACCGTCCGTCGCGGCGGCATTACTCGCGGAGTCGGGGTCGCTGGCGGCGTTGGCCACGTGGGACACGCACGACTTCGCCCGCGTCCATGGGTTTGGTCCCGCCAAGGCCGCGGAACTGGCGGCCGCGATGGAGCTCGCGCGGAGAATCCGTGAGCGGGCGTATGACCCTGGTGAGAAGCTCGACGCGCCCGCCAAGGTGTGGGCTCGACTTGAGCCTTTCGCCGCCGGCCTTTCGGTCGAGAAGTGCTGGGTGTTGTGCCTGAATCGCCGGAACCGCCTGCTTGCCTTGCATGAGGTGAGTTCGGGGACGGCCACCAGCTCGTTGCTCCATCCGCGTGAGGTCTTCCGGCAGGCGTTGAAGCACGCTGCTTCCGCGGCGATCGTGGCGCATAACCATCCCAGCGGAGATCCGACGCCGAGTCCGGCGGACCGGGCCGTGACCCGGCAGCTGGTGGATGCCGGCAGGGTCGTGGGCGTCGAATTATTGGACCACGTCGTCATCGGCCGGCCTGAGTCCGATCCAGCCGGCAAGGGGTGGTTCAGTTTCGGCGAGGCGGGCTTGATTTAGAGGAACTTACGGATGAATTGGAGGGTCTTACCCCCATGTCCCTTCCCCGGTCATCAAAGGTCGTGCTCGCACTCGTCGTGCTGGCCGTCCTGGTATTCGCCGGCCGTCAAGGCCAGCGCTACTACAAGAGGAACCTCGCCGCCCCGCGCGCAGGCGAAATCGTCTACCGCGCTGACTGCATGCGTTGCCATGGGCCGGTCGGCCAAGGTGTCGCGGGTAAGGCCGACGAGCCGCTCGTGGGGGAGAAGTCCATCGCTTCGTTGGCCAAGTACGTCGCCCGCGAGATGCCGGAGGACGATCCCGGCACCCTTTCGCTCGCCGACGCCACCGCCGCTGCGGAGTATATCCATAAGGCCTTCTATTCCGCCGAAGCCCGGGCCCGGAACCATCCGCCCCGCATCGAGCTGGCCCATCTGACGGTCCGACAGTATCGCGAGAGCATCGCGGACCTGCTCGGCTCCCTGCGGGGCATGACTTCCGCCGCAGAGTCCGGCGGGCTCGCCGGCACTTACCGCGAACGCCCGGAGCGCGACCCGAAGATGCCGGACCGCAACCTGCCTGAAGCCACCTTCAAGCAGCAGGTCGACCCGGTCATCGATTTCGATTTTGGCGACAAGGCTCCCGCGAAGGGTACCTATGCCGCGCAGTTCTCCATCAACTGGACCGGCTCGGTCCTCGTCCCTGATACCGGCGAATATGAGTTTCGCATAACTTCCCCCAACGGCGTGCGGCTCTACGTCAACCCGCCGGACAATGGGAACGAGAAGGATGCGCTCATCGACCTCTGGGTGAGTTCGGGCATGTCACGTTCCGCCCAGGCGCCGGCCTTCCTCCTCGGTGGCCGCAGCTACCCGCTCAAGCTCGAGTTCTTCAAGTACAAGGACAAGACCGCCGGCCTCAAGCTCGAGTGGCGCCCGCCCGGCGGCGCCTGGGCCGTGATCCCGCCCGCCAACCTTTCGCCCGCGCGTTCCTCCCACGTCCATGTCGTGTCCGTGCCGTTGCCGCCGGACGACGGTAGCATCGGCTACGAGCGCGGCGCCTCGGTGTCACGCGAGTGGACCGAAGCCGTCGCCAAGGGCGCCCTGCAGGTCTCCGCGATGATCGGGCCGAGCCTCTTCGGTCTCGCCGGCACCAAGGCCGAGGCGCCGGACCGCGGCGAGAAGCTCAAGGCGTTTTCGCTTCGTTTCGCCCAAGCGGCGTATCGCCGGCCGCTGACCAGCGAGCAGAAGACGGACCTCGGTGCGATCTACGCCGCCGGCGTCGCCCCGGAAATCGCCGCCAAGCGCGCCTTCATCTTCACGCTTTCCAACCCGGCGTTCCTCTATCCCGGCATCGGCCCGCAGGACGACTACGCTGTCGCCTCTCGCCTCGCGCTGACCCTCTGGGATTCCGTGCCCGACGCCGCCTTGCTGCAGGCCGCTTCCGCCGGTCAGCTGAAAGACGAGGCGCAGGTTCGCAAGCAGGCCCAGCGCATGATGAAGGACCCGCGCGCCAGGTCGAAGCTGCGTGACTTCCTGCATCACTGGTTGCACGTGGAAGAGGGCGCCGAGATCGCCAAGGATCAGAAGGAGTACCCCGGCTTCGACCAAGGCATGGTCATGGACCTGCGCACCTCGCTCGACCTATTTGCCGAAAGCGTCGTGTGGTCCGAAGGCTCTGACTATCGCCAGCTCCTGCTCAGCGACACCATCCTGATGAACGATCGCCTCGCAAGGTTCTACGGGCAGAAGGTTGAATCCGGCGCCGGCTTCCGGCCGGTGAAGATGGATGCCGCGCACCGCGCCGGGGTGCTGACGCACCCATACGTCCTCGCGACCTTCTCCTACACCAAATCCAGTTCGCCCATCCATCGGGGCGTCTTCGTGACGCGAAACATCCTCGGGCTGATGCTCAAGCCGCCGCCCATGGCGATCGCTTTCATGGACGACAAATTCGACCCGTCGTTCACCATGCGCGAGAAGGTGACCGAGCTTACCGCCAAGCCGGCCTGCCAGTCATGCCATGTCACGATCAACCCGCTCGGCTTCAGCTTCGAGCGCTTCGATGCGGTCGGGCGTGTCCGCGCCACCGATAACCGCAAACCCGTCGACGCGGTGTCCGATTACACCACCCCGGACGGGAACGTCATCAAGCTCACCGGCGCCCGCGACGTCGCGGCCCTCGCCGCCGAGAGCCTTTCCGGCCAGACCGGTTTCGTCCGGAATCTGTTCCAGGAAATGGTGAAGCAGCCTCCCGCGGCCTATTCGCCTGAGCTCCTCCGCCAGCTGACCGAGAAGTTCCGGGCCGATCGCTTCCACGTCCGCAATCTCGCGGTCGAGGTCGCCGTCGTCGCGGCGCTCCGCCCGACCGTCACCGCTCCCACCCCTTCCAATCGTTAAGACCATGTCACTCCAACATCGCAGGGATTTCCTTCGTAGTCTCGGTCTCTCCGCCGCCGCCTTGCCGCTCCTAGGGGGGCTTGCTTCGCTCGGCGCCGCCGAGCCGATCGCCGGACGCCGTCAGCGCGTCATCTTCGTCTTCTCGCCTAACGGGGTCGTTCCGCCGGCATTCTGGCCCGACGAGGAAGGCGCGAACTTCAAGCTCAAGGCCATCATGAAGCCCTTCGAGCCATTCAAGGACAAGCTCCTCACGCTTAAGGGCGTGAACAACCGCGTCCGTGGCGACGGCGATTCGCATATGCGCGGCATGAGCTGCCTGCTCACCGGCATCGAGCTCTTCCCAGGCAACATCATGGGTGGCGGCGGCGCTCCCGCCGGCTGGGCCAGCGGCCCGTCCGTCGACCAGGTCCTGCGCACGCATCTGCAGTCCAATCCCGCGACCAAGACCCGCATGGGTTCCCTGGAGATCGGTATCGCCGTCGGTAATCGCGCCGACCCGTGGACGCGCTGGAGCTACGCCGGCGCCAACCAGCCTGTGGCTCCGATTTCCAGCCCCTATGAACTCTTCGACAAGCTCTATGGCTCCATGAAGGAAGGTGAGAACCTTGGATCCGTCCTTGATGGTCTCAAGGACGACATCGCCAAGGTCGCCAACGCCGTCGACAAGAGCGACCGGGGGCTGCTGGATCAGCATGCGACCGCGTTGCGCGAACTCGAACGTGGCCTGGCCGAAAGCCGGTCGCAGGCGGCCTTAAAGGTTCCGCATCCGCCCGAGCCGGGCGTGCCCCTCGATAACGACAGCATCCCGCAGATCACCCGCCTGCAGACCGAGCTTCTCATCAGCGCCTTCCAGAACGACATGGCCCGCGTTTCGACTTTCCAGTTCACCAACTCCGTGGGCAGTGCCCGCATGAAATGGATCGGCGTCGAGGAGGGTCACCATTCGCTCTCGCATGACCCTGACCTCAACACGGGATCGGTCGAGAAACTCGTCAAGATCAACACTTGGTTCGCTGAGCAGATCGCCTTTCTGGCGAAGCGCCTACAGGAGACGCCGGAGCCGAACGGCAAGGGCAACATGCTGGATAATACGACCATCGTCTGGACGAACGAGCTCGGGAAGGGCAACAGCCACACGCACGAGGACATCCCGTGGGTGCTCATCGGCGGAGGCCTCGGTTTCAAGACCGGCCGGGCTCTCAAGTTCAAGAAGGAGCCGCACAATCGCCTGCTCATGTCCATCGCCAAGGGTTTCGGCCATCCCATGAAGACCTTCGGTAATCCGAGCCTCTGCGAGGGTGGCCAGCTGAATCTGGGCTGACCATAGGTTTAAGCGGACGGCGGATAGCGGTTGGCGGATAGGCCAAGGCAGGAACTCAAGGGGAGACCGGAAACCGGAATGAATGCGGAGGGCATCATAAGGTAGGGCGGGCTCTCCGAGCCCGCCGTTAGTTTGCTCGGTTGCGGACGGTTCGGAGAACCGTCTCTACCAGAGTCATGAGGATGGGACGTATTCGCGTCCCACCCTGTCATCCGTCATCTACTCTGAAAAAGGTCCCCCGCCTGTGCCGATTCCGATTGGAGCTCCACTGTATCCTGGATTTAGGTGGGCGGTACGTTGCCACGGCTCGGACGAGGCCGGTCGGGTCGCACCTCCCGTATATTATGTTCGTAGGGAAGGGAGGCTGCCGCGGGTGTCGAACACCGCAGGGGATAGTTAATATGACGAAATTCTTCCTGAAAAGCAAGCAGAGGAGTGTCGTACGGAGCGGCCTCCGCCAATGAAACGGGCCGCACTTTCGTGCGGCCCGGGCTATGGCTAGCCAACAACGATTGATTATTCGGCCGTGACGTTCTCGGCGACGCCGACGCCGAGGGTCATGCCGCCGACGACCTGGA
>Ga0209298_10001247_pt1 | contig 16695 bp, 15 predicted proteins | sample S_140806_EF_Meta_FD_187325 | JGI IMG/M metagenome (GOLD analysis project Ga0209298, IMG submission 187325) | Freshwater microbial communities from Lake Simoncouche, Canada to study carbon cycling - S_140806_EF_MetaG (SPAdes) (version 2) | ecosystem: Environmental > Aquatic > Freshwater > Lake ...
TACCGCCAGGAGGTGGTGGGCGACAACCGCGAGCGCCTGATCGCCGCGGTGCGCGCCGCCGCCGGCCGCTGCCGGGTGCTGATCACCACCGGCGGCCTCGGTCCCACCCCCGACGACCTCACCACCGAGGCGATCGCCGCCGCCTTCGGCGCCCCCCTGGTGGAGCATCCCGCCATCTGGGAGGGGATCCGGGCCCGCATCGAGGCCCGCGGCCGCGTGGTGGCCCTCAGCAACCGGCGCCAGGCCTTCCTTCCAGAGGGCGCTGCTGTGCTGCCCAACCCCACCGGCACCGCGCCGGGGATGATCTGGACCCCCGCGCCGGCCGATCCCGGTGTCCCGATCCAGAGCGGCTTCACCGTGCTCACCTTCCCGGGGGTGCCCAGTGAGCTTTACGCCATGTGGGAGGCCACCGCCGAACCCTGGCTGCGGCACTCCGGCCTGGCCCAGGGGGTGTTCGCCAGCCGGCTGCTGCGCTTCTGGGGCGTGGCCGAATCCAGCCTTGCCGAGCAGGTGGCCGACCTGCTGGCCCTCGAGAATCCCACCGTGGCCCCCTACGCCGGCACCGGCGAGGTGAAGCTGCGCCTCACCGCCCGGGCCGACGACCCGGCGGCGGCGGCGGCCCTCTTGGAGCCGGTGGAGGCCGAACTGCGCTCCCGTACCGGCACGCTCTGCTACGGCACAGACACTGACAGCCTCGCCTCGGTGGTGCTGGAGCGGCTGCGGCAGCGGGGGGAAACCCTGGCGGTGGCGGAATCCTGCACCGGTGGCGGCCTCGGGGCGGCCCTGGCCGCCGTGCCGGGCGCCTCCGATGTGTTCCTCGGCGGCGTGATCGCCTATGCCAATGCCGTGAAGGAAGGGTTGCTGGGGGTGCCGCCGGAGCTGCTGGCGGAGCACGGCGCCGTGAGTGATCCGGTGGCGATCGCCATGGCGGAGGGGGTGCGCCGCCGCACCGGTAGCGACTGGGCCCTCTCGGTGACGGGCATCGCCGGGCCGGGCGGCGGCAGTGCCGCCAAGCCGGTGGGGCTGGTGCATCTGGGCCTGGCCGGTCCGGGCGGCAGCGGCAGTGCAGCGGTGCGGTTCGGGGAGAGCCGGGGCCGCTCCTGGATCCAGACCCTCAGCGTTGGGGAGTCCCTCAACCGTCTGCGGCTGCAGCTGGAAGCAGCCGGCTGAACCGATCTGGACGATTCGGCAGATTCGCTCCATAGGGATCCCTCACGGCCGGGAGAAGAACGATCACGAATCCTGTGGCATGGAGTTTTCCCCCGTCCGCCGGGGTTTTCCGCGCGGGACCGGGGGTTTTTCCACAGAATGCGGCTGCCAGGGCCGCCGTGCCGTCTGGGGGTTCGCCAAAGCGTGGGGGAAACCTCCCTTCCCCTTGACGGTTTCGGCTCCCGGTCCGCCATGCCAGCTCCCTGCTCCCGGCGGGGGCCTCCAGCCCAGTCGCCATGCGCTTCCCGCCCTGGGTCGCGCCGATCCCAGGACGGGAGTGGCCCGATCGGGTCGCTTTGACGCCCGGGGGGATGGCGTGGCCTGATGGAGCGGACACCGCAGCGGAAGACGCAGGCATGAAAGATCGGCAGGACTTCACCCCCACCAACCCCACCACCCACGCCAGTGCGGCCGTCCCCGACCATGCTCCCCGCAGCGTGAGCGTGGAGAACCAGTTCCCCGAAGACCTCTTCGACGCGATGGTCGCCTTCGTGGGCAGCCATCCCCAGTGGGATCAGTACCGCCTGATGCAGGCCGCGCTCGCCGGCTTCCTCTTCCAGCACGGCTGCCAAGACCGCTCCGTGGCCCAGCACTACCTCAACGGTCTGTTTCAGCGTGGGGGGGCTTCCCTGCCGGGTCCTCGGGCCTAGGGCCCCCGGGCCTAGGGCCCCGCAGCCGCCCCTCGCCGTGCCTGCCATGGAGTTCCCATCCGCCCCTTCCAGGCCTGCCATGCCGCCTTCGTTCGATCCTGCCGCCGCCGCGCTGGAGCCATCGCCGCCCACGCTGGAGGCCCGGCCCCGGCTGGTGGTGCTCGATGGCTTCACCACCAACCCCGGCGACCTCTCCTGGGAGCCCCTCGAGCGGCTCGGGCAGCTCACCGTGCACGCCCGCACGCCAGCGGAGCTGGTGGCCGAGCGCCTGGCCGGGGCCGATCTGGCGTTCACCAACAAGACCCGCCTCACGGCGGCTGATCTGGCCGCCGCTCCGCAGCTGCGGGGCATCGGCATGCTGGCCACCGGCCACGATGTGGTGGATGGGGCCGCGGCGGCGGCCCGGGGCGTGCCCCTCTGCAATGTCCCCGAGTACAGCACCGCCTCGGTGGCCCAGGCCGTGTTCGCCCTGCTGCTGGAGCTCACCAACCGCACGGGCCAACATGACGCCCTGGTGCGCGCTGGCCGCTGGAGTGCCGGCCCGGATTTCGCGTTCTGGGAAGGGAGCCTCACCGAACTGGCCGGCCTCACCCTCGGGGTGGTGGGTCTGGGCCGCATCGGTCTGGCGGTGGCGGCGATCGCCCGGACCTTCGGCATGGAGGTGCTGGCCCACCGGCGCCAGCCGATCAGCGCCGAGGGGGTCACCGGTGTGGACCTCTCCTGCCTGCTGCAGCGTTCCGATGTGGTGAGCCTCCACTGCCCGCTCACCCCCGAGACCCGCGGCCTGATCGATGCGGAGCGGATTGCCCGGATGAAGCCCGGCGCCCTGCTGATCAACACTGGCCGGGGTCCCCTGGTGAACGAGGCCGACCTGGCCGCCGCCCTCCACAGCGGCCGCCTCGGCGGCGCTGGGCTGGATGTGCTGAGCCTGGAGCCCCCCGAGCCCACCAATCCCCTGCTCCACGCCCCGAACTGCGTGATCACCCCCCACATCGCCTGGGCCACCCGCTCGGCCCGCGAGGGGCTGATCCGGGCCGCCGCCGCCAATGCCGCAGCGATCCTGGCCGGTGCTCCGCAGAACGTGGTGAATGGGGTTTGAGCTGCACGCGTGGCCGCCCGCGCAACCTTTGCGTTGGCCCTTTCCCCTCAGAGCGGCTCCAGGAATCGAGGCCCCCTATGGCTTCCTTCCGGCCCGCTCAGGCCAGGTGCAGCCCCTCCGGGTCAAGCAAGAGGTGGAGGCCTTCCAGGCCCAGGGCGATCAGGCCCGCAGCCAGGGCGGTGCGGGCGCCGCACAGCAGCAGGCGGGTGGCCACGGCGGATCCGATCGGGATCATGGCCTTGCCTCCTGCCGCAGGGGTCCCTCAAGCTGGCTGAGCGGCACGGCGAAGGGGGCGGTGGCCCTACGGGGGTGGGGCCACCGGCGTACCCAGCAGCGGAGGTCGTCCTCCTCCACGCTCACCACCTCATACAGGGCATCGGACGCGGGGGCATCGGCACGGCCATGGATCCGCACGACGCAACCTGGTTGAACAGTCATGGATTGGCTTTTGGGGATAAGGGGATCGGTTTATTGAGATTGATTGAGTGATTTACGTTTCTCACCATTCATTCTGCTATGGAACCTGCTTTTCGTTTCGTTTACGTGCTTCAGCGCACAGAGGTCCGTGACCGCCGGGCTCCATCGCGGCGTGAGTCGTCTGGATCCAGGCCCCCATGCCCACGATCTTGAATCGTCAGGGCCGATCCACCGTGCGGGTTCCTTGATGGAGCCCCTCGCCTCCAGCTGGCGGCAGCTGCTTGGGCTGTGTTGCAGGATCCCCCAGGCTCCTAGGCTCATTTCTCCTCTCCTTAACCTTCCGCGTGAGCGCCGGCACCCTCTACGACAAGGTCTGGGAGCTGCACCGGGTGGCGGATCTGCCGGGTGGCTCCACCCAGCTGTTCATTGGTCTGCACCTGATCCATGAGGTCACCAGCCCCCAGGCCTTCGCGGCCCTGCGGGATCTGGGGCTCACGGTGCGGCACCCGGAGCTCACGGTGGCCACGGTGGACCACATCGTTCCCACCACCTCCCAGGCGCGGCCCTTCGCCGATCCCCTGGCCGAGGCGATGCTGGCCACCCTGGAGGCCAACTGCGCCGAACACGGGATCACCCTGCACGGCCTCGGCAGCGGCCGCCAGGGGATCGTGCATGTGATTGCGCCCGAATTGGGCCTCACCCAGCCCGGCATGACCGTGGCCTGTGGTGATTCCCACACCTCCACCCACGGCGCCTTCGGGGCCATCGCTTTCGGCATCGGCACCAGCCAGGTGCGCGATGTGCTGGCCAGCCAGAGCCTGGCGATGAACAAGCTCAAGGTGCGCCGCATCTGGGTGGAGGGCACCCTGCAGCCGGGCGTCTACGCCAAGGACCTGGTGCTGCACGTGATCCGCACCCTCGGGGTGAAGGGCGGCGTGGGTTACGCCTACGAATTCGCCGGCCCCGCCATCGACGCCCTCTCGATGGAGGAGCGCATGACCCTCTGCAACATGGCGATCGAGGGCGGCGCCCGGGTGGGCTACTGCAACCCCGATGCCACCACCTTCGCCTACCTCCAGGGTCGGCCCCATGCCCCGGCCGGCGAGGCCTGGGAGCGGGCCGTGGCCTGGTGGAGCAGCCTGGCCAGCGGCCCCGATGCCGTCTTCGACGATGAGGTGCGCTTCGATGCCGCCACCATCGCCCCCACCGTGACCTGGGGCATCACCCCAGGCCAGGGCATCGGTGTGGATGAGAGCGTGCCCACCCTGGAGCAGACCCCCGCCGAGGAGCGCCCCCTCGCCGAGGAGGCCTACCGCTACATGGACCTGGTGCCCGGTGGCCCGATCGCCGGCCTGCCGGTGGATGTGTGCTTCATCGGCAGCTGCACCAACGGCCGCCTCAGCGACCTGCGGGCCGCCGCCGCCGTGGCCCAGGGCCGCCGTGTGGCTCCCGGCATCAAGGCCTTCGTGGTGCCCGGCAGCGAGCAGGTGGCCGCCGCCGCCGAGGCCGAAGGACTCGATGCGGTGTTCCGCGCGGCGGGCTTCGAGTGGCGCGAGCCCGGCTGCTCGATGTGCCTGGCCATGAACCCCGATCGCCTCGAGGGCCGCCAGATCAGCGCCAGCTCCTCCAATCGCAACTTCAAGGGCCGCCAGGGCTCGGCCAGCGGTCGCACCCTGCTGATGAGCCCGGCCATGGTGGCCGCCGCCGCGATCGCCGGCCATGTGGCCGATGTGCGGGAGCTGGTGGCCGTAGCCCCTTCCTCCCCTTCCGACCGATGAGCACCCTGTCCACCCCCGTTGCGGCGCCAGAACCGTTTCCGGCCGGTCCCGTCCAGCGCCTCCAGGGCCGGGGCTTAGCGGTGGTCGGCAACGACATCGACACCGACCGGATCATCCCGGCCCGTTTCCTGAAGTGCGTCACCTTCGATGGCCTGGCCGAAGGCGCCTTCGCCGATGACCGCACCGAACTGGCCGGCGCCCATCCCTTCGATCGAGCTGAACACCAGGGCGCCACGATCCTGGTGGTGAACGACAACTTCGGCTGTGGCTCCAGCCGCGAGCACGCCCCCCAGGCCCTGATGCGCTGGGGCATCCGGGCTGTGATCGGCGAGAGCTTCGCCGAGATCTTCTTCGGCAACTGCCTGGCCCTCGGCATCCCCTGCCTCACCGCCAGCCCCGCCGATGCGGCGGCCCTGCAGCGGGCGATCGCTGCCACGCCGGCCGCTCTCCTCCGGCTGGATCTGGAGGCCCTGAGGGTGCAGCTCGACCCCCAGGCCAGCGCTGGCACTTCCGCCAGCGCTTCCCTCGACCTACCCCTGCAGCTGGCCGAGGGCCCCCATCGCATGCTGGTGAGCGGCCAGTGGGATGGCACCTCCCAGCTGGTGGCCCACGACGCCGAATTGCGGGCGACGGCCTCCCGCTTGCCCTATCTGGCGGGCTTTGCGGCCTGAAGCGATGGCCGGCTTCTTGACTCAGAATGGCCGGTTGAGGGGGCCCTGGGCTGGCCCGATCGCCGGGTTGGGTCCGAACGATGGATTGGGGCCAATCTGGCCAGGCATGGATCCCTGGCGGGAATAGGGCACGAATGGCAACCCAGTGCCGCCGAAGTTAAAGTCGTTTAGTTTAACCCGTAGGCCGCCAAGTCCGTCGTAGGGGCTGTAGAACACGCCGATTTCGTAGGAGCGTCTTTGCCAGCGCAATTCCAGGTAAGAGTTGGTGACGCCCCCGTAGGTGCCGGAATTCGGATCCACGTTGATGCCCACGCCGCCGCTGAACACCAGGGGGCCGGCGATCTGCTGGGTGAGGCCGATCCCCAGGGTGCTGAGGTCCACGGCCCGGTCAAAGCTGAAGGGGCTGCCCCCTTGGCGCAGGGTGCCGCCGCCAGTCAAGGTGATTTCCGTGTAGTCGAAGAAGGGTTTCACGAAGTGGCCCAGGGTGAGGGTGGGGCCACCGGTGAGGCCGATCGTGTTTTGGTTCACGCCGCTGCCGTAATAGGCGAAGGTGCCGAGCACGTTCGCTCGCAGCCACAGGCCGGGCACCACCGGTTGTCCAGTGTTGGCGTAGGCAGCGCTGGCGGTGAGGGGCGCTGGCTGGCCAATCCAGAGGGGATAGTTGAGGTTCACCGAGCCGATGCCGCTGAAGCGCCAGGAGTCGGCCAGGTTATTGGTGGTGAAGTCGTTGCCCTGGAAGTTGCCCACCCCCGTGCGCCAGAGGTAGTTACCGCTCAGTTTGCCCCAGGTGGGTAGCAGGGCCGTCTGCTCCAGGGAGGTGCCGTAGGCCGAATACACATCCTGTTCCCCCAGGGTGCCGTTCCAGGTGCGGTAGCGGTAGGCGCCGAAGAGGCGCCACTTGCTTTCGCCCAGCAGTGGCATCTTCACGGCTCTACTGAAGTCGCCCCAGCTGCGGGTGCCGTTGGCGATGTTGTCGGGATTGAAGGTGGACATATCTAGGGTTGCATCGGTGGTGAATCCGAGCACCTGCTTTCTGAGCGTCGCTTGAAGACCGAAAAGATCGCCTGCCTTGGTGGGCTGGGAAACGCCGGGTGCATTGGCTGATTGGCCCTGCAGTGGATAGCTGTCGGTGTTGCCGTCGATGGCTCTCTGGGTGAGGAACTGGGGCTGGATCCTGAGGATGCCCGTCTCGCCAACGCGCACGGGAATGTTGTAGCCGATAAAGCGGCCGTTACGGTCTTCCTTGTCGAATCCCAGAACCCAGCGATTGTCGACGTCCTGCTTTTTCTTGATCACCGTCCTGCGGGTGATTGGAATCGGCAGCCGCTCGTCCAGCACCAGACGGTTGCGGTCGGTGCGGATTTCGGTATCGCCATTCGGCAGCAGCGTGGCCACCACGTTCTCCGAATCCATCCACGACTGGGCTGGCGTGAAGGGGTCGTTGCTGAAGGCCATCCGGTCGGCCGTGATCGTGGTGGGGGTGAAGGCCATCTCGCGGGCCTGCACCCGCCAGCGGCTGATCGTGCCTTTCACCAGCTGGCTATTTCCCAGGGTGGTCAGATTGTTCAGCTGGTTGGGCCTGGCCCCGCCGAATTCGTTCACCTGATCCGGGGTGGAGAGGGTGGAGGGAAACCCATAGCGACGCTCCGCCGAGAGGCTCTGTTGGAATTTCACGTCGGTGACGCGCTGGTTGAGCCCGGCGATCACCGTGGCCCTCTCCCGCTCCTGGATCCGGGCCCGATCCCACACCGTGCCGGTGGGTCTGGACGCCGGTGGGGGGGGCGTCGCCGCGGATCCGCCCTGGCCCAGTGGGCCACCGCTGCGGCGGTTGGAAGGGGCCGGGTCGCCGGCGGCGGGGCCCATGGTCACCAGGTCGAGCTGGCTGGCCAGGTCGGTGGGCGGATTGCTTTCCGGCGGCGGGGCTCCCGGGCAACCCTGGGCCGGCGGCAGTTCCGGCGGTTTGCGGCGCGGTGGGGAGGTGCCGAAGCGGTAGCGCAGGCCCACCAGATAGCCGTTGCTGCCCTCACTCACACCGTTGTAGGTGCCGTAGGCGCCGGAGCGGTGGTGGATGCGACCCACCGCCGAGAGCTGGGGGGTGACCAGGGCCTCCACCTCGAAGGCCAGGTAATTGAGAAAGGTGCCGTAGTTCTCGCGGAAGGTCTTCTCGTAGTTGCTGGGTTCGGTGAGCAGGCTCACCCCTTCCACGAAATAGATGTTGAGCCAGGGCTGCAGCCAGACGCGCAGGCCGAGGCCCAGGGTGCCGTCGCCAAAGTTTTGGCCGGGTGTGTTGGCGAAGGGCACTTCCTGGTTGAAGCCGCCGCCAGGTTGGGATTGGGAGCGGTGGTTGAGCAGGTTGGCGTCGAGCTCAAAGGCGAAGACACCACCATCAAGAATCCGCCGTTGCATGCCCACCCCGGTCAAGTACTCCGGCCGGAAGGTGCCGTTGAACCGGAAGGTGTCGCCGAAGTTGGACGTGTACATCTGGCCACCCCAGGCAGTCACGGACCAGGGGAAAGGGTGCCAGTTGGGCAACGGCGGCAGATCAGGGCTGCAGCTGATCGGTTCCGGCGGCAGCAGCGGCGCCGATGGGAGCTGGGTGAGATCCAGATCCTGCTTGCTGCCGTCGAGATCGAGCACTCCATAGACATCCTCCATGTCGCCGCGCCCCTCCAGAAGGCTGAAGCGCAGCCGGCTGGCCTGGAAGTATTGCTGACCCCGCTGAAAGCGCACACTGCCGCTGGCCAGTAGCTGGCGAGAGGCGGGGTCGAATTCGACCCGATCGGCCTGGATGCGGCCTCCGGCCAGGAACGCCTTTACATGGCCGGTGGCCACATAGCGGCCGAGTTGGGCGTCGTAGCGCTGGCTGTCGGCGCTGAGTTCAAGGTCCAGCGGCGGGGACGCCACTGCTGGCGCAGGGCTTCGGCTGGTGCCGGTGGCGCCAGGAGCCCGGCCGGCGGTGCCGGGTGCCGGGGGCCTGGGGGCAGGTCCTTGCGGATCCAGGGTTCCGGTGACCGCCGTAGCCGCTGCCGGGGAGGGCTGGCCGGAAACGAGCCCCGCCCCCGGCGCCGCCAGGCCAGCGGGAAGGGGAGTGAGCCAGGCCACGGCCGTGCCCAGCAGAGCTGCCAGCCGGTTCGAGCTGCTTGAACGCTCTTTCTCCCGCATGCTTCGGGCGGGCCGGCGATGGGACACCACAGTCGGCCGCAGAGAGGCAGGAAGTGGGTGATCCTGCCATGGGGGCCCGGCGCTTCCGCAGGGGGCGTGTCGGTTTGTCCGGTTGGGTCAGTGGCTCGCGAACGGTGCTCCGCGCCGCGTTCAGTGGCTCCTCGCCTGCCGAACCTCCCGCTATCAACAACCCCCCACCCCTCCGGGGTCCGGAAGGTTGGGGGGTGGGATGGTCCAGCCGGAGCGCCTGAGCTGGTGGGTCGGATCGGTCCGGGGATTCAGTCCTCCAGGTCCTTGCGGCTGGGGGTGCGGCTCGGGTCGCTGGCCAGGAAGCCGAACACGAAGATCCCGATAAAGAAGAAAACGACCGAGTAAACCGAGATCTTGAGGGCGAGCATGGGCTGTCCGGCGGGTGACAGGGCGGGCGGGTGACAGGGGATGACAGGCCGGCCGCGATGGCTGGGCATCCCTGCCACGGCCCATCATCCTATGGGGCTGGAATGGCCATCAAAATGCCTGAGGGGCTTCAGGAGGGCCATCAGCCCCGGATTGAAACGTTTCAGTCACGTTCGCTGGCCCTGCCGCCCACGCCCACGCCGCTCGACCTTCAGCCTCTCTGGCGCTGCACCGGTCCCGATGGCGAAGCGATCGCCGCCCTGCACCATCCCTGGGGGCCCCTGCACCGGCCTGACTGGACGGCGCGGGGTCTGGTGATCTGGCCTCGCGGTGGTCTCTGGCGACACCTGCGCCTGCGGCTGGAGCGGCCAGCCGCCTGGGCCCATCTCGGCCCCGATGCCGCCCGCGCCCGCTTGTGTCTGCGCTGGTGGGCCGATGCGGTGGAGTTGCGGGTGGCTGGTGAGCCCGTCCACGCCGGCGATCTCTTCGACACCGCCTGCCGCTGGGAGCTACCCCCCCGCTGGTGGCAGGGGGAGCCGCTGGAGCTGGAGCTGCGGCTGCGCAGCCCCCTCCACGACGATGGCGCCCTGCTCCTCAGCCAGGTGGTGCTCGAACCCCGGGATCCGGCCGATCCCCTCGGCCTGCTTGCCCCCACGGTGGCGGAGCTGGAGCGCCTGCGGAGTGAGTCCGGCATGCCGCCCGGTCCCGGCGTTGGCCGCGTGCAGGTGCTGGGCCATGCCCACCTTGATCTGGCCTGGCTCTGGCCGGTGGCCGACACGTGGCGGGCGGCGGAGCGCACCTTCCGTTCCGCTCTCGACCTGCTGGAGCGCTTTCCCCACCTTCACTTCGGCCACTCCACCCCGGCCCTCTACGCCTGGTTCGAGCAGCACCGGCCCTCCCTGTTCGCCGCCATCGAAGCCGCCACGGCCGCCGGACGCTGGGAACCCCTGAACGGTCCTTGGGTCGAGACCGACTGCGTGCTGGTGGGCACCGCCTCGCTGCTGCGCCAGTTCCAGGAGGGCCAGCACTACAGCCGCCGCGCCTTCCCCAGCTGGGAGCACAGCGTGGCTTGGCTGCCGGACAGCTTCGGCTTCAGCACCGGCCTGCCGGCGGTGGCCGCCGCCACCGGCGTGCGCTGGTTCTGCACCCACAAGCTGGCCTGGAATGCCACCAATCCCTTCCCCCATCGCCTGTTCCGCTGGCGCAGCCGCTGCGGGGCCGAGCAGCTCGCCTTGATGACTGCCCCGATCGGCACGGACGGCGATCCGGTGGCGATCGAGCAGCATCGCCTCCAGTGGCAGGCCGCCACCGGTTGCGCGGATGCGTTCTGGTTGCCCGGCGTGGGCGACCACGGCGGCGGTCCCACCGCTGAGATGCTCGAACAGCTGGCCCTCTGGCAGGGTCAACCCGCCACCGCGCCCCAGCGCCACGGCAGCCTGCGCAGCTTTCTTGCCGATCTGGAGCCCCTGGCGCCGCAGCTGCCGGTCTGGCGTGATGAGCTCTACCTGGAGCTCCACCGCGGCTGCCCCACCAGCAGGCCCGACCAGAAGCGCCACAACCGCACCCTGGAGCGTCTGCTGCGGGAAGCGCAGCTGGCGCGGGCCCTGAAGGGCCCGCCGACCCATCGCCAGGCGGCGGAATTTTCCTCGGGATCGCCTTCGCCCTCGTCTTCGTCTCTGCCTTCGCCAGCCCCCGCGAACCCAGCTCACTCCCCGGATCCCGATCCGATTGACTGGCGGCCCCTGTTGTTTCAGCAGTTCCACGACATCCTCCCCGGCACCTCGATTCCGGAGGTGTTCGAGCAGGCCGAACCCCAGTGGCGCGCCGCCCGCCGCCGCGCCCGCCGGCAGCGCGATCGGGCCCTCGGGGCCCGGCCCGCCAGGGTCGGCGCCCCGGAGGCACAGCGCTGGCGCGTCGCCCAGCTCCAGCCCCGGCCGGCGATGCCCAGCACCCTGCGGCTGCCCGCCGGCACCTGGAGGGTGGAGGGTCCGGCCGGATCCAGGCCTCTGGTCGGTCAGCCCGCACCCGGCGGAGGCCAGTGGGTGCAGCTGGAGGGCATCGCCGGCATCGGCTCTGTGGAGCTGCGCCGCCAGTGCGGTGGCGGCGGCCGGGATTCCAGGCTGGCTCAGCCGCCGTCGCCCCAATCCGGCGGCGGCGATCCCCTGCCGCTGCGGCACCCGGTCGTTCTGGAGCCTGCCCCCGATCTGGGTCCGGGGCACTGGCGATTGGGCAACGGTCTGGTCACCGCGGTGGTGGGGCCCGGCGGGGTGGAGCAGCTGCTGGATCGCCATGGCACCGCCCAGCTGGCGGCTCCCCTGGCCTGGCGCCGCTGCAGCGACCGCGGCGAGTTCTGGGATGCCTGGGACCTTGCCCCCGCCGACCGCCGCCGCTCCCTGCCCTGGCTGTGGCAGGAGGCGCCGGAGTGGATCGAGGCAGGTCCGCTCTGCGGCCGCTTCCGGATGCGGGGGCGCTGCGGCGCCAGCACCGTGCGGCTTGAGGGCCGCCTGCTGGCCGGCCAGCCCTGGCTGGAGCTGCTGCTCAGCCTCGACTGGCGCCAGCGCCATGAGCTGCTGCGCCTGGAGGTTCCCCTCGCCAGCCCCGCCGTGCGCTGGGCCGCCGACACACCGGCCGGTGTGCTCGAGCGGCCCGCCGAGCCCCGCACCGCCCGCGAGAAGGCCCGTTGGGAGGTGGCGGCCCTGGCCTGGTTGGCCTCCGTCGGCCAGGCCGGGGGTGGCGGGCTGGCGGTGTTGCTCGACGGGCCCCAGGGGGTCGATGCCACGGCGGAGCGGCTGGGGGTGTCCCTGCTTCGTGCCCCCACCTGGCCCGATCCCGGCGCCGACAATGGCTTCCAGCGCCTGCGACTGGCCCTGATGCCCTGCCGCGAGGGCTGGCGGCAGGCGCAGGTGCCGCTGCAGGCCAGGCGCCTGCGCGAACCCCTCTGGTGCCACCCGGTCGATCCGGCTGGGGCCGACCTCCCTTCCCCCGCCTGGCCGCCTCTGGCCCCCGATCTGGCCCTGGTGAGTTTGCGGGCCACCGCCGATGGATCGGGGGATCTGGTGGTGGCGCTTCAGAACGAAGGACCTTGCCGCCGGGTATTTGATCCCGGGCCTGGCTGGGTGCCGCTGGCCCGCCTTGATGGACTCGATGGCCCAGTTTCTGAGGGAGTCACTCCTGAGGGGCCCATCGCAGGGGGCTCAGATCTTGTGCGCCCCTGGGAGCTCGCTTTCTGGCGGCTGGCACGCTGCTAAGCGAAACCCGGGATTGTGCGTACCCGTCTTCGGGAGCAGGTCCGGTGGCGGGACCCGTCCTCAGTCTTCGTGGTCATCGAAGGGGTCGGTGAGCCGCTTTGAGGGCGGGCCGAAGGCGGTGTAGATGCCGAAGCCGGTGAGTCCCAGCAGAACGGTCAGGACTGCGATGGCTACGGAGAGGGCGGGGGAGGCGGCGGCGGGTTCCATGGGCTGGATGGGGGGCTGGGAATTGGGTGCCGTTGCTGGAGTGCGGAGCTGTGGCACCGGCTGGACGGGCGCGCTGGTCTGAGCGTGGAGGTTCTAGGGGATCGCACTCCCATTAAGACACCCGGTCTCGCGTCCGATGAGTCGTCACAAGTCGAGACGGCCTGTCCCGGCAGGACCGACGTGGCGCTTAGAGTAGCCAGAGCGATCTCGTCCCGGAGACGACCCGGCAGCCATGGCTCAACGCACCCGACTTGGAGACATTCTTCGCCCTCTGAACTCCGAGTACGGCAAGGTGGTACCTGGCTGGGGTACCACGCCCGTGATGGGCGTGGCCATGCTCCTCTTCCTGGTCTTCCTGCTAGTGATCCTGCAGCTTTACAACAAGTCGCTGCTGCTCGAAGGCATCAACGTCAACTGGAACGGCCTCAGCTGAGGCCGGGCCCTGTCCCAGGTCTTCCGGCCCCTCCAGCCCACTCCCCATGAACGTCTTCGGCATCGGCCTACCGGAGATGGCGGTGATCGCCGCCATCGGTCTTTTGGTGTTCGGTCCGAAGCGCCTTCCTGAGCTGGGCAAGACCCTTGGCAAGACCCTGCGGGGCTTCCAGAGCGCGTCCCAGGAGTTCGAGAAGGAGTTCCGCCAGGCGGTAACTCCCGAACCGGAAGCTTCCGGCACCCAGACCGCTGCTTCTGTGGCTGCGATGTCTGCCCCTCCCCTGCCGGTTTCCAACGAATTCGCGGTGCTCCCAGTTTCTGCACCGACCACGGATCCTTCGGCCCAGGCGATCTCCACAGAGAGCCCCCCAACTTGGGTGCCTGCTCCCGGTTCGGAGCTGGCCTCAGGCACCATCCCGGTGCCCGTGGCGAGCGATACTCCCGGCAGCTGAGCGGCGGCGGTTCTCCTTGGATCTCCAGTTGCTCGTGGGCCTAGGTAATCCGGGCAGCCGCTACGCAGAAACCCGCCACAATATGGGTTTTATGGTGCTGGAGCGCCTGGCGGCCGCCGAGTCGGCGCCATTCCGCAACCAGCCTCGGCTTCAGGGCTTGTTAGCCGAAACCGGCAGCGGCCCGCAGAGGTTGCGACTGTTCATGCCCCAGACCTACATGAATGAGAGCGGTCGCTCGATCCGCTCCGCCCTCGACTGGTTCCGACTTGAACCCAGCCAGGTGCTGGTGCTGGTGGATGATATGGACCTTCCCTTCGGCCGGCTGCGGCTGCGGGCCTCCGGCAGCGCCGGCGGCCACAACGGTTTGCGCAGCACGATCCAGCACCTCGGCACCCAGGAGTTCGCCCGGCTTCGGATCGGCATCGGCGCCCCGGCCCAGGAGCCCCAGGAGCGGAAGGCCCGCACGGTGGGCCACGTGCTGGGCCGCTTCAGCAGCAGCGAGCGCCCCGTGCTCGATGCGGTGCTCGCTGAGGTGATCAGCGGCATCGACCTGATCCGCCGCCTCGGGATCGAGCGGGCCGGCAACCGCCTCAACGCCTTCCGGGCCGAGCCCGTAGCCACCGCCCCGTGAGCCGGCTGCCCACCACCACGGCGCGGCTGCGGGTGCTGCATCAGAGCTTTTGTCCCGCCCTGCTCGAGGGGGAGGTGAGCGCCGGAGGCTTCCAGTGGACCTTTCGCTGGGCCTTCGACCGGGGCGAACTCATTGTGGAGCCCTCCCTCGGTCGCGCCCTCATCCAGGACGCCTTGCTCCGCTTTCTGCTCAAGGCCGATTACCAGCTCGAGCCCGGCGGCGACTACATGTTCACAGTGCGGGCGGCCTTCTGAGCCCCGGGCCGGCCCCCGCTGCGCGCTCCAGCGGTTGGCCCAGCCAGCGCTCCAGCAGCAGCTGAGCCACCACGTCGTCCCAGTCGCGCGGGGGCTGGCGCATCCCTTCGGGGAGCAGGCGCCGCCAGCCTTGGGGTGGCTCCAACTGCCAATAGCGCCGCCGAGCGGCCAGGGTGGAGCCGTGTTCGTCCACCAGCAGCACCGGCAGCTCTCCCTCTCCGGCCAGCCACTCCTGCCAGCGGCGGCTGCCGGTGCCATCGCCCAGCACCACCACCGCCAGCTTCAGGTCGCGATGCCAGGCCAGCAGCTGTTCCCGGCAGGGGCCGGGAGGAAGCACCAGCGCCTCCACGATCCGGCGGCGCTGGGGGTCGGTGCGCACCAGACCGCACTTGCTGCGGCCCGGGTCGAGGGCCGCCACCATCCCCCTGCCCTGCGGCTCCAGGGGATCCATTCCGATCGCGGCCTCGGGGCCGGTCATGGTCCGGCCGGCCTGGGGCCGTTCGCCTGGTTGCGACCCACCCAGCGCAGTTCCACCGCGATCGGATCGGGGGTGTCGGCGTTGCGCACCGCCACAGCCTCCAGGGTGGCCTTCTGCCCCACCGGCCGATCCGCCAGGGCCCGGCCCAGTTCGGTGAAGTTGTTGCCGTCGACCTGCAGACCATCCACCAGGGTTCCCTGCCGCTGGACCCTGGAGAAGGCGGCGGCCAGCAGCAGGTTGAGCCGGCTGCGGATCTCGTCGCTGCTGCGTTCATCCCCCTCCAGGGCGGTGCGGGCCAGCACCTCCCCCTGGCGCACCACCGGCCGGTTGGGACGCAGGTCGGGGAAGCCCACCACTCGGCCCTCCCCCCGCAGCACGTTGCCGGCCGAGCGGATCGTGATCACCCAGGTGCCCGAGTTCCCGAGCATGGTCTGGAGGCGCTCGATGTCGCTGCGGGGCACCAGCAGGATCTGACGGTCGGCGGGGCGGTCGGGCAGGAGCAGCCGGAAGGCGGCCAAGTTGGCCTGCTGGAGCAGGGCATCGATCACATCCTTGGCCTGCCCGCTGCGCTGGAGTTTCACCCGCACCGTGGCCAGGGGTTGGCCACTGGCGATCACCACGTCGCCGCGGCGCAGGGCGATCACATTGGTTTCCAGCTGTTTCAGTTCGGCCTCGCCGGCGGAGATGCGCTGGCGCACCCCCCTGAGTTCAGCCTCATTGCGGCGGATCTCGGCGTCTCGGCCCTTCACGTCACGGTTGAGCCGCTGGCGCTCGCTCTCCAGCCGGATCCGTTCGCGCTGAAGCGGCTGCAGTTCCTGGCGCAGGCTGTCCACCCGTCCCTTGGTCGAGCTGAGCTCCTGCTGCACCTGCTGGCGGCGCTGCACCGCCTCCTGTCGCCCCTGCTGCGCCTGGCGTCGCCCCTGTTCCGCCCGCTGCACATCCGCGCGGCTGCGGGCCAGCTCGCGGCGGTTCTCCTCCAGGTCGGCCTGGCTGCGCGCCAGGGCGCTGCGGCTGTCGCGCAGGCGGGCCTGGATCTGATCCAGTTGAAACAATCCCACCCGCAGCCGGTTGCTCACCAGCAGCATCAGGCCCAGGGAGATGGCGCTGATCATGCTTCCCGTGAGGGCCGTGATCACCACGGCGGTCTTGCGGGGTCTGAGGTTGAAGAGGCTGAGCCGGGCCTTGCCCACCTTGCTGCCCAGCCGGTCGCCGAGGGTGGAGAGCACGCCGCCGAGCACCAGCAACGCCAGGATCAGCAGCCAGCCCGACACGCCCTGCTCCAGCTGAAGACCAGTATCCACGAGGAATGGACCGGTGGCGGCCACCCGGTCTCTGTCGCTCTGGCGGTGATCGCCAGGATGTCGGCTGCTTCGCGACTCAGCTGAACCGTTTGGCCAGAGCCACCGGGTCGAACACGGTGATTTTCTTGCGGTCGATCTGCACCAGTCCGTCGTTGCGCAGGTCTCCGAGCAGTCGGGTGATCGTGACCCGGGTGGAGCCGATCGCTTCGGCGATCGCCTGGTGGGAGAGGCGCAGGTCGATGGTGATGCCCTCGTTGCTGGGAACGCCGAAGTCGCGGCAGAGCACCAGCAGGAAACTCACCAGCCGCGA
>Ga0209298_10001248_pt1 | contig 16691 bp, 16 predicted proteins | sample S_140806_EF_Meta_FD_187325 | JGI IMG/M metagenome (GOLD analysis project Ga0209298, IMG submission 187325) | Freshwater microbial communities from Lake Simoncouche, Canada to study carbon cycling - S_140806_EF_MetaG (SPAdes) (version 2) | ecosystem: Environmental > Aquatic > Freshwater > Lake ...
AGCGGATCTGCGAGCTTCGGGTCTAAGGGATGCGCGGCGCGGGGCTTATTTATGTCGGAGCCCGGGCGGAACGCCGCCAACGGATGGTCATGTCTCGCCTCGAGTGTGACTACGACGATGAGGTCGAGGTGGCTTTAGTGTGCCCCTCGCAGCATTTGGGCATCACCGCCGACCCTGCCTTGAAAAAGTCGCGGGCGGAAAAGAGCGAATCGTATTTTTCCATTTCACGAATGAAGAAGAAGCTCGCCGACCAAACTTGCGAGTGTCTCACATCATGTGGAATTCTCGCGGTGGTACTGGGGGGGTGTGTGGCATCATATTTTTACTGCAGGGAATGTCTGTTGGGCATTCTCATAGTGAGCGCATGCCTCTGCCCGTGGATCCCATACTTCAACATCCCCCTGTGGGTTAGCATAGGAATGCTGGTCTTTCTCGGTTTTCACTTCACCAACAAGGTTTTTACGTTCATGTGGGAGTAGTGAAGGCGCAGGAGGGGCACCGCTCGTTGAGGGGCATCTCCCGCGAGGGGGGCTGAAGGGAGGACAGGGGGGAGAGCGGGGATCGGGTGGCGTTGCGGTCGTCGTTGAGCGCATGGGAGTCCACCGGGCACCCGGGTTCTGCCGCGAGGTCCTCGTGAACGAGGGTCGAATTGATGTCGTAGGAGAGAGTTCGGGAGCACATGCTGGAGGTATTTGTCCAAGCCCATCCTACCAAGGAAGTTGGAATCAAAAAAGAGTATTTTTTAAAAATTAAACGCGTTCCAACTTCCCTGGTCCTTCGACTTTGCTGTTTTTTTGGGCCGCGCGAAAGACAACAATAAATGGAGCAGGCACGCGTCCTGCGCGTGATGTCGAGCCACATTGTGCACTTGGAGCTTTTGTCCGGCGCGGTGGTGTGCGCACACCTGTCTGAGCCCGTCTCGAGCTCTCTTGGGTTGGACGCTGCATGCGCGCTGCGCCCCCTCCCTGTGGAGGTGGAGCTTGGACCGTACGTCACAAAGGATAGGCGATTCACGGAGTGCAAGCTGGGCGCCGTGGTGACCCAGCCCGCGAGCGGGAAGACCACGAAGTTTAGGAGGATACAAAAATAAGGCGTGCCTTCTTTGCTGGTAGGGCCGGGCAGGCATGGTGGTGGGCAGCACAAGGATTTTATGGTTATTGCAGTGGACGTTCTCCGCGGGCAGGCGAGTCACGTAATGAGATGCCTCGGAAAGGGGCACAGCGAGCGGATATACCACAACGCGCTCATCACGGCGCTTAATAGGCATGGCATAATGCACCGGTCGGAGGTTGCCTGCCCCATATGGTTCATGGGGGAGTGCATAGGAATGGGAAGGGCAGATCTTGTGATCGACGACGTGGTGGTGGAGATCAAGGCGAATCGGTTGTCGCCAAAGGAGACTTCTGCGCAGCTTCGAAAGTATCTGGTCAGCCTGTCCAAGGCCGAGCGCAAGGCCTTTCGGGGGGTGGTTCTCAACTTCAATCAAAAGAGCGGCGGGATCGACCTACTCGAGGAGAAAATGAGCGAGAGGGTGGAGTCCCAGCTCTTCAAGAGGAGCATGGAGGGTGGGGCATCGCGGCTGTCGGACATGGGATACGCGAAGAGGAGAAAGGTCTAGTGAGCAGACACCCCGTGGATGTGGCACCTGGGCCTTGCCCCCTTTTTGACGACGGAGATCTCCTTGAGGACCTTCTTTCCCACCTTGATACCGCTGTCGGACTGCTCCAGGCTGACCGTGTAACCCAGGGAGAGGTCCCTGCATATGCCGGATCGCACGAACTCGCTGCCGATGGAGCCCTCTAAGACCCTGTTGTTGAGCTCCAAGACGCACTCTAGCTTCCCCTCGTGCTCCCAGGCCGTGACCACGCGCCCCACTTGGACACCCTTGTGCTCGACGTGCACAGGCGTGGGGGCTCCTGCCTTGTTTGCGGAGTGCACCTGTTCAATCATGTCGCATATGTCGCCCGCGCTGAGGTACACCCCCTCGTAATTTTGCATCCCTTCGGGGTTGGCGGTCCCCCAAAGGAGGGTGGAGGATGGTGCCATGCGGTTGACAAAGGGGGGGCATCAGTGCAGTTTTTATATCTGCGTGGAGTTTCGCGGATATAAAAACGACACAACGCGGGGCTAAAAAAAATAGATGCCCGACGGATTCGAAGGGCTGATGGTGGACTCCCTGCCTTACCTCTCGTGGGCGGGCATGGTCATAGTGTTTTTGGTCTACGCGATCACGCATGGCGAGGGGGTCCTGAACGTGTTAACCCTGGTGTTCTTCGCCGCCCTCGCTCTGAACACGTGAATTTATTAAATTCCATGGCTATACATTTTTCGGCAGAAAGTCCACGTTGAAGAGGTAGAGCATGGCCTGGAGGCTTGTGTCGCTGGTGTACATTTCGACTGACTTTGAGTTGAAGTTCATGATTATCACGGACACAAAGATGGTGCGGATGACTACGTTGTAGATGAAGATGTACTGGGCTGGGTAAAATAGGGAGTTCTTGGTGACGCTCCAGTCGAAGTCAAGGCCGATGTTGAGGACGAGCCACGCGAAGGTTGGAAGGACCGACGACATGACGACGTAGAACACGATGAAGAGGCTGCTCGTGTGCCTCAACATGAGGTACCAGTAGACCATGGAGAAGAGGATGGACGCCAGGTCGGAGACCATGGCCATAACGCGGATGCCGTCGAGGTGCTTTTCGTCCCCCGTGAGCTTACTGGAAGGGCTCGTGCGGTAGTTGAGAAGGGAGCTGTACTCGCCTTCCGCGGAGGGGACCTCGTTGATGTATCCGTGATACAAGAGGCGGGTGAGGGAGGAATTGGCTGCCGCCGCGGCCAAGACATAGAGGAAGCACATGACGATGTCGGCGGTGACGACGTCCTTGGAGTACCCGATGATTCCAAGGGTGATGAGCCCGTCGCACAGAACCCAACAGTCGCTCCAGGCGGGGACAAAGAGCGGCGTGTACTGTGGCTGGTAGAGCTCAGCGGCACTGCCCTTCTCCGGGATCCGCATGAAGTAGCTGAGCTGCTGGCCGCGGCGGGGCTGCGAGTACCGCAGATTTCCCGGTGGGCCAGGCTGCTCCGCGGGCACGGGCGCGATGCTGCTGGACCTCCTCGACGCTGCCGGGTCGTCGCCGGAGTATGCGAAGAGCTCGTAGAGCTCGCGGCCGAAGTACATGGTGCCGAGCACTGAAAAGAGCAGCGTCACAACAACAGTTTGCACGGTCATTGGGAAGTAGTTTGCGTTGGCCGGGTCGCCGAATCCGCGAACGAACACCATGATTATGATGGCGGCGTTCCAGACGAAGGCGAGCACTGTGAGGGCCTTTCCGCCTCGGGCGAAGAGGAATGCCGGCTTGCCGTTGGAGGTGGAAAATGACGGCGCGCCGGCCCAAGCGCTGTAGACACCGAAGCTGCACATGAGCCACATGCCGACAATGAGGGTAAAGTGCTTGTTGTACGAGCCCAAGAAGGACGAGGAGTAGGGCGTCTGCATGACGTCGAGGGCCGGCCAGGCGGTCTGGGGGATGCACATGTCATATGCGCGGTGGTTTGCGGGCTCGGTGTGGATGATGCCAGCGGTGCAAGCCCACAGGGTGTCGTAGACGGGGGAGATGTCGTGCAGGATGCCCGCCCCTAGCTGGACGCTGCGCAGGCACCCCTGCGTGCCGATGTTGGAATCTAGCACGTCGAGGGCGTTTAGGAGGTCATTGGCAAGAGATCCATCGACCAGGCTCAGCGAATAGCGAAGGGTTTGGGTCACCCATGGGATGTTGAGGAAGCCCCTGAGCTCGGTCCTGTTGAAGGCCGTGGTGAAGCTAGGGAGGGTTGTGAGGTTCCATGAGTCTCCCGGGTAAGAGCTCAGGATGCTGAAAAATGCGTCCACCGTGCGGTTCACCTTAAACTCACGGGAGTTTGTTTTCTGAATGAGGCACGCCGTGTGCTCTGCGAGGCTGTCGCTCTTACAGCCGAATTCGCTGTTCACTCCCACCTGGGCCTTGTACAGGCATTGGTAGTAGGTGTCGGTGACCTGGGACGGGGTGTAGGGGTCTCCCACGGGCGAGAAGGTGACCGCCGGGGTGTCTGAGTAGTACGCAGACAAAAAGGAGTTTGCGAGGTAGGTCGCGTTCTGGTCTGCGTTGGCCGTGAACGTGAAACCAAGAAGGACAAATGTCGTTCCCAGGGCGATGATCACAAACAGGGTGTGTATATACTTGGACACGGAGTCCTCCCACGTCATCGTATCACGGGGGGTAGCCGGCGGATGAGCCCTAAATAGTTCTTAAAGTGGGCGAAAATTCGTGCCGCTCAGAGTTGCTTCTTCACCACTGGCCTGGAGGACGTCGGCGGTGGCGCCAGCAGCCTGGGTGCGCCGCTCGGCTGGGCGAAGGTCATGGCCGCGCTCTGCCCGGTTGGTTGCGCGAAGACAAGCGACGCAGGGGGCGCCGAGGGCTGGTCATCCGCCGGTGGGGGCTGCTCTGCTTTGCGCGCTTCTTCGGGGGTCCAGGCCACAAAGCGCACGATGGAGAGGGCTACTAGGGGGGCGAGGACCAAAACGAGGGCCCACACTGTGGTACCCGAGACGTACGCTCCCACGACGGTGAGTATGCAGATCAGGCCTATCAGGCATAGGTGGACGATTTCAAAGATGCGCGCCGTCTTCGCTTCGAGCCCCCAGAGGCGGCCCCCGAGTGTCACTATCAAGAGGGCGTCCAAGCTCAGGGCGGTGGACGCGACCCCCAGCTGGCGCTCGTGGAATAGGCAGGCTTGGGAGGCGGTCAGGAGGAGGATGGTCCCGTCGAGCCACATGGCCTCTGGCTTCCACAGGGGTGTTCCGTCGCGGGATGCGGCCGCCGCGGCGAGGAGCGCCTGGACCGTGAGGAAGGCGAGGGAGATCGCCGCTGGGATGAGAAAGAGGGTAAGTCCCCCGAAGAGGGCGTTGTCGAGCCGGGCCGGGGAGACCGCCGCGTCGCCCACGAGGGCTGCGTAGGTGATCCACAGTGGGAGCACGGCGTTGAAGTAGGCCTCCTCGGTGGCGGGGGGGTCCCCGAGGGCGGAGCTGAGGAGGAGGTGGAATACCGACAGGAGGGGTGCTGCGACCATCAGGGACTGGTCCGCGAGGGAGGGCGTCATGGCAAATCGGAGGGAGACCCACGCGGCGGTGAGGGCAGCCCAAACCGCGGCCTCGACGGCGTAGATGGTGACGCCAGCCGTCGTGCGCATTCTACGGAACGGGTGAAGGTGTGTGGCCTGTTTTTATAGAAACCGCCACTGGGTGGTATAAAGCATGCGGGATAGGGGGGGCGCTTGTTGTTCCGTGGATGTGCGACAGCGACGACAGCGAAGGACCCCCTGCACAGATCAAGGCGTACGTGGAGAACCCCGACCTTGACGAGGTGAAGCCAGAGGACCGCCCGCTGATCAAGGACGTTGTGAGCGTCCTGTCCGCAATACAGCACCCCAACCGGCTGTGCAAAGGGTGGAGCGTGAAGCCCCGGGGGACAACGCACTACGACGTAGTGGGGCACGTGGACGCCAAGAGCGGCAGCTGGTCCGTGTACTACGACGACCTTGACCTGATCCGGAAGCTGGACTACGCGAGGATAGGAGGGGTGTGCGTGCGCATGTCGGGGCCGCTGTCCGCCGAGATCTATGTGAGGGTGACGTCGCAGTCGGAGAGGGTCATGGTGACGGAGTGCGACATCATCCGGGTGCACAAGAGGGCGCGGTGGTTTGGCTAGATCGCGCATCAGAGCAGCTTTACTCTCTGCCTCAGGGCCAACTTTACTTCATTTTCCGTCTCGCACACCAGCTTCATGGAGAGCTTGAAATTCTTCTCTAGGCAGGTCTCGTGCGGCAGGCAGTGTGCCAGGGAGGGGACCCGGGGGAGCCACTGCACGTTTTGGATGGTGAGCCCCTGCTTCATGAGGTAGAGCAGCCCCACGACGAGCCCGAGTCGCTTGGAGGTGGGCGCCGTTGACGCTGTATTGAGGTTTATCAGACACCGGGTGATGTGCTGGACGCAAAACGAGCACATCTCAAGGGTGGCCCTGTTGCTGGTCTTGGGTCGAACCTGGTGGATTGTTTTGGCTATCACGGACGGCAGGCACGGGAGGCAGCGCTTGCCCTCTCCCGCAGTTTCCATCTTGTGCTGCTTGAGGGTCTTGACGACGAGCGCGTTGCAGCGCGCAATGGTGCGGTCCACCTCCTCGCACTTGCACGCCTGGGACGCCCCTCCCAGAAGAAACCACTCCACGATGGACTGGACCTCGTCGGAGACGGTGTCGTCCAGGTTGTATCCGCATATGGACTTGGACGGCGGGTGCGCGGCGTGGTCCACGTACTCGTCTGAGGAGTAGCGCACGACGGGAACGCAGAAGCCTGTGATGGAGCAGCACACCTCCCCGTCGCATAGGTGGACGAGCTGGCAGTCCTTGCTGTCCACAAGGTTGGGCGCACACTCGTGCGCCGCGCCGCACACGAGGCATCCAGCCCGCTGCACGTCGTATCGCTCCCACCTGTGATCCTTGCACGCGACCCCTCGAAAAGGGCCCCTGACCTTGTGCCATATTCCGTGCATGGGGGATGTGTAGAGGTGGCACGTCGGGGCACGCCGACCTGCGGGTTTGGATCTTAAAAAAAAAACACCTTCAAGAGTGAGCGGGGTCGCCTTCATCTGGGGAGGGGGGGTCCACCATGTGCGCCCTGGCGCTGGCCTCGAGGATGGCAGTGTCCTCGTTCCAGAAGTCAGGCGGGGGGGCGTTGTAGCATATCTGGTTGTGATACGAGGCGGCTACGGCCGCTGCAAGGGGGAGGTCGCCGGACCCCAGGGCGATGCGCTCACCTTCAACCTCGAGGAATACCTGCTGTCCTGCGCGGAGAAGCACCTCCGCCCTGCGCTGCAGCTCCTCTGGCAGGTACCTCCGGGTGGCATAGACAGCAAATGGCCTGGGCAGGCTCCCAAACATGAGGCGCATTGCGAGTGCTGTTGCTTGCGCATGGCACGTGCACGGGCGACCCTACCAGGGGATTTGGATTTTCTTTTTTTTTACTGCAGCTCCTTCCGTGATTCAGATGGGAGCTCAAGGATGGGCGCGTGCTTGTTGCTCTGGGCGTAATGGGACAGCGTGGCCAGGACGTGGTCCTTGGCTGTGACAAACAGCGCGTGCATGCTGACGATTTGGGGCTCTAGGTCCCGTTGCAGTGCACAGCAGAGGGTCTGGAAGGTCTCCTCGTCGTGCCTGGAGTCAAGCCACGTTCGGGTGAAGGACCTGACGATGTACTCGAGTTTGTTGCAGTACCACAGCAGCATGAAAAAGTAGCAAAAGCGGGGGTCCACGTAGACTTGAGCGTGGCCCTTGTGCGTCTTGGAGAGGTCGAGGCACTTCATGCACCGCCGCCCGGTGATTGTGCAGGTGGCGCAGCCGGCGTGGAGCCTGATGGGGGGCTGCGCGCTCATCATGACGTCGCGACAGATTTCGCCGAGCCGATTTGGGGTGGGGGGCATGGCGGTGATGGCGGCGTGAACGTCCCGGACGTGGGCCTGCACAGCCTGGAGCTGGGCCCCCATTGTGACTGCCCACGGGTCTCCTGACTCCTTGCATCGGGCGAGGTGCTTTCGGTATGTTCCGTTCCCAACCACGTCGAACGCCTTGGAGAGGAAAAACCCTCGAAATTCGCTCAGTGTGCACTGTGTCATTTGTGGTTTGGCGGGCGGAACGCGGGTGCGCGCGGGTTAAATACACCAGTGCATTTGGAATGGTTTTTTTTACTGCCTTGAATGACAAGAGGGGGGTGGGGGAAGGGGCGAGGAGCGTGTTAGACCCCACCGCCGGCGGAATCGCGAAGCCCGCGAAGGTGGGTCTTGATCGCCTCGGGGAGGAACTCCGGGATGACGATGAAGCGATTGATGTCCGCCGGGGCATCCGGGGTGTCGAACTTGATGTTGACGTAATCCGCCGAGATGACAAGCGGGCAGGGCGTGAACCTCTTGATGATGTTAACGAAGTAGTGCTGGGAACGCTCGTCCTCAAACGCATGCACAGACCTCAACACCATGATGTGGCAGCCATGGTCAGGGGCGTTGGAATTGACGGACTCCGCGCCCAGCCTCCCCACGCGAGTTTTGAAGGCGAGAAACTGCATGGGCGCGAAGCCGCGTCGCCAAACTCTGACGTGCTTGGAGCCAAGCGCGCCCTTGCTAGGGTCCTGCTGCTTCGCCTGCTTGGGGGCAGGCGGGGTGGGCCTAGGGGGCGGCGCGCGTACGGGCTCTACATGCTGGCTTTTCCGCGGCTGCCAGTTCAGGCAGGGGAGAGCTCGCTTGGGGGCCTTGGATTGCACGTAGGTCTGCTCGAAGTTCTTGAACAGCCTCTGCTGCTCGTCCATTTTTTTCCAGTGTGGCCGTTGGGCGACCAGTTCTTCGAAGTTGGTCACGATGGGGTTGGGGTCATACACGACGGGCATGTACCTGTACGTCCCCAGCAGCCTGGACTCGGTGCGCCCTCTCGCGTTCTGGGTGATGCTGAGGTTTGGCGCCTGGACCTTGAGATACACCACGCCGCCATTGCGTTCCAGTTCGGCCTTTATGGATCTGTCCAGGTCGTGAAATGGGACGTAGGCCAACTCGACGTCCGTGGCCCTGTCCCTGTCAGCGCAGAGCACCAATGTGGAGCTTCCGTTGCGGGTCTCGAGACGTCCCTGGAGCACTGCTTCGAATAAGCGCCTCGCCTTGCAAGAGTAGGCATCTCTCAGCTGAGCATTGCCATCGCGCACGGGGGGGTCAGTCTTCCAGTCGGTGTTGCTGTAGACCACGAAGCCCTCCCAGGTACCTGCGAGTGAATGCAGATGGCTGTCCAACTCGGACTTGAGGCACAAATTGACATACTGACGGTCTGTCGTCCTTTTGATACGCACAGTCTGTGACGGATACCCGCATTCGATGCTAAACCACACGGGGACGTGGTAGTGCTGTTGCCCACGAAGCAGGCTTTCGAGAAGCCTGAGCTCGTCCTGCTTGTTTATCGCGTTTCCCCTTGCACCGTTCAGGTCAAGCAGCCGGAACGCGAACATGTGCATTTGGACCGCATTCTGATCTGGGTTCTCCTCGCAGAACTTGCGGGCGTGCCGCACCTGGGCGTACCCCATCTCCGGCATCTCGGGAGGGTTTTCGAACCTGCCCGCTCCGTCGAAGAGGGCCGTTTCCTCCGCGGCGATCTTGAAGGAGGTTACATCGGGGTCGAGTTTTTTCAGGTCGAACAAGGTCGCGAGGTATGGCGCGGGGACCTTGGCCTTTCTGGTGTACACTGTGACCCTGCCGCTGATGAAATGGACGATCACGCCTTCGCCGTCGTGCTTCCTTGTGACAGCAAATTCGCCTGCTCCTATCAAAAGTGCCGATAGGTTGCTGGGCTGCTTGGGTTTGACGTCTTCTTCGTCCATTCGGTGGTTTAACATGTTAACGCTGGGCGTGTATCCCAGCAGCTTCGATATCACACTTGGCAGTTCCATCGCACCGGTCGAAAACGCTATACGGCCGGCGCTGGGGCTCGCGCGCGTTGCAACTTTAAATACAGCCGGGGAGGGCCGATAATTCATTGAGGGGCGTCGCACTCGAATGCGACGAACTCGATTCTGTCCTGGCCGGTCGGCGCGTATGCTACGGCGACCTTGGCCCCGTCGTCCGCGGCGTAGATCTCCGCGTTTGACCGCTCGATCTTTGGCCTACCGCCCCCCCCTGGGATGTCGTGTGCCGGGAGCATGCGGAGGTCGTGGAGGAACCTCCCCTCCACTGCCTGCCTGAGGGTCTTGCCGTGGAGTGTCTTGCTATCCGGGGGCGCCGTGCTGGAGACGCTGACCCACCTGACGGTCTGGCGGTCGTCGTGCTGCTGCACCCACGGCATCTTGGTGGTGTAGAGGGAGTCGTACTCGACGAAGTGGGACGCGAGGCGGCTCTGCTGAGTCCCGCCCCTGCCAGCGTGCATGGCGACCCAGTCGCGGTACCTCGCGCCGTTTTGGGCCTGCTGCCTCTCCGCGTATCGTGGGTCGATGCCGTTTTCCTTCCAGGAGCAGGAGCCGCCTAGCGGGCAGGTGGTGAGCCTGGAGGGCGCGCGGAGGGCAAAGCACGCGGCAGACTCTGCAAGGGTGGTGCAGGTGACGGGGGTGACCTGCCTTGCGCCGACCCCCCCGTCCTCCGCGTCCTCCCCGTCGCCGTCCCCCGCCTTGACGAGGACGGTGTTGGCCGGGTGCCCCGCGAGCTCCGAGGCTGCAAACTGGCGGACGCACTCGCGGATGGCGGACTCGTCGGAGCGGGGCGGAACCTGAACGATGCCGCCGATGGGGCGCTGGGGGACCTTGCTGTTGACGAGGACCTTTCGGAGGTGGTGCTGTGACTCCGCAGCCGGGTCGACCTCGTCGGGCCCCGCCCCGATGTAGATGATGGCGCGGGAGGGGATGTCGAGCCGCCACATGAGGGCGGACTGGGTTTCCGGGAAGTGGGTGACGTAGACCTGCGGCACCGTGGCGTCGAGGGCCTTGGCGTATGCGACGTAGTCCGGGTCGACGCGGAGGCCTGCCGCCGGTGGCGCCACGGACGGCATTCCCAGCAGGGCCGTTCGCCTGTTCATCGGCTGCGGGGCCGCGCGCCCCTCGAGGGCGGCCTTGGCGTCCCGCGGGCGGAGCATGCATGCCGCGACGCCCGGGGACGTGGCGATTTCACCGAGGCGCCACAGGACGTCCTGAATGCGGAATGAGGTCTGGTTGAGGAGGCAATCGCGGTGAAACGAGGGGGAAATGGCCGAGTTCGCCCATCGGTCCACCTTGACGAACGTCGCCTCCGTGGTGCTGCAGCCGTCCGGCGCGACCACCTGGAGGGCCGTCTCCGCGAAGCGCACGGACGGTAACAGCCCCTCTGTGGCGACCTCGATGGTGAGGCTCGGGTGGCCCCACGTTGGCCTCTTTGGGCGGACGCAGGGGGCCAGGAGGAGAGAGGGGGGGAACGTGGCCTCGACGGCCGCGCGGATGGCGTGCCAGGCGCGGTAGTTGCACTCGTGCATGCCCGCGTCAGGGTCGCCGAAGGATCTCGGAAACGCCGCGAGGGCCGCCGCGAGGCTGAACTCGCCCGGCCCGCTGCCGTTTGACTTGACGCCCATGAGGACCGCGACCCTGTCCAGGGTGACTGCGATGAGGTGCGCCGAGCCCGTGCTGTCGGCCGCCCAGACAGCCGCCATGGCCTTGAGCGCGGGCGCGGGGTCGACATCGGGCCTGCCGAGGGTGTCGAGGCATCTCTGGAAGGTGATGGCGAAGGACGTGTCGAGCTTGTCCTCGGGCAGCCAGGCCTCGACGCGCGGCATGTATGCCGCGGACAGCGCCAGCGGAAACAACAGGCCGGTGTCCCGCCACGCCGGAAATTCCGAGAGCCAGTCGTCGTAGGCCATGCCGATGCCACGGGTGAGCATGTACGCGCACACGTCGACGTGGTACTCCTTGCACTCCATGGTGGGGAAGTGCTGGGCAATGAGGATGCGCGTGACGTCGCGGTCGGAGCAGGTGAGCCTGCTGTGGTAGTCGAAGGTGGCCCTCTCCCTGGTGATGGCGGATGCCGTTGGACCCAGCGCCCGCTGCTGGGCCTGGCGAAACATCTCTACGGACTGCTCGAGGGAGTCCCTGACGTCCTGCGCCGGCTCCTGGATGGGCTGGACGAAGCGCGAGAGCCACTCAAGCCCTATGACGCACGTAGAAGGGTGCGCGTGGAGGAACGGGTGGTGCTCGCACATCACCCCGAGGGTGCGGGTGTACTGGGCCATCACGCGCAGGCTGTTGAGCTGCTGCCAAACGTCGGCTATGGCCTCTGCGTGGCTGCGGCCCGCGGTCGCACCCAGGGCGTGCTGGGGGTCGGCAATCACTGCTGGCGCCGACCATGCGGCGATGCCAGGGTGCGCTGTGGGGGAGGTGGAGGAGGCGGCGGCGATGAGCTTGGCGACGATTTTTCCCCTGGCGGAGTTGTCGCTGACGTCGATGAGGAGGGACGAGCGGGGGTGGGCTGAGGTGCGGAGGACGTAGGCATCCATGCTTTGTGGTCTGCCCTGCGCGCGGCAGGGAGGTTTAAATAGGGATCCCCTGTGCTGCATCGGGTAGCACCGGCTATTTAGGCCCGCCCGCGCGCCCTACGAATAATGAAGCCTTCCCACCTGGCGATTCTCGCAATCGCCTTGCTAGGTACCTTGAGGGGCGCGCTGGGGGCGTGCTGTGCGCTTCCGACGGACGTGCGCACGTGCGACTGGAAGAACAACTGCTGTCCGGGGTACTACCTGGACCCCGTCAAGGGTGATTGCGTGCGTTGCACGCCAGGGTACTACTGCGCTGACTGGAAGGGAAAAGTCCCCTGCCCGAACGGCACGTTCAACGCGCTGTACCAGGCCACGAATGCGTCGTGGTGCCTGCCGCAGGCGGGCTCGTGCTCTGCCGGCCAGTACATTGTCGCGCCCCCAAATGCGACCCAGAACGTGACGTGCGCGGCGTGCAAAGACAGGTGCGCCAACAAGGAATTCATGCGGGGGTCGTGCGGCGGGCGCGCGTTGGCGGATGAGGTGGTGTGCGTGGGCTGCCGGGCGTGCGAGGCGGGCTGGTACCACTCCCCCCCGTGCGACGGGACGAGGAGGGACGAGTCGGAGTGCAGGACGTGCACGTCGGGCGGTTGCGGGGACGGACACTACCGCGGGGCCTGCGGCGGGGGGCTGGACGGGGCGTGCCTGGCGTGCCCTCCCTGCCCCGCGAGGCAATTCAACTTGGGGTGTGCCGGGGACTCGAATGGCACGTGCACCAACTGCAGCTCGTGCGGGGTGGGGTGGACGCAGTACAGGAACTGCTCCGCGCTGCAGGACACGGGGTGCAAGGGCGGCCCGTGCAACGCTACGGTGTCGTGCGGCGCGCTGTTCTGCAACTTCCCCGTGATGGTCACGCCGTCTTGCGATTGGAAGTGGGCCTCGGGCGGGGCCGCCATCAACTTCCTGTGCGTCACGTCGCAGACAAATGGGACGTGTCAGGAGTGCCCCCCAGGGTGGACGGCGTCGGGCGCTTACTGCGTGGAGTGCGCGAGGGGATCCTCGTGTGACAGGGCGGGGGCCGTGGCGTGCAGCGGGGCGTGCGCAGCGGGGAGGTACCCAGCGTGTGAGGCGTCCACGGGACAGTCCACCTGCTCTCCGTGCTACGTGAACCAGACGCTGCTGGACGCGGGCCACCGGCGGCTGACGCGCGGCGGGGTTCTGGACGCCCCGGATCTGTGCGCAGCCTACTTCGAGTGCGACGTGGGCTACTACCTGACGTCGAGCGCGAATCAGACGTCTGTGACGTGCGAGAAGTGCGCGTTTCCCGAGCCGGACTCAAGCCAGTCCGGGTTTGAGGCCATCTCGCACGGGCTGACGTTTGGGGACAGGTACGGGTGCCTGTACAGGACGACGCCGGCCCCCAGGCCCTACGCCAACGCGCTGGGGCAGTACGGCTCACCTGCGCGTTCGTGCCCGTTTAGCTTCACGTCAGAGCCAAGGATGGCGCCGTCGCTGGAAAACTGCGTGGCGTGCCCGAACGCGCCGGAGCACGGGGGGTTCGAGCCCGGGCGCTTCGACTGCGCGCCGCGGTGCGCCGAGGAGGAGGGCTACGAGCGGCGCGGGGAGCTGTGCGTTTTCGCGGACCGAAGGCGGGTGGTGTGCACGGGGCTGGACGGGTACGACCGGTCCTCGGGGGGCGCGTGCTACTCCTCGCCGCTGCCCTGGAATGAGCCGGGAAAGCGGGAGGCGCCCGAGGCGGGGTGGGTGTCTACGGTGGCGCCCCACGCCGAGGGGTTTCTGGCGGCGCTGGACACCGCGACTTGGTACCGGGCCACGCCGCACGCCATTGTCGCGCCAGGAGGGGGAAACCCGTGCAGCGGGGTGCAGTCGACCGTTCCCAATGTGGGCTACGTGCAGGACAAGCCGCTCTTCGCGTACGTGTGCTACGAGCGAGAGATGCACACGTTCTACATGGTCGTCAAGGGGGGCAGGTTTCTGTACGCGTTCCTGGAGCGGACATTTGGGAACAACAACAGGTACGTGATGTGGCAGGTGCTGCTGGAGGGGTTGTTCGCCGGGTCTGTGGCCCAGACGTGGCGCCTCCCCGGAAAGGTGTGCTCCGCGGCGTGGACGAGCCTGAACGGGGACGACCACGTATACCTGGCGTTCTGCAAGGCGCCGTTTTTGGCCTACGTGCGCGCGGTGGACATCCGGCAGTTTCCCTCCGACTCCACGCTGACGTACGCGCAGCGGGCCAACGCGACTGGCCAGGTTGTGTACCCCATCGGTAGGCGGGTCCAGGTGCTGATAGGGAACGACACGGCCGGGCGCGCGGACGGCATGCGGGACGTGGCGCTGTTTGGGCCTTCGCTGTCTGTGGCCAACACGAGCGACCCTCGGAGGCTGCTTGTGGCGGACAGGGACAACTGCCGGCTGGTGGAGGTGGTCATCGACTACCCCGGGTCGTTCCTCACGAGGGCCACGACCATCGGGGCGGCCTTGTGCTACTCCGGGCCGTCGCCCACGCCATTCCCGAGGCTGCTGACGAGCGTCCTAGGGGGGCTGGCGGTGATCTTCGTCACGGACCTGGGGCTCATGCAGATGGACAGGGTGACGCGCGCGGTGCAGCTGGCGGTGCCTGCCGCGGCCTTCCCTGTGGCGGACCCCCTGTGGATCTCCGCGTCGGACGGGGGCAGCGCAGTGTACTTGGCAAACGCCACGCACATGGCGTCCGTGCGGCGCGCGCAGGTGCCGTGCCCCCCGGGGTACGAGTCGAGGAGGGGCGGGGAGTGTGTCCCGTGCGGCGAGTCCTCCTACGTGACGCAGCAGGGGAGGTGCGCGGAGTGCTCGCAGCCGTCGTGTGCGCTGGGGAGCGAGAGGCTGGTACAGTGCTCCTACGCGGCGGACGCGAGATGCGAGGCGTGCGCTGATGCGCCGAATCCGCGGTACACGTTTGACGCCAACTGCTCGGCTATTCCCCTGCCCCCCTGCCCGGACGGGTGGTACAACGCGACGCCGGGCTCGCCCTGCTCCCGCTGCCCCGCCGTGTGGTCAGCGCTCGAGGCGTTTCTGGGCGTGCCCCCCTCCGGAGTGTGCCAGTGCATGGCGCAGAGGGGCGCAGGGGGGGCCACGCTGGACGAGGCAGGGGCGTGCCGCCTGGACTCCCCGTTTGGCGCCGCGGCAGGGCCCTACTTCTCACCCCCGTGGACGCAAGGCTTGAATTGCACGTACGAGGACGAGGGTTGCCGGGTGAGGGGCTGCTACCTTCAGAGCGCGCTCCCGCGGAGCTGCGCAGAGTGCCCGCTGGGGCTGTACGGCGACAATGGGATGTGGTGCGAGAGGTGCCCCGGGTTTCGGGAGCCGAGCCCGGCGAGGGACTCGTGCCTTTGCCGCGCGCCGTCGAGCGTGGCGGGGGATGGGTCTGGCGCGTGCGTGTGCCCGGTGGGGCACGCGGAGGGGGGTGTGGCAGGATGTACCCCGTGCCTGCAGGGGACATTCAAGTCCACTGTCGCTGTCATGCGGGACGACTACCTGGCCCAGGCGGGGTCGTGCGACCCTTGCCCTGCGGGGATGGAGTCGGATGCAGGGGCCTCCGTGTGCCGCCCCTGCCCCGCGGGGCTCTTCCGCGAGGGGGGATCCCCGTTCGGGCTGTGCGCGGCGTGTTCGATCCCAGACCACTACGCCGTCGACGCGCGCACAGGGGCGTCTTGTGAGGCCTGCGAGGTGGGGTGCGCGGAGGGCCAGCGGTGGTCCACGTGCCCCGTGAACCCGACCTTGCACGCGTGCGGGCCGTGCGGGGAGTTGGCCAGCTCCAAAACGTGGGTCAGGGGGTGGGACAACACCAACTGCATGTGGGAGTGCAGGGAGGGCTACTACGAGGCGGACGGCGACTGCGTGGCGTGCTCGCGGCTGGACTGCGACCTTGGATATGTGTTCACGCCGTGCGGCAAGTACGAGCCCGGGCACTGCCGCGTGGGGTGCGTGAACGAGACGAAGCCGGATGAGAATGCGCTGTGGGGGGAGGGGTGCAGCTGGGGGTGCGCCCCGGGGTTCGCGCTGCGCGAGAAGGTGTTCGCGGGGTGGACGGAGTTCGGCTGCGAGCGGGAGACGCTGCTTCCGTGGAGCGGATGGTGGTGATGCGGGTATTTAATCAGATGCATTCACAAACAAGCGCGGAAGATGCAGGGGGTGTTCAGGAAGAGCCTAAGCGCGGACGAGAGTGAGGACTACGAGGGCGAGGACAGGTTCGCGGACGACCTCGAGACGGACTTTTCGACGTCGCACCCCAGCCGAGTGAGGATCACGCGACCCAACCTGGTGGTGCCGCCTGCCCCCGCCGCGGGTGGGGCTGTGCCACCGCCTCCGCCTCCGCCGCCAGGAGGGGGCCCACCTCCTCCAATGCCGGCTGCGGCTGCGGCTGGGAGAGGTGTGAGAGCCGCAGCAGCAAGAGCAGCGGCTGCGGCTGCAGCAGCGGCCGCGGCAGCGGCAGCAGGCCCTGGAGGACCCCCACCGCCCCCTCCGCCCCCCGCTGTCGGCCCTGGTGGTGCGGCTGCGGCTGCCCTCGGCCCGGCCCTGACGAAAACGGTGATTTACGCGCCGATGCAGAGGTTCACGTTGGATGAACTTTTATTCTTCATTGAACCCAAG